>Ga0265327_10000709_pt1 | contig 52606 bp, 37 predicted proteins | sample 41621metaG_FD_202089 | JGI IMG/M metagenome (GOLD analysis project Ga0265327, IMG submission 202089) | Rhizosphere microbial communities from Carex aquatilis grown in University of Washington, Seatle, WA, United States - 4-16-21 metaG | ecosystem: Host-associated > Plants > Roots > Rhizosphere... | reverse complement strand
CCAACGGCGATGCGTTAATTTAGGAGGTGTCTTTTGGGGGCACTCCTTCGCGGCTTGGCGCACATCCAAGGCTGCTTCCATCGCGTCCGTGTACACATGGCGCGGCCAAGTCTTCAGGGCTGACAGTCTGGCCGGTTGTTGCAGACCACAGGCTGCCGTTAAACCAAGCAGTTTAACGCGAATACCCGTGTGCCGGCACCGCCGCAAATTAGAATTATCCGTTCCTAGACGTAAGCACCTTTGCGGCGCTTTTTGGGAATGGGGCGGACCGCCGGGGTTTCTTCGGGGACGTCCCAACCCATTTTGCCTTCCACGATTTCCGTCAGCGCAATATCCGCAAGGCCCATGCTGGCGGGGACGTTTACCAGCGGACGGCTTAAACCGCCGCCACCAGCATTAAGCTGGCGCACACGACGTGAAACGAGGTTAACCAGCACCTGCGGGCTGCCAACCAGTTCAACGGCTTTTTTACAAAGTTCAGCGTTCATTGTTTAAGAATAGTATTCAATAGTAACCTGTGGCCGGCCCAAAGAGCCATGGGGTGTTTACCCCATAAGAAAATGATTTAACCGGCACACTGCGGACTGGGCGATAGGAACTGGCCGGCGCAAACGACTTTGGGAAACGTGGCTGGTTTCACAGGCCAATCCGGTCAGGAACTGGAAATCAAAGTGCGTCGAACAAGGCCAATGAAAAATGGCGGGAGTGGCGGGGCTCGAACCCGTAACCTCTGCCGTGACAGGGCAGCGCTCTAACCAATTGAGCTACACCCCCGCGAAGGGGGACGTGAAATTAAGAAATGTTGTCCGTAACGTCAAGTTTTGCTTTGGATTTTTTTTGATAGTTACGATTTGTCACGAGATACAAAAATCCGGGCAGCAGACGCCAAGGAGGTGGGGGTGGGGAACCCCGCTGAAGAAACGTACTGCTACCCGAATAAGGCAATGTTACAGTCCCGCAACGTTTTGTCAACATTTGGGCTTAAGTTATTGTTGCGTATTGCATTGTGCCAAAATTCAAATTGGCCGGCCGTTTGGCGGTTTTTTCTCGATTTGGCAAGGGTTAAAGCGGATCCGGGCCTTGCATTTTGCTGGATTCGTGGCTTTACCCGCGTGAGTTTTCCCTTAAAGTGACCCCGTGATGAGTTTGGAAACCATTCCGCTGTTCCGTCTTTTGAACCGCAATGAAATGGAAGCGCTCCGGTTTATAGCCCAAGAAAAGCAATTTGCCAGCGGGCAGGAAATTTTTCAGGAGGGTTCGCCCGGAGACGGTGTATATTTCGTTAAATCTGGTTTAGTGGAGATTTCCGCCGGCAAGACTGCCAGGCGGGTTTTTTCGCGTCTGGGTCCGGGTGAACTATTTGGGGAAATGGCGGTGATTGAGCATCGTCCGCGCTCGGCCACGGCCTCGGCGGCGGAAGCCACGGAAGTTTATTTTTTGCCACGCGGCGAGATGCTGACCTTTATCCAGCGTTCGCCGATGCTTGCATTTGGCTTGCTGCAACATATCAGCCACCGGCTGCGCGAGTTTAACCAGCTTCACATCCAGGAATTAATTCAATCGGAAAACCTGGCGGTCATCGGCCGGTTTGCCCAAGGCATCGTGCATGACCTTAAAAACCCGTTAAGCATCATTAGCATCTCATCCGAGATGTTTGACATGCCGGGCGTCAGCCCCGAACTGCGCGCCAAGGCCCAGCAACGGATTCGCAAACAGGTGGAACGCATTACCGACATGGTGGGCGACATTCTGATTTTCACCAAGGGCACGGACAAGCCGGGCGATTTCAAGGCCGGCGATTACCGGGCCTTTGTGCTCGATCTCGTGAATGACCTGCGCGCCGAGGCCGAATTAAAGTCCGCGCAAATTGAAATGCAAAATGTGCCGCCGCCACTGGCGGTGCGGTTTGATCCCCGACGCTTGAGCCGGGTTTTCTTCAATCTCGTGCATAACGCCACGGACGTGATGCTGAGTGGCGGCATGATTTATTTGCGTTTCAAATTTGACGGGGCCGAGGTGCTTACTGAAATCGAGGATACGGGGCCGGGCATTGCGCCGGAAGTGGCCGGGCGGTTGTTTCAACCGTTTGCCACGCATGGCAAGGCGCATGGCACCGGTTTGGGGTTGTCCATCTGCAAAAAAATTGTGGAAGACCACGGCGGTAAAATCGCCGTGCGTAGCGAGGCCGGGCGCGGCGCGGTTTTTTCCTTCACGCTGCCGCTGGTAAAATAATTTTGAACTGCGTCCACCTGCCGCCGGTTCAAGCGTAAACAGACCTGGCGCAGGATGGATATGATGGTTTCCCCGCAGTCCAAAATCACGGTGGGGACTCGAAGGTTATATTTTTCGATTCCGCCGTGGTCCTTGGCGTTGCCAAAATGCGATGCCAAAAAAGACGGTGCCGCAGGCGTTGATGCCGAAGATGTATCCGATATTGTAGCCGCGGCCGGTGTTGTTGATGGCGTAGATGCGGATATTATGTCCGGTGAGCAGTCCCGGCAGGGCGGCAGGCATGAGTATGCCGTGCAAAATGCCCGTGTGAAAACCCGCCTCGTAATCCGGCTGGTAGGTGCGTGACGCCGCCCAGCCCTGCATCAGCCCCAAGGCAATGCTGAGCAGCGTGAGCAGAAAAATTTTTACCAGCAACGCCTGCAATTTGGAACGGCTGGGCTGGTCTACTGGTTGTGGGCCTGCAGATGTCGTCGTCAGCATGATGCTTCAATTGATTCCGGGGCATTCACGCCGTTTGGCAATGGATAGCCCGCCTTTGATTATGAAACGCCTGTCACCACTCTTTGGATGCAATTTTTTTAAGTTCAGTGAATCCGAGTGAGCAGGGCAGGGGGCAAAAACGGCTTAACCGGCAATTTTTAAATGATTAATGCGCTTATTGGGCGTAAAATTTTTTATCGCCGGGATGTTGAATGGTTGCATCACGCGCCAATGGCCGCCAAACTGAGGTATCAATGATGCGATTGACGGTTCAAACTAATTTCCGCGTGGGCGGCCTGGTGTCATCCGGCCAGCCTTCCTTTCGAGCATGAACCGCATCAAACTTTTAACCGAGCAGGTTGCCAACCAAATCGCCGCCGGCGAAGTGGTTGAGCGGCCGGCAAGTGTCGTCAAGGAACTCGTGGAGAACGCGCTCGACGCCCAGGCGCAGAAGGTCACCGTGGAAATTGGCGCTGGTGGACGCAGCCTCATTCGCGTGACCGATGACGGCACCGGCATGAGCCGGGATGACGCCCTGCTTTCGCTCGAACGGCATGCCACCAGCAAAATTGTCCGGGCCGAGGATTTGGCATCCATTGCCACCATGGGCTTTCGCGGCGAGGCGCTGCCCAGCATCGCCAGCGTGAGCCGGTTTACGCTCACCACCCGCGAACGCGATGACCAGTCGCCCGAGGGCACGCAAATCATTGTCAACGGCGGCACCATTGCCGAGGTCAAGGCCGCCGGCAGCGCCACGGGCACGAGCATTGAAGTGCGGCAGTTGTTTTATAATCTGCCCGCGCGCCGGAAATTTTTACGCACCGAGGAAACCGAGGCGGCGCACATCCAGCATTATCTCACGCTGGCGGCGCTGGCTTTTCCCGAAGTGGCTTTTGCGTTTATCAAGGATACGCGGCCCGTCTGGCAACTGCCCGCGCAGAAATCCGGCGCGGCCATTTCCAGCCGCACCGAGGCCCTGCGTGAACGTCTGCGCGCATTGCTCGGGGATGAGAAACTGGTGCCCGTCAATTTCACCGCGTTGCTGGATGAGCCCGAGGGAATGCCGGACGAAACTGATATTTTTGAAACTGCCCTGCCGGAAAAACCCGCCGCCGATCTGGCCAGCCAGAAAGCCCAGATTCGCATTTGGGGACTCATCGGTTCGCCCGGCGTCTCGCGCGCCACGCGCGACGGCCAGTTTACGTTCGTCAACCGTCGCCCCGTGGAAAATCGCGGTCTCAATTACGCGTTGATTGAAGGTTATCATACGTCGCTGATGAAGGGGCGTTACCCGGTCTGCTGTCTGTTTTTGGAAATCGACCCGGCGGCGGTGGATGTCAATATTCATCCGGCCAAGCGCGAGGTGAAATTTCATCGCGAATTTGAAATCCGCAAATTCACCGCGCAAGCCGTGCGGGCGGCGTTATTAGCTTTCCATTCGGAACCGGCGCGGACCAATGCAGAGGCACTGCGACCCCAATTTGAACAGCCGGAAATCCTGCCATCCGTTCCGGCACCGGAAGTGTCTACCCCGGCGCTGTCACAATTTCCTGAAAAACTTAAACCACCGGTCGCGCCGGCAACGGTTTCGGCGCAGCAAGCGCCCTTGCATATGGGATTCTCTGCGCGTCGCGACGCGTCGCCCGTGCCGGCTCCAGCCGCTACTACGGCGACACCGGCAAGAATTGAGGCCAGCGCGGCATCCCCGGTCGCGCCTGCGGCAGCAGCAGTAAATCGTTCAACGTCGCCAGCCGGTAATGCGATTCCGTTGCTCGACGTGCCGCTGCGCATGGTCGGCGTCATCGGCAGGTTATATGTCGTACTGGAGTCGGATCGCGGTTTGGTGTTGTTGGACCAACACGCGGCGCATGAGCGGATTTTATTCGAGCAAATGATGAATCGCATTGAATCCAACACAGCCGCGCCTTCGCAAAAGTTGCTGTTGCCCGAGACGGTCGAGTTGCCGCCGCGCGATGCTCAATTTTTGCGTGATCAACTTTCCGCGCTGACGCGCTTGGGCGTGGGCTTGAGCGAATTTGGCGAGCGTACTTTCCTGCTCGATGCCTTGCCGCCGTTCGTTAAAGCGCCGGACGCACGCCGTTTTGTTTTTGATCTCGTGGACGAATTGCGTGCCGCCGGTCGCGAGGTGAATTTGGCCCGGCTGGGGGAACATACTGTCGCCAAGACTGTGTGTCGTCATGCCGTCAAGGCCAACGACCCGCTCGGCGGATTGGAATTGGAAAATTTGGTGGAGGATTTACGCCGTTGCGCCATGCCGTATACGTGTCCGCACGGCCGCCCCACATTGATTGAAATGAACTTCCGGGAGCTGGAGAAAAAGTTCGGGCGGGTGCAATAACTGAAATTTGGTTGGGCGTGTCGTCAAAAAGCTTGCCTTGGCCCGAAACAAATCCCCATCCTTTTCAAGCAAACCAGTTTATAAGACATTTAGCACATGGATTATTCCGCCATCAAACTTTCCGAGACCGACATTCAAAATCAAGGGTACAAACAATACCTTGGCGGCGGTGAAAAACATTGGGAAGCCCGCGGTGCCTTCCAGCTTTATTTTTTGTGTCAGATGGGTCTCAAACCCGGCGACCGTCTTCTGGATGCGGGTTGCGGGCCGTTGCGTTCCGGCGTGCATTTCATCAATTACCTCGAGCGTGGCAATTATTGCGGCATTGATATTAATCCAGATTTCGTTCGCGTAGCGGGTGAAATGGTGGCCAAGCACACTGAGCTGCAAGCCAAAGCGCCCCAGCTCGAGTGCGTGCAGAACTTTGATTTTTCCCAGCTCAACCGGATGTTTACCTACGTAATGGTTTTTTCCGTGTTGAACCATTGCGATGTTCCAGCGCGGCATATGTTCTTCGAAAAAATCAGCCAGGTGGCTGCCCCGGCTTGCAAAGTTTACCTGACGCATGGCCATTGGTATCAGGACAGCCTGCTGGCCGGTACGAAAATGCGGCTTACGCGCAACATTGCTTCCGCACGCGATATTGCGCCTGACTTGGACATGCAACAGTGGGGGTGGCCGCCCAAGGAAAGTATTTATCCCATCATTGAAGTATCGCCGCGCGCGTGAGCGGTTTTAGCTTTGCCGGGTTGCATTGAGGATGTTGACGCCGGCCAAATAAAAATGCACCGGCCCAGCCTTTTTACTTCGCAATTCCTCCGCGCTTCGCTAATTTGGCGAACAAACGCATGATGAACCAAACACGGGGCATTTATATACAAGGTTGTGCACGGTCGGGAAACACATTGATCCGCGAACTGTGCGGTTCCGCTTTTCAAGGCGTGGAACTCGTCAAACTTACCAAGGACACGGCTGAATGTTCCCTGGCGCATTTGATTAGCCTGTTGCGCAGCTCTGCCGATGCGACTGTCCGCGTGGCCAGCCGCAATTACGAAAACAGCCTGGCCATGGATCGTGAGCTCTTGCGGGCCAACCCCGACGTCAAGGTTCTATGGATGCTGCGCGATCCGCGCGATATTCTAACCTCCATCCATGCCAACCAGCCGGACAAATATTACGTCACGCCGGACCGGTTAATCAAAAGTCTCCAGCTTTATGGCCAGTTCAAAGATGAGGCCCAGGTGGTGACCGTTCGTTACGAAGAACTTGTGGGCAATCCCGATGCCATGCAGAACAAGATTTCGCAAGCGTGTCACCTCACCGAGAGCCGGAAATTTGTGGATGCCTATAAATTCTTTCCGCGTTTTCACGAAAACGTGCGCGCCATGCATTCCATCCGGCCGATTGACACCAACAGCGTCCAGAAATGGCGGAACAACCCCGCGCACCAGAAACATTTGGAACAGGTATTTGCCGCGCATCCGGAAATCATCTCGCTGTCCCGTGAGTTTGGCTACGATGTTGCCAAATAAGTTTGGGGACCGGCAATCACTCCTAAGGAAACCCGGACAGCCTTTAGCCGGCAAAGTCGAAATCCGAGCAACTCATGAAATAATGGCAGCGCGGACAACGCAACTTGCACTTCTCATTGATTAATTCATGCCCGCAGCGCAGGCAATAACGCCAGTGTTCTCCCGTGCGATCTTCTGAATCGAGCGGGCAGGCATCACCGGGGTTGGAGGCTTCCGGCCCGGCAACTGTTTGGGAATTAGAGTTGGCCTCGTTCACGTTGGCTCAATCAACTTCGGGCCATGTTGTTCCTCCGCGGGAAAAATTGCAAATCAAGAAACGCCCATTGCTGAAATCAAAAGGTGGTGCGCGGTGGATGAGTTTGGCATGCCGTTAGATTAGTGGTGTGCATATTTATATGTTGATTTGTAAATCTTTGTTGATATATTAAAAATTAAATCAAAACTAATTTTGATTGGGGATAATTTCTTCTCAATAAATCAGCTAACCAAAGGAAACCAACTATGAAAAAGATTTTTGTTGCTATCGTATTGACTGCATGTTCCGCGTTTGGGTTATATGCTCAGGGGACTTTGGACTCAATAACTTACATGTTTAACTCGGACAGCATTACTACTCTCGCTCCCAATGCCACAGACCCGGCAACCGCTTCCACTTGGTACAATGGAGACATCCAGATTGAGTTTTTTTATGCTTCAAAGTCCAGTGTGTCGCAATCCCAGGTTAACGGGATCAATTCATTAAATGGGTCTGGGTTTGAAGGGGCGGGTTCACAGGCATTGGAAATGTTATACATGGATGGTTTTAGTTTGGTGAGCGCCACTACGCTACATGGCAACACTGCTGGGCCAATTAGTTATTATGTTAATAACGGATTTCTTACTGATGGCCCAGACAGAATTGGCCTGCTGTCGCCAGTGCCAACCGGGGGAAGTGGCTGGCTGGCCATATATGCAGTTATTCCTGATGGGCCTTTGGCCTATGGCTCAAGTGTTTTGGTCTGGTCGCAAAACAACTTTGGCGGTAATCCCAATTCAACACCCATTCCCGGCATACCCTCCAACGTGCAGCCGGATCCTTTGGGGGTGAATCTGGTTCTTGATGTGGTGCCTGAACCGGGGACGTTGGCGCTGGCTGGAATCGGTGGACTTGCGTTCTATCTGCTTGGCCGTAAGAAATAATTAAGCCGCTGCCGGCAGCCCGCTGCTTCGGCAGCGGGTTGCTCGCATTTGAAGGTGCTGGACATGCGCTTGCTCGTGGTCGGTGGCCGTTTGGATGTGAATTGCTTCTACCCTCTGTAGTGGTTCTTGGTAAATTTTGATTCGATTGCCGCTCCCAATTCCGGCATTTTGGTGCTTCGGTAATGTCTGGAACCAACGGCAAACTCCCCGCTGATGACCAACGGTATTCCCCTGGAATACTGGTGCGTCGTCTATTGGCTTTGGCGTGGCAATTCCGCGCCAACTGCATCTGGTCCATGGTCTTGAGCCTGGTGCTGCTTTTGCTGGGCATCGCGGGGTTGCAATTGCTTGGCCTGGTCATTGACGTTATCCGGCACGCGCTCACTCCCACCTTGCCGCCGCCAATGTATCCGCTGGGCTGGCATCCGCCGGCGGCGTGGTCGGCATTGCACATCGTCACGGTTCTGGCGCTGGCCATTGTGGTGCAGGCGCTGATTCGAGCTGTGCTGACGTATGCGTATAACATGGTCACGGCGCGGTTGACCCAGGGCGAAATCGTTCCAGCGCTCCGCGCCGAGTTGTATGCAAAGCTCCAGCGGTTGAGTTTCCGCTTCTTCGACATTCACGGTTCCAACTCCATCTTCAACCGCGTTACGGGCGACGTGCAAAACACGCGCTTGTTTGTGGACGGCGTGCTGTTGCAGGGATTGAACATGATTTTGACGCTGGCCACCTACGCCTTTTTCATGTGGCGCATTCACCCGGCACTCACACTGGCGTGCCTGTGCGTTTCGCTGCCGTTGTGGGGTTTGGCGCAGTACTATTCTGCGCGCTTGCGTCCGGGTTATTTGCGGAACCGCGAGTTGACCGATGAAATGGTCCTGCTTTTCAGCGAAAGCGTGCGCGGCATGCAAACGGTCAAGGGCTTTGCCGCCGAGGACTATCAAGTCCGGCGCTTCGAGGCCGCCAACGACAATGTATCCTCCCAGCAACGCCGTATTTTCTGGGACCTCTCCATCTTCACGCCGGGCACGCAAATGCTCTCGCAACTGAGTCTCGTCATCCTGTTCGCCTACGGCGGCTGGCTCTATGTGCAGGGGCAGATTGCCCTCGGCAGCGGGCTGGTGGTTTTTGCGGGATTGCTGCAACAGTTCACCGGGCAGGTCGCCAATATTTCCACCATCGCCAATTCCGTCCAACAAAGCCTGGCGGCGGCCCGGCGTGTCTATGAAGTGCTGGATACGCCGCTGGATGTGCACAGCCGGCCGAATGCGGTAAAGCCCGGACGGCTTACGGGACACATTACCTTTGAAAAGGTCACGTTTAGTTATGGCGCGGATAAACCAGTGCTCACGGACATTACATTCACGGCCAAACCCGGACAGATTGTCGGCATTTTTGGCATGACTGGTACTGGCAAGAGCACGTTGCTCGGGCTCATTCCCCGTTTCTATGACCCGCAATCCGGCCGCATCCTGGCCGACGGAAAAGATTTGCGCGACCTCGACCTCGATGCCTTTCGGCGGCAAATCGGCATCGTGTATCAGGAAAGTTTTCTGTTCTCGAACACCGTGGCCGCCAATATCGCGTTTGGACATCCGCACGCCACAATGGAGCAGATAGAGCGCGCCGCAAAAATTGCCGCTGCGCATGATTTTATCATCGCCCTGCCGCACGGTTACGAGACAGTGCTGGGCGAATCCGGCCTGGATATCTCTGGCGGCCAACGTCAACGACTCGCGCTGGCGCGGGCGTTGCTCTTGCAGCCGCCCATTTTGATTCTGGACGACCCGACGGCCTCGGTGGATGCCCGCACGGAAAACGAGATTATCTCCGCCTTGCGCGAAGCCATGACCGGGCGCACCACGTTTGTGGTTTCCAGCCGGTTGAGTCTGTTGCGCCGTGCGGATGTCGTTTTGGTGTTGGATAACGGCCGGCTGATTCAATCCGGCACGCATGACGAACTGGTACATCTTCCGGGTCCGTATCACGAAACCGCCTTGTTGCAGATGATGGATTTATGAGCGCGCCCAAGGACAACAAACCCATTGCCGCCCAAGTTGCCAAGGGCGATGCCTCCACGCGCGAGGCCATCACCTATTATAACCCGCAGGAGGAACGCGAGGCGGACAAAGCACCTCTGCAATGGCCGCTTATCCGCCGGATTTTTCGTTACACAAACCCCTACGCGACCAAGCGCAACTGGTTGTTTGCACTGACGTTTACCCGTGGTGTTCAATTGTCCGCGCTGGCGTGGCTGATTGGGCGCACAATTAATGGCCCCATTTCCAACCGCAATCTTACGGAAATATACTGGTACGCTGCGGCTTATTTCGGGCTGGCGCTGTTTACCATCGTCAACTTCCACTTCCGGCAGCGCTTTGCGCTCGAGATTGGCGAGGCGGTGGTGCATGACATGCGCACGGAGTTGTTCGCCAAGTTAATGACCATGCCGATGTCGTTCTTCAACCAGACTAAATTTGGCCGCATCATCAGCCGCCTGACTTCAGACATTGACAGTGTGCGCGCGGGCGTGCAGGACGTTGTATTTGTGCTCGTGGTCCAAGGCTTGCAAATCATTGTGTCGGCAGCGCTCATGGCGTGGTACGACTGGAAACTATTTTCCCTCATGGTGCTGATGGCGCCCATCATCTGGTTTGTGAACGAACACTACCGCAAGGAAATGGCCCGGCGGCTGCGCAAGGTGCAGGAATCCTGGAGCCGCGTTTCTTCCACGCTGGCAGAATCCGTAAGCGGAATTCGCGTAACGCAGGCATTTGTACGGCACGACATCAATGCGGGTTTCTTCCAAAAATTGATTGATGTCCATGGCGATAACAACGTCGGAGTGGCCCAAGCTTCAGCCGTGTTCGTGCCGTTGCTGCAATTGAAAAGCCAGCTATTCCTGGGGGCCATGGCATTGCTGGGGGCGTTCGGGGCATTGCGCTGGCAGGGCTGGTTGCATATGGACGTGGGCGACCTGGTGATGTTTTTCTTCCTGGCCAACCTGTTTTTTGAACCGGTCCAAAACATCGGCAACCAATTGAACCAGGCGCTCATGGCCATGGCCGGCGGCGAACGCCTGTTTCGCCTGCTGGACCAGGCCCCTGACTGGCAGGACGCTGCCACCGCCAAGCCCTTGCCCCAGCTTGAGGGCCGCGTGGAATTCAAAAATGTGCATTTTGAATACAAGCCGGGCCGGCCGGTGCTTACGGATATTTCCTTTGTGGCTGAACCCGGCCAGTCCGTGGCGTTGGTGGGGCATACCGGGAGCGGCAAGACCACGCTCGTGGGCCTGTTGCAAAAGTTCTATCTGCCCGCGAGTGGACATGTGCTGATGGACAATGTGGACCTCCATGATGTGACCAGTCATTCGCTGCGTTCGCAAATGGGCAGTGTGCAGCAGAACAATTTCCTGTTTTCCGGCACCGTGCTGGACAACATTCGTCTCGCGCGGCCGGAAGCCACGGAGGCGGATGTGCGCGCCGTCCTCAAGTCGCTGGATTGTCTCGACCTGTTGGAGGCCTTGCCGCAACAGTTGCACACGCGGGTGGCGGAGCGCGGCACCTCGCTCTCTTTCGGGCAGCGGCAACTCGTCTGTTTTGCCCGCGCCATGCTGGCCGACCCGCGCATAGTGGTTTTGGACGAAGCCACCAGTGCGATTGATTCCGTCACTGAGGCCCGGCTGCAAAAGGCGTTGGACATTTTATTGCGCGGGCGCACGGCGTTCATAGTGGCGCATCGCTTGAGCACCATTCGCAAGGCCAATCTCGTGCTCGTGCTCGACCAAGGGCGGATTGTGGAACGCGGAACGCATGAAAGCTTGCTGCGCGAGAACGGCACCTATGCGCGATTGCATCACGAATTTGTTAGCATTCAATCCAAACATTGATACTGACTGAGTCCGTGACCTCTGCTGAATTTTTCAAATTACCTCAAGGGGTTACAACTCGATAGAAACGCTGCGGAGAATTGCTGGCGTCCATATCAATGATGGCCGCCGCACCGTTGGTCCCTGTGAGATTGGTATAGAGCGTGACCCAGTTGGTGGTGGTGAGATCGTTGTTGGCCTGCACGCGATAGAGCAGGTTTGAATTAACACCGGTAAACGTCAGTTGCACGGTGCGATCTCCCTGCACCACCGGCACGTTGAGCGACACCGTGGAGGAGGTGGCGATGACAAGGTTCACCGTGTTGTTGGAGACGGCAATGTAACCGGTTTGCCCTGCGCCAATCGCCGTGCCGCTGACGGCTGGAAATGCGCCCGTGCTGGCGAGGTTGCCGCTGGCCTGCACAATAATCGGATACGTGCCGGGGGCCAGCGCTGCGCCGTTGGTTGTGTTGATGGTAAAGGCGTTGCCGGCCAGCATGAGCGTGCCTTGCGATACGTAAAGCGACGGATTGACGCCGTCATACATTAAGTTGATGGGATTGCCGGTCAGGCAAACGGTGTTGTTGCAACCGCTATTGAGACTGGCGGCGGAAACGCCCGCCATCGTACCGCAACCACAGGCTCGCACGGTTAAGCCGCTCGGAACCATGTAATTCGTGCAGGCAGATAAATCGAGCGTGACGCCCGCCGCCAAGTTGAGGCTGGAAGTTTGCAACGAGCAGCCTGCGCCCAAAGCCAGCGTGCCCGCGCTAATGGTTGTGCCACCGGTGTAGGTATTCGTCCCGCACAAGGTCAACGTGCCGCTGCCGTTTTTATTCAAGCCAAAGCCGGTGCCGGAAATGGGACCGCTGATGACTATGCCGCCGGGGTCGGTATGAATGGTCTGGTTTGCCGCCAGCACGATGGGCGCATTGATGACTTGCACATTCGTGCTGTAATTGCTGATGCCATTGGTGGTGAGCGTGAGCAGGCCGCCGGCGGTGGCATTGATTACATTGCTGCCCGCTGTTTCATAAAAGCTGATTCCGTCCACGCAACAAGCATTGTCCACCGAGGAGGTCACGGGGGGTGGCCCGGCAAACACCACGCGGCTGCCAGGCGCAGGCGCTACGGCATTGGTCCAGTTGGTGGCCGAACTCCATAGGCCGTCGCCGCCGGAACCGGTCCAGGTGGGCAGTTGCTGGTAAACACGGACATAATCAATCAGGAATTGCTGCGGCAGGCCGGGGTCATAAATGGTACCGGCCCATTGGCCGCCCAGCGCAAAATTAAGAATGATATATTGCGGGTTACGGAAGGCATTGTCCGGCCCTGTGCCTGCTTCATCCACGTAGATGGTGTAGAATTTGACGTTGTCGTAATAAAAATCCATCCGTTCCGTGGTCCACTCCACGGCATAGATATGGAAATCGTCATACACGTTGGGGGTACGATAGATTGTTCCGTCGCTGACCATGCCGCCGTTATAACCCCAAAATGCATTTCCATGTGGATACGGTGCCCAGTTAACATATTCGCTTATGTCAATCTCGCCGCAGACGGGCCAGCCAGCCGTGGGGAAATTTGTGCCCTGCGTCCAAAACGCCGTCCACACCCCGCCCATCGGCAAGGGCTCCTTGGCCCGCACCTCAAAGCGGCCATACGTCCAGCTCTCCTTGGCCAGCGTAATCAGGCTGGCCGAAGTGTAATTCGCCACCGGGAAAAATTGGCCCGGGGGCACGTACTCCTCCTTGCGCGCGGTAATGCTCAACAGGCCATTGGTGATATACGTATTTTGGAGGCGGTTGGACGTGTAATACTCACTCTCGCCGTTACGCACGAACCCGATTTCGTAATTCCACCGGTTGCTGTCGGGGAGCCCGCTGTAGTTAAATTCATCCGACCACACCTGCGTCCATTTGGCATTCGCGGCGGTGGCAGTCACCACGGCCGTATTTGTAAACGGCCCCGGTAACCCAGTATTAGCCACGGAGGCATTAACCACATAAGTTCCCAAGTTATCCCCCAGCGTCAGTATTGCGCTCGCGGTACCGTCGGCGGCAGTCGTGACATTGGTTACGCTTAACGATTGTCCAATGGCCGCGCCGGGAACAGTCACCAACGAAAAGGTCACGTTCACGCCGGGCACCAAATTGCCACCGGGATCCGTTACCCGCACCAGAATGGGATTGGCCAAACTCATGCCGGGACAGGTTGTGCAATTGGTATCGGACAACAGCGAGATGTTCACGGCCGGCCCAAGGTCCACCGTAAATGGCGCACTATCTCCCGATAACAATGCAGCACTCGTATTTGTGGCCGTGATAATGACATCGCTTTCATTGAGTGTGTAAGTGAGGTTGCTAATTGTAGTGCTGCTGCTTCCGGCGGGAATAAGACCGGCCAGATTACCACTCAAAATTCCGTACCCAGCCGTAAGCGTAACCAAAATGGGCGTATCGGATGTCATCGTCATGGGATTTCCACTGAGATCCTGCGCTTGCACAACTACATTGAAGCCAATGCCCGCTTGAGGGTCACTACCGCCATTGACGGATAAAATCGCCAGGTGCGGCCCCGGTGGCGGCACGACAACTAATATTACCTGGCCGCGATCAGACCGGATAAATGCAGTGCATCCGCCGGCCAGCGACCCACTGTCAATGACCGGCGTGGGATTGAACATGCCCGTGCTGCCTCCCGGTTGATAAGCAGCCAGTGCATAGCTGCCCGGTGATAACTGGCCGTTGATGAGCACGTGAACGGTGTTGTTGTTTAAGGTCAATGAGCCGCCCCATGATGCTGGAGTACCCGCCGTCAGTTGCGCCTGTGCGCCAGTTTGCAAGGTGATGTTTCCCGGGACCAGTCCCGTGCCTGCCAGCGTGCCACCGGGCATTACGGTCACGGGACCCGTGCCCAATGCGCCATTGCCATTGACTACTACCGTGCCGTTGCTGATGACTGTTGGGCCGGCATAAGTGTTCGTTTGTTCAAACGTCCACGTGCCACTGCCATCCTTGATGATGCCGCCGTAGCCCGTAATGCTTTTGTTCATCACGCCGTAGCCCGCACCGGTCAGGGTTATGCTGGCCGCTGCTGGCACGGAAAATTGCATGGCGGCGGTAAAGTAATCGAATATCAGCGTGGCATTGGTATTGAGCACGGAGAAAGTGCCGCCATTGGTGGTAAACGCGAAGGCGCGTTCAATGGCTTCAGCCGTGCCGCTGGCGGTATTGAACTCCAGCGTGCCACCATTAATATAATTATTCGTGCCTTCATAGTTGCACTGGCCGAGAAAATTATTTGCATTGCCGTTCGCAACAATCACCGTGCCGCCGGAATTGATGGTCAAGGTGGCTAGATGCTGCCAGTTTTCGTTGTAATGAATCTGGCCGCTGATGATTACTGTCCCGGCGTTTACCGTGGTCAATCCCAGGATGGGACTATAGCCCGAGAGAATCAACGTGCCCGGGCCTTCCTTATCCAAGTTCCACGAGCCGATGACAGAACCCGACATGTTCAAAGTCTCATTGGAGTTTATGTTCCATGTCTGGTTGGTGTTGAGAATTACCGGCACCTCCAGGGCGAAATTTACATTTGCAGTGGACATGTCTATTCCGCCTGCGCCCAGTACAATCACGCCCCAGTTGCCCGAGAGGTCAATATCTGATTGGGCACTGGCCACGCTGATGCCGCCCCAATACGCCGGGGCTTGCAAGGTCAGGCCGGCTCCGAGGGAACTGGCATTCCATGCCGCCACGTCAGCGGCACCCGGCAATGCGCCATTCCAATTGGCACTATTGCCGATGTCAGTGCCGGAGGCGGCTTTGAAAATGGTATCGGCCCGGGAAGTTTCACCATGCAACAAGAACCCGGCTGCGAAAAGAGAAAACGCCACCCCAAGCCATCTGCGTGGCAATAAAGGCAAAGCGTTCATTGGATTCCTTGTGATATCCACCGTTGTGGCAGATGGTGCAATTTGGCTCAGGTAAAAGCCTGAACTCCTGATAGTCGCCTATGCGACGTTTCTGCCCTAAAAATGCCCTGTTTTGGCATTGAGTCAAGCACTACCCCAGTCGCGAAAACCCTTATCTTGCTTTGAAGTCGGCGGAATCTTGCACAATGCCCGAGGTCTTTACATATTCCACCCTGAATTCTGCGGTTGATACGGAAACTCGCACGTGCCCGGAATTTCCATGGAACACGCCCTGTTTGTAACCGTAATTCTGCAAGTCGCGAATGCGGTCATCGCCGGCGAAGCTCGGCTGCGGCACCATGATGTAAGGGATGCCATCCAATTCCTGTCGCGCATAAAAATTATCGTGCGCCCGGAAGACTGCGGCGACATGGCTGTTCTTTAGTAATTGATGAACTGGCATTGGCCAGCCGGGGCGATGCTGCGCGAAACCTTCACTGCCATCCAAATTTTTCCCGCCCCATTCGTTGAACCCGGCAATTTCCACGCCGCCGCGTGAAGCCTGGTCGCCCGCGAGCAGGTTGTGAATGAAGATGAATTTATATTTTGCCGTGCTCCCCGCGAGCGTTCTGGCCAGCCAGTCATATTGCTCGCGTCCGAGTGACCACGACCAGCCGTCGCTGCTGCGTCCACCGGAACGAAGTGAATAGCGATACGGATCGAGCACTACAAACAATGCATCCCCCCAAGTCCAGGCATAATAGTTTTCCAAAAGCCCGCTGGGTGCCCTTGGGGTCGAATCACCGGTGTAAAAATCATCCGGCATGGGATTGGGAAAATACTTTTTGCGAATGGCGTTGGACCAGGCCGCGAGACTGTCAGACGATCCGTCGTCATACCGGCTGCTCTCACCGTCATGCACGCCCAGGGTGAGAAACAGCGGCACGGCTGAACCAATTTGCCCGAGGTAATATCGTTGCGCGAGGTACTGCCGCGCCGCCTCCTCGCGCGTGGCATGTTTATCGGTCATAAACAAATTGCCGAGATCGATATGAAAATCCGGCGCCTCGGTGCGGATATTGGCAAGCGATTGCTCGTACACTTGCGCGCTCGTATGTTCATCCAGATGCACATCCGCCGTCATGGTGAAGGTGAAGCTGCTCCCCGCCGGTCGTGCGGTATGGAAAGAAAAGTCCGGGCTGTTTGAAACCGAAGTTGTGCCCGGCAATTGCGAATGAAATTGATAAAAGTATTTTGTATTGGCCTGCAATGGGGCGATGACTAATTCAACTGGTATGCCCGCTTTAAATTGCCGCGTCTCGGTTTTGGCAACGCCGCCGCCGGGTCGCGTGCCATAAGTCACAAAACCTTCCAGGTCGCGATACGTCAGCACACTTAAAGTCACCGAGTCCTTTTCGGGCCGGGCCAGAATCAAATCATAATCATGCGCCGGCACGGCAACGTTGAAAACATTTCCGCCGGATGGCGAGCGATGGCCGTGATCGCCTCCTGCTTTATCCGAATTGCTTTGTCCGGCCGCCACGGTTACGCCAGCAAGACATAAAAGCGTCAAGACACTCCTAAGCATGGCGACCTTTTCCTTTGACGGTATAACTGTGCGCAATCTCGCCCGTTTTATTCTGCGGGTTTTCGTCTTTTGGCAAAAAACTGCGGATGTATTCCACCTTTACCTCCTCCGGAGAGACGGTCACCCGCAGGTGGCCGGAGTTCGGCAGCTTAACCCCAGATTGGTAGCGTTCTTCGTTGTAGGTCATGTACCCGTGATCTGCCGGCATTGGCACTTCCTGATAAACAATGCCATCGCGTTCCTGACGGCAATAAAGATGGTCGTGGCCTTGGAAAAAAATTGTGACCCCGTGTTTGGCCATCAACTGATGCACTGGTAATTCCCAGCCGGGCCGGCGCTCGGTAAATTCCCAGTCGCCGCGCCGGTTGCGCCCGCCCCACTCATACAAATCGCATTCATCCACGCCGCCGCGCCCCGACCCCATGACGTGATGCGCGAAAACAAATTTATACTTCGCGTGGCTTTGTTCTAGGGTGCGTTTGAACCATTGATACTGCGCGTCACCGAGCGTCAGCGCCCACCAATCGCGGTTCCTGTCACCAGGACCACCACGGCCGCCGCCCGGCCCGCCGTTTTGACCACCACCACCGGGACCGTCATTTGGCCCGCCACCACGAGGCGGACGGTCGTGGAAACCCGTGTCCACCTGCGCTGGCGTCTGCCAGTAATTGTCCAGCACCACGAACAGGGCGTCGCCCCACGTCCATGAATAATAGTCTTTGAGCAGGCCGATGGATTTCAACGGCGCGGCATCGCCGGAATAAAAATTATCGGGCCCGACGGTGGGGAAATAGGAATTGCGCGCATTTTGAGCGTGAACTGCAACGTCATGCCGCACATCCGTCTGGTTGAAATTGAACAGCGACGCCTGTTCGTGATTGCCGTTGAGCAGGAAAACCGGCGCGGACTGCGCAACCAGTCCGAGGAACGGACGTTGCAACGTATAACGCGCTGCGACGGAGTCAAAGCTGACTTCCTGCACCGGTTCAACGCTGAAATCGTCACCCATGCAAATGTAAAAATCCGGCTTGTCCGCAGCGGCATTGAGCAGTGTCCGCGCATACAAATTCGGCTCGCTCATCTGTGGCCGTTCCGGATGCGAGTCGCCTTGGATGGCAAAAGTGAATGCGCTACCGGCTGTGCGCTGTGTGTGGAAGCTGCCTTCAGGCCGTGCGGTGAAATGCGTTTCGCCCGGCTTGCGAAATTGCAGGCGGTAAAAATACTGGGTGTTCGGTTGCAACTTGTTGAAAACAGTCTCGACCGGTTTGTTGGCCGGGAAAGCCAGCATGTCGGTTTTGTTAGTGTACGTTCCGGTCGAAGTTCCGAATTCGAAAAATCCCTCAATCGTTTCCTTTGCCAAGGAGCTTACCGTCACCGACTGGTCGCTGACTCGGCCGAGCACGAGCGAGAGCCAGCTAAACGTGGCCAGCTCTGGCGGCAGCACATAGTCTCCGGCTCCGCGCCGCCCCCGGCCGCCGCCTGGGCCTGGCGGACGCGGACGGTTTGGATTAGGGTTCGGTTGCGCGATGGCGGGCGTCATCAGCCAGCCCAACGTCGCGGACAGCAAAGCGAGAAATTTTCTCCGCGTTGTGAACAGTTTCATAGTTCTGATTAATTTCGAGGATTGGGACGAGCATTGTCGTTGCGATCTGGCGGACGGTCCCCGCCATCGCGACCAATAAACGCCGTACGGTCGTAAGTGAATTTCAATTGCGCACTATCGAGCACGAGGTCTTTCATGGCGGCAAGCAAAACGTTGCGATTGACGGCGGCAGGTGGCAAGGAAATTTGCACCGGCGCAGAAAGGGCATAGACGGTGATGAAATATGTTTTTGCGCCCGGACCCTTGGAATGCGGCGGCGCATAGCCAAGGCTGCGATTCACACTATTGTTGCCGGAGATGCCAATGCCGGTGGCATTTTTCGGCAGGCTATGGACGTCGGCGGGAATGTTGTAGAGCGTCCAATACCATTTAACATCGCCTGGCCCCGGATAGTGGTCCATGACAATGGCATAAAACTTGGTCCCCGCCGGCGCGCCATCCCATGACAACGGCGGGCTCGTGCCGTTGCCGTCACCGGTAAATTCCACGGGCAGTGCGCCGCCGTTGGTGACCACGCTGCTGCTCAAGATGAAAGTCCCGCTGCGCTTCACATCGATCATCACCGGCGTAACCGCACTCTCCCGCGAATTATCGGGACGTGGACGGAGCTGATTTTCTGGTGGCGGATTATCGCGCGGCTGTGGATCGCCATTGGGTCCGCCCGCGTGATAAGTTGCCGTCCGTTCCGTTCCGTCGGCATTTATAAATTGAAAATTCCACGCTCCGTGGCCGGCACTATTATAATTCACAGCCGCTGGCTGGCCGTTCACGGTGTATTGCAATGAGAAGTGTTTGTCGTCCGGTGAATTGGTGAAGCCCACAATTCTTGCACCGCGCAACGGCGGCTGCGCCGGGCGAATTGGTTGGGCGCGCGGCTGTGGATCAACCTGGCCGTTGCGTTCGACCACCTCGCCGTGGAAACCGCCGTTGACGTAAGGATAATTGGTTGAGGCATGGTAATGATAACCGAGTCCGGGGGTGCTGTGGCCGTGATATTCATCAAGGTCTACTGGCGCAGAACCGTCCGGTTCAGCCAGGCCATAAATCGGATAACCGTCGAGCGCATAGGCAACGGGCAGGCCTGGCCCGACCACGCTTTGCAGCACGAGCGGCGCAATGTGGTAATGATAGTCATCCGCGCGGCCACAATGGCCGCCCCATTGGTCTAGCTCTCCGATTTGTTGTGAAATCTCGCCGCGATTGTTTTGCGGATTGAAAATGGGAATACCATCCACGCCAATAGCCACTGCCCCACGTAAAAAATCATTTTTGATGGGGCGCGGATTTTTTGCTGGCACGGGATGCAGCGGAATCGCCCAGGCATTTTCACCGAAATAAGGTTGCGGCAATGGTACTTGTTGCTGCCAGGCGGTGATGCCCACCATCATGCCGTGATCGGGCAAGCCGTTGTTCTGGACATACAGGTATTGGTCATCCCAAGTCACCTTCACCCGTGGCGCGAATTTCAAAAACGGCGCGGCCTGTGGCGGCGGATTGTTTGTGCCGCCGGGCAACCCCGAACCGGTGGCTTGGTTGCCAAACCAGGCGGGCGCATTCGGCGCGGTTGTTTGTGCCATGGCCGCGGTTGCCGCCAATATGATTTGTAGTGAGAGAAATATTTTTTTCATCGAATAAAAAATTGTTCATGCACCGCCACGAAGAGGTAATAACCACCGCAAATGGAAATGGCGGACGTGCCATAGCGCAGGAGTGCCGCACGGGTACTGTCTGACATTTTGTAATGGCTCAAGGCCAACAGCCCGAATAACGGCAACACCACCGCCTGATGGCCGATTTCAACCCCAAGGCTGAAAGCGCCCAGGGCAATCCACGTACCGATGGCCGGCAATCCAGCCATGGCATCGAGCAGGCCACCAGCGAAGCCGAGGCCATGAATCAGTCCAAAACCAAACGCAACCGCCAGTCGAATCCGGGAACGGGCACGTTGTGGCCATAGCAGATTTTCCAAAGCAACAAAGATGATGCTTAGCGCAATCACGGGTTCCACCACATACGAGGGCAGCCGGAAAATACCGAAGACGCTTAAGGCGAGCGTGAGACTGTGTGCCAGCGTAAAGGCCGCGATGACTTTGAACATTTCCAGAAACCTTCGCGTCCCCAGCACGAGCGCGGACACGAACAGCAAGTGGTCGTAACCGGTGAGAATATGCATGATACCGTGCCGGAGATATTCGTAAAAAGTCCGCCAGCCTTGAGTTGTTGGCGCTTGGGAAATGGCCGGGTTTACGTTTTCCCATCCGGTCGGAATTGTCGCCGGTTGTTCGCAGCCAAGCAGCCAGGTTGCCGCCGTAGCATCACCCGCACGCTTGGCGCGAATGACGTAACTGACATTCCATGGCGTGCCAATTGCATACGGCAGGCCTTTGAGCATGTCATTTTCAAACGTTACTTCCGCCGGTGGCAGACCGGTACACGGATAAAGCAGTTCGTATTGGAAAAAAGTTTGTTCCAGTCCGCCAATGACCGGCGGACGAGTGAATCCAATCACGGAGCCGGATAAAATATTCGTACCGGCAGAAACCGTTAAATGCTTCAACACATAATCGCCATGCGCCGCGAGCACCGTATCTGAAAGCGTCATTGACGCGCCAACCTCAAGATTGGTCGAACGATTTTGTGCTACGCAAATTTCCTTTGCGGAAACATTCACGGCCACGTGAATGCAGGAAGACTCAAATTGAACCCACATGGCATCCTGCAAAATAGGATGTGCCTGCGCGGTGAGCGCAAAACCAATCAATACAAACAATTGGTATAACAGCCTATTCATGAGTTCAATCAATCCAATCCGTTCCGCACGAGCCTAACATAGTTGTAGATGCGGATGACATCGCCCTGCGGGCCGCGACCATGCGGGAACATGGCGGGATTTCCGGTCTTGGGGTCGCTCCGCTGGGCCCCAGCACCGTGAACGTCAACATAGTGGTAGTCACCAGCATCAGCATTTTGTGGAGTTGCGCCCGGCGGGCCACCTTGGCCGGGTGGGGGACCAAACCCTGCGCGTCGTTCCGGTGGTCCGCCCGCCATGGCCCGCGCAGACATCCAGCCTGCCGCGCGCCCAAAGGCCACGTACATCGCGGCACTTCCACCCAGGAAACCGGCATGGGTCGTTGCTGACCAATAGAATGGATATTCGGTTTGATGAGCTTCGTTCGTGAATGATGTGCAGTTGAAAAGCGGATCGATGGCAGGAGAATGTGTTGTTTCGGGCGACCGGCTGTAGTCGACGATGCTTTCCAATTCCTTCACGCTCGGCAGCCGCCAGTCATCGTGACCGAGAAATTTCCCGGCGTTTTTCTTTTGCACCCACGCCAGCGCCGCCTGCCAGTTCATGCCTTCGCCACTGTCAGACTTTGACCACATTAAACCCGACGCACGATCGCTGACGGTGCCGTCATTGTTATCGTGGAAATCATTCGTGCCGTAACCCGGATTGCCGCGCACGCACAGCACGAAAAATGTTTTCTCCATGCGCCCGCCCGGCATGAACAGGTCATAGCCTTTGATACGGCCATCGGCGAAGTTGACCCCGAATAATTTATCGAAACCGCGCGCTCCCTTGGCGACATATTTGGTGCTCGAGGCGTATTGGGAATCGATCACGCGTTCGCCTGTGCGCGTATCGCCATAGGCGAATTTGAAAAAATTCGTATTAATGAACGGCCTCAGCTTGGAAATGTCATTGCCGTTCGGCCCGCTGGGATCGATGCCCCGCGCATCAAATAATGAATACAATTCCTTGATAGAAGGCAGCCGCCAGTCATCAAATCCCCCAAGTTTGGCCTGGTTGAGTTTTGCCGGCAGCGCCTGCGCCTGGCTCAATGTTAATTTGTCGCGCCGGGTCAAAACTCCGTCGCCGTCGGTATCCGGACTGCGCTGCCACGTCAGGCCGGTGATGTTGTCTTGTACGGTTAACCCATCAGCACTGAGGGTATAGCTGGCTGGATGATTGTGAAACTGCGCATCTTGACCGTAAAAAGACTGTCCCTGTGCGGGTGCGGAAATCTCGTTGCGATTGTCGTAACACTTTGACTGGCCGGTATCAACAACCGGGTAGGGTTGCGCCGCCTGAAGCCACGTGGTTGCCACCCCAATAGATAATATGCCCAAAATAGTTTGGATGGGTTGCTTCATGAGATGACTTTGCGGAAAACAACCTTAAGTTAACGTGAAGATGATAGATTTGCGAGATGCTTAGACCCCCCGGTTCATCAAGTTTTTCTTCACATAAACAAACAGGGAATTACCCTGGTAATACAGCCCGAATCATTGCCGCATCCATGGTAGAACTGGGAGTTATGCGCTCCCATTGCTGCCGCACGCTCGCCGCTGCATTACTTGCGCTTGCGCGTGAGCCAGAAAATGCCCCCGCTCGTTCCCAAGAGCACAGCGGCTTGCACCGAGAGCAGAATGATCACACCGGTTTTATGAGCCGTCGGCCAACTCAGGACTGCGCTCAGCGTCCATGCCTGTGGCTTCAGGGGAGCTTCCATCGTGACCATTGGACCGCGGCGTTGTATCTCTCCCAATTTCACGACCACGTTTACGTCTCCACCGTTGGCCTGCGCATTGCCGGAATTATTTCGCCCCGAACCTGATTGCGACCAGACGAAAATTCGTATTGGCCCATCGCAAACCGTGAACTTGAACTTTCCGTCCTCGTCCGTTCGCACATTACCATTCGGCTGGCCATCGCCATTGATATTGACCTGGGCACCGGGCACCGGTTTGTTATTGGTATCCACAACTTTGCCGGCGAGCGGACGGTCGGCGAGCTTTAGTTTAAAAGGGGATAATTGAAGGCTATTGGTCTGGCTTTGGCTTTTTCCGATATTTCTAGAGACATTGCCATAGCCTTTTGCCGAAGCATTGACAAAGTACTGTTGTCCGAGCGGCAACGCGGTAATGGTGAATGAGCCATCGGAACCGATTTTAATGGGCTCGTGCCCCACCATGCCGCCCATGTTCCCGGCCATGATGTTTAAATTGATGTTCGCGCGGGTCAGGGGCGCGCCGTCGCGATCTTGCACAACTCCCGAGATGGAAAGGCCCGGCACCAGCCGCAGGCTCATGTGCGTCGAGTTGGTATCAAGCGGCTCGATGGCGGCCAGGTTTTTTTCGAGATCACGCGCAATGACAAAATATTTGGCATCACGCATTCCTATTTGCGGCTGCCAACCCACCGAGAAATCACCATTGTCATCGGTTTTATAGTTGTTTATTGGACCCCAGGATGGCGAGACAACCACAAGCGCGCCTACGGCGTGTTTACCGGCTGGATCAAAAACAGTGCCGGTCACTGTTTGTTGTGCGGGCTGCACGTAAACATTATTATTTCTGGCCTCGAAACGCAGAACCAGATTCGTGTCACCACCCATGGCCTCAGTTGAAGCGGAAAAACCATTCCCGTTGGCTGACACCGAAACCGGGCCGGCGCAAACTGCCTCATACGAAAACCGCCCGTCAGTATCGGTGGTCGTATTGCCATTTGGCTGGCCTTCGCCGTTCATCCACACTTGCACTCCGGCGGCGGCCTGGCCGTTCGTGCCGAGTACGCGGCCCGCGAGCTTGCGGTCGGCGCGCTTGAGGATGAGGGGCGGAAAATCATAATGATCCGCCTTCGGGTCGGCTGCATCCATCGCCTGCTGGCCGCTGCCATAACCGGGAGCGGAGACAAACCAGCCATAACGTTCTCCCAACGGCAATGTATTGACTTGAATGCGGCCTTGTCCATCCGGGACGGCTGGCTGGCGGGTGAGGCTAAAACTTGAGTTCTCCTCATGAAGTGAAATGTAAGCCATCACGTTGGTAATCGCTTTGCCGCTGGCGTCTTGAACCCGGCTGGATACGCTCATCGCTGGCTTCAGGGTGACATCCAAGTTTGTTTTCGTTTCGTCGAATTCCTGGATGGCGGCAAGGTTCAGGTCCATCTGGCGGGCCACGAGATAAGCCGGTTGGTTCTGCATACCCTCCCAGGCGGGTTTTTGCCAGGTCAGAGTATAGTGACCGTTGGCAGCGGTAATACTAGTTCCGCCATTCTGGTAATCCGGAAATACACCGACACTCGCACCTGCAACCGGCGCGCCCGAACTATTCCGCACAATGCCACTGATCTTGAATGGCTCATCCAGTTCGAGGTTGACTTGATTGGTCTGTCCTTCCGTTATGGTGACCTGAGTTTGCGCGGCGGACCAGTCGGGTTTATTTGCAAATACGCTGAATTGACCGGGCGGCAGGCGAAAAAATGCCACTCCATTGCTGCCAGTTGAACCAGCGTGATTATAGTCCTGGCTATTTACCGACACCGTCGTGTTCGCGAGCAGTTCGTGGTTTTTTTTCCCGCGAATGGTCACTACCACCACCCCGCCTTTGTAAGCTTGAACTTGCACATCGGACACCGTCTGGCCGGCAGCAACCGTGACTGGAACGGCATCGGCGATCCAATCGGCAATGGGCTGGTTGGTAAAATCCGTCCGCAACCGATAAGAACCGGCGGAAACGTCAGGAATTCGGAAGGTTCCATCTGATGCGGTAAAATTCGTTCCCAGGCTTACCCCAGAAAACTGCATTCCCAACGTGGCGGGTAGCAGGCCGACCGTTGCAAATGCCACTGGCTGGCCGGTTCCGCGCACAAGGACTTTGCCGGTGACGCTGCCGGGAGGGTCGAGGGTGAGGGCGATGTTTTCCTGCCCAGCGTGAAATGATAGTTCATCGTACCGTGCCGGATTTGGGGCTTGCCGCATGGCCATGCCTTTTTTCTTCACCGTGAGATTGGCTTGGGCATTGGCAGGAAAATTTTCGATGCGAAATTTCCCGGCTGCCGAAGTCTGTGCGGAAAATAGTTTGCGGGCCATATTGCCAACCAGAAAGTTTGGCTGGCCAAGACTGTTCAGGTCCTTGTTTAGCGCAAACACCACCCATACTTCTGCATCAGCCACTGGCTGGCCTGCATCATCCACCACTGTGCCTGCCAGGGCGGAAGGTGCGCCCAGAACCATTTTTTGGGTTTCCGATTGGGCGGTATACAAGCTCCGCCAGCCTGGTGCCAGCCCGGCCTTGGTCACCAGCACGAAACCCTGTTCCTTTGAAGTCGACAATGTAAAAGCGCCTTTGGCATCAGTCTCCACATGCTGTTTCAACTCCAGGTCAAATGACCCCATGCGCATCGGCGCGCGCGCGGGGTATTGATAATAATCCACGGCTGCGCCTGGCACCGGATTACCCTGTGTATCCACAACCGTGCCGGAAAATTTGGCGGTATCATCAGTGGCGGCGTGCACGTTTAATTGAAGCAACAGCAACAAGCCCAGCCAGCGGGGAAATTTCCAAAATGGGTTCATGATCAAAACCTTTCGCGATTTACGACTTCAGCATTTGGCAGCCGTATAGTTCGCCGGCCACCTTGCCCGCATGCGCCCTGAATTCCACTTTAACCTCGGTTTTGCCGCGGGTCAGGCCAGCCGGGATTTTATATTCCATGTCCACAAAATGGCCGGGCGCGAAGGCTGTAAGAGTTTGCGTGGCGATGATCTGGTCGTCCACGGCGATATCAAATGTGCGGCCCCTCGTCTCCTCGCCGGAGTAACGACAGTTTAATTTCATCGATTCCTGCGGCAGAACTTTCAACTTGTAACTAAATGACCCGCCGTGACCCGCAAGGCGGCAGGCTTTTCCCCGGATGGTCACGGTGGAATACCTCTGCCCGGACAACTCATGCTCGTCCTCATTTTCCCCGATAACGACTGCATCCACAACCTGCGGTTGCATGGCTGCCATGGCTGCGGGTGAATCGCGCATGACCATCACCGGCCTGAAGTGCCAGTTTTCCCAGCAGGCAATCCCTGCGAGTACCAGCGTGGCCGATAGCACGCAGTAGCTAATGAGCAGGCCGGCATTGGCCATTCTCTCTCCCACCAAAAAAATATCGCGCCGCATCCGCGCTTTGGCCTTGTGTCCGCAAATAATTCCGGGGATGGAACCGAGCGGCACGAACACTGAGCAGATCAAAGAAGCAATGGCCAGTCTGGAAAAACGGTCGGGAATTTGTGGCGGACGTTTGGCAGCAGCCGGCGGGGGCGACACCGGACGCGATGGCTTGGGCGTGGCTGGCAGGGGCGGAGGTGCGCTGACAGGTGGTGCCTTGGCTTGGGCGGGTGGCGCTGCCAACGCCGAAGGCGCAGCCGGAACGGTGATGTTTTTTTGACAGGCAGGACAGCCAATTTGCCTGCCGCTGTAAGCCGCGTCACCCAGTATTTTCTGGCCGCATTCCGGACAAAGAAATTTAAATTCACTCATGCCACGTACCCTTAGCTTCTGTAATTGCGGCCATCTTACTAGCGGGTTCGCCTAACGCAACCTCAAACTGGGATTAACAAAAGTCATTTAAGCCCGGTACCCTCCGTTTCCTCGCGTTTCGGTGATTCAACCTGAATGGCACGGTATGCCAACCGTTTCCCCGGCCTTTTCAATGAATACCCAAATCAAAAGGGGACACCGTTGACCGGTGTCCCCACTGAAACTCAACCTTCAGGGAGCGTAAGCCGAGACCGACTATTTTTATTACGGATAGGTCAGCCGGTAGAACACTGCGGGTTTGGCCGGATTTACGGTGATATTCGTACTCATCACGGTTCCGTCGGTGATGTACGTCCAGTTCGTGCTCAACCCCACGGCGAGACTGTTGGTTTGCATCTGAAGTTTCCAGCCGGTTCCCCAAGACAGCGACAGCGTGGAACCGCTTACGCTGTTGGTCAGCACGCCGGGGCCGACTGGGCCAAGCGAGACAACCGTCAATACACCGTTGGCGAAGGAATAAGTAGGGCCGCCAGAGCCCACATTCACGATGCTGGCAAAGGAACCGTTATGAGTCGTCGCGTTAAACAGCGTGAACGTGTCGCCGGCGGCGAGTGCGGTAGCATCGGTGGTAACATTGCTGATGGTCAGTATGCCACCGTAGTTGACCGTGCCCAGGCCGGTAACCAGATCGCTCGTGAGCGAGCCGCCGGTTTTGTTGATGCGCAAGTAGGCACCGCCCTGGATGGTCAGGTTATTGTTGATGGTCAAGGTGCCGACCGTGCCACCGGCATCTCCAGCGCCAATCCGGCCACCCGGTGCCACCATGACGGGACCGGCGATGCTGCCGACACCGGCGAGGACGCCGTTTGAGACTACCGTGGTGCCAGCGTAACTATTCCCGCCGTCCAGATAGAGCGTGCCGGTGCCAATCTTGGTCAAGCCGGCACCGTTGCCGCCATCCGATAGCACCTGGGTGATCACCGGATTATTCGTGGTCGTGTCGATGGTCGAGTTCGTATTAACGTAGGCCGCCGAGAGTCCAGACATCCACGGATTCGCCGGATTCAAAGCCTGTAAAATGCCGCCGTTAAAGTTGAAGGTGGCATTAACACTGGTGCTGGACGCAACGTTGTAAGTCGAGAGCGTGCCGCCGTTCAGATTGTAGGTGCCCGTTGAACCTGCGATGCGCGCGAGATTGATGCCGGCATTGGCGATAACTGTGCCGCCGCTTTGATTGAAGGTGCCCGTGCCGGTGCCGCCCACGCGGATGCCCGCAGTTGCGGTCAAGGTGCCGCCACTGAGGTTGTAGATACCTGCGCCGCTAGTGGAGGCGCGCCCGCCAATGGCAAATTCACCAATCCCGCCATTAACTTCAGTGACGCTTCCGCCGGACTGATTGACCGTGCCACTGGCGGTCGAACCGGTGGCATTGGCCGAACCGACAAAGAAGGCATTCACCGACAAGCTGGCGCTGCCTTGAATATTGAGGACGCCGCTCGAACTATCCAGATCACCGACATTGAAATCGGAAGTTGTGGTGAGGCTTGCTGTGCCAGCCAGGGTAAGGGTGGCGTTATCGGTGCCCAGTTGCCCCACGTCATCGTAGCTGCCGCCGGTGTTGATCGAGGCCGAATTGGTTAAGACCACCGTGCCCGTTTTGGCAAACAAATTTCCGGTAAACGTATTGCTGCCAGTCAGGGTGAGAATACCGCTGCCGGTCGTGGTCAATCCCATGGCACCTTGCAAACTACCGGAGAACGTCGTGTTCGTGGTATTGTTGACCGTAACGGTTTGTGTGCCCGTTGCATTTGTCACCGTGCCGTTGCCGGACAGATTGCCAAAGGTTTGGCTGGCACCCAGGTTGATTGTTCCGTTTGAAACAACCGTGTTGGCTGAGTAAGTGCCAGGCAGATTCAAGGTCACGGAACCCGTGCCCGTCTTGGTCAAGCCGAGCGTGGAAACAATCGTGCCGGAGCCGGAGAACGTATAGTTCTCTGCGGTGTTATTGATGGTCACATTTTGCGGGCTGACCGTATTGCTGACCAGCACCGTGGGACTGCCGCTGTCGTTAAACGTCACGGCGTCACCGGGCGGAACCGTTTCAATATAAACTGTCGGTGAGCCGCCAGAGATCCAATTGGTGGTGGTGTTCAAATCCCAAAGGTTCGGTGAAACGCTGCTGGTGCCGGTCCAAGTAATGCCCGCACCGAGTGAAGAAATGACCACATACAGCGTGGATTGGGCCACACTGTTGGATAGCGTCGCCACCACGCCGCGCGGTGCAATGACCGTGCTGTTAAAAGAGCCGGCGAGGCTGCCATATTGCAAAATGGGGAATGCCCCCACGCTGAACGCGCCGCTTACGCGCACGGAACTGCCGCTGCCTACCGTGACAGCTCCCGCCGTGAGTGCCGCGTTGGTAGGATTACCGCTCAGTCCGTAGAAGAAATCGAGCGTTGCGGCACCGGTGCTGCCGATGTTCAAGGCATTGACCATGGCGCTGGTGGCAACTGAACTGGCGGATACGCCAAACTTGGCACCGTTAGCCACGCTCACGTTTACGGCAACTTGTTGAGCGGGCGTAACGAGCACTTCGCCGTTCGTAACGAGAATTGCGCCGGTAAACGTGTTTGTGCCGGAGAGGGTCAACGTGCCACTCCCGTATTTCGTAAGACCACCACCTAAACTATCGCCGTTCAATAAACCTTGGGAGATGGTAATGTTGAAGTTGGTGGTATCAATATTGGCTCCTCCAGCCATCACATTGGCGGCAACGTTGCCGGTGCCAAGGCTCATGAAGGCCGTGGTGGAGGCGGTCGGCTTAAGCACGCCGCCGTTGAAATTGAACGCGCGAGTGCCCGTGCTGGATGAAGATATAATCTGCGGCGTGGTCAGTATGCCGCCGTTCAGATTATAAGTGCTGGTGCTGGAAGTGCCGCCGGCATAATTGATATCCACCGCACCGATGCCACCCACGGTCAGGCCGGCATCGCTGTAACAGGTCACGGTGCCGCCGAACTGGTTGACCACGTTGCCGCCCGTGTTGCCGCCGCGGCACAGTTTGATGGATGCACTATTATCCAATGAGATATTTCCGTTGGTAATGTCCAACTCGCTGGAGCCTGTGTCATAGTAGCCAATCATCAGCCATTTGGAGGCGGTGGGGCCGACGATTAAGTTGCCGCCATTAAGCGCCAGCTTGCCGAGGCCGGTGCCAGCATATTCAACGATAATGTCATTTGAAGAAACCAGTGTGCTGCCGCTGTTCAAAGTAACCACGCCGGTCTCATTATTGTCGAGATAGTTGCCGCGGGCGATGGTCAGTGCGCTGAGATAAGCGGTACCGCCGTTCAGGGTCCAATTGCCGCTGCCCACTTCGCCGCTGCCATTCTGGTCTGAGCCGCCAACGCGCACTTCGCCGCCGATATTCCATGTGCCGCCCGAACTGGTGACCGCCGCGTTGCCCGTGAGATAGCCGATATAGGTCGGAGTTCCGGTGCTGCTGACATTGGCGCCAATTGTGGTTGTGCCGTTGTTAAAGCTGACCACACCGGCCGTCAAGGTAGACCCGCCAAAAGCCAGTGAACCTGTCCCGTTCATGGTGAAATTGCCGGTGCCAGTCACTTTGCCGTTCAAGGCAAAGTTATTGTTGTCTACGAGCGTCAGATTATATGCATTCAACGCGAGGTTGGAGCTTACGGTGAGGTTGCCAGACGCGGCATCGAATACCGAGGCGGCACCCAACGAAACCGGCACACTCAAGGTCTGCGGGTTGGCGGAGTTGTTGGTCACGCCGCCCGTGAGCGTCAAGGTGCTGCTGGACGTCCCAATCGTGAAGCTGCTCGCCGTGCTGTCGAAGGTGACGCTCGTTACGCTGTAATTATTGTTCATGTTTGGCGTAAGGCTCGTGTTGCCGGAGAAAGTTACCGCATCACCCGCCAAGGCTGGCGCGGTTGCGGTCCAGTTTGCGTAAGTGCTCCAATTGCCATCCGCACCGGCACCCGTCCAGTCCGAATTGCCAACCACCACCGTGAATGGCGTAATGGTATAGCTGCCCGTCAAGGGTGTCGGGGTGGTGTTGTCCGTGACCACCACATTGAGGGACTTGGTTCCGAGGGTGGTGCCTGCGCTGACGTTGAAAGTGTTCGTCCAAACATTCCCGCCCGCCGCCACCAAGCCGGCGGTGGATGAGCCGCCAACTTGCGAAAGGTCAACCGTCACGCTCGCAATGCTGCCGCTGCCCGGCGTCACGGTTGCCGTGACGGTAAAGGCCTGGTTGCGCGTCACTGAGTAGTTGTCAACCGTGGCCGTGACGGTCGGGGCGGTGGCCGTGACATAGTGGAGCATAATATTGTTGCCAACCTTCCTGAGCGTGTAATTCAGATAATTGGCTGGTTGTGTGCCGCTCCAGTTCACCACGGGCATCGTGGCCATGGTGGTTGAGCCGGTAACTTGGAATAAAACGTAGTCGGTGGTGGTGTCCAGGTTTGCCGAGCCACCCAAAGCATTGAGCGTAATGGTATCGCTGCTGCCCAAGGTCAGATTGCCGCCGACGGCAATCGAATCGTTGCCGCTGCTGGCCGAGGTGTTCAAATCAAAAGTAACACTTCCACCGGCGCTCAGGTCCAGGTTGTTGTTGAAGGTCAACGTGCCGACGCTGGCACCAGGGAGAATCACTGAAGTGGTAGATGCAGTGGCGACGTTGCCCTTGACCGTTCCGCTGCCCGAGAGCGTCACGCCCGATGCGAGCGAGTAGGTGATGGCCGACACATCGAACGTTGCGCCACTTTCAATCACGATATTGGTTGAAGCCAGGGAACCGCCAACGCCCAGCGCCAAAACGCCGTTGCTGATGGTGGTGCTGCCAGTGTAAGTGTTGGTTGCAGCTAAAAGCATTGTTCCCGCCCCAATTTTCAGCAGTGCCCCCTGGTTTGCCGGTGTGGCAGTTGAGGCCGCTGAATCCGTAAGCCGGGCTGACACGGTTAGATCTGCGTTCGGGTTGCCGGTTACATCCGCAACGTTAAAGGTGATGGTGTTGGGCCCGGTGGTCTGGCCGCCCAACATAAGCCCGTTGGCAACCGTATTGGCTGCCGTCGTAGTTATGGTGGAAGGCAGGGTGCCGCTGACGGTGATGTTGGTTAGAAGAATGGCTGCCTGAAAATCAGGGCTGTAGCCATTACCGGTGGAGAAGGTACCGCCATTCAACGTAATGGGGCCAAAAACGTTGGCGTCCCCGTTGCCAGAGCCGCCACCACTAGGAACTGCCGTCTGCAGCGTGCCGCCTGGATTCACAATAAAAGTCAAAGCCGGCGGGGTCAAATTGCCACCGCCTGCCAGCGCATTGCCCACCGTGAAAGAAACCGTACCTCCGTTATTAATCGTGGCCGTACGTCCAGCCGTCGTCGTATTTCCGAACGAACTGGATGTGCGTGGACTGCCAGTGTTGCTGCCGTTGGATGCCGCCAACGTGCCGCTATTCACATTGATATTGCCGGTAAAAGTATTCGCGGCGGAAAGCGTTACGGTGTTCGGGCCCATAATGGTTACGGCACCGGGATTGACGTTGTCCGCGATGTAGGCGTTTACCGTGATGCCGGCATTGGCAGCCGCCAAAACCAGTTCATTCAACGAAGTGGAGGATGGCGCAATGCCGAATATCGTGCCCGAAGCGAGGGTCAAAGTTCCCGAACCTGCATTAAGAATGGTGTTTACGTTCAGCAAAAGGCCGGTGTTGTTGCCCCCTTGAGTCAAACCGCTGCCGGTGTAACGGAGTGTGTTTATGTTGCGGTTCAATCCCGTTGCGCCGGGCGTGCCGGCGATGGAAACGTCATAGTTTATTGTACCCGTGCCGCCGCTGCCAATGCCGCCCCAGGCGGATGCCGTGGTTGTTTCGGGAGTGGCCGCCGTGTAAGCCACAATGTTGCCCCCGCTGGTTGTCGCAAGCGTATAGCCCAGGGCAGAATTGTTCGCGGCGGTGCCGGAATTGGTTAAAATTATCCACGGCACCAAACCATTGACCAGGGTTGGGCTGAAAGTCACCGTGCCAATGCCGCTGGTGGCATTCGTTGTGATCATCAACGTGGAACCCGTGGGGCGGGTGACAGTGCCGCTAACCGTGAGGATTCTGCTGGACGCGGCTTTCAGGTTCCATAGCTGATTTCCCGCGCCGAGCGTAAGACCAGAGCCAATGGTGGCGTTGATTGTGGCGGCGCTCAAATCAATGCCTGACGTTCCCAGCTTGAGCGTGCCACCGCTGCCGATGTTAACCGGGTCAGTAGCCCCGGCGTTCACTTTTATGCCAAGCCAGGTTGGCGTGCCGGAATTCAAGGTCAATCCGGTGCCAAGGGAACCGGTATCCCAAGTTGCCACGTCATTGGTGCTGGGCGCTACGGCTCCCGTCCAGCTCGCGGCCGCAGTTACATCTGTGCCGGTGCCAGCTTTGGTGATATTGGCCGCCAACGCCGATGGCGCGGCCACCCAGGCAACGAGCAAAATCATCGCAAGGCGAAGCATCATCGCTGTCTTGCCGCCATTACTGGTGGCCGCCGGGTAGGTTTTAGCTTGGATTGGATTTATCATGATAACAGACGGTTTTTCGGGTTAGGTGCAGGATTTACTGACAACAAGGAATGCCCTTGCAGCGTGCATGGTTTTTCCGCAGCAACAGTTTTTGATGTCAGTGACAAACGACATTAGGGTGGTTCAACTATACACATGCGCTTTCTGTCGCTCGTTTCGTTCAAATTAGTTTTAAAAAATGATACAAAAAAAAGCTGAGCTCAATTTTTTGAAATATAACGATAAAACTGCGATGAATTCAGGACGAAGAACGATGTTCGGCGAGGGAATAGGCTGGAGACACAGCCCATCTTCACCGTTTATGGTGGTGTGACAAAACTACTCGCCGCAGGCAAGGTGCGATCCTGCCTTAGCTTCTGTCATTGCGGCTATCTTACAAACGGGTCAGCCTAGTGAAACATTAAACACGAGTTAACCAAAATCATTAAACCCGCCATACGTCTGGGTTTTCATTTCGTGCACTCAGGGGCTGTTAATCCGGTAAAAGCGCTGGGCAGAATCGTTGGTTACGGTCATTGGGCTGATGGCGGCGGCTGAATTGGTCCAGGGCCCAAGCGGAGAGTCCGAGGTTTGAAGCGTTCCCTGACCGGAAAATCCGAGGGTGATGGTTTGCCCCTGATTTTGGAAAGAGCGGAAGACAGGAGGAACGCGGCGGCGGGCATAGAATCCCGGCTCGGCCATCACATGCACCCAATTTTCGTCCGCCACGATACCATCAGGCACGCCTCCGCCAAACGAAGTCAGGGCGATTTCCGGAGCAGTCCAACTGGCTCCATAGTTTGGTGAAAAGACATAGCCCAAGGGGGTGGTGGCCACACCCGGAGGTCCATGGGCAAACACGATATGCAACGAACCGCCTGGATTCATCCAAACTTGCGGATGGTCGTTGACGACGTTCGTATCGGTGGCAAGGATTTGATCGCCCGGAAGCAATTGGAGCCCGAGCCACGTGGCTCCGGCATCAATTGAGCGGTTGTAGCCGATGCGATTCGTCGGCAGCGGGCTGTTGCCGGTTGAAGGACGCTCGCGCTGCCAGAGAGTAATGAGATGGCCATCGGCAGCAACAATCTCCTGGCGTGCCTGAACATCGCTCACGGCCGAATTTTCCCCAATGAATATTGGCGGGCCCCAGGTGGTGCCGTTGTTGGTCGACTCCATGTAAGTGCTTCTTCCGCCATACGAATTGGTAAACACCAATACGCCAAAGCACACGTGAACGGTGTTGCCATCCACGGCCATGCGCGCGCTTGAATCGGCTTGGTCATACAACTTAATGCCGGGATCCCAGTTCACGCCGCCGTTGGTGGAGCGGAAGTAAAAGACGCCGGTGCCATAACCGTTCGGGTTTGAGTCGGACTGGCCGCCAAAGACGTGGACCGTGTTGCTGCTGACCACCATGTTTGCGCGGCGAATTTCCTGTCCGGGCATGGTGATACGGATGGGACTGCTCCAGGTGAGTCCATTGTTCGTTGACTTGCGAAAATCCAGCGGCTGGCTAAGCGGGCCCATGTCGCCCGCAGCGGTGAGCAGATAGACGGTGTCGCCAACGGAATAAAGCCCGCCGTATTGCATGGGGTAATTGCCCGAAGCCGGAGCGATGACGGATGGATCACTCCACGTAGCACCATTATCCTGAGATGACCGATATATGAGGTTGGAACCAATATGACCGACCACATGGATGCGGTTACCCAAGGCGATGCGACCGTAGGCATCCACCAGGGAAACCGGGGTGGACCAGACCGGTGGCGCTGGTGGCGTGACGCCGGCCAGCGCGGCGATTTCGTTCGGCCCAAGCGCCCGCGCATATACGCGGGCATCATCGATAACGCCATTGAAATAAAGTTCGCTGCCTGCCTGATCGCGTGCGCCGATGCGTAACTGATTCGTGCTATCAATTGATTGGCCGTTGAGGGCAGTGAGACTGTATTGGGTACCGGTCGCCAGGCCGTCGGCATAACGGATCAAGTTGCCCGTCCGGTTGAAGACTGCGGCGATGTGGTGCCATTGGCCGTCGTTCACGACTTTGCCGTCGCCGTTGAAGATATTTACGAGGGTGCCATTATACTTGCCGAGCACAGCGCCCACCGTGCCGGTGGTGGAGATGCTGAGCCCCCACGAATCTGGGTTGGGACCGCCGACGAAGCCCATTTTGGTCACGACCATACCGGAATTGGTGGTTTTGACCCAGGCGGCAACCGTCCAATCGCGTGTGCCCATGTCGAGACCGGCTCCGGTCGCGCCTCCGGCATCAGTATCGGAGATAAAGGCGTAATTGCCGGAGCCGTTGAAACTCAGCGCGGTGTTGGTACGGCCTGAAACATACGTTGCGCCGACAAGCGTGCACGAATGATTGTTGCCGGCTGAATCTAGCGCACTCGTTCCAGAACCTTCGTCAAAGGCCCAATACGCAATCGGGTTGGTCTGCGCGAACACCGTGTGCGCGAATAGAAGGCCGCAAGCGGATAAAACAACGACAACAAACATGCGACACATGCAGGAACTTTAGTTCATCGTACGTTGATTTCAAGTTGGGAGCGGTTCTTTGAGTGCCCGCCCATTATCTTTGTCCGTGATAGACCAAAGTCTGCGTGAAAATCGGGAGACCCTAAATTTATCAACCAGGCTGCCACCCATTTTACATAAAGCGACTGTCCGCGCATCGAAACACGCCATCAGTTTGGAATGGCCTCAATTGACGCTCCCGTACTTGAAGTAGATTTTGATTGAGCGCTTCGGTAGAAATTTTACAATAAAAGCTGTTATTCAATGACACGCGCTCACTTTATTCACTCATGAAAAAAATTATTCCGTTCTCGTTGCTCGTTTTGGCCCTGACCCTGTCCGGTTGCGCGTGGACCAAGCGGCAATTCACCTGGCATCACAGCAGTTCGGGCAAGTCGGCTGCTGAATCGCATGCGATTGTGACGCCGGATGATTCGTTGTCGGCCAAGGTTTTGACGGTGAATGAGGTGGGGCGGTTTGTGGTGTTGAATTTTCCCGATGGCCGGATGCCCAAGCTGAACCTGCACCTGTTTTTATACCGGGGCGGTTTGAAAACGGCCGAGGTCAAGGTGGTCGGTCCGCAACAGGACACGAGCATCGTGGCAGACTTGCTGACGGGTGACGCGCAACCCGGTGACGTGGTGCACGAGCAATAATACAAAGCCGTCGAAATTAGCCCGGGTAGAACCTCGGGCTGAAAGCTGCAAAACAATTATTCGCCCGGCTTGGGTGTTTTTTCCGCGAGCGGCTTTACGGTTTTCGGCAGTGAATCCCGTTTGTAAGGGGAATGTAGATTAAAATAAATGCCGCAAAGCGGGCGTTCGTCATCGCTTTGGCTCAAAATAATGGTGACTTCGCGGTCCAAGGCAATGCCGTGGCGCATGCCGGCACCGCGGGTGTTAAAAGCGCGGATGGCCTTTTGCAGGAGCGAGGTGAGCGACTCGGCAAATTCTTCGGGTGTCTTTTGCAAACAAACGACGTAGCGGTCGTAATTTTTTACGGCCTCGTCGATCTCGCGTTGAAACGTATCCACGGTCATGCTTTAGCTTATTCAATATCGGTAAAATTTGGAAAACATTTAGGGCGAGTTTTCAAAATGATGGGCAGTGCCAACGGAATTAAAGCGGGTAGCATTTATGTTTTAACGTGCTGAGGTTAAACATTTTGAGATGTGGAATCGCCCGGTCCTGCCGCGCGTTTGAAAGTACTGAGGCGTTCCCCAAACAAAGCCGTGCCCACGCGCACGATGGTGGCACCTTCCTCGATGGCCACTTCAAAGTCGCCGCTCATGCCCATGCTCAATTGCGGCAGCGGCACGCCAAGGATTTGTTCGCACTCGGTTTTCAACTGTCGTAGCCGCTGAAAATAGGGACGGGCCTTCTCGGGGATGGTTGTGTACGGAGGAATGGCCATGAGCCCGTGGATTTCAATTTTGGGCAGGGCGTTGAGTTCGTTCAGGTCGGCCAGCAACTGGGCGGGCTGGTAGCCAAACTTGGTGCCTTCCCCGGCCACATTGACTTCCAGCAAGAGAGGCATGGTTTTGGCCGACTGGCTGGCGCGCTTGGAGATTTCGCGGGCAATGGCCAGGCTGTCCACGCCCTGGATCATTTCAAATAATTCCACGGCATCGCGGACCTTGTTGGATTGCAGATGGCCGATGAAATGCCAGCGCGCGCGTCCGGGACAGAGCGGAATTTTGGCCTTGGCCTCCTGAATCTTATTCTCGCCAAACCACAATTGCCCGGCCTCGACCGCCTCGCGAATGGCTTCCGGCGGATGGGTTTTGGACACGGCCAGCAGGGTCACGGACGAGGCTTCGCGCCCGGCCCGCGCACAGGCGGCAGAAATCCGTTGTTGAATTAAAGCAAGGTTCCCGGTCAAACTCATGCCGGTATCGTAATTCGTAAACCGCAACTCGTAAATTTTTTCCATGAACTACTGGCTGGTAAAATCCGAACCCGAGGCTTACTCGTGGGCGCAATTGGTCAAAGATGGCAAGACCGCGTGGACGGGCGTTCGCAATTTTCAGGCCCGTCTCAACCTGCGCGCCATGAAAAAAGGCGATCAGGTCTTTTTTTATCATAGTGTGACCGACAAGCAGGTGGTGGGCGTGGCAAAGGTGGCGGGAGAGTCCTATCCCGACCCGACCGCCACGGAAGGCGACTGGTCGTGCGTGGATTTGGCCCCGGTCAAGGCTTTGAAAACCCCGGTTTCGCTGGAAACCATCAAGGCGGACAAGGCTTTGAAGGAAATGAAGCTGGTCAAACAATCGCGGCTTTCAGTAACCCCTTTGACGGCAGCCGAATTTGCCCGGTTATTGGAATTGGGCGGCACCAAGATTTAAAGCTGGTTTCCGGGCTGGCCTGCTGAATTTGCTTTCGTCTGAGTCGGTGGTCTGATAGAAAACCCTCGTGCGCAAGTTCCTTATTTTCCTTAGCCTATGGCTGGGCCTGACAGCGGGTGTCTTTGCGGCGGAAACGTTCGCTTTGACCGATGGCACGTCGTTATCCGGCGAAATTGTGAAGTCCGATGATTATGGCGTGATGATTCACACCACCACCGAGACCTACCCAAACGTGGCGTGGTCCGGCTTCTCGCAGGATACGCTGAAGCAACTGGCCAATAATCCCAAGTACCGGGCGTGGGTTGAGCCGCTGATCGAGCCAACGGCCTCCACGCAACCGGCGAAGCCCGAAATCCAGGTTAATCCAGTCAAACGGCTCGCTTTGCCAGAACATCCGTCCATTATTGGCGGGCTGGTACATTCTTCGCTGGGTTTATTCATGTTGCTGGTGATTTACGGGGCCAATCTTTATGCGGCCTATGAAGTGGCTGTGGTGCGCGGCAAGTCGATTGGCGCGGTGATGGGGCTTTCGGCGGTGTTGCCGATTATTGGACCGATCATTTTTCTCAGCCAGCCGATAAAATCAACTACTGACGAGGCAGCCCATGCCGGTGAAGTGCCGCCGGAAGGCGCTGCTCCCGGAGCCGCTCCGGCCCAGGAAGATATTCAGATTGCCGAGGCATCATGGCAGGCCCCGCAGGCGGAGGCGAAACCGCAGCCGCAAATCTTCGCCCGTGGCAAGTTCACTTTCAACAAGCGTTTTGTGGAAACCAAGTTCGCCGGGTTCATTGGCGAACCCAAGGGCGACGCGAAAAATTTCTCCATGGAGTTAAAGACCTTGAAGGAAACTTACGCCGTCGAGTGCATCAAGCAGGCAAATCCTTCTGAAGCCATTTTTGAGACCTCCAATGGCCAGGTTACCGTGGCTTACAACGACATTCAGGAAATCAAACTCAACCCGAAATCTGCTTGAAATATCGTACGATTCTCATGTTTGGAGCGCCCGGTTCGGGCAAGGGCACACAGGGAAAAATTCTGGGAGCGATCCCCAGCTACGTTCATTGCAGTTGCGGAGAGGTATTTCGCAACCTGAGCACCGAAACCCAGCTCGGCAAGACCTTCGTCGAATATTCCAGCCGCGGTCAGTTGGTGCCGGACGAACCCACCATTGAATTGTGGCGGCAATACGCCCACGGACTCGTGGCCACGGGTCGCTTTCATCCCTCCAAGGACACGCTGATCCTCGACGGCATCCCGCGCAACGTGCACCAGGCGCAAATGTTGAAAAAATTCGTGAATGTCGCCGCGGTGTTCTACTTGTGCAGCGCCAATTTTGAAAACCTGGTGGCGCGCATGCAGCGCCGGGCATTGAAGGACAACCGGCTGGACGACGCCAACATTGATGTCATCCGCGAACGGTTCAAGACCTACGAGCGTGAAACCAAGCCGGTGTTGAATTTTTACGGTAAAAAAATCGTTCATCGCATCAACAGCGACTGCACGCCGACCGAAACCTTCGCCAAGATTCTCCGGCACGTCATCAAGATTCATTGATTTTCCGGCCAGCGGACGCAATCCCCGGCGGGCTTTCCCGGCAATTCTCATTGACGGCTGCTGTGCCTCAGGTTGAATTCGCTTGTGACGCAGCCGGCTTAAAACACAGATGAACATCGTATTCATGGGCACCGCCGATTTGTCGTGCGCCAGCCTGGAAAAGCTGGCGGGCAACCCGGCTTTTTCGGTGGTGGCCGTGGTCACCCAGCCGGACAAACCCAAGGGCCGCGACCTCAAGCTCACGCCCTCGTCCGTAAAGGTGCTTGCGGAGAAATTGAAGCTGCCGGTTTTGCAGCCGTTGAAGGCGCGCGATGAACAGTTCATCCAGCAATTGCGCGGTTTCAAGGCCGACCTGATGGTGGTGGTGGCTTACGGACAAATCCTGCCGCAAACCATTTTAGACATACCCGCACATGGTTGCCTGAATGTTCACACTTCGCTGCTGCCAAAATACCGCGGGGCCGCGCCGATTCAGCGGGCCATTGCCGATGGCGAGCCGGAAACGGGCGTGACCATCATGAAGATGGATGCCGGACTGGATACGGGCCCGATGCTGGCGGTGCGCCGCACGCCGATTTTGCCCACGGATGATTCGCAAGTCTTGCATGACCGGCTGGCGCAACTCGGCGCGGACTTGCTGGCCGAAACCATTCCCGATTACGTGACGGGAAAAATCGTGCCGCAGCCCCAGCCTGCCGAGGGCGCGACGTATGCGGCCAAAATCAAAAAGGAAGACGGCCGGATTGACTGGCATTCATCCGCGGAAAAAATCTGGAACCGGCTGCGAGCGTTCACGCCCTGGCCAGGAGCCTTCACTTATCTGAAGACGGAGCCAAAGCCTCAGTTATTGAAAATTTGGAAGGTTGAGGTCATGGCCAAAAGCGGCGCGGCTGGAACGATTTTATCGGCAGATAAAACCGGTATCGTAGCCGGCTGCGGAGCAGGGGCGTTGCGTATTTTGGAATTGCAACGCGAGGGCGGTAAACGGTTGACCGTGGAACAATTTTTAGCCGGCCACCCCTTGAAGGCCGGGCTTACTTTTGAATGATCGGCCATGAAGATTAAATTTTTTGCCACGGGCGGCACCATCGACAAAGTTTATTTTGACGCGAAAAGTGAATTTCAAGTCGGCCCGCCCCAGGTTTCTGAATTGTTAAGCGACGCCAATGTCGGCTTCGAGTATGAAATTGAGTCGGTGCTCCGCAAGGACAGCCTGGACATGACCGATGCCGACCGCGCCTTGATTCGCGAGCGCATCGCCGCTGATGCCGCCTCGCATATTGTGGTGACCCATGGCACGGATACGATGATTCAGACGGCGCTGGCGTTGCGGGGGATTCCCGGTAAAACCATTGTGTTGACCGGTTCCATGCAACCGGCGCTGTTGCGCGTGACCGATGCGTGGTTCAATCTTGGCACGGCGGTCATGGCGGCCCAAACCATGGCTCCGGGCGTGTATATCGCCATGAACGGGCGCGTTTTTAATCCTGAAACCAGCCGGAAAAACGTGGCCGCCCACCGCTTTGAAGAACGTTGAATCGCTGGCTGCCGGCCAGCGATATTATCCGGGCCGCACTTGATTAAATCCAACCGCAAGCTCGCGCCAGATACACCAAGCCATACGCCACGGCTGCGCTGGCGGGTATCGTGAGCACCCAAGCCCAAAGGATGCGTTCAACCACACTGAGTTTCAGCGCGTTAAAGCCCTTGGCACAGCCGACGCCCATGATGGAGGCGGTAATGGCGTGGGTGGTGGAAACCGGCATACCACATAGAGCATTAGCGAGCAGCACGGTGGCACCCGTGGCTTCGGCGGCGAACCCATGGACGGGATGCAGTCGTACCATCTTGTGGCCGAGTGTCCTGATGATCCGCCAGCCCCCGGCGGCAGTGCCGGCGCACATGGTCATCGCGCAGAGGATAGTAATCCACACGGGGATGAATTGTTTTTTGGTGTCCGCAGCCTCGGGCATGTAGTTAAAATTGAGCAACTGGGCCAGATGTGCCATGATCCATTGAAAGGGAGTTAAATAGCCTGCCGGGGTGCCTTCGGGGGTTTGCAGCCAGGCCAGGCAGTGCGGGACCGAGGCAAACATGCCCGCCTTGGTGGCCACCACCAGCGCCAGGGTAATCACGCCCATGGTTTTTTGTGCATCATTGGTGCCGTGCGCAAAGCCCATGTAAGCGGCGCTCAGCAATTGTAATTTTCCAAACGTCCGGTTCACGGCGAACGGCCGCCAGTTACGGAGCAAAAAGTACAGGAACGCCATCAAGATAAACCCCCCTATAAATCCGATGATGGGCGAGCTAATCATGGGTACGACCACCTTCCACAAAATGCCCTTACTCTTCAACCAATGGTCCTTGTCCGGGATGGACCAGATGATGGAGGAAAGCCGGTTGTCGGTGGCGGCCAGGGCCGCGCCGCACAAGCCACCTACCAGCGCGTGGGATGAACTGGACGGCAGTCCCACCCACCACGTAATCAAGTTCCAGGCAATGGCGCCCAACAGCGCGCAGCACAGCACCGGCATGGAGGCGACTTGGGTGTCGATGATGCCAGAAGCAATGGTGGTGGCCACAGCCGTGCCAAAAAATGCGCCAATCAGATTAGTGCAGGCTGCCAATGCAATTGCCTGGCGTGGCGTGAGCACCTTGGTGGAGACAACGGTGGCGATGGAGTTGGCCGTGTCATGAAACCCGTTGATGTAGGTAAACACCAACGCCACGAAAATGACGATGAGGATGAGGAACATCGCCGTGGCTCAGGAATTTTTGAGGACAATGTGCATGACCACGTTGCCTGCGTCATGGCAGCGGTCTACGACTTTTTCCATGAGCTCATAGGTGTCGCGCAGGACCATGGCGCGGAGTGGATCATATTGGCCACCGTAAAGGTCGCGCAACAATTCCAGCATGTGCCGGTCCGCCTCGACTTCCACCAGTTGCAGCCGGTCATTAAAGGTTTTAATCTTTTCCAAATCCTTCATGTTGCGAAGTTGCAACACCATGCCTTCAATGGCATCCGTGGCCTTGGTCATCATGTCTGCCTGCTTGGAGAAATCAATGCCATCCAGGTGGGCACCGGCCATCACGAGCCGTTCGGCGAGTTTTTCCGATGCCTTGGGAATGCGGAACAAGGCGCGCGCGAGCGCCTCGATGTCTTCGCGGTCCAGGCCGGTGACAAAAGTTTGTACCAGTTCGGTGCTGATTTGTTCGGAGATTTTCTTTTCTTTGCGGCGGGAAAGAATCAGGTCATCGAGGTCCTGCGTCTTGCGGGGGGGAGTCATTAACTGGATGGCCAGACGGACACTCTCACGGGATTCGCGCGTGGCGGCTTCGAGCAATTCCTGAAAACGGTCGCCCTTGCCGAATAGTTGCTGAATGGAAAACATTGTCTGTCAGGCTACCGGAAATGCAGCTTTGACGCACGGAAAATTCAATCAGCTTACCGGTGCGTGCTGGGTGTGGCGGATGTCTTGCGCCTCACAAAGGTAAACCACTTCCTCGGCAATGTTTTTGGCGTGGTCGGCGATGCGTTCAAGGCTTTTGGCCGCCACGATCCAGTGCAGGCAGCGCGCGATGGTGTCTGGATGCGCCATCATATGTTGCGCCAGGGCGGCGTGAACCTGCTTGTTCAGGGCGTCCACCTCCTTGTCGCGCGGAATAATCGCGCGAGCGGCGGCGGAATCCTTTTGCACGAAGGCGTCGAGCGCGTCCTTGACCATGGCGAGGGCCAGCGTGGCCATGTGCGGCAGGTCGAGGACAATTTTTACAGGCGGTTCCTGGGCCAGATCGCGCGCGCGTTTGGCGATTTTAGTGGCTTCATCACCGATGCGTTCCAGGTTTTGCGAGACCTTCATGGCCACGGTCACCAGCCGGAGATTGCTGGCCAGCGGCGCCTTGGTCAAAAGCAGGATGGCCATTTCATCAATTTCAATCTCGAACTTGTCGATGAAATCGTCGTCCGCGCGCACCTTCACGGCGAGGTCGTGATTGCGTAGCATGAGCGCCTGAACGGAATCGTTCACTGCGGTTTCAGCCCGGCTGGCCATGAGCAGCAGCTTCTGCCGCAGTTCATCCAAGCCCGCTTCAAAATGATTTTCCATATCCTGATTTTACAATTTAACGTACATCAACCGAACCGCCCTGTCACATAGTCTTCCGTGCGTTTTTGCACCGGGTTGGTGAAAATTTTGTTCGTGGGGCCAAATTCCACGAGTTCGCCCAGGTAGAAGAACGCGGTAAAGTCCGATGACCGTGCCGCCTGCTGCATGTTGTGCGTGACAATGACGATGGTGTACTCCTTCTTTAACTCGATGATGAGGTCCTCGATTTTTTGGGTGGCGAGAGGGTCCAGTGCCGAGGCCGGTTCATCCATCAGCAACACTTCGGGTTGCACGGCCAGCGCGCGGGCGATGCACAGGCGTTGTTGCTGGCCGCCCGAGAGACTGATGGCCGGGGCATGCAGGCGGTCTTTGACTTCATCCCACAGCGCCCCCATGCGCAGCGATTCCTCGGTGCGGCTGGCTAGAAGTTTTTTATCGCGCACACCATTCAATCGCAGGCCGACGGTGACATTTTCGGCAATGGACATGGTCGGGAAAGGATTGGATTTCTGGAACACCATGCCGACGCGGCGGCGCACGACCACCGGCTCAACGTTGCTGGAGTAGATATTGTCCCCAAACAGGCGAATTTCGCCTTCCATGCGCGCATCCGGGTTCAACTCGTGCATGCGGTTGATGGCCCGGAGAAAGGTGGATTTGCCGCAACCGCTCGGCCCGATGATGGCGGTGACGGCGCGCGCGGCGATGTCGATGTTTACTTTCTTGAGCACCTCGCGATTGCTGAAAAAAATCGACAAATTCCGCGCGGTCAGGGCCGGCGGGTTGTCAGTTTTTGTTTCCACGGTATCGTTGGGCATCGGTTGTATCAGGGCAGCCATGTTTCGGTGCTTCAGGCGCCGCGTTTGCTGAACCGGTCACGGGTCAGCGTGCGCACGCCAATGTTGATGGTGCTTACCAGTAAAATCAAGACAAGTGCGCCGGCCCACGCCTGCCGGTGCCAGTCATCATAGGGGGAAACGGCGTAGTTGAAAATCTGGAGGGGCAGGGCGGCGATGGGCTCGGTCAGCTTGTGGGTCCAATAGGCGTTGCCAAAGGCGGTGAAGAGCAGGGGGGCGGTTTCGCCCGCCACCCGCGCCAGGGCCAGCAGCACGCCGGTGACAATGCCTTTCGTGGCCGTGCGGACCACGATCTGGAGAATCATTTGCCATTGGGCAATACCCAGCGCCAGTGCGGCCTCACGATAGCCGCTGGGTACGAGTTGTAAAACTTCCTCGGTGGTGCGCATGATGAGCGGAATCATCATCAGGCCGAGTACCACGCCGCCGGCCAAGGTGGAAAAGCCCTTCATGGGCAGCACAATCAACGCATAGACCACCATGCCCCACGTAATGGAGGGCACACCGTTGATGATGTCGGCCGTGAAGCGAATCCACCAATTCAACCGTCGGTGGGTATATTCCGAGAGAAATACCCCGCCGAGCACGCCCACAGGCACGCCAACGAGCGATGCCAGCGCAATGAGTGTGAACGTGCCGACAATGGCATTGGCCATGCCGCCGCCAACTTCCCCGACGGGTTTGGGCAACTGGGTAAAGAACGCCCAATTGATTGAAGTGGCACCTTCCGAGACAAGATGAAAAAACACGAGCAACAACGGCAGGATGACCAACACCGCACATACAAACGTCAGCGTTTGCATGAAGATGTTTTTGGCCTTGCGCCATTGATGGTTGGTGGCGTTCATGGTCAATTCTGCGGCTTGACGCCCGGCCCGGCGAAGGTTTTTAAGAGTAACTGGGCCAGTCCGTTGACCAGCACGGTAACGCCCAGCAGAACCAGGCCGACTTCAAACAGCGCGCTCAAATAAGTGTCCGTGGTGGCTTCGCTGAATTCGTTGGCCACCACGCTGGCCAGCGTGTAACCGGGAGCAAAAAGTGATTTTACAATCTGCGGACTGTTGCCGATGACCATGGTCACCGCCATGGTTTCGCCGAGGGCACGGCCCAAGCCGAGGATGACCGCGCCAAACAAACCTTTTTTGGCATAGCTCAACACGGCGATGCGGGTGACCTCCCAGCGCGTGGCCCCGAGGGCATAGGCGGCTTCACGTTGCAGACCGGGCACGGAACGCAGGATTTCGCGCGAGACCGAGGTGATGATGGGCAAAATCATGATGGCCACGATAATGCCGCCGGCGAGCAAGCAGGGACCGTAAATTTGCCCTTGAAAAAAAGGCAGAAAACCAAGGTATTTTTGCAGGGCCGGGAAAAGATGTTCCCGCAGCCACGGCACCATCACGAAAATTCCCCACAGGCCCAAAATGACACTGGGCACCGCCGCCAATAATTCGATGAAAATGGTCAGCGGTTGGCGAATCCAAAGCGGCGCGAGCTCCGTGAGGTACACCGCCGTGGCAATGCTCAAGGGCACGGCAATCAACAAGGCAATGGCGGAGACGACGACCGTGCCGAAAATAAATGGCAGCGCGCCGAATTTCTCGTTGACCGGGTCCCAATCGCTGCTGATCAAGAACCGCCAGCCGAACTGTTTGATGGCCGGGGCCGAACCGTGCGCCAGCTCAAATCCAATCAAAATGATGAGCACAAAGACCGACAACGCCATCAAGAGGGTCAGCCCCTTGAAGGCGCGGTCACCAAACTGGCTCACATTTGTTTTGTCGGACGGATTTGACATGGCTTCCTCAAGGACATTTGCTTAAATCAAAAAGACGAAGAGCAGGAGGAACACGCTCTTCGTCCAACTGACTTCCGCAAATTATTAGCGGTTCGCCGGGAGAAGTCAGTATTTGATTGTGTTCAACAGTTGCAATTCCCGCTTTTGGACGGCTTCCGGGAGGGGTGCGTAGTCCAGATCCGGGGTCAACTTTTGACCTTCGGTCACGGCCCATTTCAGAAAGTCCACAAGCTTTTTGCCGTTTTCAGAATCCTTCTGGTGTTCATAGACCAGCACCCAGCTCGGTCCGGCAATGGGATACGCTTTTTCGCCGGGGGCATTAACCATCGAGAAACGGAAATCATCCGGGACCTTGGCCGTGGCCAGTGCGGCGCTGACGGAATCCGGCGCGGGCGAGATGAAATTGCCAGCCGCATTCTTGATGTCGGCATAAGGCATCTTGTTTTTATCGGCATAGGCGAGTTCCGCATAGCCGATGGCACCGGGAATTTGTTTTACCTGGCCGGCCACGCCTTCGCTGCCCTTGGCGCCAAGACCGATGCCGGCGGGCCATTTGATGGCGGTGCCTTTGCCCACGGTGTCTGCCCAAGCCGGGTTCACGCTGCACAGGTAATCGCTGAAGATGAAGGTGGTGCCGCTGCCGTCCGAACGATGCACGGGGATGATGGCCAGATCAGGCAGCTTGACGCCGGGGTTCAGCGCGGTAATCTTGGCATCGTTCCAATTTTTGATATTGCCCAGGTAAATATTGGCAATGGTGTCGCTATCCAGCTTCAATTTCGGGGAATCCGGCAGGTTATAGGTCAGGGCCACGCCGCCAGCCACCACGGGGATGTGCAGGATTTTGCCCGAGGCCTTGGCCAGGCTGTCATCGGACATGGGCGCGTCCGAGGCGCCAAAATCAACGGTCTGTTTGATCAACTGTTGCTGGCCCGCGCCGGAGCCAACGGATTGATAGTTGAAATGCACTGCGGAGTCCACTTTACCGTAGGCTTCAAACCATTTGGTAAAGGCGGGATAATCGAAGGAAGAACCCGCGCCATTGATGAGTTGTGCTTGCGCGGCCACGACTGCGACCAGGCTGCCCAGTAGGGTGAGGAACGTTTTATTCATTTGTTCAAATATAGGGAATACGTTTCTGTTTTTCAGCATTAAACCGCTTAAGGCGGCTTAATAAAAATGGTTAGATAAAAATGGTTAGAATCTCCAGGTTAAATCCATCTGCACCAGTTGATAGTTATTGATGGGGTTGATGGCGGGAATATCGAGGTTATTACCACCGGTACCCAGATTGGCATCAATTCGTGTGGCGTTGCCATAGCGGACGGTGCCGATAATGGCGTCGGTGATGCTATAGGCAAACGCGGTGTAAAAGCCTTGCATGTTGGCGCGGCCTTCAAAGAAATCCGAGTCGAGCAGGTTCACGTCCAACGCATACTGGTCCACATGCTGCCAGTAGAAACGGATTTCCCAGGCGTGTTTCTTGGAGGCGCTGCCGTAGACCACACCTTGGGTGGGGCCGTAAACCGGACCGTCACTGCCGATGCCAATGCCGATTTGATATGCCGCGCTCTGGCCGGTAATGGCTTGTTTCAAACCAGGAAAAGCCGCTGGGGCAGCCTTAAACGCGGCGCGGGCGCGGTCATCGCCCTCGTAGTTATAGGCAAGGTCACCAAAAATGCGCGCCTGCAACGTGCCCAGCGGCGTGTGGTAAATCTTGAAATCAAATTCGGCCGGTATTTCCACAATCAGCAGGTCATCAATGCCGTTTTGATTATAGGTGACGTTCAATCCCTTGGTCAGACCGCTGGGATCACCTTGGCCGACGAAAGGATAGTAGAGATTGTCGACGTTCTGGGTAAACGGTGTGGTGCGCGGGGCGGGCGCATTGCCATGGCCAGCGTAGACATAAACTACGGGTGCCACCTTGAACATCATGCTTTTGCCAAAGCGCACATCGCCGCCAATTTGCTGGGCGAGCAAAAAGGTGTCGCTGGTGGGCACTGATTGGGCCGGATTGGGGTCTTGATAGTCGAACTGGCCAAAACCGGCGAACAGGTCGACGGGCCCGATGGTATACTTGAGCTTCTCAAACGCGCCTTCGGGATTGATGTCCGAGTCCCAAACCATCGGCGTCGTGTAAAGCGGCATGGGCATTCTGCCGGCGGTCATTTCAAACCACGAGGTCGGATGCCAGCCGAGGTAAACCTGGCCAATATTGAGGCCATCACTGGATTTATCCGTCGGTGTGCCGCTGATGGGCAGGGAGGAACTTTTACCCGTATCGTCACCAAAGGTAACCCACGGCGAACGCGGGTTGGCGGAGGTTTCCAGCCGCACGCCGTAACTCCAGTCGTCCAGCAAATCGCCCCGGATGCCGAAGCGCAGCGCGTAGCGAAAGCGTTCGCGCGCGTAAGTGTCACCCTTGGCACCGGTATTGCCATTGCCTACCGTCGTGCCCACGCCCGGGGTGGGAAAAGGGTTGTCCACGCCGCGATATTCGTAGCGGAGGCGGACATCACCAAACAAGCCAATGCTTTTGATGGAATTGGCCAGTTGCCACTTGGAGGCGGGAATCTGGTTAATCAAGTTGGTTTCGCTCTGTTCAGCTTCAATACGTAGATCCTTGGCTTCGTCCGAAGTCAGGATGCCTTTTTGCTCCAGCTTGTTAATGAGGGCGTCGCTGCTGGAATCCGCGTGGGCCTGGGATGCAAGGGCAGCCAGAGCCGCGGCTCCCGCTCCAGCGTAGCGGGCAAATTTTGATGACGTGTACTTTTTGGTCATTATGAGTGGTAATTCCTGAAACCGGCGTCAGGATGTGAGTGCGAAGTTACAGCCCCGCGTCACTAATGTTACAATTCTGCTACGAAATGGCTGGCCGGCAAAAAATGAGCCGCCGACCCTTTTGGGGAGCCGGCGGCGTATCGAAAAACAGATTTTACTCAGCCCGCATTTTCAAGCGGACGGGCGGAAATTTCCAACATGCGTTCAATGGGCAGGCGGGCGCGTTTGATGATGGCATCGGGGAGTTCCACCCGCGGCGACAGTTTTTTCATGCAATCCCGCACTTTTTCAAGCGTGTTCATTTTCATGAATTTGCACTCGCTGCAGCGGCAATGATCCGTGGGCGCACGCAAGGCATCGTAGGTGGGCGCGCAGAGGAATTCCTTGTCCGGACATTCCTTTTGCATGCGGTGAATGATGCCGGACTCGGTCACAATCACGAAACGTTTGGCCGGGTTCGTTTTGCAGAACGTAATCATCTTTTCGGTGGAGGCCACGACGTCGGCCAGTTCACGCACTTCGCGCAAGCTTTCCGGATGCACCACTATCTTGGCGTCGGGGAACTGCTGGCGCGCCTTCAATACATGCTCGCGCTGAAATTCCACGTGCGCATAACAATTGCCTTTCCACAGCGTCATCTTGCGGCCGGTTTGTTCCATCACCCACTGGCCGAGATTTTCATCCGGCACAAACAGGAGGTCGCGTTCCTTGGGGGCGGCGGCCACGATGCGCTCGGCGTTGCCGCTGGTCACAATCACATCGCACAGGGCCTTGACCGCCGCGCTGCAATTGATGTAGGCGATGGTCCAGAAATTCGGATTCGTGGCCTGCAACGCCGCGAGCTTTTCCGCCGGGCAGCTTTCCTCGAGCGAACAACCAGCGTCCTTGTCCGGCAAGACCACGATTTTATTGGGGTTCAAAATCTTGGCCGTCTCCGCCATGAAATGCACGCCGCAGAAGACGATGACATCCGCATTGGTCTTGGCCGCCTCCTGGGCCAGTCCCAGGGAATCGCCCACGAAATCCGCCACGTCTTGAATTTCCGGCACCTGATAATTGTGCGCCAGAATGACGGCGTTGAGCCGCTTTTTGAGCGTAAAAATTTCTTTAGCCAGCGGCTCAAACTTTTCTTTGGACATCGCGCCGCGCGGCTGGATTTCTGCCAGATTCAACATGGAAGAAAGTTACCGTTCCCGGCTGGCTGAGTCAATTAAGCCAGCAGAGCCAGCTATTATTGTTGTGCCATCTCGATTTTGACCATTTTTAGCCTTGGTTTGTCCCGAAATTGATTGCCTGGGTTGAAAAGTGGGACGGGTTGGGCATCGAAAACCCATTAAATCCTTAAGTCTGAGGCCAAAACACCGATAAAACGGGCAACGAGTAGGCAATTCGCGGTCCTGAGATTGGTACAATTATCGCTAGTCTGCCAGCAACATTGTTACTGACTGACATGAACAAATTGAAAATAAGGGGGTTTTGGGGCGTCATATTGATTTTAGCTATAACGGTCGTGAACACCCATGCAGATGGAGCTTACGGCAATGGCGAAGGTGCTCATTCCATGGCCATGGGCGGCACGGGTGTGGCTTGGGCCAATGACCCGCTGGAGGCCATGACGGCCAATCCCGCCGGCCTAGCCTATCTCGATTCAGCGGAACTTGATCTGGGGGCAAATGCCGGCCTGCTCAACGGCCACTTCAGCAAGCCGGGTGTTTCCAGTGGCGATCTTGACGATTCGTTGCGAGCGTTTCCCGATGGTGCCATTGCCTATCCATTCAAGAAATGGCCGGTAACCGTGGGGCTTTCCGTTACGCCAGATTCCATGTTGCTGGCCGACTGGCATTACCAGGATCCGCCTGGCGGCTTGGGGGGTACCACCTCGTACGGTTATCAGCAGGATAAATCGGAAATTTTCCTGCTCCGTTCCGCGTTGGGCGTCTCGGTGAAAATTAACTCGCGACTTTCCTTTGGCGTGAGCGGCGGGCTGCTTTACAACGAGAACCGGCTGGTCACTCCATATATTTTTCAAGATCTCTCGCCCGTGGGCGACGAAAAATATGACGGGGCGAAAACCTTGTTAAACCTGCACACTACCGGCGTGGGCTGGGATGTGATGGCCGGTTTGCTGTTCAAGGCCACCACCAATTTACAGTTCGGCTTGTCCTACAAATCCGGGGCCACAGTGGATACTACGGGCGGCGCGTTTGGCGATCCCTACGCGCAATTTGGCGTGCCGCCGGGCGTGCTGGCATTTCATTACAATGCGGATGTCCAAAATAAATTTCCGCAGCAAATCAGCGCCGGCGCTTCGTGGAAATTTCATCCGCATTGGCGGGCGGCTTTGCAGGTGGACTGGATCAACTGGTCGGCCGCGTTCAATTCGCTGCCCGTGAGCCTTTCCAGCGGCAGTAACAGCAAGGTCAATTCCGTGCTGGGCTCGAGTTTCAACGACTATCTTCCGCTCAACTGGAGCGATGAATTTGTTTACCGCGTGGGTTTGGAGTATGAACTTTCCGAAAACTTTACCCTGCGTGCCGGTTATGCTTACGGGCAAAGCCCGGTGCCGGATTCCACGCTGCTCCCGATGACCGCCGCCATCATGGAACACACGTTTACCACTGGTATCGGCTATCATTGGCACCGGTTCAGCGTGGACCTGGCCTACCAATATTCATTGCCCGCCACGCAACATGTCGGAACCAGCGCGCTGTGGTCCGGCGAATATTCCAACACTTCCACCGAGGTGAGCGCGCATATCATCGCGCTTACGGCGGGCATTCGTTTTTGAAGTGAACACCGCCCATTCCAAGCCGGCTCCAGCAGGCAGCCCCGCCAACCGGGGAGGCAAGTTAGCGCAGGGACTTGCGGCTTTGAATCACAAGTTTGGCGCTTTGATTGACCGCCAGATTCCCGATGAACTGCTCGCCACGCCCGAGAGCACCCGGCATGCGAAGTTAATCACGCGGTTTGGCGCGCTGGGTTTTCTCTTTGGGTTCACTT
>Ga0265327_10000708_pt1 | contig 52766 bp, 48 predicted proteins | sample 41621metaG_FD_202089 | JGI IMG/M metagenome (GOLD analysis project Ga0265327, IMG submission 202089) | Rhizosphere microbial communities from Carex aquatilis grown in University of Washington, Seatle, WA, United States - 4-16-21 metaG | ecosystem: Host-associated > Plants > Roots > Rhizosphere... | reverse complement strand
TCGACCAGACGGCGTCAGGCGGGCATTCTTATGGACGTTCATCCGGGGTCTCCCGGCTAGAGGTTGGAGCTTCGCAACCCCACTCTCTCAACCCGATCCCGGGTGAACAACCTTCATAGCTTCGACAGCTAGGACGCGGTTCACAGACAGGTCCCCCAACCTCCGTCACCCCCGGGCGTCAGTCCCGGGGGGCCCTGAACGCGTGGGAACGAGCGGACCGCCCTGAAGGGCGGGCTGGACGCTGGCGTTCGCCGCTTGCGAGATGTTGGATTGGACCACCAAGCACACAAAGCACACCAAGGGAGCTGGCGATGTCTGCGCGAACGGTGGTCGACTGAGGCTCCTGCCTCTTCGTGTGCTCGGTGTGCTTTGTGGTTCGAACGACCTGCATCGCTCCGCTGCCGCGCCGCGACCCCTGGGAAGCGTGCGTATGCGTCCTCGGCGCGAGGAGGAGGATGACGGCCTGAGGGGCAACGACGCGAGGACTGGTCCTCGCATCGAATCCACCCGATCCTGAGCGGGCCATGTCCCCTGTCCGCCCAGCGCCTTCGCCGCCCCCATCCACCGTTAATAACGGTGATTTACGGCGGCGAACCCTGTCGGTCGGCCTTGGCCCCACCTCCTCGAGCCCCAAACTCCGTCACCCCCGGGCGTCAGTCCCGGGGACCCATGAACGCGTGGGAACGGGCGGCTCGCACCGCAGGGCGAGCCGAGCGCCCGAGTCGGCCAATGCCCTGCGCCGCTCCGCTGCCGCTGCGCTGCCCAATGGAAGTGTGCGTATGGATCCTCGGGACTGACGCCCGAGGATGACGGACAATAGGGGAAGGGGTTCGATCCGTTCTGGCGCCGCCATCGAATCCACCTGATCCTGAACGGGCCATGCCCAGCGTTCGCCCTGCCTCTCCACCGCCCCCATCCACCGTTAATAACGGTGATTTACGGGGCTTCAGCGATCGATCTTGGTCGACAGCACGATGGACGAGGTCGTGCGTTCCACGCCGTCCAGGGCGCCGAGGGCGTCGATAAGGGCGTCCATGTCGGCGGCGGTCTCGGTGGCCGCCTCGGCGATCAGGTCGAAGGGGCCGCTGACCGACTGCAGCAGGCGCACCGCCGGCATCTTGCGGGCGGCGGCCACCACGGCGGCGGTCTGCTTGGGGCCGACGGTGAGCATGACATAGGCCCGGATCAGGCCGCGCTCATGGGCCTCGGACAGGCGCACGGTGTAGCCGGTGACCACGCCGGAGCGTTCCAGCCGCTCCAGCCGGCTCTGCACCGTGGTGCGCGACAGGCCCAGCGCCCGGGCCAACTCCGCGGCGGGGGCGCGGGCGTTTTCCCGCAGCCTGCCCAGCAGGGCCTGGTCGATTTCGTCCATCTGCACATCCCTTTCGGCGAAGCGACGAAATCATCTCGTCGATTGGTCGGTCTGGCAATGGCGATTGACGCGGGAACCGTCGAAGCTGACTCGCCGCAACTCTGGGGAGACCACGCCATGAAAGACATCGCCGTCATCGGCGCCGGCCACATCGGGGGCACCGTCGCCGCCCTGCTGGCCGACACCGCCGACTATCGCGTCACCGTCATCGACCGCTCCGCCGACCAGCTGGCCGAACTGCCGGCCGACGCCCGGGTCGAGCACCTGGTCATGGACGTCACCGACGTGAAGGCTCTCACCGCGGCCCTGAAGGGCAAGTTCGCGGTGCTCAGCGCCGCCCCCTACCACCTGACCTTCTATGTCGCCCAGGCGGCCAAGGCGGCCGGCTGCCACTACCTGGACCTCACCGAGGACGTGGCCTCGACGCGCAAGGTCAAGGCCCTGGCCCAGGGCGCCGAGACGGCCTTCATCCCGCAGTGCGGCCTGGCCCCCGGCTTCATCTCCATCGCCGCCGCCGACCTGATCCGCGGCTTCGACACCCTGCACGACGTGCGCCTGCGCGTCGGCGCCCTGCCCAAGTACCCGTCCAACGCCCTGAACTATAACCTCACCTGGTCCACCGACGGGGTGATCAACGAGTACTGCGAGCCCTGCGAGGCCATCGTCGACGGCCTGCCGCGCCAGACCCGGGCGCTGGAGGAGTGCGAGGCCTTCTCCCTCGACGGCGTCGCCTACGAGGCGTTCAACACCTCCGGCGGCCTCGGCACCCTGTGCGAGACCCTGGCCGGCAAGGTGCGCAGCCTGAACTACCGCACCATCCGCTATCCCGGCCACGCGGCGATCATGAAGGCGCTGCTCAACGACCTCCGCCTGCGCGACCGCCGCGACCTGCTCAAGGACATCCTCGAGAACTCGGTCCCGGCCACCATGCAGGACGTGGTCATCGTGTTCGTGACGGTCTCGGGCCTCAAGGGCGGCCACCTGGTCCAGGAAACCTTCGCCCACAAGATCTACGCCCAGACCTTCGGCGGCCGGCTGCTCAGCGCCATCCAGATCACCACCGCCGCCAGCCTCTGCGCGGTGCTGGACCTGCTGGCCCAGGGCCGGCTGCCGGCCAAGGGCTTCGTGCGCCAGGAGGAGATCGCCCTCGCCGATTTCCTGGGCAATCGCTTCGGCCGGGTGTACGCCGCCGACGATGCGGCGCCCCGCGCCGCGACCCATCCCCACCTCGTGGAATCCGCCGCATGACAGTGCTGTTCGCCCCCAATATCGCTGACGAGGCCGCCGCCCTCCTGACCCGCCTGGGCGTCGCCCCGTCGGTGTTCACCGGCGGGACGCGCGAGGTCCGCTCGCCGATCACCGGCGAGGCGATCGCGCGGGTGCATGACACGTCGCCCGCCGCCGCCGCGGCAGCCATCGAGGCCGCCCACCAGGCCTTCGCCGCCTGGCGCAAGGTCCCGGCCCCGCGCCGGGGCGAGCTGGTCCGCCTGCTGGGCGAGGAACTGCGCGCGGCCAAGGCCGACCTCGGCCTGCTGGTCACCCTGGAAGCCGGCAAGACCCTCTCCGAGGGCCTCGGCGAGGTTCAGGAAATGATCGACATCTGCGACTACGCCGTCGGCCTGTCGCGCCAGCTGTTCGGCCTGGCCATCGCCACCGAGCGGCCCGACCACCGGATGATGGAGACCTGGCATCCGCTGGGCGTGGTGGGGGTGATCAGCGCCTTCAACTTCCCCGTCGCCGTCTGGTCCTGGAACGCGGCCCTGGCCCTGGTCTGCGGCGACCCGGTGGTCTGGAAGCCCTCCGAGAAGACGCCCCTCACCGCCCTGGCCGTGCAGGCGATCTTCGAGCGCGCCGCCGCCCGCTTCGGCGACGCCCCGGCGGGCCTCTCCTCCGTGATCATCGGCGGGCGCGAGGTCGGCGAGGTGCTGGTGGACCATCCCAAGGTCGCCCTGGTCTCGGCCACCGGCTCGACGGCCATGGGCCGGGCGGTGGGGCCCAAGCTGGCGGCCCGTTTCGCCCGCAGCCTGCTCGAGCTCGGCGGCAACAACGCCGCCGTGGTCACGCCATCGGCCGACCTGGACCTGACCCTGCGCGGCGTCGCCTTCGCGGCCATGGGCACCGCCGGCCAGCGCTGCACCACCCTGCGCCGCCTGTTCGTGCACGAGAGCATCTATGACGCCTTCGTCCAGCGGCTGAAGGGCGCCTACCAGTCGGTGCGCATTGGCGATCCCCGCGATCCCGACACCCTGATCGGCCCGCTCATCGACCAGGCCTCCCTGGCCGGCATGCAGAAGGCCCTGGACGACGCCCGCGCGGCCGGCGGCAAGGTCACCGGCGGCGAGACCGTCAAGGGGCCGGGGCAGGGGGTCTATGTCCGCCCCGCCATCGTCGAGATGACCGCCCAGGCCGACGTGGTGCGCCGCGAGACCTTCGCGCCGATCCTCTACGTCATGCCCTACGCCGGCCTCGACCAGGCCATCGCCCTCAACAACGACGTGCCCCAGGGCCTGTCGTCCTCGATCTTCACCCTCAACGTCCGCGAGGCCGAGCGCTTCGTGGCCGGCTCGGACTGCGGCATCGCCAACGTCAACATCGGCCCCTCGGGCGCCGAGATCGGCGGGGCCTTCGGCGGCGAGAAGGAGACGGGCGGCGGCCGCGAGGCCGGCTCGGATTCCTGGAAGGCCTACATGCGCCGGGCCACCAACACCGTGAACTACGGCGAGGCCCTGCCCCTGGCCCAGGGGGTCCGGTTCGAGATCTGACGGCGCGCGTCGGCCGCCTACTGGCGCAGGATCAGGTTGCTCGGGGTGGCCTCGAACTGCGACAGGCGGCCGAGGTAGCTCATCCCGAGCAGCGAGGTCTCCAACCCGTGGTCCAGCACATAGGCGTCGACGTTGTCGACCCGGGCCTGGCCGACGGCGATGCTGGCCAGCTTCACCTGGGCGGCGCGGGCCTGACCGTTGGCCGTGGTGACCTGGTAGTTGTAGGTGAGGGTGTTGGGGTCGATGCCCAGGCGCCGGGCGTCGTCGGCGGTCAGGGCCACGGCTGAGGCGCCGGTGTCGACCAGGAACTTGACCTCGTGCCCGTCCACGTCGGCCTCGGCCCAGTAGTGGCCGTCGGCGGCCTTGGCGATCGAGGCGGCGCCGGCCGGGACGTCGATGCGCTGCGGCGACAGGGCCACGGCGGCCTGCGGCTCCGGAGCCTTGTAGGTCAGGTCCAGCGAGGCGAACGCCTGGGCGACGCCGACAGCGGACAGGGCGGCCACGAAGGCCACGATGGCGAACCTCATCATCACTCGATCCCCGCCATCCTTGGCGCGTCTCGGCCGGTTTCTTCGGCCGTTGAAGGTCAGACTAGGACGGGATGGGTTTGCAACGCGTGAACGGGCCCGCCTGGGTCGCCCCGGAGCCCCTGCGGGTTCGCCCAACGCCTTGAATGTCAAAGCTCTCGCGGTTCCAGCGAATCCGCGCCACACTCGTTCCACGAGCCGGGGATCGAGTACCGGAGCGCCGCTCTGGGGCTGGAGCGCGAGATTTCGCGACAAGGCTTCAAGCGGCGCGCACCGCGCGGCGAAACGCCCGGCGACGGTCATCCTGACCGATATCCGCGCGCGGGCGCGGCAAGTCTCCTCACGGCGACGCTTTCCCTCTCGACCCTGCCTGGCCACAAGTGCATAGGTTGCAGCGCTTAATGCATCACGCGAATAGAGATAGCCGGCATGACCGCGCCGAACCTGCGCGCCCTGGACCTGAACCTGCTGGTCGTCTTCGACGCGATCCTGCGCGAGCGCAGCGTGGTGCGCGCCGCCGAGCGCGTCCACCTCAGCCAGCCGGCCACCAGCCACGCCCTGAACCGCCTGCGCCAGCGCCTCGGCGACCAGCTCTTCGTGCGTACGCCCCAGGGCATGGCGCCGACACCGCGCGCCGAGCAGCTGGCCGGTCCCGTTCGACGGGCGCTGGACGACCTGCAGATGGTCCTGGAGCCGGACAGCTTCTCGCCGGCCACGGCCCATCGGCGGTTCGTCGTCGCCGTGAACAACTATGCCGCAGTGGTGCTGGCTTCGCGCCTGGTGGCCCGCTGCCGCGCCGCCGCGCCGAACGTGCAATTGGCCCTGCGGCCCAGCGGGACCTTCGATCTCGCCGCCGGCCTGGACGCAGGCGAGGTGGACCTGGCGATCACGGCGTCGCGCGCCCCGGCGGAACGCTTCGCCGAGGAGGTGCTGATCGAGGATCGCTATGTGGCGGTGCTTCGCCGCGATCACCCGGCGGGGCGCGGCGGCATGGGACCGGCGGCGTTCGCGGCCCAGCCCCAGCTCATCGTCTCGTCCAGCGGCGAGGACATCGGCTTCATCGCTTCCGGGATGGCGGCGCGGGGCCTGACCATGACCGTGGGCGCAGAGGCGCCCTATGTCTCGGCGGGGCAGATCCTGGCCCAGTCCGACATGGTGGCGGTGCTGGGCGCGCGCATCGCGGCGGAGTTCCGCCGGGCCTATCCGGTCGACATCCGCGAATTGCCCTTCGAGGCGCCGAGCCTGGCCAGCGTCATGGTCTGGCATCGCCGCATGGACGATCAGCCGGCCCACCGGTGGCTTCGCGGATTGATCGCGTCGGTCGCCCAGTCCGCCTGAGCGGGGCGGCGGCCGCTAGAAGAGGGCCAGCTTCTCCGGCCGGATGCGCGCGCGGCGCCCGGGCAGTTCGGCCATGATCGTCGCGCGCTCGCCTTCGCCGAGCTTCTGCCAGCCGGCGACCTCCTGCAGGGTGCGGTAGCAGCCCAGGCAGAGGCCGCTCTCGCCGTCGACGACGCAGACCTTGATGCAAGGGGTGGCGATCGGGCGGGGCGGGGCGTCCATGGTCCTGCCATGCCCGATCCGGCCGGTCCAGGCAACCACGCGCACCAGGCGCGGATTACACCGCGTTCATCAGCGTAAGGCCTGGTAAAGCCGTTCTTACACAGTGCTGCATTGTCGCTTACTTATGGACGCGAATTAATTGGGTCTGCGAATACAGTCATCGTATCTGGCGTCACCTGAGTTCAACGGGAGACGAAACGATGTCGATGTGGAAGAGCCTGATCCTCGTGGCGGGCCTCGCGGCCTCCACCAGCGCGGTGGCCGCGCCCACGCGGCTGACCGACACCCAGTTCCTGCAGCTCAGCCGTTGCCGCGCCCTGGTGGCGTCGGCCGAGCTGGGCGGCGGCGATCCCAAGCCGATCGACGCGGTTCTGAAGACCGAAGGTCGCGGTCGCGAGCCCTACATCGCCGAAAAGGCCCAGTCCCTTCAGGACGAAGCCGCCAGCGCCGCCCGCCACGCCAGCGCCGAGCGCCGGGCCAAGCTGGTCGCGGAGCGGGACGGCGTCTGCCAGTCGTTGATGGGGCCGCAGACCTCCATCGCCGGCGGAACTCCCGCCAATCGCGCGGTGAACTAGCCGCACAGCGCCTTCTGCCGACTTCCTCTGCTTCCAAACTCGAGATCTATCGAGCCCCACTAGCCGCTCCGGGCGACCCCCTCTCATCCGGAGCGGCTTCTTTTTGTCTGCCTGCGCCGCCGCGCAAAATCGTTGACGTTGACGTTAGCGTCATCTTGGCAAGGGCGGGGCGCCTCAATATGGTCCGCGGCCACGAACGGAGCCCCTGACGGCTCCGACAATGCGACCCAAGGGAAGCCGCCATGGACCTCGATTTCTCCCCCGAAGACAATGCCTTCCGCGAGGAGGTCCGGGCTTTCCTGGCCGAGAACTACCCGGCCGAGCTGCGCGAGAAGCAGCGCCACGAGAACGCGCTGAGCCGCGAGGACTATCTCTCCTGGCACCGCATCCTGGCCAAGAAGGGCTGGAGCGCCATCTCCTGGCCCAAGGAGTGGGGCGGCACCGACTGGACGCCGACCCAGAAGTACATCTGGTCCGAGGAACAGGCCAAGGCCGACACCATTGGCATTCTGCCCTTCGGCGTCGCCATGCTGGCGCCGGTGATCTACACCTTCGGTACCCAGGCCCAGAAGGAGCGCTTCCTTCCGGGCATCCGCGACGGGCTGGTGTGGTGGTGCCAGGGCTATTCCGAGCCGGGATCCGGCTCCGACCTCGCCTCCCTGCGCACCAAGGCCGAGCGCATCACGGGCGACGACGGCAAGGAATACTATCTGGTCAACGGCCAGAAGACCTGGACGACCCTGGCCCAGCACGCCGACTGGGGCTTCTTCCTGGTCCGCACCGATCCCGACTCCAAGCCCCAGGCCGGCATCAGCTTCCTGCTGATCGACATGAAGAGCCCGGGCATCACCGTGCGCCCGATCATCACCCTGGAGGGCGGCCACGAGGTCAACGACGTCTTCCTCGAGAACGTCAAGGTGCCGGTCGAGAACCGCATCTACGAGGAGAACAAGGGCTGGACCTGCGCCAAGGCCCTGCTGCAGCACGAACGCTCCGGCATCGCCGGCGTCGCCCGCTCCAAGCGCAACCTCGAGCGCCTGCGCGAGATTTCCAACACCGAGCGCGCCGACGACTCCGGCCCGCTGCTGGCCGACCCCTTCTTCCGCCGCAAGGTCGCCGACCTCGAGATCGACCTGACGGCGCTGGAGTTCACCGAGCTGCGCACCCTGGCGGGCGAGAGCTCCGGCCAGGGCCCGGGCCCGGAATCCTCGATCCTCAAGATCAAGGGCACCGAGATCCAGCAGCGCCTGACCGAACTGGCCCTGGAGGCGGCCGGCCACTACGGCGCCCCCTACCTGCGCGACATGCCGTCGAACAGCGGGGCGATCGGTCCGGAATACGCCGACGGCGTGGCGGGCGAGTACTTCAACACCCGCAAGACCTCGATCTACGGCGGCTCCAACGAAATCCAGCGCAACATCATCGCCAAGATGGTGCTGGGTTTGTGAAGTCACTGAAGACCCTGTGGCTTGAACGGTTCGGGAGCGTGAAGGCCCGGATGGTTCACTGCATCGAACTGCAGGGCTGGAACACAACCATGATCCAGAGTGAAGACGGGGAGCCGGAGTACGCCTTTACGACCGGCCTTTGGGCCAGCTACGCGCATCCGGAACTGATGATGATCGGACTGCCGAGACAGATCGCCGCCAAGGTTCTGCACGGCCTTTCCTGGAAGATCCGCGAGGGCGAGCGCCGGTTCGAACCTGGGGGCCCGTACCTGCACGTGCTTCAGGACTATCCCGTCTATGCGACGGCGATCGATGACCAGTTTCAGGCCGCCTATCTCGGCGGTTCGGTCTGGTACTACTACGGCCATCTCGGCCGAAAGGACTCCTTCCCAACTCTCCAGCTGGTCTGGCCGGATCGGGAGAGCGGCGCCTTTCCCTGGGACGCGGGCTGGCCGGAGCATTATGTGGGCCTGCAGCCTTTGTTGGGCCCCATCCCACCCCTAACGACAATCCATTAGCGCGGACGGAACACGACCCATGGACTTCAGCTTCACCGAGGAACAGACACTCCTCCGCGACACGGTCGCCAGCTACCTGGCCGACCACTATGATTTCGAGAAGCGCCGCGCGGCCGTGAAGTCGGCGTCGGGCTGGCGTCCGGACGTGTGGAAGGCCTTCGCCGAGGAACTCGGCATCCTGGGCGCGTCCTTCGCCGAGGAACTGGGCGGCCTGGGCGGCGGCGCCACCGAGAACATGGTCATCATGGAAGAGTTCGGCAAAGCCCTGGTGGTCGAGCCCTACCTCGGCACGGTGGTCATCGGCGGCGGCTTCCTGAAGCACGGCAAGCCGGCGGGCGGCGACGAACTGGCGGGCAAGATCATCGTCGGCGAGGCGACCGTGGCCTTCGCCTACGCCGAGCCCCAGGCGCGCTACAACCTGGCCGACCTGAAGACCACGGCCCGCAAGGACGGCGCCGGCTGGGTGCTGAACGGCGCCAAGGCGGTCGTCATCGGCGCGCCCTGGGCCAGCCACCTGATCGTCACCGCCCGCACGGGCGGCGGCCAGCGCGACGCCGGCGGCGTCTCGGTGTTCCTGGTCGAGAAGTCCGCCAAGGGCGTCACCACCCGCGACTATCCGACAGTGGACGGCCAGCGCGCCTCGGAAGTCACCTTCGAGAACGTCTCCCTGCCGGCCGAGGCCCTGATCGGCCAGGACGGCGCCGGCCTGCCGCTGGTGGAGACCGTGGTCGACGAAGCCATCGCCGCCACCTGCGCCGAAGCCTGCGGCGTGCTGCGCAAGCTGCACGAGGGCACCTTGGAATACACCAAGCAGCGCAAGCAGTTCGGCCAGCCGATCGCCCAGTTCCAGGTGCTGCAGCACCGCATGGTCGACATGTTCATCAACGTCGAGCAGGCCGTGTCGATGACCTACATGGCCCACATCAAGCTGGGCGGGCCCGACAGCGCCAAGTCGGTGTCGGCGGCCAAAGTGCAGATCGGCCGCGCCTGCAAGTTCGTCGGCCAGAACGCCATCCAGCTTCACGGCGGCATGGGCATGACCGACGAGATGGCCATCGGCCACTACTTCAAGCGCGCGACCATGATCGAAGGCCAGTTCGGCTCGGTGGACCACCACCTGCGCCGCTACGAGGGCCTGTCGTTCGATCGGGCGGCCTGAGCTTCATGCGCCGCACAGCAGGGGGGCTAACTCTGCTGACGGTGATGCTGGCGCTGACGGCGCCGGCGCAATCCACCGCCAAGCCGCCGGTTCATCCGGCGGTGACGCCGGCCGCCGCCGCGCCCGCGTCGCCCCGCCAGGGGCGCTGGCAACTGGTCGAGGGGACGGAAGGCATCTGGGGCGGCATCGGCCTTCGCCTGCTCGACCCGGGCGGCCAGGGCGCGACGGACAAGCCCGTGGTCCTGCTGGCCTGCCAGCGGCCGCCGGCCTTCTACATGGGCGTCGACGCCTTGAAACCGCAGGCCGGCGCCGTGGCCGTCGACCTGTCGGTGGCGGGCAAGGTCTTCGCCGTGCCCATGGCCGCGACGCCCCCCGGCGGGGCCGCGGTGGAGGCCTCGGGCCCGATCCCGGCCGGTCTGCTGGACGCCGTCCAGGCGACGTCCACGATTCAGATCCTCTACGGCGACCAGAGCTCCGCCGTCTATGCGGCCCCCGATCCGCGCGTGGTGCAGGGCTTCCTCAAGGTCTGCCGGCAGATCGAGGGCGAGCGTGGGCAAGGAGGCTGAGGTCGAGGCGCGCTGGCCGGACGGCGGCGGCGATCGTGGGCGGCTTCAGTTCGAGGCGCCCAGGCTGATCTTTCGCGGGGCCGAGCGGCGCGTCTTCCAGGGCGAGACCCTGACGGGCCTCGCCGCCGACGGGGGCGACCTGGTGCTGGCCGACGGCACACGGTTCGCCGTCGGCGAAAAGGCGGCGGCGCTCTGGGCCACGGCGATCCTCAATCCCAAGGGGCGGCTCGACAAGCTGGGGGTCAGGGCCGGCCAGCGCGTGGCCATCGCCAACCTCGACGATCCGGACTTCGCCGCCGAACTGGCCGGACGCTCGCCCGACCTGGGCGACGAGGCCGGCGAGTTGGACGTTCTTGTCTACGGCGCCGACAGCCCCGCCGAGCTGGCGCGGATCTCCGATCTGATCCCGCGTCTGGCAGAGCGCGGCGCGCTCTGGATCGTGTCCCTGAAGGGCAAGGCGGCGCGGTTGAAGGACGTGGAGGTGATGGCCGCGGCCAAGGCGGCGGGTCTGGTGGACAACAAGGTCTGCGCCTTTTCGGAGACCCGCACCGCCCTTCGCTTCACGCGCCGCCGCTGAGCCTTGCCAGCCCGGCCGCGATCGGCCAAAGCCCCGCCATGTCCCTGCGCGATTTCGGCCTGCTGGTGTTCGTCTGCGTCGTCTGGGCGTCCAGCAACGTGGTCGGCAAGCTGCTGATCTCGGGCCTGGGCGCGCCGCCGCTGTTCGTGGCCGCCGCCCGTTTCGCGGTGGTCAGCCTGGCGACCGCGCCGTGGCTGTTCCCCACGCCGGCCAAGATCGGGCGCCTGATCGCCGTGGGTCTGCTGATGGGGGCGGGGAGCTTCGGCCTGCTGTTCATCGGCCTGAAGAACGCCACGCCCTCGGCCGCAGCCATCGTGGCCCAGATCGGCGCGCCCCTGACCACCCTGCTGTCGGTGATCTTCCTGGGCGAGCGCATGCGCTGGCGACGGGGACTGGGCATGGCCCTGACGCTGGTGGGAGTGGTGCTGGTGATGTGGAAGCCGGGCGGGGTGTCCCTGTCGTTCGGCCTGACCATGGTCGCCGCCTCGGCGCTCAGCGGCGCGTTCGGGGCGGTGCTGCTGAAGTACATGGAAGGCGTCAAGCCGCTGCAGTTCCAGGCCTGGGTCGGGTTCTCCTCGGTCTGGCCGATGGCGGCCGCCTCGGCCCTGTTCGAGCACGGCCAGGTCGAGGTGCTGCGCGCGACGCCGTGGGGCTTCCTGGCGGGGGTGCTCTACACCGGGCTCGTGGTATCGGTGGTCGGCCACACGGCCTACTACGGCCTGATCCAGCGCTACGAGGCGAACCTGCTGCAGCCGCTCACCCTGATGACCCCCCTGGGCACCGTGGCCATGGGCGTGCTGATCACCCATGACGCCTTCGACGCCCGCGCCATCCTGGGGTCGGTGATCGCCCTGGCCGGGGTGCTGATCATCGCGCTGAAGCCGGGCCAGGTGATGACCACCCTGCTGGCGATCCGGGGCCGCGCGGCATGAGCTACATCGAGGCCCCGTCCCCCAACTTCGACGCCCGCACGGCGCCGCCGGACATGGTGGTGCTGCACTACACAGGCATGCCCACCGGCGAGGCGGCCCTGGCGCGGATGTGCGACGCCGAGGCCAAGGTCTCGGCCCACTACATGATCGAGGAGGACGGCCGCGTCTTTCGCCTGGCGCCCGAGGAGCGGCGCGCCTGGCACGCCGGCGTGTCGTTCTGGAAGGGCGAGCGGGATATCAACGCCATCTCGATCGGGATCGAGCTCGTCAACCCGGGCCACGAGTTCGGCTACCGACCGTTCCCGGACGTCCAGATCGAGGCTGTGATCGGCCTGCTGGACGTGATCCGCGGCCGGTGGGAGATCCCCGACGCCCGCATCCTGGGCCATTCGGACGTGGCGCCGGATCGCAAGGAAGACCCCGGCGAGCTCTTTCCCTGGGCCCGGCTGGCCGAGGCGGGCCATGGCTTGTGGGCCGAGCCGGCCCCGGCGCCCGGCGCGCCTCTGACCGTGGGCGACGAGGGGCCTGGCGTCTTCGCCCTGCAGGCGGGTTTCACGCGGCTGGGCTATGATTGCGCGCCCTCGGGGACCTTCGACGAGGCGACCGCCACCGTGACGCAGGCCTTCCAGCGCCACTGGGTGCAGACCCGCTTCGACGGCGTCGCCGACGGCGCCACCCGCTCGCGCCTGATGGCGCTCCTGAGGCTCGCGTCCACATGATCCTGAGTTCGGAACTGAAAGGCTTCGAGACCCAGCGCTTCGTCATGCGGCCCCTGGCCGGCGACGACGCGCCGGACCTGTTCCGGCACCTGGCCAATCCCGACGTCACCGCCTTCATGGACATCGACCCGCTGGACACGGTGGAACAGGCCGAGGGTATCGTCGACTGGGCCGAGGATCTGCGCCAGGCCGGCAAGGGCGCGCGCTTCTCGATCCGCGCCCGCGCCGACAGCAGCTTCGCCGGCACATGCGGCTTCAACAGCCTGGTCCTGGAGCGCGGCTGCCGCGGCGAGATCGCCTATGACCTGAGCCCCGCCTGGCAGGGCAAGGGCGTCATGGCGGAGATCCTGCCGGCCCTGGTGGACCTTGGGCTCGGCCGGCTGCGTCTGCAGCGCCTGGAGGCCTTCGTCACACCCGGCAACGAGCCGTCCTGCCGCCTGCTGGAACGGCACGGCTTCGCCTGCGAGGGCACCTTGCGCGACTACGGCTTCTGGAAGGACCGCTTCTGGGACCAGCTGCTCTACGCCCGCACCGCGCGCCCCTGAGGGCCGGCGCGCTTGACGTCAGGGTCCTGAACGTCCACCTGTCGCCCCGATCAGACGGCCGGGCGGTCGCCCTTTCCCGCGAGGGGAGGGGAGGAAAGTCCGGGCTCCACGGCGACAAGGCGGCGGGTAACGCCCGCCGGGGGTGACCCCAGGGATAGCGCCACAGAAAGCAAACCGCCTGCGCCCTCGGGCGCCGGCAAGGGTGAAAGGGTGGGGTAAGAGCCCACCGCGGACCGGGTGACCGGGACGGCATGGCAAGCCCCGCCTGGAGCAAGACCGAATAGGGACGTCGCGCCGGCCTTCGGGCCGGTAGGGCAGTCGCAGGCCCGAGGCGTCCGGGTAGGTCGCGAGAACCGTCCGGCAACGGGCGGTCCAGAGGAATGGCCGCCGCGTCCGCAGCAATGCGGGCGGCACAGAACCCGGCTTACAGGCCGTCTGATCTCTCTTCCCCGAAAGCGATTCGAGCCGCCGCGCCCCGCCGCGTGCGGCTTCACATTACTTAACAGTTCCAGGTTTGTTCTGTGGATAACTCATGTTTGAAGACGAAACGGCGCTGCGACATCTTTGATTTGCCGCGAAAATGGCGCCAAGTGTCATTGTATCCCAAGTCAGCCCATGTTAACCCAATTGCGTCGCGTCACCGGATGGGGTGCGTCCGCTCTGGGGAGGGCGGCAGCGGAATCTGGTGGCGGCGACGAGGGGATTGGGGCAGACCGTGTTTCTCTCGACCTTCGAGAAGCAGCTGGACGCGAAGCGGCGCATCGTGGTGCCGCAGGAGTTCCGCGCCTCGGTGGGCGGCTTCTTCGACGGCGTGTTCTGCTTCCCCTCCATCGAGGCCGACTGCATCGAGGGTGGCGGAAAAGCCTTGTTCGACCGTTACATGGGCGTGATCGACGAGATGCCCTTCGGCGATCCCCTGCGCTCGGCCCTGGAGACCAGCGTCCTGGCCGGCGCCTCCCAACTCTCGTTCGACACCGCCGGCCGCGTGACCCTGCCCGAGACCCTCTGCGACATGTTCGGCCTGGGCAGCGCCGACTGGGTCAGCGTCGTCGGCCTGGGCGACCGTTTCCAGATCTGGCCCAAGGCCGCCTTCGAGGCCCATCGCATCCAGCAGCGCCAGATCGCCCGCGAGGGCCTGGCAGCGCTGCGGGCCCAGCAGCGCAACGCGCGCCTCGGGGCCGCCGAGTGACCGCCGCGCCCCACATCCCGGTGCTGATGGCCGAGGTGCTCGAGGCCCTGGCGCCCGGTCCCGGTCAGACCATTGTCGACGGCACCTTCGGCGCCGGCGGCTACAGCCGCGCGATCCTGGCCACCGGCGCCAGCGTCGTCGCCTTCGACCGCGACCCCACGGCGGCCCGCTTCGCCGCCGACCTCGAGGCCACCGGGCGCTTCCGGCTGGTCGAGGCCACCTTTTCCTCCATGACCGAGATCCTGGGCGAGGCCTCGGTGGACGGCGTCGCCCTGGACCTGGGCGTCTCCTCCATGCAGCTCGACGAGGCCGAGCGCGGCTTCTCGCTGATGCGGGACGGCCCCCTGGACATGCGCATGGGCGCCGACGGCCCCACCGCCGCCGACCTGGTCAACGAGGGCGAGCCCGGCGACCTGGCCCGCATCTTCCGCAACTATGGCGAGGAACGGCAGGCGCGCCGCGTCGTCTCCTTCATCGTCCGCCGCCGGGCCGAGCGGCCCTTCGAGCGCACCCTGGACCTGGCCGAAGTGGTCGAGCGGGCCCTGGGCGGGCGGCGCGGCGCCAAGGTCCATCCGGCGACCAAGGTCTTCCAGGCGCTGCGCATCGCGGTCAACGACGAGCTGGGCGAGCTGGAGGCGGGCCTGGTGGCCGCCGAGCGCACCCTGAAGGCCGGCGGCCGCCTGGCGGTGGTCACCTTCCACTCGCTGGAAGACCGCATCGTGAAGAGCTTCCTGACCGCCCGCGCCGGGCGCGAAGGCGCCGGCTCGCGCCACGCGCCGCCCAGGGTCGAAGGCCCGCGGCCCTCGTTCGAGCTGCTGCACAATGGCGCGCGCGGGCCGGGCGAGGCCGAGCTGGCCGCCAATCCGCGCTCGCGGTCGGCGAAATTACGCGCCGCCATGCGAACCGAAGCCCCTGCCTGGAGGTTGGCGGCATGATCCTGTCCGGCGTGTCTTCCGTCTTCACCCAGAGGGTCCGGGGCTTCCGGGTGATCGATCTTCTCGCCCTCTTCGTGCTGCTGGCCCTGGCGCTGGGCGTCTACGCCTTCAAGACCCTGGCCGGCCGCGAGAGCGCCGACATCGCCGACGTGCAGAGCCAGATCGTCATGGAGCAGAAGCGGGTTCGCCTGCTGCGCGCCGAGATCGCCCATCTGGAAGACCCCAGCCGCATCGAGCGCCTGTCCAGCCAGTACCTGGGCTTCAAGCCGGTGGATCCCAAGAAGGAAGCCAGCGTCGACGCCCTGCCGCAGGTGGCGTCCCAGGTCGACAAGCCCGCGGCGCCGGCCGCGCCGCCCGCGGAGGTCAAGCCGTGACGCCCGCGACCTCGGTCCCCAACATCCTGTTGCCGGCCTGGCGGTGGTTCTCCGCGCGCCTGTGGTGGATGGAGCACGCGTTCGAGCGGGCCCGCGCCTCCGGCAAGGTCGAGGACGATGCGCGCATCCGCATCTTCTTCGTCATGGCCCTGTTCAGCGCCGGCTTCGTCACCCTGGGCCTGGGCGCCACCAAGGCGGCCCTGTTCTCAGGCCACGACTTCAACAGCGAGTTCGCGACGGTCGAGCCGGGCGCCCGCGCCGACCTGGTGGACCGCAACGGCCAGATCCTGGCCATGGATCTGGTCCACTACGGCGTCTACCTCGACCCTCGCGACGTCTCCGATCCCAAGGGCACCGAGGCCGCCCTGATGTCGGTGCTGCCCGGCATCGTCCCGGCCCGCCTTGAGAAGACCCTGGCCGGCGACCGCCGCGAATATGTCGTCGGCGGCCTGACCCCGGAGATGAGGGCCAAGGTTCACGACCTGGCCCTGCCGGGCGTCGACTTCGAGGAGGAAAGCGCGCGGGCCTATCCGCTGGCCAACACCGGCGCCCACATCATCGGCTTCTCCGGCAAGGACGGCCACGGCCTCGCCGGCGCCGAGAAGGCGCTGGACGCCGAGCTGCGCGCCAACGCCGGCAAGGGCCCCGTGGCACTGTCGCTGGACCTGAGGGTGCAGGGCGCCCTGCAGGACGAGCTGAACGCGGCGGGCGCCAAGTTCGGCGCCCTGGGCGGCGTCGGCATCGTGGTCAATGTCCGCACCGGCGAGATCCTGGGAATGTCGAGCTATCCCGACTTCGATCCCAACGACGCCGGCACGGCCGATCCGGCCAAGATGATCAACCACGTGGCCGCCACCGACTACGAGCCCGGCTCGGTGTTCAAGGTCTTCACCCTGGCCATGGGCATCGACGCGGGCGTGGCCAACGTCAACACCATGCTGGATGCGCGCACGCCCCTGGCGCTGGGCGGCCAGACCATCCACGACTACGACAAGGACAACTCCATGCTGCCGTTGTGGGAGGTGTTCACCCACTCCTCCAACATCGGCTCGGCGCGCCTCGGCCTGATGTGCGGCGCCGAGCGCATGGACCGCTACTTCCGCAGCTTCGGCCTGTTCAACGCCGCCCCCAGCGAGCTGATCGAGTCCAGCCGCCCGATCGTCAACAGCAAGCTCACCGACAACGTCGTCGCCTCCATGAGCTTCGGCCACGCCATCTCCCTGACGCCGCTGTCCATCGCCACGGGGATGAGCGCGATCCTGAACGGCGGCGTCTATCGGCCCCTGACCATCCGCAAGCTGGAGGCCGGCCAGGCGCCGGCTGCGGGTCGCCGGGTCATCCAGGCGTCCACCTCGCGCACCATGCTCAACCTGATGCGCCTCAACGTGACCAACGGCACAGGCGGCAAGGCCAACGTCGCCGGCTACCGCGTGGGCGGCAAGACGGGTTCGGCCGAGAAGGCCATCGGCGGCCACTACGAGCGCAACAAGCTGGTGTCGTCCTTCGCCGCGGTGTTCCCCACGGATGGACCTCTGGACGCCGATCGCTATTTCGTCCTGATCATGCTCGACCAGCCCAACGCCACCCCCGACACCTTCGGCTTCGCCACCGGCGGCTGGACCGCCGCCCCCGCGGCCGGCCGCGTGATCGAGCGCATCGCCCCGCTGCTGGGGGTCAAGCGCGTGGTCCTGCCCCAGGACACCGGCCCCAAGCCGCCCGTGGACCCCAAGACCCTGACCGGAGAGGAAGGATGACCGCGGTGCGCCTTTCCGACCTGGTCCAGCGCGACCTGGCCGTCGACCCGGAAATCTCCGGCGTCACGGCTGACAGCCGCAAGGTGAAGCCCGGCTACCTGTTCGCCGCCCTGCCCGGAGCCAAGGCCGACGGCAAGGCCTTCGCCAACCAGGCCATCGCCTCGGGCGCCGCCGCCGTACTGTCGGCGGTTGACATCCCCGGCCTGGCCGCGCCGCTGGTGCGCGCCTCCGACCCCCGCCGCGCCTACGCCCTGGCCGCCGCCGCCTTCTGGGGCCGCCAGCCGGAAGTCTGCGTGGCGGTGACCGGCACCAACGGCAAGACCTCGGTCGCCACCTTCTGCCGCCAGATCTTCGCCGCCGCCGGCCACGGGTCGGCCAGCATGGGCACCTTGGGGGTGCGGACCAGCGGATTGGCGGGCGGCGACGAGCAGATCACCGAGCCGGGTCTCACCACTCCCGACGCCGCCGATGTGGCCGAGGTGTTGGCGGGGCTGGCCGACCGGGGCGTCACGCACCTGGCCCTTGAGGCCTCGTCGCACGGGGTCGACCAGCGGCGCCTGGACGGGGTCAAGCTGACCGCGGCCGGCTTCCTGAACCTGACCCAGGATCACCTGGACTATCACGGCACCATGGGCGCCTACAGGGCGGCCAAGCTGCGCCTGTTCGAGACCCTGCTGCCGCGCGGCGCGACGGCGGTGCTGAACGCAGACTCCGACGCCTTCCCGGCCTTCGCCGCCGCCGCCGTGACCAGCGGCCACACCCTGATGAGCGTCGGCGCCATGGGGCAGGGGATCACCCTGACCGAGCGCCTGCTGCTGCCCGAGGGCCAGCGCCTGAAGATCGCCGCCTGGGGCGAGGCCTACGACGTGCGCCTGCCGCTAGCCGGGGCCTTCCAGGCCTCCAACGCCCTGGTCGCCGCCGGCCTCTGCGTCGCCGCCGGCGAGCACCCTGACACCGTCTTCGCCGCCCTGGAGCACATCGAGGGCGCGCCTGGGCGCCTGCAGCGCGTCGCGACAGGCCCGCGCGGCGGCGAGGCCTATGTGGACTTCGCCCACACCCCGGACGGCCTGGCCACGGTGCTGCAGGCCCTGCGCCCGCACGCCAAGGGACGGCTGATCGTGGTCTTCGGCGCCGGCGGCGACCGCGACCGCGGCAAGCGTCCGATCATGGGCGCCATCGCCGCCGACCTGGCCGACATCGCCATCGTCACCGACGACAATCCCCGCTCCGAAGACCCCGCCGCCATCCGCGCCGACATCCTCGCCGGAGCTTCCGGCCTCAGGGAGATCGCCGGCCGCCGCGAGGCGATCGTCGCCGCCGCGGGCCTGCTGGAGGCCGGCGACGTGCTGGTGGTGGCCGGCAAGGGACACGAGCAGGGCATCGAGATCATGGGGGTCAAGCACCCCTTCGACGACGTGGTGGAGACCCGCCGCGCGCTCGGTCTGGAGGCGGCCAATGGCTGAGCCTCTTTGGACTTCCGAGGCCATCGTCGCCGCCACCGGCGGGCAATTGTCCGGCCCGCGGTTCGACGTGGGCGGCGTCGCCATCGACAGCCGCGACATCGCCGCCGGTGATCTGTTCGTCGCCCTGGCCGGGGAGCGCGACGGCCATGACTTCGTGGCCGGGGCCCTGGAGCGGGGCGCCGCCGGGGCCCTGACCAGCCGCATCATGCCCGGTTCATGCGTCGTCGTCGAAGACACGCTCAAGGGCCTGGAAAGACTGGGTGAAGCGGCGCGTGTGCGGGCCGCCTCCGCGCGCCGGGGCGCGGTCACAGGCTCGGTGGGCAAGACCAGCGTCACCCAGGCCATCCGCGCCGGCCTGGCGCGGGCCGGTCGGGCTCACGCCTCGGTCAAGTCCTTCAACAACCACATCGGCGTGCCCCTGACCCTGGCCCGCATGCCGGCCGACACCGAGCGGGCGATCTTCGAGATCGGCATGAACCACGCCGACGAGATCACGCCGCTGACCAGGATGGTCCGTCCCCACGCGGTGGCGATCACCACCGTCGGCGCGGTGCATGTCGAGGCCTTCCCCGACGGCGAGGCCGGCGTCGCCCGCGCCAAGGCCGAGATCTTCGACGGGCTGGAGCCCGGCGGCGTGGCGGTGCTGAACGCCGACAGCCGCTGGTTCGACTACCTCAGCGGCGAGGCCCGCAAGGCCGGCGCCGTGGTGCGCGCCTTCGGGTCGGCGGCCGGCGCCGATGCGCGGCTGGAGGGCTTCGAGGCCGGTGAGCATGCCGCCCGCGTCCAGGCGGTGGTCGACGGTCAGTCCCTCAGCTTCCCGATCCTGCAGACCGGCTCGCACTGGGGAAGCATGAGCCTGTGCGTCCTGCTGATGCTGCGCGCCCTGGACGTGGACATGAAGACGGCGCTGCAGGCCCTGGCCGAGTTCGAGCCGCTGGAGGGCCGCGGCGCCGAGCGCCAGGTGGCCCTGCCGGGCGGCGCCTTCACCCTGGTCGACGATAGCTACAACGCCAATCCGCTCTCCGTGGGCGCGGCCCTGAAGACCCTCGGCGCACGCCAGGCGACGGGGCGGCGGATCGCCGTCCTGACCGACATGCTGGAGCTGGGCGACAACTCGCCGCGCTATCACGCCGAACTCCTGGCCCCGATTGAGGCCGCGGGCGTCGACCTGGTGTTCGCCGCCGGTCCGCTGATGAAAAACCTCTGGAACGCGCTTCCGCCGACTCGCCGGGGCGGCTACGCGGAGGAGGCGGCGGGGCTGGAGCCGCAGATCATCCGGGCCGTAGAGCCTGGGGACGTGGTGCTGGTGAAGGGGTCGAAGTCTTCGAATGCGAAGGCCCTGGCGGATGCCTTGGCCCGCCTGGTCGACACAGCGGGGGAGCGCGCCTGATGCTCTATCTGCTGTACGAACGCCTGGCTGAGCACCACCACTATGTTCCGGTGCTCAACCTCCTGAAATACCTGACCTTCCGGGGCGGCGCGGCGGTGGCCACGGCGCAGCTCGTGGTGGTCGCCATGGGTTCGCGCTTCATCCGCTGGATGCAGTCCAAGCAGGGCAAGGGCCAACCGATCCGCACCGACGGCATCGAGCGCCACGTGGTCGAGAAGGCCGGCACGCCCACCATGGGCGGGCTGATGTTCCTGGCCGGCATCACGGTGGCGACCCTGCTCTGGGCCGACCTCAGCAACGTCTACGTCTGGGTGGTGCTGCTGGTCACCCTGGCCTTCGGGGCCCTGGGCTTCCTGGACGACTACGCCAAGGTCACCAAGCAGAACACGGCCGGCGTCTCCGGGCGCTTCCGCCTGCTGGTGGAGCTGATCGTCGCCATCGTCGCGGTGTTCCTGCTGATCCACTTCGGCCCGGCCTCGCCGCTGGCCGAGGACGCCCATCTGTCGACGTCGGTGACCTTCCCGATCTTCAAGCGGGCGGTGCTGGACCTGTCGTGGTTCTACCTGGTGTTCGGCGCCTTCGTGATCATCGGCGCCTCCAACGCCGTGAACTTCACCGACGGCCTCGACGGCCTGGCGACCGTGCCGGTGATGATCGCCGCCGCGACGTTCGGCCTCATCGCCTATCTGGTCGGCAACTACGTCTTCGCAAACTATCTGCAGCTCCACTTCGTGCCTGGCGTGGGCGAGGTGGCGGTGTTCTGCGGGGCGATGGTGGGATCGGGGCTGGGCTTCCTCTGGTACAACGCCCCCCCGGCCAAGATCTTCATGGGAGACTCCGGAGCCCTGGCGCTTGGGGGCGGCCTGGGCGCCGTGGCCGTGGCCACCAAGCACGAGATCGTCCTGGCCATCGTCGGCGGCCTGTTCGTCCTGGAGACCGTCTCGGTGATGGTCCAGGTCGTGTCCTTCAAGCTGACCGGCAAGCGGGTGTTCCGCATGGCGCCGATCCATCACCACTTCGAGCGCCTCGGCTGGGCCGAGCCCACCGTGGTCATCCGCTTCTGGATCATCGCCGTCATGCTGGCGATGCTCGGCCTCTCCACCCTGAAGCTGCGGTAGGGGGCCTGAACGCGTCATGATTCCGGTCCGGGGCTTCGTCGGCAAGACAGTGGCGGTGTTCGGCCTCGGCCGCACCGGCCTGACGGCCGCGCGCGCGCTCACGGCCGGCGGCGCCAAGGTCATCCTCTGGGACGAGAATGAGAAGAGCCGCGAGGCCGCCAAGGCCGAGGGCTTCACCCTGGTCGACCTGGCCAACGCCGACTGGTTCTCGATCAACGCCCTGATGCTGTCGCCGGGCGTGCCCCTGACGCATCCCAAGCCCCACTGGGTGGTGGAGAAGGCCCGCGACGCCGGGGTCGAGATCCTGGGCGACATCGAGCTCTTCGCCCGCACCGTGGCCGCCGCCCCGGCCCACAAGCGGCCCAAGATCGTCGCCGTCACGGGGACCAACGGCAAGTCCACCACCACCGCCCTGATCGCCCACGTCCTGGCCCAGGCCGGCCGCGACATCCGCATCGGCGGCAACATCGGCTATGGCGTCCTGGGCCTGGAAGACATGCACGGCGGCGCGGTCTATGTGCTGGAGCTGTCGTCCTACCAGCTCGACCTGACCTCCAGCCTGAAGCCGGACGTCTCCATCATCCTCAACATCTCGCCAGACCACCTGGAGCGGCACGGCGACATGGAGGGCTATGTCGCCGCCAAGAAGCGGATCCTGCTGAACCAGGGCAAGGGCGACTTCGCCATCGTCGGCGTCGACGACCCCTGGTGCCAGCAGATTTGCACCGAGATCACGGCCGCCAACCGGCGCACCATCTGGCCGATCAGCGCCCGCCGGGCCATGGGCCGCGGGGTCTACTCCCTGCAGGGCATGCTCTACGACGCCGTCGACGGGCGGGTGAACGAGGTCGCCGACCTGACCCGCGCCCGCTCGCTGCCCGGCCGCCACAACTGGCAGAACGCGTCCGCCGCCTACGCCGCCGTGCGGGCCCTGGGCCTGACGGTGCAGGACGCCGTCGACGGGCTGATGAGCTTCCCCGGCCTGGCGCACCGGATGGAGACGGTAGGCGTCATCGGCCGCGTGCGCTTCGTCAACGACAGCAAGGCCACCAACGCCGACGCCGCCCGCCAGGCGATGAGCTCCTATCCGCGCTTCTACTGGATCGCCGGCGGCCGGGCGAAGAGCGGCGGCATCGACGACCTGACCGACCTCTTCAGCGGCGTCGCCAAGGCCTATCTGATCGGCGAGGCGGCCCAGGACTTCGCCAAGGTGCTGGACGGCCTGGCGCCCTACGAGATCAGCGGCGACCTCGAGAGCGCCACGCGCGCGGCCTGGGCCGACGCCCGCGCCAGCGGCGAGGACGCCATCGTCCTTCTGTCGCCCGCCTGCGCCTCGTTCGACCAGTTCGCCGATTTCGAGGAGCGCGGCGAGGCGTTCCGCTCGGCCGTCCACTCGCTCGCCCTTCCCGTGGCCAAGGAGGCCCGCCGGTGACCGCGCAACATCACGCCTTCGCCCGCACCGACCGTTCGGCCCTGGGCCTGTGGTGGTGGACCACGGACCGCTGGCTGCTGGGGGCCACGGCGGCCCTGATCGCCCTGGGGGTCCTGCTGCAGTTCGGCACCAGCCCGGCCGCCGCCTCGCGCCTCAACATCGCCTGGCCCTTCCACTTCGCGGTCCGCCAGTGCGTGTTCGCGGCCGGGGGCACCGCGATCCTGCTGGGCGCCTCGATGCTGTCGCCCAAGGGCGTGCGGCGGGCCGCCTTCTTCATCTACATCGCCGCCATCCTGGCCATGGCCGTGCTGCCGTTCCTCGGCCACAACGCCAAGGGCGCCACGCGCTGGGTCGAGATCAGCGGCTTCACCCTGCAGCCGTCCGAATTCATGAAGCCGGCCCTGATCGTGCTGGTCGCCTGGATGTTCTCGGAGGGGCAGAAAGGGCAGGGGGTGCCCGGCGTCTCCATCGCCTTCTGCCTCTATATCCTGGCCGTGGGCCTGCTGCTGATCGAGCCGGACGTCGGCCAGACGGTGCTGATCACCGTCGCCTTCGGCGCCGCCTTCTGGATGGCCGGGGTGCCGATGAGCTGGATCATGGTCCTGGGCGGCGCCGCCATCGCCGGCCTCTCCAGCACCTATTTTCTGTTCGACCACGTGGCCAGCCGGGTCGACCGCTTCTTCAGCCACGAGAAGACCGACACCCACCAGGTTGACCGCGCCGCCGAGGCCATCGCCCACGGCGGCCTGTTCGGCCAGGGCCCGGGCGAGGGCATCATGAAGCGCTCGGTGCCCGACATGCACACCGACTTCGCCTATTCCGCCGCGGCCGAGGAATACGGCCTGTGGTTCTCCCTGATCCTCATCGCCCTGTTCATGATCCTGGTGGTGCGCGGGCTCTACAAGTCGATGAAGCTGTCGGACCCCTTCGAGCAGGTGGCGGCGGCCGGCCTCTTCGTGCTGGTGGGCATGCAGGCCTTCATCAATGTGGCGGTGAACTTGAACCTGATCCCCACAAAGGGCATGACCCTGCCGTTCATCTCGTACGGAGGCTCATCGATGCTGGCCATGGGGCTGACCCTGGGCATGGCGCTGGCGCTCACCCGCAAGCGTCCGGGCGCCTACGCCAACGAAAGCCTGACCCGGAACCGCGCCTTTGCCTGATGCCGGCCACCCCAAGGGACGGGTGGCGGTGCTGGCGGCGGGCGGAACGGGAGGTCACCTCTTCCCCGCCCAGGCCCTGGCCGAAGCCCTGATCGCACGCGGCTGGCGGATCGTCCTGGCCACGGACGACCGCGTGGCCGGCCATGCCGACAGCTTCCCGTGCGAGCGGCGCATCCCGCTGTCGTCGGCCACCGCCCGGGCCAGCAATCCGCTCAGCGTCATCCGCGCCGCCTTCAAGATCCTGGCGGGCGTCCTGCAGGCGCGGAAGGCCTTCCGCGAGGTGGATCCGGCCATCGTCGTCGGCTTCGGCGGCTACCCCTCCCTGCCGGCCCTGATCGCCGGCATCACCCAGGGCCGCAAGACCGTCATCCACGAACAGAACGCGGTGTCGGGTCGGGCCAACCGGCTGCTGGCGCCCTACGTCACCGCCGTGGGCTGCGCCTTCCCGACCCTGCAGAAGGCCTCGCCCAAGGTGAAGGCCCGGGCGGTGGTGGTCGGCAATCCGGTGCGCCCCGAGATCCGGGCCCTGGCCGACAAGCCCTACAGCCCGCCCACCGACGAGATCCGCCTGCTGGTCACCGGCGGCAGCCAGGGCGCGCGCCTGCTTTCCGAACTGATCCCCGCGGCGGTGCGCAAGCTGCCCGAGGAGATGCGCCTGAAGCTCAAGGTGCAGCAGCAGACGCGGGTGGAGTCCATGGACAACGCCCGCAAGATCTATGCGGACGCCATGGTCCAGGCCGAGATCGCCCCCTTCTTCCGCGACCTGGCCGGGCGCCTCGGCCAGGCGCACCTGGTGGTGGGCCGGGCCGGGGCCGGCACCGTTTGCGAGATCGCCTGCGCCGGTCGGCCCTCGATCCTGGTGCCCCTGCGCATCGCCCTCGACGACGACCAGGGCCAGAACGCGCGGCTGCTGTTCGATGTGGGCGCCGCCGAGGTCGCCCGCGAGGATGAGCTGACCCAGCCGGCCATGACCGCCGCCCTCAAGGCCCTGCTCGGCAATCCCGCGCGCCTGGCCAAGATGGCCGCCGCCGCCCGCTCGGTGGCCAAGCCCGACGCCGCCGACCGCCTGGCCGACCTGGTGGAACAGACGGCGGGCTAGAGCAGCTTCGCGGCTGGACAGGCCGGCGCAAACCTCGTTCCATCGCCGCATGTCCCGCCCGGTCCTCGACGCCGTCACCTTCCGCCGCCTTTGCCGCGCGCGGGACCTGGCCGCCGCGCGCCTCGACGATCCGCCGAGCCTGGCGGAAATGGCGCGGGCGGCGAACCTCTCGCCCTGGCACTTCCACAGGCTGTTCGCCGACGCCTTCGGAGCCACGCCGCACGGCTTCGTCGCCGAGCGCCGCCTGGCGGCGGCCAAACACCTGCTGCTCGCGGGCGAAGCGTCGGTCACCGAGGCCTGCCTGGCGCTGGGCTATTCCAGCCTGGGGACATTCAGCGCCCGGTTCCGCGCCGCCACCGGCCTGTCGCCCACCGCATTCCGGCGCGAACATCGCCGGGTCTATGGCGTCAAGGCGCTCTATCGGACGGTGTTCATCCCGAGCTGTTTCCTGGCCTCGTACGGGGCCTGAACTCCGCAAGATCGAAGAAGCGGCGGCGCCGGCCCGCGTCTAAGGTCGCCTCAGACCTCATCGGAGCCGCCCCATGATCCAGCAGATCTCGCACATGACCATCTTCGTTCCCGACCAGCAGGCCGCGCTCGACTTCTATGTCGGGGTGCTGGGGTTCGAGCTGAAGATGGACATGAGCCTGCCCAACGGCTTCCGCTGGATCAACGTCAGCCCCAAGGGACAGTCCGATCTCAACATCGTCCTGGCCAAGCCCAACCTCGGCCCCAGGATGACCGAGGACGACCGCCAGACGTTGCTGGACCTGATCGGCAAGGGCGCCTTCGGCGCGGCGGTGTTCAAGACGGCGGACTGCCGGGCGACCTATGCGGAGCTCAAGGCCAAGGGCGTGGAGTTCACCATGGAGCCGACCGAGCAGTTCTACGGCGTCGAGTCGATCTTCCGCGATCCGTTCGGCAACTGGTTCAGCCTGACCGAGCCCAAGGAGGTCGTGACCCCACCCGCCGCGTGACAAACCAAGCGGATCGACAGGTCTCGCGCCCTCTGGGAGAAGGGGGCATGAGCGACCTTGCCGAACGCCGCCTTCAGACCGTCCGCGACCACATGGCCCTGGAGGTCACCCACGACTGGGACGCCGTGATCGCCACCTTCGCCCACCCCCGCTACGAGCTCTATGGCTCGGGGGCGGTGTTCGACGGGGAAGAGGCGGTGCGCCGCTATTTCGCCGCCTCGCGCGTCCCGTTCCCGGACCAGGGCAACGAGATCATCGCCATCGCCATCGCCCACGCCGGCGACACGGTGCTGGTGGAGTTCTGGCTCACCGGCACGCACCTGGGGCCGCTGCGCCTCGGCGACCGCACCGCCCCGCCGACCGGCAAGGCGTTCCGCGTGCGGATGGCGGCCAGCTTCGAGTTCGCCCCAGGCTCAGACAAGATCGTCTGCGAGCGACCCTATTTCGATCAGGGCGCCGTGGTCCGGGCCCTGGGCCTGGCCTGACGTGGCGGCCCCTGCCGTGGCCACCTTCGACGTCGCCGTGGTCGGCCTGGGCGCCATGGGCTCGGCCGCCCTCTATCACCTGTCCCGCCGCGGCCGGCGGGTGATCGGGATCGAGCACGCCAGCCCTGGCCATGACGGCGGCTCCTCCCACGGCGAAAGCCGCATCATCCGTCTCGCCCAGTTCGAGAACCCCGCCTACACGCCGCTGGTGCGCCGCGCCTGGGAACTCTGGGACGAGCTGGGCCGGGAGGCGGGCCAGGCGTTGATCGTCCGCACCGGCATTCTGGAAGCCGGCCCGCCCGGCGCGCCGATCGTGGAGGGCTCGCTCAGGGCCGCGCGCGACCATGGCCTCGCCCACGAGATCCTGACGGCCGCCGCAACCCGGTCGCGGTTCCCTGCCTTCGACCTGCCCGAACACTGGACCATCGTCGCCCAGGCGGACGCGGGCATCGTGCGCGCCGACCTGGCTGTCGCCGCGCACATGGCCGGCGCCAAGGCGGCTGGGGCCGAGGCGCGCACCGCAACGGTCGAGGCGCTGGAGCCGTCGTCCGCCGGCGTGCGCATGCGGCTGGCGGGGGGCGATGCCGTGGAGGCGGGCGCCGTGATCGTGGCGGCCGGGGCCGGCATGGCCGAGCTGGTCCCGGAGCTGGCGCCGCTGCTGAGGATCACGCGCCAGCCCGTGGGCTGGTTCGCCCCGCCGCGCCCCGCCGACTGCGGCCCGGACCGCTTCCCGGTGTTCGTGATCGAGGATGAGGCCGAAGCCATCTACGGCTTTCCGGACTTCGCCGGGACGGGGGTCAAGGCTGCGTCGCACCGACTGGGGCGGACCCTGGCCCGGGCCGCCGACGCCCGCCAGGACGCCACGGCCGAGGACCTGGCGCCGACCGTCGAAGCTCTGTCCCGCCTGATCCCGGGCGCGGCCGGCCCGCTGCAGGCGCTGAAGACCTGCCTCTACACCTCGACCCCGGACGACGAGTTCATCATCGACCGCCACCCGGACGATCCGAGGATCATCCTTTGCTCGGTCTGCTCTGGCCACGGCTTCAAGTTCGCCAGCGTGTTCGGGGAGATGCTGGCAGACATGGCCGTGGGGGGCGACATGCCGCCGGCGTTCAGGGCCTTCGCGCTGGAGCGGTTCGGCCAGGCGCGTTGACGTCACCTTGCGCCCCCTCCGTCACTCAGCCCTGACGGGCTGAGCGCCACCTCCCCCGCTGCGCTGCGCTCCGCATGGGAGGAGGCAGAACGGTCGGCCCCGCTTCGTCTCCTCACCCGTGGAACGGGGGAGGGGGACCGTCGGGCGCAGCCCGATGGTGGAGGGGGCGCAGGGCCGCGGGACGCCTCACAACCCCAGAACCAGCCTCGCCATGATGTCGCGCTGGATCTCGTTGGAGCCGCCGTAGATCGAGCCGGCGCGGTTGTTGAGGTAACGGGGCATGACGGTCAGGCTGTGCCCAGGGCCGACCACCGGCACGTTGGCGCCCACCTGGCGCGCCTCGAACTGGTCGACGGCGGCGTAGAACCCGGCGGCCTCGATGGCCAGTTCGTCGATCTTCTGCATGGCCTCGGTGGACTGGGTCTTCAGCATCGACGAGGCGGGGCCGGGACTCTGGCCGGAGGCGAAGGCGGCCAGCACCCGGTGCTCGGTCATCTCTATGGCCTCGACGAGGATCTCCAGCGCCGCCAGCTTGGCGGCGAAGTCCGTATCGTCCAGCAGGCGGCCGCCGCCGTCGGCGGCCTCCGCCGCGGCGACCCGGCGCAGGCGGGCCAGGGCGACCTTGTGTCCCGCCGCTCCGCCGCCGCCGCGCTCGAACTCCAGCAGCGCCTTGGCCACCGTCCAGCCGTCGTTTTCGGCCCCCAGGCGATTGGCCTTGGGCACGCGCACGCCGTCGAAGAAGACCTGGTTGACCTCGTGGTCGCCGGCCAGGGTGATGATCGGCTTCACGGTGACGCCGGGGCTCTGCATGTCCATGAGCAGGAAGGTGATCCCCGCCTGGGGCTTGCCTTCGAAACGGGTGCGGGCCAGCAGGAACATGCGGTTGGCCCAGTGGGCGTGGGTGGTCCAGATCTTGGATCCGTCCAGCACATAGTCTTCGCCGTCGCTGACCGCGCGAAGCTGAAGGGACGCCAGGTCGGAGCCGGAGCCGGGCTCGGAGTAGCCCTGGCACCAGTAGTCCTCGCCCGACAGGATGCGCGGCAGGTAGTAGGCCTTCTGCTCCGGGCTGCCGTATTTCATGATCACCGGCGCGACCATGCGCAGGCCCATCGGCGCCAGTCCCGGCGCGCCGGCGCGGGCGCATTCGGCGGCGAAGATGTAGCGCTGCATCTCGTTCCAGCCCGGCCCGCCAAATTCGCGCGGCCAGCTCGGCGCCACCCAGCCGCGCGTGTGCAGGATGGCCTGCCAGGGCAGGCTGACGGCCTTGTCGGTGAAGACGCTGGTGGTCAGGGCGGCGGCGGCCTTGAGCTCCGGGGTCAGGGCCTCGGTCAGGAAGTCCCGCACCTCCGCCTGGAAGGCGAGCTCGTCGTCGCTCAGGTCCAGATTCATCGCCTTCAGCCCCCCGGTTCCCTATTTTCGCTCTAGGCTGCGCCCAGGGAACCTGCGGCACAAGCTGGCGGAAGCGACAGGCGACGCCAAGGCAGGCGCGCCTTGCACAGGACGGATCGGAACTCGAGGTGAAGCGGTGCGGACCAGACGATGAGGCGATGGCGATCGTCGGCGCCCTGGCGGTCGAGATCGCCGAGGCCGGCCGCGCGATCGGGCTGCCCTTCATCGCGGTGAGCGCCGACATCGGCAGCCCCGAGCCCATGATCGGCCCCGATCGTCGCCCCCTGGCCGAGACCACCTTCCGCTGGATCGATCCGGCGCTGGAATACTGGAAGGATCGCGGCTTCGCCCTGCGCTCGCCCTTCGTGCACGCCGCGCGCTACAGCGCCGAGCCGTTCTATTTCGAGCGCGGCGCCTTGAGGACCTGGCGGCCGGCGCGCTGGCTGTCGCGGATCGAGGCCGGCGAGGCGGCGCGGGAGTTCGGCATAGGCTCGGCGATCATCGCCCCGGCGCACCTGCCGGGGGGCATCATCGGCGCCGTGGTCTGGGCCTCGCCGGAGGATCTGGTCCTGGCGGAGGTGTTCGAGGCGCAGTCGCCGCGCCTGCACGCCCTGGTCCACCGGCTGATGGGCGCCTACCACGAGGCCCTGGGCGACAGCGCCCTGGCCGATCCGGTGCGCCTCACCCGGCGCGAGATCCAGTGCCTGAAGTGGGCGGCGGCGGGAAAGACCGACGGCGAGATCAGCCAGATCATGCAGATCTCGGCCCCCACCGTGCGTTTCCACATCACCAACGCGGCGCGCAAGCTGGGCGTCGCCGGCCGCTCCCAGGCGGTGCGGCACGCGGTGGCGCTGGGCTATGTGGGCTCTGGCCCCAACCGGCCGGCGGCGCTGGACGCCCTGCGTCAGGACCCGGATTGAACCCTTCCGCTGCGGCGCCTGTCATTCCCGACAGCTAGCGCCCCTGGCCGGGCGCCGTCACACCCCCGAGCCTAAGCGCAGCCCGCCAGAGGCCGCGTCCGTCAGGGGAGTCTAACCATGTCCAGCCTCAAGGGCTTGTTGGCGCTCGGCGCCAGCGCCGCCGCACTTGCCATCGCCGCGCCCGCCCTCGCCGCCGATGCGCAGGCGTCCGCCACCAGCGAAGCGCAGGTCAGCACCGTCGAAAGCGTCGTCGTCACCGCCCAGCGCCGCGCGGAGTCGGCAAACACCGTCGGCATGTCCATCGAGGCGTTCCACGGCTCGCAGCTCAAGCAACTGCACGTCACCGGGGTGAAGGACCTGAGCAGCGTGGCGCCGAGCTTCAACGTCAGCCAGGGCTACCAGGGGGTGCCGATCTATACGCTGCGCGGCATCGGCTTCAACACCATCAACCTCTCGGCCACGTCCACCGTCGGCACCTACGTGGACGAAGTCGCCTACGCCTATCCGTTCATGGACACCGGCCCGATCTTCGACCTTGAGCGGGTGGAGGTGCTGAAGGGGCCGCAAGGCACCCTCTATGGCCGCAACACCACCGCCGGCCTGATCGACTTCGTCACCAACAAGCCGACCAAGGACCTGCACGCGTCCGTCACCGCCGAGTTCGGCAACTATTCGACCCACAATTTCGAGGGCTTCGTCTCGGGACCGCTGGGCGACAAGGCCCAGGCCCGCATCGCCTTCCGCACCGACAACAGCGACGACGGCTGGCAGAAGAGCAATACCCGGGGCGAGAGCCAGGGCGCCGTGCGCCGCTATGGCGTTCGGGCCGCCCTGGCGCTGCAGCCGACGGACCGTTTCACCGCCGACGCCTCGTTCTCGGCCTGGTGGAACAAGTCCGACACGGTGGTGGCCCAGGCCATCGGCTTCACCCCCGCCACCAACCCGACCACCGGCGCCAACGGCCCGTTCAACGCCGCCGGCGTCGCCGGCTACGTGGCCACTCACTTCCCGACCTCGGCCACCCAGGCCGACTGGGAGCCGGCGGCCCTGCGCGGCGCCGACCAGGGTCCCGGTCTCGGCATTCCCGGGCCCCTGCGCGAGAACGACCAGTTCTATGCGGGCAAGCTGCGCCTGGGCTACCAGGTCAGCGACAACATCAAGCTGGTGTCGCTGACCGGCTACAACTGGCTCAAGCGCGACGCCGTCTTCGACTGGAGCGGCGCGCCCTACGAGATCCTGGTCCAGCACGCCCAGGGCAAGATCTCGTCGGTGTCCGAAGAGCTGCACCTGGAGGGCGACACCGGCCCGGCCCACTGGCTGGTGGGCGGCTACTACGGCCAGGACACCATCACCGACGGCAACCGCACCATGCTGGGCGACAACGCCAACGTCGGGCTGATCCGCTACTACACCAACCTGCTTCTGACCTCGCCGTTCAACACCGGCGGCTACACGGCGTCCGACGCGGCGACGGCGTTCCGGACCTACAGCGACATCGGCAACCTGGACACCCGCACCTGGAGCCTGTTCGCCAACGCCGACTGGAAGTTCAGCGACCAGCTCAAGCTGACGGCGGGCATCCGCTACACCCAGGATCGCCAGGACTTCAACGGCTGCTCGCTGGACTTCAACGGCGACATGCTGCCGAACGTCAACGTCACCAACCGCTACCTGTTCTACGGGGTCTACGGCCTGGTCTCGCCGATCACCCAGGGCCAGTGCGTGACCTTCAACCCGACCACCAAGAGCTTCGGCCTGGTGACCTCGCGCCTGGACGAGGACAACGTCGCCTGGCGGGTGGTGCTGAACTGGACGCCGCAGCCGGGCCTGCTGGTCTATGGGGCGATCTCGCGCGGGGCCAAGGCCGGCGACACCCCGATCAACGCCGCCAACATTTCCACCCAGGACGCGCCCGCGCGCCAGGAACTGCTGACGGCCTATGAGCTGGGGGTGAAGGCCGGCCTCTTCGAGCGGCGCATGCAGGTCAACGCCTCGGTGTTCTACTACGACTACAGCGACAAGCAGCTCAGCGTCTATTTCGCCGACCCGATCTATACCGCCCTGGCGCGCCTATCGAACATCCCCAAGGCCAAGGCCTACGGGATCGACGCCGACGTCACCTGGCGGGTGACGCACGACCTGACCGCCATCGCCGCGGTGACCTACATCAAGACCGAGCTCGGCCACTATGTGGGCATCAACGGCGCGGGCCAGCCGCAGGACTTCACCGGCGCAAGCTTCCCCTACAGCCCGTCGTGGCAGGGCAGCATCACGGTCACCTACGACCATCCGATCACCGAGACGCTGGGCTTCCAGGCGGCGGTCAACACCCACCTGCAGACCAAGTCGCACGCCGACCTGGGCGAGGATCCGAACTTCGGCATCCGCAGCTATGGCCTGCTCAACGCCAGCCTGGGCGTCCACGCCCTCAACGACCGCTGGGAGCTGTCGCTGTGGGGCCGCAACCTGACCGACAACTATTACTGGAACTCGGTGGCCAGCAACGCGAACCTCGTGGTCCGCTTCCCCGCCCAGCCCAGGACCTTCGGCGCTTCCTTGACGGTGAAGTACTGAGGCGCCGGCCGGCGGGGCGGGGCCAAGGCGGGGAGGGGCGCGCCAGCCCTCACCCGCCGACCCTCGCCCCGCCGGAGTTTCCCGGGAGCGCCGGTTCGGCTAATCACGGCGCATGAACCGACGTCCCGTCCCCTTCGACCTCGGCCCCGTGCACTTCATCGGCATCGGCGGCATCGGCATGAGCGGCATCGCCGAGATCATGCTGCGCATCGGCTATGTGGTGCAGGGCTCCGACGCCCGCGCCAGCGCCAACACCGAACGCCTGGAGAAGCTGGGCGCCAAGATCTTCATCGGTCACGACGCCGCCCACATCGAGGGCGCCTCGGCCGTGGTGTTCTCCAGCGCGGTGAAGCCCGAGAACCCGGAGATGGCCGCCGCCTCGGCCAAGCGGCTGCCCCTGGTGCGCCGCGCCGAGATGCTGGCCGAGCTGATGCGCCTGCAGTTCTCGGTGGCGGTGGGCGGCACCCACGGCAAGACCACGACGACCTCGATGGTGGCGGCGATCCTGGACGCCGGGGGCCTGGACCCCACGGTGGTCAACGGCGGCATCATCAACGCCTACGGCACCAACGCCAAGGTGGGCGAGGGCGACTGGATCGTGGTCGAGGCCGACGAGAGCGACGGCACCTTCCTGAAGCTGCGCTCCACCGTCGCCGTGGTCACCAACATCGATCCCGAGCACCTGGACCACTATGGGACCTTCGACGCGGTCAAGCGGGCCTTCCGCGACTTCGTGGAGAACATCCCCTTCTATGGCTTCGCCGCCGTCTGCATCGACGATCCGGACGTGCAGGAGATGGTGGCCATGGTCCAGAACCGCCGCCTGATCACCTATGGGACCAACCCCCAGGCCGAGATCCGCGCCACCAACATCGGCATGGGCCCGGAAGGCGCCACCTACGATGTGACCATCAACGGCCCGGACAACGCCGTGACGGTGCTGGGCGAGCTGCACATGCCCATGGCCGGCCAGCACAATGTGCTCAACTCCCTGGCCGCCATCGCCGTGGCGCGCGAGCTGGGCGTCTCGGAAAAGGCGATCCGCAAGGGCCTGGCCGGCTTCGGCGGCGTGCGCCGGCGCTTCACCACCGTGGGCGTCGCGGGAGGCGTGCGGGTGATCGACGACTACGGCCACCACCCGGTGGAGATCGCCAGCGTGCTCAAGGCCGCCCGGGCGGTGACCAACGGGCGGGTGATCGCCGTGGTTCAACCGCACCGCTACAGCCGCCTCAGGGACCTGTTCGGCGAGTTCTGCCGCTGCTTCAACGACGCCGACACGGTGATCGTGGCCGACGTCTACGCCGCCGGCGAGGCGCCCATCGAGGGGGCCGACAAGGACGCCCTGGTGGCCGGCCTCAAGCGCTTCGGCCACCGCCACGCCATCCCGCTCGACAACGCCGCCGCCCTGCCGCGGGTCATCGCCGAGGAGGCCAGGGAGGGCGACCTGGTGGTCTGCCTGGGCGCCGGCGACATCACCGCCTGGGCCTACGCCCTGCCAGGCCAGCTCGAGGCGCTGGCAAAGGCATGAGCTGGCGCGATGATCTGCCGAAGGTCGAGGGCAAGCTGCTGTTCGACGAGCCCCTGGCGCCCTTCACCTGGTTCCGAGTGGGCGGCAAGGCCGACGTGCTGTTCCTGCCCGCCGACATGGAGGACCTTTCGGCCTTCCTGGCCGGCCTGCCGCCCGAGGTCCCCCTGACGGTGCTGGGCGTCGGCTCCAACGTCATCGTCCGCGACGGCGGGGTCGAGGGGGTGGTGATCCGCCTGGCCGGCCGCGTGTTCGGCGAGGTCGAGATCGAAAAGGAAGAGAACCAGATCATCGCCGACGCCGGGGCCCTGGACGCCGCCGTCGCCCGCGCCGCCGCCGCCGGCGGCCTGGCTGGCCTGGAGTTCTTCGCCGGCATTCCGGGAACCATCGGCGGCGCCCTGACCATGAACGCCGGCTGCTACGGCAGCGAGACCAAGGACGTGCTGGTCAGCGCCTGGGGCTTTGACCGCACCGGCGAGATCCGCAGCTACCAGGTGGCGGACATGGGCTACACCTATCGCCACAGCGCCGTGCCCGAGGGCGAGGTGATCTGGATGCAGGCGCTCTTCCAGGGCCGGCCCGACGATCCCGAGGCGGTCAAGGCGCGCATCGCCGAGATCACCAGCCGCCGCGAAACCACCCAGCCGATCCGCGAGAAGACCGGCGGCTCGACCTTCAAGAACCCGCCCGGGACCAGCGCCTGGAAGCTGGTGGACGAGGCGGGCTGGCGCGGCAAGCCCTTCGGCGGGGCGATGTTCTCGCCCCTGCATTCGAACTTCATGATCAACACGGGCGAGGCCACCGCCGCCGACATCGAGGGCCTGGGCGAGGCTGTCCGCGCCGACGTCAGGGCCAAGACCGGGGTCGAGCTGGAGTGGGAGATCAAGCGGATCGGGCGGCCCTGATGGCCCGGCTGATCCTCGTCAAGCACGCCATGCCGGCGATCGACGAGGCTCGGCCCTCCAAGGACTGGCCGATATCGCAAGAGGGGCGGGCGGCCGCCGCGAAGCTGGCGACCCGGCTCGAACCGTTCCGTCCGGCCTTCGTCGTCGCCAGCACCGAGCCCAAGGCCGCCGACACCGGGAGGATCATCGCCGAACGCCTGGGCGCTGACGTCGCCTTCGACGCCGACCTGGTGGAGACCCGCCGCGAGACCGTGGGATGGGGGACGCGGGCCGAGGTGGAGGCCGGAATCGCAGGGCTGTTCCGCCGTCCGAGCGAGGCGGTCTACGGCGAGGAAAGCGCCGACGCCGCCCACGCGCGCTTCGCCGGCGCCGTCGAACGGCGCAGGGCGGCTGATCCGGCTGCGTCGCTGGTGGTCGTGGCGCATGGAACCGTCATCAGCCTGTGGGTCAGCCGTCGACTTGGGATCGATCCCATGCCTCTGTGGCGCAGCTTGCCCTTGCCGGGCGCCGTGGTCATGGCCGAGGACGGCGAGAGCTTTGAGATCATTGGCGGCGATCCCTGAGGGGCCGCCAGAGTGCTGGGGAGTAAGACTTGCGTTCGATCCTGTTTGCCGCCGCCCTGGGCGTCCTCGCCGCGCCCGCCTTCGCCGCCCCGCCAACCGCCGCGCCGCCCGCCGATCCGCTGCGCGCCGGCGCCGAGGCGGCCCGGGACAAGGCGCTCAGCGACCCCACCGCCTATGACTTCGTCGAGAGCCTGACCACCGATGTCGGTCCGCGCCTGGCCGGCGCCGAGGCCTCCGCCCGGGCCCGGGACTGGGGGATCGCGCGCCTGACCGCCCTTGGTTTCAAGAACGTGCATGCCGAACCCTTCCCCGTGACGGCCTGGCAGCGCGGCGCGGAGTCGGCCGAGGTGGTCTCGCCGCATCCGCAGAAGCTGGCCATCCTCGGGCTCGGCGGCTCGGTCCCGACACCCCCCGGCGGCATCGAGGCCGAGGCGGTGGTGTTCGCCACCTACAACGACCTGCTGGCCGCGCCGGTCGGCTCCCTGGCCGGCAAGATCGCCATCGTCACCCAGCCCATGGTCCGCACCGCCGACGGCTCCGGCTACGGCGCCGCCAATCCCATCCGCCGCTCGGGCGCTTCCGAAGCGGCCCGGCGGGGCGCGGTGGCCTATCTGCACCGCTCCCTGGCCACGGGCGAGAGCCGGGCGCCGCACACCGGGGCGCTGAACTACCAGAAGGACGCGCCGAAGATTCCCGCCGCGGCCCTGTCGGTGATCGACGCCGAACTGCTCGACCACTTGGCCGCCCGAGGCCAGCCGATCCGCATCCGCCTCAATCTGCAGTCCACCGAGACCCCCTCGCAGTCCTGGACCGTCACCGGCGAGGTTCCGGGGACCGTTCACCCTGAGCAGGTGATCATCGTCGGCGGCCATCTGGACAGCTGGGACGCGGGCACGGGGGCCATCGACGACGGGACCGGCATGGCCATCACCGTGGCCGCCGCGCGCCTCGCCGCCGCCGGCCATGCGCCACGGCGCACCCTCCGCGTCGCCCTGTTCGGAGCCGAGGAGATGGACTTCTCGGACGAGGCCTTCACCGCCGCCCACAAGGCCGAGCTGCCCAACATCGTGGCGGTGGGCGAGAGCGACGAGGGGGCCGACCGCCTCTGGGCCCTGGCCCTGCCCAGGGACGCGGCCAGGCTGCCGGAGATGAAGACCCTGGCGACGGTGCTGGCGCCGCTGTCGATCTATGTCTCGCCGGAGCCGTCGCGGTTCGGCGGCTCGGACATCGGCGGCCTGACCATGGCCGGCGCGCCGACGATCGCATTTCACCAGGACGCCAGCCGCTATTTCGACTGGCACCACTCGGCCGACGACACCCTGGACAAGGTCGACCGGGCGCAGCTGAACCAGAACGTCGCCGGCTGGGCCAGCCTGCTCTATGTCCTGGCCAATTCGGACGTGGATCTGCACCCGGTGCAGGCGCCGGCCGCGGCGGCAAAGCCCACGACCGAAGAGCCTCTCCCCACCCTGGCCCCGAGCCACCGTTAGAGGGTCGCGAGCCACTCTCTTCCCCTCTGGGGGAAGAGAACGGTGGTCTAACTAAGCCGCGATGTTGAGGAGGCCTCCGGTGGAGGCTGCGTTCGGCGTCCCGTCCACGCCGCTGACTCCGTTTACCGGCGGCAGGGCGTTGGCCGAGGAGCCGTCGACGCCGCTCTTGGCGAGGGCGCCGTCCAGCTTGAAGGCCGGGCCGTGGTCAGCCTTGGCCTTGGCCGGGTCATAGGCGGGATTCTTGGGGTCGTCCTTGGGGTGCGCCGGGTCGACTCCCCGCTTGGCGAGTTCGACGTCAGTGCAATTTCGGCAGACGTAGCCGTTGATGACTTCCAGGGACATGCGTGTCTCCCAGGCCGGACCTTCTGGTCCGTCCTTCCACGCCCTCGCGGCCAACTTGGCCGAGCGGCCTTAACAGAGGCTTGAGATTGCGCGACAAGCCCGGGGAATCATCGATGGAGCCCGCATGACCCTTCCCCTCGCCGGCCGCCACGTCGCCTGCCTGATGGGCGGCCTTTCGCCGGAGCGCGAGGTCAGCCTGGTTTCGGGCAAGGCCTGCGCCGAAGCCCTGGAGCGGCTGGGCGCCAAGGTCAGCCGGGTCGACGCCGGCCGCGACATCGCCCAGGTGCTGACCGCCCTCAAGCCGGACGTCTGCTTCAACGCCCTCCACGGCGCCTGGGGCGAAGACGGTTGCGTGCAGGGCGTGCTGGAGACCCTGGGCCTGCCCTACACCCACTCGGGCGTGCTGGCCTCGGCGCTCGCCATGGACAAGGTCAAGGCCAAGGCGGTGATCGCTGCGGCCGGCGTGGCCGTGCCCGGCGGCGGCCTCTTCAGCCGCTTCGATGTGGCGCGCGACCATGTGATGCAGCCGCCCTACGTGGTGAAGCCCAACGCCCAGGGATCGTCCGTCGGGGTGATCCTGGTGTTCGAGGGCGCCAATGGCCCGCCGACCGAGGTCGTCGCGCCTACCTGGACCTTCGGCGACGAGGTGCTGGTTGAGCCCTATGTGCGAGGGCTGGAGCTGGCCGTCGCGGTCATGGGCGACAAGGCTTTGACGGTCACCGAGATCGAGCCCAGCACGGGCTTCTACGACTACGAGGCGAAGTACGGGGAGGGCGGCTCGATCCATGTGCTGCCGGCCCGGATTCCGGCCGAAATCGCCGAGCGCTGCAAGGCCATGGCGCTCGGCGCGCACCTCGCTCTTGGTTGCCGAGGCGTTACGCGCAGCGACTTCCGTTATGACGACATTAACGACCTTCTGGTCCTTCTAGAGGTCAACACCCAACCCGGGATGACGCCGACTTCGCTCGCTCCTGAGCAGGCCGCTCATTTGGGCGTCGGGTTTGATGACCTAGTTCTTTGGATCACGGAGGACGCGTATGCCCGCGGCGGTGCGGGGGGCGGGACGGCAAGCCGTTAAGCCTCGGGCCAAAAGGCCCCCAAGTCCGGTCAAGTCCGCCAGGGGCCCCGCGGCAGCGCCGGGCCCGTCCAAGCTGCACGCCGCGCAGGGCGTCGGCCTGTCGCCCGTGGTCGCCCTGTCGGGCACCGCCGCCATCATCGTCGCCGGGGTGGTCATCGCGCTCGCCACCGGCAACCGCGGCGCGAACCTGGCCGCCGCCATGAACGCCGGCTTCGACAACCGCCTGGCCCAGATGGGCTTCAAGGTGTCCGCCGTGCACCTGCAGGGCGCCTCCAAGGCCGCCGAGGCCGACATCCTGGCCGCCACCGGCCTGCGCCAGGACCAGCCGATCTTTGGCCTCGACCTGGACGCTGTGCGCGCCAACGTCGAGCGCGTCGGCTGGGTCAAGCACGCCAAGGTCATCCGCCTGCTGCCCGACACCATGGTCATCGCCGTGGAAGAACGCCGCATGCTGGCCGTCTGGCAACACGACGGCCACGCCCAGGTGGTGGACGCCGAGGGCAATGTGGTTCCCGAGGCCGATCCGGGGCGCTTCGCCAGCCTGCCGCTGGTGGTGGGCGTCGGGGCCGACAAGGCCGCCGCCGGCATCCTGCCGGCCATCGCCTCGCGCCCGCGCCTGGCGCAGCGGATCGAGGCCCTGGTGCGCGTCGACGACCGGCGCTGGGACCTGAGATTGAAGGACGGGGGGCTGATCCAGCTCCCCGCCACGGGGGAAGAGGCGGCTTTGATCCGCCTGGATCAACTCGACGACAAGTCGAGGATCCTGGAGTTGGGGTTCGCGCGCGTGGATCTGCGCGACCCGGAAATGGTGGCGGTGCGGCCGAGGGCGTCAACGAGCGCCCCGGCCCTGGTGGCGGACGGGGTCTAGATGAAACTGGCTGTGAAGGAGCGCCGGGACGGTCCGGCGTCGGGCGGACGGCGCGACAATCGCGAGGGGCTCAAGGCCGCGCTTGGCCGATCGCCGGTGATCGCCGCCGTGGACCTGGGCGCCTCCAAGGTCGCCTGCTTCATCATGAAGCCCGAGGGCATCCGCCGCGAGGAACGCACCCTGACCACCTGCGGCGTCGGCTATGTGCAGTCGCGCGGCATCCGCGGCGGCTCCATCGTCGACATGGACGAGGCCGCCCAGGCCATCGCCCAGGCCGTGGAGCGGGCCGAGACCGTGGCCGGGGTCAACGTCTCGGGCGTCACCGTCACCACCGCCGGCGGCCAGCTCGCCAGCCACCGCGTCGCCGCCCAGGTGTCTCTGGGCGCGCGCCCGATCGCCGACGCCGACCTGGGCCGCGCTATCGCCCAGGCCCTGGCCACCCTTCGCCTGCAAGGCCGCCGCGCCATCCACCTGCGCCCGATCGCCTGGTCGGTGGACGGCCAGAAGGGGGTCAAGGACCCGCGCGCCATGTTCGGCCGGTCCCTGGGACTGGAGCTGCTGGTCGTGTCGATGAACGAGGGCATGCTGCAGACCCTCGGCCATTGCATCGAACGCGCTCACCTCAGCTTCGAAGGCGTGGTCGCCGCCCCCTTCGCCTCGGCCCTGGCGGCCCTGGAAGAAGACGAGATGGACCTGGGCGCCATCTGCATCGACATGGGCGGCGGCTCGACCTCGGTCGCCGTCTATTCGCAAGGCAGCCTGGTCCACGTCGACAGCCTGGCCGTGGGCGGCAGCCATGTGACCCAGGACGTCGCGCGGGGGCTCTCCACCTCCATCGTCGGCGCCGAGCGGATCAAGACCCTGCACGGCTCGGCCATCGCCTCGGCCAACGAGGATCGCGAGATGATCGAGGCGCCGCCCCGGGGCGACGACCCCGGCGCCGGGCCCGTGGTGGCCCCCCGCTCGCTGCTCAAGGGCATCATCGCCCCGCGCGTCGAGGAGACGCTGGAGCTGCTGCGCGAACGCCTGAAGGCCTCCGGCGCGCTCATCGAGCCGGGGGCCGGCATCGTGCTCACCGGCGGCGCCAGCCAGCTCGCCGGGGTGCGCGAGGTCGCCGTGCGCGTCTTCGATCGTCCGGTGCGCCTGGGCCGTCCGCGCCGCGTGCCGCACCTGGCCGACGCCGCCTCCGGCCCGGCCTTCTGCTCCGCCGCCGGCGTCCTGCAGCGCGCCGCGTTCGGCCCGCGCGAAGCCGGCCCCAAGGTCCTTCAGGAAGCCCGCACGGCCTCCTCGATCGACCCCCGCGCCAATGTGGTCGCCAAGGCCGCGGCGTGGCTGAGGGACAATCTGTAGGGCCTGGCTGGTCCCAGCCTCCCTTCCGTCATGCATGCTGCAGGAGCCGTCGCGCCTCTTCCCTCGTCCATGGGGAAGAGCCGAGGCGGCGCGCCGGCGCGCGATGCGGTCCAATCATGGTTAACCGGCGCCGCGATTTTGCTGCGGCTAAGCTTGTCCGAACCGATTCGAAAGCTCGGATAAGCGCCAGCATGGGGCGCCGGGTTAATTGGGCGTGAAAACATTTTCGTGCGCCAACCGGTCGCGGCGCCGCGCGCAACCCCAATTCTGACAACAATTTCCCGCTTCCTGCGGTCGACGGCGGGACGACTCAGCTTATGCAGTTAACCGACGCTTAAGGATGGTGGTCGTTCAGTTAATCCCACCGTCGAAGCAGCTCGTTGGCGGGTCTCGAGCTGTACTTTCGAAAGCACGACGGAGGACGCGGGGTCCAGATGACGTTCAAAGTGTTCGCGCCGCAGACCAGGGAGCTGAAGCCCCGGATCGTGGTGTTCGGCGTCGGCGGCGCCGGCGGCAATGCGGTCAACAACATGATCGAGGCGGGTCTGGAGGGCGTCGAGTTCGTCGTCGCCAACACCGACGCCCAGCAGCTTGCCTTTTCCAAGACGGAAAAGCGCATTCAGCTCGGCGTGCAGACCACCCAGGGCCTTGGCGCAGGCGCGCATCCCGACGTGGGCATGACCGCCGCCGAGGAATCCACCGGGGAGATCGGCGAGCATCTCGACGGCGCCCACATGGTGTTCATCACCGCCGGCATGGGCGGCGGCACCGGCACTGGCGCGGGTCCGATCATCGCAAAATGTGCGCGTGAGCGCGGCATCCTGACGGTGGGCGTGGTCACCAAGCCCTTCCACTTCGAAGGCCGCCACCGCATGCGCCTGGCCGACAGCGGCATCGCCGAGCTGCAGCGCTACGTCGACACCCTGATCGTCATCCCCAACCAGAATCTGTTCCGCGTCGCCAACGAGCGCACCACCTTCGCCGAAGCCTTCGGCATGGCCGACCAGGTGCTGCACTCGGGCGTGCGCTCGATCACCGACCTGATGGTCCTGCCCGGCCTGATCAACCTCGACTTCGCCGACGTCCGCACGGTGATGACCGAGATGGGCAAGGCGATGATGGGCACCGGCGAGGCGACCGGCGAAGGCCGCGCCCTGATGGCGGCCGAGAACGCCATCCAGAACCCGCTGCTCGACGAAGTGACCCTGAAGGGCGCCAAGGCGGTGCTGGTGAACATCACCGGCGGCCTCGACATGACCCTGCTGGAAGTCGACGAGGCGGCCAACGCCATCTCGGCGCAGGTCGACCCGGACGCCAACATCATCTTCGGCGCCGCCTTCGATCCCTCGCTCGCCAACACGGTGCGCGTGTCGGTGGTCGCCACCGGCATGGACGGGGCCTCGATCTCGGCGATCGAGCCGAGCTACCGCCGCGTCGAAGCCGTCGCCCGCCAGCCGGAGCCCCGCTACGTCGAGCCGGCCGTCCAGGCCCCGGCGCCCGCTCCCGAGCCGGTGGCCGTCGCGGCCCCGGAGCCGGAACTCGAACCCGAGCCGGTGTTCCTGGTCGAGGAAACGCCGGAGCCGGTCTCCTTCGCCCCGGCGCCCGCCGCCGGTCCGAAGGTGTTCGAACCCCTGCGCGCCACGGCCTATCGCCCGGCCCCCGCCGAGCCGGTCGACCAGACCGGCTTCGCCTTCGACGAGCCTGTGGCCACCGTCGCCCCGACGCCCGCGCCGCCGCAGGTTCATGCCGCCGCCGAGCCCCAGATCGTCCAGCCGACCGTCAAGCGTATCGTCGACCCTTCGGTGGCCGACGAGGACGACGAGCCCCTGTTCCCGACGACGCACTACACCGAGGAGCGTCGGCCCCAAAAGACGGGCTTCTTCAGCCTGTTCGGCGGCCGCCCGCGCCACGATGCGCCGCCCGCCGGAGCGACCATGTCGTCGCGGTCCATGGGCGGCGCGCAGCCGGCGATGGAACTGCACGAAGATCCCGAGGCCGACGTCAACGAGGATCTGGAGATCCCGTCCTTCCTGCGTCGCCTGGCCAACTAGTTCAGTAAACGCCGGCGCGTTTGGCCGGCGAGGTTCAGTAAGCGTAGCGTAACAGCGTAGTTTTCGCCCCGGCGTCCAATCGCCGGGGCGATGCTGTTTTGGGGGCAGATTTTCCCGAAAGGCGGGGCGTCCGGCGGGGATACAATCCGAAACGGGAGTTGCCTTGAGGGCTTCCAGCCCGCACCCTAGACCTGCCTCAGGGGCGTCAGGCGACCAGCGATGGCCGCAGCCGTAACGGAGTTCCTGGTTTGCCGCCTCACGCCCAGCACACCCTCGCCCGACCCGCCGTTTTCGAGGGCGTCGGCATCCATTCCGGAGCGTCCGTCCACGTCGAGGTTCGGCCCGCCGAACCAGGCGTGGGGATCGTCTTCCTGCGCACCGATGTCGAGGGAAGCGGGGCCGTGCCGGCGCGCGGCGAGGCCGTCTGCCAGACGCGCCTGGGCACCGTGATCGCCAATCCAGACGGGGTCACGGTCGCGACGGTGGAGCACCTGATGGCCGCACTTTCGGCCCTGGCGATCGACAACGCCGTGGTCGCCCTGGACGGACCGGAAGTGCCGATCATGGATGGGTCGGCCCAGCCGTTTATCGAGGCCCTGGACCGCGCGGGCCGTCGCCCGCAAGCCGCTGAGCGGCTCTATCTGGAGGTGCTGGAGACGGTGGAGGTGATCGAGGACGACAAGCGCGTGTCGCTGTCGCCGTCCGACCGATTCGAAATCGCCTTCGAGATCCTGTTCGACAGCCCGGCCATCGGCCGCCAGCGCATCGACCTGGACGTCGATGAACTGAGCTTCCGGCGCGAGCTGGCGGACTGCCGCACCTTCGGCTTCTTCCACGAGGTAGAGGCGTTGCGCGCCGCCGGTTTCGCCCGCGGCGGGTCGCTGGACAACGTGGTGGTCATCGACAACGACGCGGTCCTCAATCCCGAGGGGCTGCGTCGCCCGGACGAGTTCGTGCGCCACAAGGCCCTGGACGCGGTGGGCGATCTCTACCTGCTGGGTGCGCCCCTGATCGGCCGCTATGAAGGCCTCTATGCGGGCCATGGCCTGAACAACGCGGTCGTCCGCGCCCTGCTGGCCCGGCCCGAGGCCTGGCGGCTGACGCCGGCCCCGGGACAAATGGCCCGGGCGGTCTAGCGGCGCATTGTGTCGGCGGCCGTCTCACGGCGTTTGCGCGGCCGGGCGGCTGGTGTAGAACACCCCGGCGCTGGGGCGCGCTCTCTGCTTTCGAGGTGATCTTTCGTGCTTTCCAGATCCTGGGGTCGCCCAGCCATCCTCCTGGCCCTTGTCGCCGCCTTCGCCGTCTCCGGTTGCGCCAGCAAGAAGAAGCACGTTGATCTGGCCTATGAAGAGCGCCCGGTGGAGCTGCTCTACAACGTCGGGGCGGACCGCCTGGACAAGCGCCGATGGACCGAGGCGGTGGACTATTTCCGCGAGGTCGAGCGCCAGCATCCCTATTCGGAGTGGTCGCGCCGGTCGATCCTGATGACCGCCTACGCCCACTACCAGGCCAACAACTATTCGGAATCCGTCGCCGACGCCGAACGGTTCATCTCGCTCTACCCCGGCAATCCGTCGACGGTTTACGCCTACTACCTGAAGGCCATCTGCTACTTCGAGCAGATCGTCGACGTGGGCCGCGACCAGGCCTTCACCGAGAACGCCCAGGCCGCCCTGCGCGAAGTCATCAAGCGCTACCCCGACAGCGAGTACGCCGCGGACGCGCGCCTGAAGATGGACATGGTCGCCGACCAGCTGGCCGGCAAGGAAATGACCATCGGCCGCTACTACCTGCGCAACGGCGACACCATCGCCGCCATCGGCCGCTTCCGCACCGTGGTCGACCGCTATCAGACCACGTCGCATACGCCGGAGGCGCTCTACCGCCTGGTGGAGGCCTATCTGACCGTGGGCCTGCGCGACGAGGCGGTGCGCAACGGCGCCGTGCTCGGCTACAACTATCCGGGCGACGTCTGGTACCGGGACGCCTTCAATCTGCTGAATTCCAAGGGCCTGCGCCCGGCGGTGATCCCGGCGGCGGCGTCCTCGCCCCTGCCGCGCCTGCTGCCCCGGTTCGGCAAGCACAAGGACGACACCCTGATGCCGCCGGCCACCACGCCGAACGGCCAGCCGGCCAACAAGGCGGCCAAGAAGGGCGACTTCATCCACGGCGTCCTGGGGCTCTGATCCTCACGTTCCGGCGGACCGGCGGCGGGCGCTTTCCGTCGCCGCCGTTTTCGGCGATCCTGGGGACGTTTCGTGAACAGGTGACTCGCGTCGCCTCAACCCGCCCGGTGTGGAAGCGGCCATGTTGATCGGCCTTGGCGTCCGCGACGTCGTCCTGATCGAGAGCCTGGACCTGTCGTTCGGTCCGGGCCTTACCGCGCTCACCGGCGAGACCGGGGCGGGCAAGTCGATCATCCTGGACGCGCTGGGCCTGGCGCTGGGGGCGCGGGCCGACGCCAGCCTGGTGCGCCATGGCGCGGCCCAGGCGGTGGTCACCGCCATCTTCGCCCTGCCGGCCGACCACGCCGTCTTCGCCTTCCTGGACGACAAGGGGCTGGACTACGCCCGCGACGAAGACCTGGTGCTGCGGCGAACGCTGACGGCGGACGGCCGCTCGCGCGCCTTCGTCAACGACCAGGCGACCAGCGTCGGGGTGCTGCGCGACCTCGGCGCCCTCTTGATCGAGGTTCACGGCCAGCACGAGACGGTCGGCCTGCTGGACGCGCGCACCCATCGGCCGTTGCTGGACGCCTTCGGCGGCTGCGGGCCGGAGCTGGCCGCTGCGGGCGAGGCCTGGAGCGCCTGGCGGGCGGCGCGCGAGCGGGCCGCGGCCCTGCGCGCCGACCAGGACCGCGCCGCCGCCGAGACCGAGGAACTCACGCTGCGTCTGACGGAGCTGGACCGGCTGGATCCCAAGGCGGGCGAGGAAGCCGCCCTTGCCGAGGAGCGGGCCCTGCTGGGGGCGTCTGAGAAGGCGCTGGCCGAAATCGCCGCCGCCCGGGACCATCTGGGTGGGGACGCCGTGACCGGACGCCTGGCCCACGCCTTCCGCGCCCTGGAGCGGGCCCGGGAGCGGACGATCCAGGCCGGCGCCAGCGCCGAGCACGGGGCCGGCAAGCTGATCGCCGACGCCGCCGACGCCGTCGACCGCGCCCTGATCGAGGCCACCGAGGCCGCCGCCGCCATCGACGCCGCCGCCGAGGCCTTCGACTTCGAGCCCGACCAGCTGGAGAAGGCCGAGGAGCGCCTGTTCGCCCTGCGCGCCATGGCCCGCAAGCTGAACCTGGCGGCGGAGGACCTGCCGTCAGCCCGCGCCGCCTTCGCCGCCCGCCTGCTGGCCATTGAGCACGTCGGCGAGGCCGTGGCCGCCGCCGACAAGGCCGAGGCGGCCGCCCGCGCCGCGTACCAGGCCGCCGCCGCCGCCCTGACCACCGCCCGCCGCGCCGCCGGCGACCGCCTGGCCAAGGCCGTCGAGGCCGAGCTGGCGCCCCTGAAACTGGACAAGGCCCGCTTCCGCGTCGCCGTCGAGCCCCTGGCCGAGGACCGGGCCGGTCCGGCCGGCGCCGACCGGGTGGAGTTCGAGATCGCGACCGTGCCCGGCGCGCCTTTCGCGGGGCTCGGCGCCATCGCTTCCGGCGGGGAGCTGGCGCGCTTCGCCCTGGCCCTTAAGGCCTCGCTGGCCGGGCGCGGCGACGGGGCCCAGCCGCTGATGATCTTCGACGAGGTCGACCAGGGGGTCGGCGGGGCCGTGGCCGACGCGGTAGGCCTGAGGCTGCGGCGGCTGGCCAAGGACGCCCAGGTTCTGGTGGTCACCCACAGCCCGCAGGTGGCGGCGCGCGGCGACGCCCACTGGCGCGTCTCCAAGGCCGGGGAGGGGACCGCCCTGCGCACCGGCATCGACATCCTGTCGCCCGCCGCCCGCGAGGAAGAGATCGCCCGCATGCTGTCGGGGGCCGAGATCACCGACGCCGCCCGCGCCGCCGCCCGGGCGCTGATGGACGCCTGAGGGCGCGCCTTTCCTGCCAAAGCCGTCTTCGCGGCCGCACGGGGCCGCGCTAAACCTCGGGCATGACCATCGCCGCCAAACCCGTCGAAGACCTCTCCGAAGCCGAGGCCGTTGAAGAGCTGACGGCGCTGGCCGACGAGATGGCCGCCCACGACGCCCGCTACTACCAGCACGAGGCGCCGACCATCTCGGACGAGGCCTATGACGCCCTGAAGGTCCGCAACGCCGCGATCGAGGCGCGCTTCCCGCACCTGATCCGCGAGAACTCGCCGTCGATGCGGGTGGGCGCCGCCCGGGCCGAGCAGTTCGCGCCGGTGGAGCACGGCGTGCCCATGCTGTCGCTGGACAACGCCTTCTCCGACGAGGACGCCCTGGAGTTCGACGCCCGGGTGCGGCGGTTCCTGCGCCTGGAGGAAGAGGTCCGCTACACCGCCGAGCCCAAGATCGACGGCCTGTCGGCCTCGCTGCGCTATGAGAACGGGGTCTTCGTGCAGGGCGCCACCCGCGGCGACGGACGTGTGGGCGAGGACGTCACCGCCAACCTCAGGACCATCGCCGACATCCCGCACCGCCTGGCCGGGTCGGGCTGGCCGGAGCTGATCGAGATCCGCGGCGAGGTCTATTTCCGGCACGAGGACTTCGCGGCCCTCAACGCCGCGGCCGAGGCGGCGGGCCAGAAGACCTATGTGAACCCTCGAAACTCGGCCTCGGGGTCGCTGCGCCAGATCGACCCGTCGGTGACGGCCGAGCGCAAGCTGCGGTTCTTCGCCTATGCCTGGGGCCAGTTGAGCGCGCGCTTCGCCGAGACCCAGACCGAGGCGCTGGAGAAGCTGGCCGCCTGGGGCTTCAAGACCACCGCAGAGACCCGGACAGTGGCTGGCGGGGAGGGGCTGCTGGCCGCCTATCGCCGGATGGCCGAGCTGCGCGGGACCCTGGGCTTCGACATCGACGGGGTGGTCTACAAGGTCGACCGCCTGGACTGGCAGGCGCGGCTGGGCTTCGTCTCCCGCTCGCCGCGCTGGGCGGTGGCGCGCAAGTTCCCCGCCGAGCAGGCGCGCACCAAGCTCGAGGCCATCGACATCCAGGTCGGCCGCACCGGCGCGGTGACGCCGGTGGCCCGGCTGCATCCGGTGCTGGTGGGCGGGGTGACGGTGGTCAACGCCACCCTGCACAACGCCGACGAGATCGCCCGCAAGGACATCCGCGTCGGCGACACGGTGATCCTGCAGCGCGCCGGCGACGTCATCCCGCAGGTGGTGGGCGTGGTGCTGGAGGAGCGGCCGGCCGACGCGGTTCCGTTCGAGTATCCGACCCACTGCCCATGCCCGCTGCACACGCCCCTGGCCCGCGACGTCCAGGGCGAGGACGCCGAGGGCAATCCGATCCATGGCGTCGTGCGCCGCTGCACGGGCGAGTTCGCCTGCCCGTTCCAGCGGGTGGAGCACCTGATCCACTTCTGCTCGCGCCGGGCCTTCGACATCGAGGGGCTGGGGATCAAGCAGATCCAGGCCTTCTTCGACGAGGGGCTGATCCGCGAGCCGGCCGACATCTTCCGCCTGGCCCGCAACGAGGCCAAGCTGGCCGAGCTGCGCGAGCGGGACGGCTATGGCGAGACCTCGGTGCGCAACCTGGTCGCCAGCATCGAGTCGCGGCGGACGATCGCCCTGGACCGGTTCATCAACGCGCTGGGCGTGCGCCACATCGGCGAGACCACGGCGGTGGTGCTGGCGCGGGGCTATGGCTCGGCGGCGGCGTTCCTGGAGGCCATGGACAAGGTGGCCGCCGGCGACGACGAGGCCAAGGCCGAGCTCGACGCCCTCGACCAGATCGGCGAGGCGGTGATCGCCGCGGCCGGCGCCTACTTCGCCGAGGACCACAACCGGCGGATCGTGAAGGACCTGGTGGAGCAGCTCACCATCCTGGACGCCGAGAAGCCCAAGACCGACACCGCCGTGGCCGGCAAGACGGTGGTGTTCACCGGCTCGCTGGAGCGGATGACCCGCGACGAGGCCAAGGCGCAGGCCGAGAGCCTGGGGGCCAAGGTCGCCTCGTCGGTGTCCAAGAAGACCGACATCGTGGTGGCCGGCCCGGGCGCCGGCTCGAAGCTCAAGACCGCCACCGAGCTCGGCATCCAGGTGATGACCGAGGACGAGTGGCTGGCGATGGTGGCGGGGTAGGCTCAGGGCCGCGCCGCCCCCGCCCGCCGACCGCGTACCGGGCCGCCGTCGACGCGCAGCAGGGCGCCGTTGGTGAAGCTGGAGGCGTCGCTGGCCAGGTAGAGGGCGGCGCCGACGATCTCGTCGGGCCGGCCGACCCGGGCGCCGGACCTGGTGTAGCCGGGGTGGTCCGGGTCGCGGGGGTCGGCCCAGTGGTCGGAGATGTCGGTGGCGAAGGGGCCGACGACGATGCTGTTGACCCGGACGTTGGGGCTGTAGGCGGCGGCAAAGCCGGCGGTGAGCGAGTTCAGCGCCGCCTTGGCCCCGGCGTAGGGCAGGGCGTAGGGCGAGGCCTCCACCGCGGCGATGGACGACATGTTGATCACCGAGCCGCCGTCGCCCTCGTGCATGCGCTTGCCGATCAGGGCGGTGAGGCGGAACGGGCCCTTGAAGTTGAGGGCGACGACCTTGTCGAAGGCGTCCTCGGTGACCTGGTCCAGGGACGGGTAGAGGGGCGACATGCCGGCGTTGTTGACCAGGATGTCGACCTTGCCGAAGTGGCTCCAGACGGCGTCGGCCATGGGTTCGATGGCGTCCCAGCGGCCCATGTGACAGGCCAGCGGCAGGGCGCGGCGGCCCAGGGCCTCGACCTCCGCCGCCACGGCCTGACAGGCGTCGAGCTTGCGGCTGACCACGGCCACATCGGCGCCGGCCTCGGCGAAGGCCAGGGCCATCTCGTGGCCCAGGCCCCGGGAGCCGCCGGTGATCAGGGCGACCTTGCCGGACAGGTCGAAGCGGTCGGTCATCGGGCGTCTCCCAAGGCTGTCTTTCAGGCGACCATGGCGGTCGGGGCGGCGTTGTCCAGGATCACCCGAGGGCAGGCGCAGCTATTCGATCTCGGCGCGGGTGCGGGCTTCGACCCGGGCGCGGGGGATCAGGCGGGCGGTGGAGCTGGCCTTGGCGATGACCTCGCCGGCGGGATTGAGCAGGCGCCCTTCCAGGAAGCAGGTGGAGCGGCCGGCGCGTTCGACCCAGCCCTCGGCGGTGACCAGGCCCGGCCGGGCGGGCGCGAAGAAGCTGACCTTGAGCTCCAGCGACATGGGCGTCATGTCGCCGCCGCTGAGGGCCATGGCCGCATGCGCCATGGCCGCGTCCAGCCAGCCGCTGACGAAGCCGCCCTGGGCGACGCCGCCGGAGTGGCACATGCGCGGCTCGACGCGGTACTCGATGATGGCGCGGCCGGCCTCGGCGTCCATCGTCACCACGCGCACCTGGCCCAGGGAGGCCTGCAGGTCGTCGAGCGTCTCGGTCATGCGTCCATCCATGTGTTCGAGGGGCGCGCGTTCATTACCCCGAGCCTGGCGATGGGCAAGCGCCCAAAACCATAGGGTCGCGCTTCAGTCTTGTGGTGCAATCGGGCATAGTCACGGTTGAGCGTGGGGCCGGGGGCGGATCGTCGATGTTGGGGCGCTTCCTGAGCGAGGTGAAACGCCGCCGAATCGTCCGGGTCGCCGGCGTCTATGCGGTGACCTGCTGGGCGGTGTTCCAGGTCGCGTCCAGCCTGTTTCCCGTCCTTCACCTGCCGGCCTGGACCGTCACCCTGACGGCGGTGCTGCTGATGCTGGGCCTGCCGGTGGCCCTGATCATCGCCTGGGCCTTCGAGGCCTCGCCCGACGGGGTGCGGCTGACCCCCGCCGCGCCGGCGGACTCGCCGAAGCTGAAGTTCACCTGGGCCGACTGGTCGCTGGTCGCCGCCGCCGTCGCCATCCTGGGCCTGTCGGGGGCCGAGATGGCCGGCGTGATGCCCTCGATCGGCCGGGCCCCCGCCGCCGTCAGCGGCGTGTCGGCCCGTTCGGTGGCGGTGCTGCCCTTCGTCAACATGAGCGACCAGAAGGACGGCGACCTGTTCGCCGACGGGCTGAGCGAAGAGGTGATCAACGGCCTGGCCCAGATCCCGGACCTGAAGGTCGCCGGCCGCACCTCGGCCTTCTATTTCAAGGGCCGCAACGACGACCTGAGGGTGATCGGCCAGAAGCTGGGTGTGGCCAACGTGGTCGAGGGCTCGGTGCGGCGCGAGGGCGACAAGCTGCGGGTGACGGTGCAGCTCATCAAGGTGTCCGACGGCTTCCACATGTGGTCGGAGACCTATGACCGGACCATGGACGACGCCTTCGCCATCCAGACCGAGATCGCCAAGAAGGTGGCCGAGGTGCTGAAGGCCAAGCTGGACCTGAACGGGCCCGAGAGCGCCGCCCCCGATCCTGACGCCTTCCGCGACCAGCTCGTGGCCACGGCGCGGCTGCGCCGGCTGGGGCTGAACGAGGTCACCGAGGCGCGCAAGACCTTCAAGCGCCTGATCGACACCGGCGAGGGCAACGCCTCGGTCTACGCTGGCTACGCCCAGGCGACGCAGCTCCTGGCGCAGAACTACCTGGCCCTGGAGTTCAGCAGCGCCGACGCCGAGGCCAAGGCGGCCATCGACAAGGCGCTGTCGCTGGACCCCAACTCCATCGACGCCCTGCTGGCCAAGGGCATGCGCTGCGTGATCCGGACCATCCGCATGTCGGACCAGGACTGCATCGCCGAGTCGCGCGCCGCCTACCAGAAGGCCCTGTCGCTGGCCCCGCGAAACCCCGAGGTGCTGACCACCTACGCCAACTTCCTCAACCACCAGGACGAACCGGTGCAGGCCCTGGAGCTGGCCGAGCGGGCCGTGGCGCAGGACCCCCTGAACCGCATCGCCATCCTGAACGCGGCCAAGGCCCTGGCGGCGATGAGCCGGTTCGACGAGGCCGAGCAGCGCTACCGCTCGGCCATCGACCTGTTCCCGGATCTGGTGGACGCCAAGCAGAACCTGGGCCTGATGCTGGTGGAAGAGGGCAAGCTGGACCGCGCCGAGCCGTGGCTGAAGGCGGCCGCGGCGCCGCAGACGGACCCGTCGGCGTCCCTGCAGCTCGCCCATGTCTATCTGAACCTCGGCATGATCCCGCAATTCAAGGCGGCCGCCGCGCCCCTGGCCACCCAGCAGGGTCCCGCCGCGCGCATTCCCCGGGCGCTGGAGCTGGTGACGTCCCAGGACTACCGGGGCTCGCTGGCCTTTTGCGAACAGGCCTACGCCGAGACGGGCGACGGGGTGTGGAGCACCTCCACCGTCGAGATGGCGGTGATGGTGGGCGACTATGAGCGCGCCCGGGCCATGGCGCTGAAGGTCAATCCCGGCCTCTATGGCCCCGATCCGCAGGTGGACGGGTCGCTGGCCTTCGACGCCGTGCTGGCGGCCCAAATCTCCGACCAGCTCGGCGACCACGCCCAGGCCAAGCGGCTGCTGACCCGGCTGCTGGCGGCGACGGCGCCGAAGCCACAGATCCGCCTGTCCAACGAGCGGCGCCTGGCGCGGATCCTGGCCTTCGGGGTGCTGGGCGACAAGGACAACGCCGTGCGCGAGCTGCAGGCGGCCCAGGCCGGCGGCTATCGGACCCTGATCGACGTCAACGCCTGGGTGCGGATGGACCGCTATCCCATGGTCGCCCCGGTGCGCGCCGACCCCCGCTTCCAGGCCATCCTGGCCCAGATCGACGCCGACAACGCCCGCATGCGCGCGGCCCTGACCGGGGGCAAGTAGGCGGCAGTCGCCTGCCAAAACACCGTAAATCACCGTTGATACGGCGGCTCCGCCCGGCCGGCGCGCGCAAGGAGGGCGGAGCGGGCAGGGCGTCGTCACCGCGGGAGGGTGGGGCCTATTCGCACTCCGG
>Ga0265327_10000707_pt1 | contig 52780 bp, 43 predicted proteins | sample 41621metaG_FD_202089 | JGI IMG/M metagenome (GOLD analysis project Ga0265327, IMG submission 202089) | Rhizosphere microbial communities from Carex aquatilis grown in University of Washington, Seatle, WA, United States - 4-16-21 metaG | ecosystem: Host-associated > Plants > Roots > Rhizosphere... | reverse complement strand
GGACTGCCACCGTGCCCCGGCTTCCTTCGTTGCCAATTTTTAACAGAACCTGGGTAACACCACTTTTGAGTCAACCGGAGCCCTTTCCGGCCTCACCTTGGGTAACACCCCCTTTTGAGTTACGGCGAACGGACGACCATTCATTCCAGTCACCGCTGAATTTGCAGGCGGAAGAACTGGTTTGTCTGGCTGATGGCGTTGGTGGTGGTGATGGTTGTGACATTCACGGATTGGTCCGGGGGAGTGCCGTTCGTGACCGCTTCTGAAACCGTGGCACCGGCGAGGTTAATGGTCCAGCCGTTAGCCGCGGTGTAGGTGAGGATGTTACTCCACGTGGAGAGATCGCTGGACGCCTGGATTTGATAAGTAAGGTCCATGGCCGAGGTGTTGCGCGGGAACTGCAATTCAAATTGCTGGCCGTTGAGCTGGCCGGTAAAGGGATTGGTGCCCGCCGTATTTGGGTCGGCGGCATAGGCATATTCCAGCAAGTTGGGGATACCGTCTTGATCCGGGTCCGCCGTGTCGCCGGAAATGGCGGGATTGTTGGCATTGATGCCAAAGTGCGCCAGCTTCCACACGCTGCTGGGTGAGGAAACAATGGTCAACATGGCCGTGGGTTGCAAACCCAGCGCCGAAGCGGGATTGGTAGGGTTGCTCAAGGCCAGGTTAACGGTCAGGTTTGATTCGCCGAGGCCGTCGTTAAACACCGGTACGGTGAAGGTCTTGGCACCAGTTTCACCGTCGGCCCAGTTCAAGACGCCGCTAACGGCGGTATAATGCAAGTTTTGTACTGCCGTTCCGCCGGGCACGGTGGCATAGCTCACCTGTACCGCGCCGTTGGTGCCGCCCAAGCGGCTCACCGTAATCATGGCATTGGTATTTGCCTGTGGCACCGTATAGTTCGTCGTGCTGAAAGAAATGATTCCACCAAATAATCCGAACACAGTGACATTATTGGAGCCGCCGACATATACCTTGCCGTTGGCCACGGTGGGCACGGCGAACTTGGTGGCGTTATAAAGCTGGTCGCGGTTACCCGGTGCCTGCGCGCTGGTGTAAAGTTCCGTGGTAAAGTTTGTGGCATTGCACGCCACGAGCACTTGAGGCGGCATATAGTTTAAAGCCCAAACAATGCCGTTGTTGGTGCCGCACGCAGAAATGCTCGGCGTGGTTCCGGGATACCAAAAAATATTTCCGTTGCCGTTGTTATCCACGATGACGTCGGTGCTGGAAAGCAAGCCATTGGTCAGGGCGAATCCTTTGAGGTAGTCACCCTGCGCGCCGTAATAGACGCGGCCATTGAAATAGGCGGGCGTACCGAAAGAGCCATTGATCATGCCCAAGTTGGTTTGCACGATAAAATCGTAAGTGTTGGTGCCGTCGTAATGGCCGTTGTCGGTGGTAAACTGGTCGCGGTTGAGTACGTAAATCTGGCCTTGTTTGCTGGCCCCTACCAATTCGTGCGTGACGCCGCCGGATTGATCGGGGAGTAATATGACGCCGCCGGAGCCCAGGTCTTTGTCCGCATATTGCAACGCTGCCTGATTCCACGGCGTGAAGTAGTCCGCCACGGCGAGACCGTTGGTGGTGGATAGCTTTATAAAGCTATCGCCGTATTCGGTGATGCCCATGGTATTGGTGGCGTTGAAACTGCCGTTGCCCACTTCAAAATAAAGATTCGTGTTGGCATCCACCGCAAACCCGCCGCCAGCCATCCAAATGCCGCCTTCGCCGGCATTGTCGCCGAAGTCAGCTTCCGTGCTATTCGGCGTGGTGTTGAAAACGTAATTGGTCAATTGCATCAGATTGGTGGCGTTGAAGCCAATCACCCAGCCATGATAGGGGTCGGTATCGGAGTAACCCGCGTAAGCCAGATAAACGATGCCGCCCGCGAGCGTCAACGCCGGGCGCTGGTTTTCCTGCATGGCATTAAACGTAACCACACCGCCAACGCTATCTATGCCGTTGCCCGGCACGGAAGCTGTCACGATGACCGGGCTGTACGGTTGTTCTGTACCGTTGGTAATGTTCAACGCATGCAGCCGGTGAATGTAATTGGTAATGCCGCCGCCGAGTTCGCCCGTGAGTGCGTCCACGTAGAGCGTGCCGGTGTTGGTGTCGATGACCGGCGTTCCGGTAATACCCACTTCAGGTACGATGTCCGTGTAAGCGCCGTTGTTATAGCGCGTGCCGAAATTTTGGTTGGTGTACACCCCGGCAATGGTGGTCACAGCCGAGGGACCGAGATTGGTTGACCACAGCAGTCCGCCGGCAGCGCCGCCGCTGTCGGCATCGAAGGCGTAGACGGTGTTATGTTCAGTAGCTACAAAGAGTGCATTGTGGATGCCGTGGCCCTGAATGTTTAAATTTGGAATATAGAGCGGTTGCGCGTAAACATAGCCATCCACGGGGTATGAAAATAATTTGCCGAAGGTGGCCGGATTGACGTTGGCCGGGGTCAGAATGGTTTCGTGGTCATTCAAACCCGTGCGTTGATTGTTATTATGGTAAGTCCAGACCGCAACTTGTGCCTGAGCACACAAGCATGCAGCCAGGAGCATGGCGCAAAGAACTGAACGTAAAATCATCCCCATGAAATAATGGTTATGATTTTGACCGCCGGGCTCAAGATAAATTCTGCCTGCCCATTTAGGCTGATTCCATTGGAAATAGAAGGGCTGTGAGACCGTATTATTTGTCCCGTTTCAACAAAAATTCGGCCAGGGCTTGCAGGGCAACGGCTTTGCCTTTGAAGGGTTTAAGGGCGGCAAAGGCCTTGGTGGTGAGCTGCTCCGCAATCTTGCGGGACTTGTCGAGGCCGACGATGGACGGGTAGGTGGCTTTTTGCACCGCCACATCTTTGCCGGCGGTTTTGCCGAGCTGTTCGCTGGTCTGGGTCACATCCAGGATGTCGTCAATGACCTGAAAGGCGAGTCCCACGTTGTAGCCGAAGTCGGTCAAGGCAGTGAGCTGGGCGGGGGTGCAATTGGCGCTCATGCCGCCGAGCCGCACGGAACAGCAGAGCAGGGCAGAGGTCTTGCGCTCGTGAATGTAGCGCAACTCGGCCACGGAAAGCTTTTTGTTTTCGCCTTCCAAATCGGCGACCTGGCCGCCGACGAGTTGCAACGAACCGGAAGCCCTGGCGATTTCCAAAATGATTTTGTCGTGCGGATAGCGCGGGAACTTTTTGCATTGCGCGGCGATTTCAAAAGCCTGCGTCAACAGGGCGTCCCCCGCGAGCACGGCAATGCCTTCGCCAAAGACTTTGTGGTTGGTGGGTTTGCCGCGCCGGAAATCGTCATTGTCCATGGCGGGCAAATCGTCATGGATGAGCGAGTAAGTATGGATGCATTCGACGGCGCAAGCGAGGGGCAGGGCGTCTTTTTCCGGGCCACCGCAAGCCTGGGCCGCGGCCAGCAGCACGGCGGGGCGCATGCGTTTGCCGCCGGCAAACAGCGAATAACGCATGGCCTTGTGGATGGTGGCGGGCTTGGTTTTTTCCGACGGCAGAAAATGGTTGAGGGCGCGGTTGACGGCCTCGGTGCGCGTGGCCAGAAAGGCGTTCAAATCAAAGGCATTGGCGGTGGACATATAAAACTTCCGCCAAAATGCCGGAAATGCGGCTAATTTTGAAGGTAATTTTTGTGATTGCGCTTGCGAGGGCTTTAAGTATTCTTGAAGGCTATTTTTTGAACAATGAACGCAGAACTTTGTAAGCGGGCCGTAGAAAAAGTGGGTAACCCCAACGTATTGGTTAACCTCGTGTCGCGTCGCGTACGCCAGCTCAATGCCGGCGGCGGCGGCTTGGGCCGTCCACTCGTGAACGCGCCCTCCAGCATGGGCCTGGCTGACATCGCCTTGATGGAAATTTTGGAAGACAAGATGTCCTGGGATCTGCCCGAGGAAGTCGCGGCGGTCCGCCCGGTTGCCAAGAAGCGCCGCAAACACTAATTCGCGAGGCCGGTTTCCGGTTTGGTTTAAACTGGGCTGCGCTATAATTTTTCAGGCAAACCCTTTCCCTGCGGAGAGGGTTTCGCTATTACCAGATGCCAGCGAATACCGCAAACCTGCGGTATTGTCGGGGCGGCAAAGAAGCCGCTTGCTTGGGAAGATTGATTCTCCGGTCCGTTTCTTCCGCTGAAGTATTTTTGTTTCTACATTCCGCCCCATTTCTTTTACCATTAAGCCATGGCCGAGATCGTGACCAACCATAAAGCCCGCCGCGATTTCCATATTTTGGAAACATTCGAGACGGGCATTGTGCTCCATGGCACGGAGGTCAAATCGTTGCGCGCGGGCAAGGGCCAAATTGCCGATGCCTTTGCGCGGGTCGATAAGGACGAAGTCTGGCTCTACAACGCGAATATCGACGAGTACACGCACGGCAATGTGAACAACCACGCCCTCAAGGCTCCGCGCAAGCTGCTGCTGCACAAGTCTGAGATTCGCAAATTATTCGGACTGGCGGCGGTAAAGGGCCATGCATTGTTCCCGCTGGATTTTCACTGGAAGAACGGCAAGGTCAAGGTGTTGCTGGCCGTGGGCAAGGGCAAGCAGGTGTTCGACAAGCGCGATGACATCCGGCAGCGCGATTCCGACCGGGAATTAAAGCGGGCTACGATGAAATTTACCAAGGGCAAATGAAACGTCATTGGCCATTGAGATTCCTGCTGGCAGCCGCAGTTTTATTTGCCGTAGAAATTTCATTTGCCACTGATGCCACCAATCGCCCGGCGAGTTGGGCGGTTCCGCAAACTCTGGCCGGCGTGCCCAATTTTTATCAAGTCGCCACCAATCTTTATCGCGGTGCCCAACCCACGTCCGAAGGCATGGAACATTTGCGGGCGTTGGGGATAAAATACGTGGTAAACCTGCGCATGTTGCGTTCAGACCAGCCCTTGCTGCGTCATGCCGGGTTGAAAGGGGTGAATCTGGCCATGGTCCCGTGGCACGTGAATTCGCGGGACGTGTTGCAATTTTTAAAAGCCGTCACCGATACCAATAATCTGCCGGTATTTGTCCATTGTGAACGGGGCGCGGACCGTACCGGCCTGATGTGCGCCATGTACCGGGTGGTGGTTTGCAACTGGACCAAGGCAGAGGCGCTTTCCGAAATGAAAGACGGCGGGTTCCACTTCAGTCCGGCCTGGAAAAGCCTGATATCATTTGTGGAGAAGGCGGATGTTGCCTGGTACCGGCAAAAGCTCGGGTGGCTTGATTTGCCGGGCGCGGCTTCGCCAAAGACCTAGTCGAAGACTGGGTTAAAGGCCTGGGGATAAGGGAAATAAAAATGGAGGAAGGCGACTGGCACCATCCTCCATCCTTGAAACTGAAAGAAAGTGGATTAAGCCTTCTTGGCTTCTTCCTTCTTCCAAGTGCGCTTGGGTGCCTTGGTGACGAGGCCCTTCTTGAGGGCGCTGGCGGCCACGCGCACATAGCGGACTTCGCCATTGGGCATGAGGGCCTTAACGCGCTGAATGTTCACGCGGAACTTGCGCTTGGTGATAGCGGTGACGTGCGTACCGATACCGCCGGACTTCTTCGATTTACCGGAGCGCCAGATAATGCTGCCCTTCATCGGGCGTTTGCCAGTCAATTCACAAATACGTGCCATAAATATCTTTCAATTTCTTTGTTAAAGAGCCGCAAAGCATAGCAATGAATCCCCCGGTGACAAGCTTATTTTAAGCCAAATTAAGGCAAATTCTCAAGCCAAGTTTCCGGCCCCGGTCAGGGCCAAATGGGGTTATAAAGATTCAGCTTGGCTTTGCACACGGCTTGCCGTTGTCTATGCCCGCATGAAGGTCACATCTGGTTATCAAATCACCTCGCGGATTATTTGGGCTTGGACTCTCCCTCTGTTTATAGCCGCAGTCGCCCTGGGAACGGTGCGGGTTTCGGCTCAAAGCACCGCCAACGGCGGAGCTACCCCGGCGGCGGTGGATACCAGCCTGCCCAGGTCGTCCGTGGTGGAGAACTCCGTGGTGAAGATTTTCGCCACGGTGCGTTATCCTGACCCTTACAAGCCATGGTCCAAGCAGGCACCCTCGGATTTCAGCGGCAGCGGCGTGGTGATAAAAAATAAGCGCATTCTGACCAACGCGCATTTGGTCCTGTACGCCAGCCAGGTACAGGTTCAAGCCAACCAGTCTGGCAACCTCCTGTCTGCCACGGTGGAGTATGTGGCTCCCGATATTGACCTGGCGGTGCTCAAGCTCGACGACGAAACATTTTTTGATTCGCACAAGCCGTTGGAATGGGCTGCCGAGGTGCCTCAACAAGAAAGCACGGTCATGGTTTACGGCTATCCGCTTGGCGGCACAGTGCTGTCCATTACCAAGGGCATTGTGTCGCGCGTGGAATTTGCCGCTTACAACGCCACCGCCGGGCTGCGGATTCAAATTGACGCCGCCATCAATTCCGGCAACAGCGGCGGGCCCGCCGTGGTGGGCGACAAGATGATTGGCCTGGCTTACAGCCGCCTGACCGGTTCCGCACAGAACATCGGTTACATCATTCCGTGCGAGGAAATTCAGATGTTTCTCGATGACATTGCCGACGGTCATTACGACGGCAAACCCACCATGCTCGATGAGGTGCAGGTGCTGGGCAATCCCACGCTGTATTCCTTTCTCAACCTGAGCAATTCCATTCACGGCGTGATTGTGACCAAGCCGGATGATGCCGTGCCCAACAACCCGCTTAAAAAATGGGATGTCATCACCAAAATCGCCGATACGTCGGTGGATGACCAGGGCATGATCAACCTGGACAACAATTTGCGGGTGTTCTTCAAGTATCTAATCCAAAAAACCATCAAGGACGACAAAGTTCCCATGACCGTGATACGGGCTGGCAAGGAAATGCGAATAAATATGCCGGTGCTGAAAAAACATCCGCGCCTGATTCCCGACTTGAACGGGGCGTATCCATCTTATTTTGTTTATGGTCCGATGGTGTTCTCAACGGCCACCAGCCAGTTTCTTACCGGCGTGGCCGCTGGCAACCAGGCCGCCAGCCGGCTGGCCTTGCTCGGGGTTACCGGCAGCCCGCTCATGCAGCGCATGGGTGATAAACCGGTGTTTGAAAATGAGGGCTTGGTCGTGATTTCCTCGCCCTTCTTCCCGCATCGGTTGTCGAAAGGATACAACAATCCGTTCATGGAAGTGGTCAAGACTGTGAATGGTGTTTCCATCAAGAATTTGAATCACCTGGTCCAGGTCCTGCGCGATTCCAAGGACAAATATATCACCATCGAGTTTTACGGTTCGGTGGCGCCCATCTTTGTGTTTCCGCGGGCCGAAATGGCCACTGCCACGGAGCAAATCCTGCTCGACAACGACATTCGCACCCAAGGTTCGGCGGATGTGATGTCGGTTTGGAATGCATCGGCCAGTGGCGCGAAATAACCTCGCGCCCGGTTTTTAAAATACGTAACCGGGGTTTGTTGGGGTGAGGCTTGCGCTGGCTGTCCGGCGATTCGAGGCGGGTTCGCTTCCCCCAAATTTTTGCGTGTCTTTATAACGCCACAAACGTATCTTCACCGTTCATTTTTATGGCCACACTAAAACCTTTTGCCGCCCTGCGACCGAAACCGGAACTCGCCGCCCAAATCTGCGAGCTGCCCTACGACGTCATGTCGTCCGACGAGGCGCGCACAATGGCCGCTGGCAACGCATTGAGCTTTCTCCACGTGAGCAAGCCCGAGATTGACCTGCCACCGGGCACGGATTTGTATTCGCCTGCCGTCTATGCCAAGGGCGCGGAAAATTTCAAAAAACTCATTGCCCAAGGTTCCCTCAAGCAGGACGACAAACCCAACTTCTACCTGTACCGCCAAATCATGGGCAAGCATGCCCAGATTGGCTTGGTGGCCGCCGCCAGTTGCCAGGAATATCTCGAGAACATCATCAAAAAGCATGAGCTGACGCGCGTGGACAAGGAAGACGACCGCGTACGCCATATCGAAACGCTGAACTCGCAGACCGGCCCGGTGTTTCTGACGTATCGTGCCGTGGCCGCCTTTGATGCGTTTGCCGCCAAGAAAATCGCCGGGACGCCGGCGGTGGATTTTACGGCCAAGGACGGCGTGCGCCATACGTCCTGGACCATTTCGGATGCGGAAGAAATCCAGTTCGTGGAAAAGCAATTCGCGCAGATTCCATATTTGTACATTGCCGACGGCCATCATCGCAGTGCGGCGGCCGGCCGGGTATTTAAGTCGCGCCATGGGGCAGGGCACAGCGGACAATTTCTGGCCGTCATTTTCCCGCACAACCAGATGCAGATTTTGCCCTACAACCGGGTGCTCAAAGATTTGCACGGCCTTTCGGCGGAACAGGTGCTGCAAAAACTCGCAGCCGTGTTTGACCTCAACCCCAGCGGCGCTCCCTCGCCAGCGCGGAAACATGAACTCGGCTTTTACATCAATGGCAAATGGCAAACACTCACGTTCAAGCCGCAGTTTACCTCCACCAGCGACCCCATCGAGCGCCTGGATGTGACCATTTTGCAAAAGCAAGTGCTCGCGCCAATCTTCGGCATTGATGATCCGCGCACAAGCAAGCGCATCAATTTTGTCGGCGGCATTCGCGGCACGGCCGAACTGGAAAAACTGGTTAACAGCGGCGAATACGCATGCGCCTTCTCCATGTTCCCCACGAGCATCGAAGATTTAATGAGCATTGCCGACGCCGGCGGCATCATGCCGCCCAAGAGCACGTGGTTTGAACCCAAGCTCCGCGACGCCATGTTTTGTCACATGATTTGATTGGATTCGGGTATTAAGCCAACGCAGAGTGCCCCTTAATGTCAGATTTTCAGTTCGACACAACGCCGTAATAAATCGACATTAACCTGCGTGCCCTCTGAGCGCCTTCAACGTAGTTTGCGCGCCACGTTCCTCGGCCTGGCCGTGAACGTGACGCTGGCCGTGGCCAAATTTTTTGCGGGCTTTTTCGGTCATTCGCAGGCGCTCATCGCCGATGCCGTCGAATCGATGGCAGATGTTTTTAGTTCCATCGTTGTCTGGCGCGGGGTTGTGGTGGCTGAGGCGCCACCGGATGAAGACCATCCTTATGGCCACGGTAAAGCCGAGCCATTGGCGGCCGCGATTGTGTCGGTCATGCTGCTGCTGGCCGCAGGAATGATTGCGTATCACTCGTTGCACGGAATTATCGAACCTCGCGTTGCGCCGTCGGCGTGGACGCTGACGATTCTTGTCGTGGTCATCGTGGTAAAAGAAATCCTGTTTCGCTTTGTTCTTCATGAAGGCACCCATATGGAAAGTGCCGCCGTGCGGGCCGATGCCTGGCATCATCGCAGTGACGCCATTACCTCGGCGGCGGCGTTCATCGGCATCAGCATTGCGCTGGTTGGCGGCAAGGGCTACGAAAATGCGGATAACTGGGCGGCGCTGGTGGCGGCAGTTGTCATCGCTTTCAACGGCATGGTGCAATTGCGTCCGGCTTTCAATGATTTAATGGACCGTTCGCCGGATCGCGAAATTATCGAACGCATCAACAAAATTGCCGCCTCCATTCCGGGGGTGGGCGGCGTGGAAAAATGTTTTGTGCGCAAGATGGGCTACCGGCTCTATGCCGACATGCATATTGAGGTGAACCCGGACATGACCGTGGTGCGCTCGCACGAAATTGCCCATGCGGTGAAAGACAAGGTGCGCGAGCAAATCCCGGCGGTGAGCGATGTCCTGATACACATTGAACCGTTGAGGATTCCCGCCATCACGCCGTCGCATGAAAACTGAATCCCATTTCAAAGGTTGGGCCAAGCCCGGTCCGCTGCCCCCGGCCCATGCCGCCGTGCCGGGAGCGGAACCGCACGAGACGCTCGATGCGATTAGCGGACACTTCCGGTTGTTCCAGCTCAGCGACGGGCATCGCTTTTCCACCGATGATATTTTGACGGCTTGGTACGGCACCAGTTGGTGCCCGACGGTGCGCCGGGCGCTCGACTTGGGAAGCGGCATTGGTACGGTGGGCATGATTTGCGCGTGGCGGTTGCCGGGGGCAAAATTTGTTACCATCGAGGCCCAGGCCGACAGCGTGGCGTTGGCGCGAAAATCGGCGCGTTATAATGGCCTGGAAGATCGTTACGAAATTCGGGAAGGCGATTTCCGGACACCCGGCATTCTGGGCGCGACTGAAACTTTCGACCTGATTACGGGCAGCCCGCCGTATTTTCCCCCTGATTCGGGAATTAAAAGCGAGCATCCGCAAAAGCTGGCGTGCCGGTTTGAATTACGGGGAACCGTGGCGGATTATTGTGCCTTGGCGTCCCGGCACCTGGCGGCGGGTGGTTTTTTTGCGTGCGTGTTTCCCCATGAGCCGGCCCAACTGGCACGGGTCGAGGCGGCGGCAAAGGATTCAAACCTGGTGATTGTCCGCAAGCGCCCGGTGATTTTCCGCGAAGGCGACCCGCCGTTGGTTGGCTTGTTTGGCATGATGCGCGCGGAAGACCTGCCTGAATGGCTGCGCGGCCAGACCTGGGTGGAGCCGCCGCTGACCATCCGCACGCGCGACGGCAAGATTCATCCGGAATATTCAGCCGTGAAACTTGCGATTGGCTTTCCGCCCTGAAAATTTTGGCCAGAAGATAATCTTTGAAACCTGCGGCCCGAACAGTTCGTCTTATGGGGCGAGATGGTTCGTTTCACCAAAATAGAAAAACTTGAGCAAGCGTTCACGCTGATTGAACTGCTTGTGGTCATTGCCATCATCGCCATTCTCGCGGCCATGCTGCTGCCGGCGCTGGCGTCGGCCAAGCAGCGCGCCTGGACGATTTCCTGCAATTCCAACCTGCATCAAATTGGCCTGGCCATGACGATGTTTGCCAACGACAACGAGAGCCGTTATCCGCTCTCCGGCGGCACCATCTATTGGAATACAACCAACCCCGACGGCACTAACAACGGCTGGACCCAGCAAATTATTTCATACCTCGCCAACTCTAATACGTTTCATTGCCCGGGCAACGTGCAACTGCCTGCCGCCAACCAGTCGCCCTTCGACTATTTCAATGGCGCCCGCGCGGCCTTTATTGCGACCGGCGGCGAATCGGCGGTGGACAGCCGCAAAATCCAGTTCCCCGTGGCCTACGTGCTCTCGGGTGACACCATCGACAACGGGCAATATTTTGACCGCAACGACTGCGACAAGGACGATTATTCGCAGAACTGCGTTGGCGGTCCGGCCAACGGTTTCCCGTTCATCGACTGGGAGGCGCACAGTCAGGGACAGAACATTTTATTTAGCGATGGACATGCCAAGTGGTACAACGGCTATAACACCAACGAAATGACTTTCCGGTACGATTCGATGCATGGTTGGGAGTGAAGGGCTTTTGCGCCTTCAAACTTTTCTTCCGGTTCGATATTGGTCTGCCAAATCAGGTTGCGCACCGGCTCTTTCTTGGTTTGGCTTCCTCCTATTTTGTGAAATTGGTTTGTAAGGTTTCTTGCCGCTGAAGACAGTTATCTGCGAAATAGCCTAAGTTTGAACGCGCATTTGCCGGTGCGGGTCAATAGACTGGCATCAGGAGCCGGTTGGGCCAAAAATAGTTTGTAACGTTGGCGGCTGGTTCCGGTCAGTATTCAGTACGGGGTTATGAATTGGATTCCAAAACAACCAAAGCGCACTCAACTTCGGGCATTCACGTTGATTGAGCTTTTAGTGGTCATTGCCATCATCGCGATTCTTGCGGCGTTGCTGCTCCCGGTGTTGGGCCGGGCCAAGCAGAAAGCATGGTCAACCAGTTGTAATTCCAATCTGCATCAAATTGGCCTCGCCATGCGGATGTATGCGGATGACAACGCCGAATTATATCCGGAATCCGGCAGAGTTATCTATTGGGGCACCAAGGACGCCCCGCCGCCTGTTGGCTCCGGCAAGGCAAGCTGGATGGAGCAAATCAATCCCTACGCTGGCAGTACGAATGTTTTTAATTGCCCCGGCAATGTGCAGTTGCGGCCCAATGAGCAGGGGCCGTTTAATTACTTTAACGGCGCGCACGCTGCGTATGTGGCTGCGGGCGGCGTGGACGCATCGGTCAAAAGCACCGCCATCACCATCTCGCCGAGTTGCTTCGTGTTGGGTGGCGATACGGTCGGTACCGTGGTCGGCGGGGCGAGTTGGCAGTTTCAGCCCTTGGATGCCGACAAGGATGATTATTCGGCCAATTGCGTGGGGGGCGCGGCGGACGAGTCCATAACGCAGTACTGGCAGATTCACACCAAAGGCCAGAATGTGATGTTCGCGGACGGCCATTCCAAGTGGTACAAGACTTACAACGCCAGTGAAATGACGTTCGCTTACAACGTCATGACCAACTGGATTCAGTATTAAAATAAGGCCAGGGCCAATTCATTGGCTGGTGGCAGGGCGCAAGTTACGGATTTCTCAGGGTTCATTTCCATTTTGCGTTTCCGGTCATTTCCCGGTTTAATATGTGCCACATGAAAATTGTTCTCGCATACTCAGGCGGACTCGATACGTCCGTTTTGCTTTCGTGGATTAAGGCCAAATATAACGCCGAAATGATTGCCTTTTGCGCCGACATCGGCCAGGAAGACGAATTGAACGGCCTGGAAGCCAAGGCCAAAAAGACCGGCGCATCCAAGATTTACATTGATAACCTGCAGGAAGAATTCGCGCGCGATTTCATTTACCCGATGATTCGTGCCGGTGCGATTTACGAGGGCCAGTATTTGCTGGGCACCAGCATTGCGCGCCCGCTGATTGCCAAGCGCATGGTGGAAATTGCCAAAAAGGAAAAGGCCGATGCCATCGCCCACGGCGCAACGGGGAAGGGGAATGACCAGGTTCGTTTCGAGCTTACCGCCGCCGCGCTGGCCCCGGATTTGCAAGTCATCGCCCCGTGGCGCGATGAACGGTATCGCAGCGAATTTCCCGGCCGCCAGGAGATGATTGATTATTGCGCCAAGCACAAGATTCCCGTGCAGGCCAGCGCCAAGAAGCCGTACTCGATGGATCGCAACCTGTTGCACATTTCCTACGAGGCCGGCATTCTCGAAGACCCGTGGTATGACAGCTACGACCTCAAGAACCGTGACTATTTCACCACGCTGTCCGTGTTGCCCGAAGACGCGCCGGACAAGCCGGAGTTTGTGGAACTGGATTTTGTGAAAGGCGATTGCGTGGCCGTCAACGGCAAGAAATTAAATCCGTTGGGCGTCATGAAAGCCTTGAACAAGGTCGGCGGCAAACACGGCGTAGGCCGCGTGGACATGGTGGAAAACCGTTTTGTGGGCATGAAATCACGCGGCGTATATGAAACGCCCGGCGGCGCGATTCTTCAATTTGCCCATCGCCAGATGGAAAGCCTCACGATGGACCGCGAGGTCATGCACCAGCGCGATGCGTTGATTCCCAAATACGCGACGCTGGTCTACAACGGCTTTTGGTACGCGCCGGAGCGTTACGCATTGCAGGCGTATGTCGAGGAAAGCCAGAAGAACGTCACCGGCACGGTGCGCGTGAAGCTCTACAAGGGCAACATCATGGTGGCTGGCCGCAAATCGCCGGTCAGCCTGTACAATCCGCACATCGCCACCATGGAAGCCGACCCGACCAAGGCTTACAACCAGGACGACGCCACCGGCTTCATCCGGTTGAACGGCTTGCGCTTGAAAGTGGCCGCCAAGGTGCACAAGAAGAAGTAAGCGAAACCGAATGATTCAGCGCGGGGTTGTCGCACGCCGGCAACCCCGCGTTTCTTTTGGCATTTCCGTCTTTTTAATTCCCGCTGTTTTATATTTAATATCGCAATGATTACGCGCTATTCGCGCCCCGAGATGCGGGCGATTTGGACTGACGAAAATAAACTGAACCTCTGGCTGCAAATTGAACTGCTCGCCAGCGAGGCTTTGGTGAAGGAGAAAATTGTTCCTGCCCGTGACTTTGCCAAAATCAAGGCCGGCTGCGATCAATGGTTTGCCGACCTGCCCGGGCTCGTGGCCCGCCAGCGCGAATTGGAAAAGGTGCTCAACCACGATGTGATTGGCTTTACCACGGCCGTGGCCGAAAAAATCAATGACAACGCGAGCCGCTGGTTTCACTTTGGCCTGACCAGCAGCGACGTGGGCGATACCTGTTACGCCGTGCAAATGCAACAGAGCGCCGACCTGCTGGTTGCCGACGTCAAAAAATTGCTGCCCATCATCAAGCGCCGCGCCAACGAAACCAAGTTCATGCCTTGCATCGGTCGCAGCCACGGTATTCACGCCGAGCCTACGACGTTCGGTTTAAAACTGGCGTTGATGCACGACGAATTTGTCCGCGCCTTGGAACGACTCGAACGCGTGCGCGAAGTTGTGTCGGTAGGTAAAATTTCCGGTGCCGTGGGCACCAGCGCCCATTTGTCGCCCCGCGTGGAGGCATACGTGTGCAAGAAGTTGGGCATCCGGCCCGCGCCCATTGCCACGCAGGTGGTGCAACGCGATATCCATGCCGACTTTCAAACCACGATGGCACTCGTCGGTGCCAGCATTGAACGTTGGGCTGTCGAATTTCGTCATTTGCAGCGCACGGAAGTTTTGGAAGCCGAGGAGCCCTTTACCAAGGGGCAGAAAGGTTCCAGCGCCATGCCGCACAAGCGCAATCCGATTACGTGGGAACGGCTCACCGGCCTCGCCCGTGTTTTGCGCGGCAACGCCGTGGCGTCGCTCGAAAACGTCGCCCTCTGGCACGAACGCGATATTTCGCACTCGTCGGTTGAGCGCATTATTTTCCCCGATTCCTGCACGTTGCTGGATTACATGTTCGGCCTGCTCACACGTTTGATGGACGGTCTGAATGTTTATCCTGAAAACATGAAGCGTAATCTCGGCTTGAGCCTGGGCATGTGGAACAGCCAGACCGTGCTGCTGGCGCTGATTCGCAAGGGTCTCACGCGCGAGGCCGCCTACAAGCTGGTGCAGGACGCCGCCATGAAAACGTGGGAGGTCAAACACGCCGGCCGCGACGATGCAAACTTCGTCGAGCAGCTTCAGGCTGACCCGGAAGTGTCCAAACATTTCAAGAAGGGCGAACTTGAAAAACTGTGCTCCATCGACTTCCATATCAAGGAAGTGAACAACCGGTTTAAGAAATTGGGCTTGTGAACTTTTAACGCGTATCGTCTATGCCAAAAACTACCCCACCTCCTTCGGTCTCCCTGGAAACTTTGCAGACAGTGCTTGCTGCCACCGCTGATTTTGCAGCATTTGCGCCATGGGAATTTGCCTATGACACAGACATAGTCGGTTTGATTGATCCGGTCACCGGGGAAGTGCGTATTGGTTGTGTCTTGGGTAATGCGGGTGAAGTTTTTGGCATCGTCATTTATCGGCGTGCGGGTATTCGTTGGATTCTCTCCATGCTCGAGGGCGGATCGGAAGATTTCGAAGGGTTGGATGCCATGGAAGGCATGGATTGTCTCAAGATCGAGTTCGTGCCCAAGCGTGAGCTGGCTAAAGAGGATCTGGCGGTGCTTAAAGTGGCTGCGTTTAAACCTTCAGGCAAAGGTGCGGTATGGCCGCAGTTTCGCTCGGTTGAACCCGGTTGGCATCCGTGGTACATCAGTCAGGCTGAGGCGGAACAACTCATTGCGGATCTCCCCCGGCTGACCGCATTTTACAAGATGCTTGAGGAGCATCCCGGGTTGTTTGATGACCGGGCTCCAACGGAAGTTCCTTTTCTTCCGCTCGCGATGCCGCAGCGCGCGTTGTCACCTCAAGATATTGACTGGCGTCCAGTGCTGCTGTCCCCGGAGGCGGCTTTGGAACCATTTCAACCTGCTGGCGGGGTGTTGGACGAATTGCGTGCGCTCAAGCGGTTGCCGGGGTGCGTGTGCGAGTTTGACTGCGCCATTTTGCCCGGCGGTTCGTTTATTGAAAATGGACGACCCTGTTTTGGCCGATGCTGTATGTTGGTGGAAACGCGAAGGGGACTGGTGGTCGGTGTGAGCATGCTTAGTGGTGCGCTGCCGGTGGGCGAAGCCGCCGGTCGTGGACTGATCGAGTGTTTGCGTACCGCCAATGTTCTGCCAGAGGAAATTGTCATCGGGGGTTCACGTTTTCAAAGTGCGCTGCAACCGCTTTGTGATGCATTGCAAATCCGGCTTACGCCCGCATCTTCGCTGCCGGCATTGGACGAGGCCGTGGCTTCTCTCAGCCAGCACATGAGCGGTCGTGGTGTTTGAGTATTCGCAAATAAAACAACCATTGTTGTTTAGCATTTTTGTCATGGCCCCAATTTCCCTGGCTGCCGCCAATTTGATGCCTGCGCTCGACGCCGGGCGGGCTGAAAAGTTTGCGCGCCTGGCGCTGGCGGGCATTGACCGCGAATATCCAAACAAGCCTTGCGAAGTGCTGACGGCGGATACGGATTTACTCACGCCGCGCGCGATGCATCCGGCGTTCTACGGTTGTTTTGACTGGCATTCGGCGGTGCATGGCCATTGGATGCTCGTACGACTGCTGCGATTGTTTCCGGGCATGAGTTTGGCCGGGGAAATCCGCGCGCGACTGGCGGCGCATCTATCGGCTGCGAACATCGCCACTGAGGCGGCGTATTTCGACGCTCCGGCCAATCGCGGTTTTGAGCGCATGTACGGTTGGGCTTGGGCCTTGCGACTGGCGGCGGAATTGCGCAGGTGGAGTGAACCAGACGCGCAGGTTTGGGCGCACAATTTCGCGCCGCTGGAGCGCAAGCTCGTGGCGCTGGCCACGGATTATTTGCCGCGCCTGACGTATCCCATCCGCACCGGAGTACATCCTGATACGGCGTTTGCCTTGGGACAATTACTCGACTACGCCTGGGCCGTTGGCGATGTTGCTTTTGAACAATTGTTGGCCGGGCGAGCGCGGCATTTTTACGCGAATGATCGTAACTATCCGGCGCATTACGAGCCGTCGGGCGAAGATTTCTTTTCGGCTGGCCTCAATGTAGCTGACCTCATGCGGCGCGTGTTGTCGCCAGAAGCATTTTCCCGCTGGCTTGATCATTATTTGCCGGGCCTGCGGACGACTTTGCCTGATGCCTGGAAAAATCCCGCTGTGGTCAGCGATCTTGACGATGGCCGCATCGTGCATTTGGTGGGACTGAATCTTTCCCGCGCCTGGACGCTGCAAGGCATCGCTTCCGCGCTCGCCGCCGGCGATGCCCGGCGCAGTGTGTTAGAGACGGCGATGCAATTGCACGCGGAAGCTGGATTGAAATACGTTTTCAGCGGCAGCTACGAGGGCGAACACTGGCTCGCCACCTTTGCGGTGTATCATTTGTCGCGGGCAGGCGTCTGAGCCTATGAGCGATGACGCCGTCATAGTTCCCGCCACCGAGGCCGACTTGCCCGCGTTGGCGGAACTGGCCGGGCTTATTTGGCGGCAACATTATCCCGGCATCATTTCGTCCAAGCAAATCGAATACATGCTCGCCCGCATGTATTCGCTGGAAACCTTGCGCGACGAAATGCGTTCGCAGCAAATTCAATTTTACCGGCTGCTGGTGATGGGACGATTTAGCGGGTTTGCGTCGCTTGGACCGACGGTTCGACCGGACGAGATAAAATTACACAAGCTCTACTTGTTACCGGAATTGCACGGGCGTGGTTTAGGCAGCCTCCTGTTGCAGCATTGCGAAAAGGTTGCGTTGCAACTCGCTGCGCGACGGCTGGTTCTGGCGGTGAATAAACAGAACGCGCTGGCCGTTGCTGCGTATGATCGCAACGGCTTTAAGATTTACGAATCCGTGGTGTCTAACATTGGCGATGGTTTTGTGATGGATGACTTTCTGATGGCCAAGGATTTGGCTCCTACGAATAACGTGGTTTGAGAGCTTTGGCTAAACACTTGATTTTTTGGCCAAAGCGAGGGAATGTTACGGGCAGAAAGAGGTTTCAATGAACACCATGGTTAATACTGCTATTGTCAGTTCCACAAATGGCGATCTACGTCACCGTAAGCATACACTCAATCCCAACCGCACTTTTCTTGACCGCTGCGGCATCGCTGCGCAAACCGGCATGGAATGGGCGGTCTCACGGGTTTCGCCCCTGGGCGATCCGCATATTTACGATACGCGGCTGTTTCCGTGGGTGGCGGAAATTGAACGCGACTGGCAAGGCATCCGCCACGAACTCGATGCGGTGATGACGTTTCGTGACCAGATGCCCAGCTTCCAGGATATTCTCAAGGAAGTCGGCGCCATCCAGTCGGACAATAATTGGAAAACATTCTTCCTCGCGGGCATTGGCATGGATTGCACGGAGAACCGCAAGCGCTGCCCCGAGACGGTCCGATTGCTGGGCAAAATTCCCGGCATGACCACGGCGTTCTTTAGCATACTTTCGCCGGGTAAACACATTCCCGCCCATCGCGGCGCATGGAACGGCATTCTCCGTTTTCACCTGGGCCTGATGGTGCCCGAGCCGCGCGAACGCGTGCGCATTCGCATTGGCAATGACTTTTACTCGTGGCGCGAAGGCGAGGCGCTGATTTTCGATGACACATTCAACCACGAAGTGTGGAATGACACCGACGGCTATCGCGTGGTGTTGTTTGTGGATTTTGCGCGGCCCATGTATCAGCCATTTCACTGGCTGAACCGGCGGATGTTGAATGTGGGCGCACTCGCGCCGTTTCTGCGCGAAGCCGGCGAAAAACAAAAGCGCTGGCAGGACACATTTTGGAAAAAGAAAACAGGCTAGGGCGGGTCTTTTGACCATGAGCTTTGTTGTCGCAGCCGTCATAGCCCGCTGCGGGGATACTCCGGCCGCTCCGCCTCGGTCCCGGCCCAAACCACTCGTTGCTGCGGCCCAAGCAGTTTGAAGACACGCCCAAACTTTTTTGGCGCTCTGGCGCTTGTTTTCATGCATTGCTGCGCGTACTGTTCCGGCAGTGACGATATTCGTCGTTTTTGCACTCAATGACCGAGGCAGATGTCATCCGGGCCATGCGCGAACACTTGGAAGGATTGTTTCCCAAGACTTGTCCGAATTGCCATCACACCTATGCCACGTTCCGGGAATATTTGCAGCTAACCACGCATCAGGGAGAGCCGGTGCCTTACGACGCCTTGAACGGGGACTGGCAGCCCACGCAGCCGGTCGGCACGGTTACCCTGGCCAATTGTCCCTGCGGCAGCACACTGGCCCTGAGTTCGCAGGGAATGCCGTTGATCCAACTTTGGCGGTTGTTGAACTGGGCACGCATCGAAACCCGGCGGCGCGAAATGAGCCCGCAACAGCTTTTATGCTATTTGCGCGATGAAATTTGCAAGCAAGTGCTGGCCGAACCTGAAAAATAAAACAAATTGATGAACATAATCGCGAAAATTGCATCGAAACAAACGGCCCGGGTAATTCGTCCTTATTAACAATGTTGACAGACAGATTTAAATTGCCGGTTTGGATTCTTCCGCTGGCGATTGCCGTCCTCGTGGCCTTGCTGGGCTGGTGGGGCAACGGACGGTTGCGGGCCACCATCGAAGATGAGTTAAAGGCCCAACTGACGACCACGCTGAACGCCAACGTCATGGCTTTGGGGATTTGGACCACCAACCAGACACGGTTGGCCACTGCGCTGGCCGGGGACCCGGACGTGCGGTTGGCCGCCGTGACCCTGCTGCAAACTGTCCAGCCCAGCCAGCCCATGCGCCGCGATTTCCGGCCACCGCCTGCGCTGGACCAATTGTTTACCGCGTTGCGTCCGCGCCTGCCGGAACTTGGCTACGGCACGGCCCAGTTGGTGGACACCAATTTCATGGTCGTGGCCAATTCCATGAACCCGGGCAACCCTGGGCGCGGTTTCATCATGGGAAACAATGTGGTCTCCGACGCCCACACCAATAAATTTGCTGAATTATTTACGACCGGCCAGCCCGTCATTATCACTCCATTTCGTCCCGAGCTGCTGATGCAACGGCGTGCTGTCCGCAATGCCCAGGGAGTGGTGCGCACCAATAGCGTTTTTCGCCAGTTTAACCGCAACGCCCAGGCTGCAGCCAATCGCCGGCGCGGGGACACCACGCTCATGCAGGTGGCCGCGCCCATCCGCACCCCGGAAAATCGTGTGGTCGGCGCGCTGGCGTTGATCATCAACCCGGACAAGGAATTTTCCCGCATTCTGTCGGTGGCCCGTTCCGGTGAATCCGGCGAGACCTATGCCTTTGACCAGACCGGGCTGATGATTTCGCGCAGCCGGTTTGAGAGCCAGTTGCAGGCCGTTGGCTTGCTCGATGCCACCAACACCAGTTCCGCATTGTACCTGCGTTTGCACGATCCCGGCGGCGATCTGACAACGGGGTATAAACCGCCGGTTGAGCCTGAAAACTATGTGAAGCCGCTTACCCGGTTGGTGGCCAGCGCCGTGGATGGCGAGGACGAAGTGGACGTGACGCCGTGGCGTGATTATCGCGGTGTGCTCGTGGTGGGGGCATCCTGCTGGCTGCCGCAATTCGGGTTTGGCGTGGCCACCCAGATGGATGCCTCTGAGGCATATCGCCCGTTGCATGTGCTGCAACTGGTGTTTGTGGTGCTGGTACTCACGTTGCTGTTGTGCGCCACCGGCATGTTTATTTTCTCGTACGCCAACCTCGCCTGGCGGCAACGCTTGAATGCCGCCGAATTAAAATTGAAACAACTTGGCCAGTACACGTTGGAGGAAAAAATTGGCGAAGGCGGCATGGGCGTGGTCTATCATGCGCGGCATGCCTTGCTCCGCCGCGATACTGCCGTGAAGCTGTTGCTGCCCAATCACGCGCATCCGGAAGCGGTCGCCCGGTTTGAACGCGAAGTCTGTCTGACCTGCCAGTTGACCCATCCGAATACCATCCAGGTTTACGATTACGGTCACACGCCCGAGGGCATTTTTTATTACGCCATGGAATATCTTCACGGCGTCAATTTGCACGATTTGGTCGCCCGCTACGGATTGCAAACCGAGGGCCGCGTGGTGCATATCATGACCCAGATTTGCGATTCGCTGGCCGAGGCGCATTCGTTGGGGTTGATCCATCGTGACATCAAACCTGGCAACGTATTCATCTGCCGCCGTGGCGGCGTGGCCGATTGCGTGAAAGTTTTGGATTTTGGTTTGGTGCGGGAATATCGTGCTGGCGGCCCTGAATCTGCCGTGGCTGCCAACATTGCGACCATTGAAGGCACGCCCTGGTTCATGCCGCCGGAAGCCATCCAGGGTTCCGCTCCGACGGACCCGCGCAGCGACCTGTATTCGATGGGCGCGCTCGGTTATTTCCTGCTGACCGGCCATTACATATTCGATGCCGAGACCATCGCGGAAATTCACCAGAAACAACTTCATGCCGAACCGGTTCCACCTACGCAGCGCACCTCCAATCCCATTAGCGCCGAAATGGAACAACTCATCTTGCGCTGTTTGGAAAAGGACATGAGCCTGCGGCCGCAATCCGCCGCCGAACTGCGGGCGTTATTGCTGGCCACGCCGAAGGCAAATGCCTGGACCATGGAGGAACGCGAGATTTGGTGGGACGCCTACGAGCGGCAGCCGGCCGCCCCGGAGTTGGTGGCGGCCGATGGCACCGCCAAAACGCCTACGCCCATGCCTACGGTGAGCATTGATCTATCCAGCCGCATGGACTGATTGTTTAACGCCGGCTGGGGCGGTTCATTTCCTTGCCGCGTTTTGCTTTCACTTCCAGCCCCAATCCGTTATTCTGCACGCTTCAATTTGCCTATGGCTGGATTTTTAGACCAAATCGAACCGTTGAAACAGACCGCGCTTGCGGAGTTGAATGCCGCGCCTGACCTGGCTGCCTTGGAACAAACCAAGGGTGCCTGGATCGGCCCGAACGGCAAGTTTACCGCGCTGATGAAACAGCTCGGCACGCTTTCCAAGGAGGAAAAACCCGCCGCCGGCAAGCTCATTAACGCCGCCAAGGTCGATCTCGAAGCCGCCCTGGCCGCCCGCCGCGAAGAGCTGGAACTCAAAGCCGCGTTGCCGAAGCAACCCACCGATTTCACCCTGCCGGGCCGCCGCCGCGCCTTGGGCAAATTACATCCGCTGACCCAGGTCACGGATGATATCGTGCGCGCGTTTCGCAAAATTGGTTTTGCCGTGGCCGATGGTCCTGAGATTGAGGACGAGTATCATTGCTTTGACGCCCTGAATACGCCCGCCGACCATCCCGCGCGCGACAGCCAGGATACATTTTACCTCGCGAATGGGGCAGGGGAGAAACCGTTCCTGCTCCGCACGCACACCTCGTCAGTGCAGATTCGCGTGATGGAAAAACAGCCGCCGCCGGTACGCATCATTGTGCCTGGCCGCGTTTATCGCCGCGACAACGCCGATGCCACACATAATCCGACCTTTAACCAGATTGAAGGATTGTATGTGGACAAGAACGTCACGGTGGGCGACCTCAAAGGCACGGTGGAATTTGTGTTCCGCGAATTGATGGGCAGCGATGTGAAAATCCGTTTTCGCCCGCATTATTTCAGCTATACCGAGCCCAGTTACGAGATTGATTTTACCAACGCGCTCGTCAAGAAGATGGGCAAAGACTGGCTTGAAATCGCCGGTTGCGGCATGGTGCATCCCCAGGTGTTTGAGACCGTGGGTTACGATCCCGCAGTCTGGACGGGTTGGGCGTTCGGCTTCGGCATCGAACGTATTGCCATGCTCCGTTATGGTATTAATGACATTCGGCTGTTCTACGAAAACGACCTGCGGTTTTTGAGGCAGTTTTAAGCGGTGGCACTTATTTCGTTTCGGCTGGTTTCAGCATCCATTCGTTGGCGAGGCTGTTCGTGCGGCCAAGGTATTGCGACGCGTAATCGTAGCCGTAGCGCTTGAATTGCGAGAGGTTCTCGTATCCGTACCGTTGTTTGACCGCTTCGAATGAATAATCCACCGCTTGACCATCAAGGCATTGCCACCACCATTTTCCGAACGGATAAATTGCCCCGACCAATTGTGTGGCTACCAAGAGGGCGAATAACGGTCGTCGTATCGAAAAGGCCTGATGCTCGAAAATGCGGCAGGCGGCGAGCGCGGCAAACACGAGCGCCGGGGTACCGCCTTGCAAACGTTGGTCACCGTAATAGCCGATTTTGTAAAGCGGCAGCAGCAGCAACAGCGCGAAGCTGCCGAGGAAGAGCGGGCGGAATCCATCGAGCAGGCGATATTTTCGGTCCGCCAGGTAAATGAACAACATCGGGGTCAACTGGAGCAGCAGGAACCACGGGTACAACACCAGCCATTCCGCACCGTGCGAGAATTTCCAGATCGGCCCTTTTTCCGTCAGTGGCACATGCCCCTGAAAATAAACGGCGAGCACGGCCAGCAAAATTCCGCCGCCCACGTTGACCGGCTCCAGTAAATCACGCCAGCGCCATTGTCCCAGCGCCGTCACGGGTACCAGCAGCAATCCCAGGCACATGAGCGGACTCCACGCAATGCACGCAGCCCAGACCAAGGCAGCCCCGCGCGGATTGTGCCGCACCCAAAATAGTTCATAGAACAACGCGGCTCCCAGCCACGCGGAGATGACGTGTTGCGGGCGATATTGGAGCGACATGAAATTGTCGCTATAAACCGATTCTATTCCCAGCCGCGTCAGGCTCTCGCGAATGGGCTGGCCTTGGGCGGCAAAATGCGGGTTGTGCAAGAGATGCAGGAACATGTGCCACAACGTTTCCGTGGTGGCGAACAACAGAAACAAGCCGAGGGTTTTCTTGGGTGAACGGCTGAATGTGGCCACCCAATAGAAAAACAGCGCCACGCCGATAAAGCCCCAGGCCAGCGTCAAGGCCGGCAGCCAGGCGGCGCCGGCCAGTCGCGCGGCCAGGGCGGGAACCAGATAATAGCCCAGCCCGTAACACATGAAATAGCTTCCCGTGTCGCCGTCATAGCGCACCGGCCACGATTGGCCCAGCAAATCGTGATAAGCCAGGTTATGTTTCTCGTAATCGCTGGTTTGGGGCACAAACCCGCCGACGCCCGCCAGAAAGGTCCATACCAGCGCCAAAACCAGGATGAAAATCCAACTCCCATTCGATATCGCCGGGCGCGAGCCAGGAGTGTCATTTGTGCGGAGGAACCACAGGAAACTCGCCGCCACTACCAGGGCGGTAGGAATGCCAATGCCCGGACGCACCCACGTCAGCAAAAAAACCAGGCTGGGCAGAAGCAGATAGGCCAGCGCCAGTCCCGCAAAGCGGTCGCGGCGCAGGGAGTTTTCAGGAGCGAATGATTTCAAGGCTCGTGGATGGGCGCTGGGTTGGATAAAAAGACCGGTTTCAATACGCAAAAAACTGCCCGTCGGCACGCCCCGGCGCAAGGCGATTCCGCCCGGCAATGATGAATTGGCCAGGATTCACTGTCTGCAATGTTTGTGTTTTGGCTTGTTTGCGGGGTGACGGTTAAGGAAGATTTTCTATGCCATCGCTGCCCCGACTTTTCCTTTCAACCGTAACGGCCCTGGTTCTTCTCCAAACCGGTCATGCCGCCGGACAAACTTCGCCGCTAACTTTATATTACACGAACGCGGCGGTGAAATGGACTGAGGCATTGCCCATCGGCAACGGCCGGTTGGGTGCCATGATTTTCGGCGGTGTCCAGCGCGAGCACCTGCAACTCAACGAAGCTACGCTGTGGGGAGGCGGCCCTTATGACCCGAGCAATCCCAAAGCCTTGGCTGCCCTGCCCATCGCCCGCAAACTGGTGTTCGATGGCAAATATGACGAGGCCTCCCAATTGATTGGCTCCGACATGTTGGCCACGCCTGTCCGCGAAATGCCCTACGAAACTTTGGGCGACCTCTACCTTGATTTTAACACCAACATGGTGCCCGATAATTACCGGCGTGATCTGGACCTGGACACTGCCGTGGCCTCGGTCAGCTACACCGTCAACAGCGTTCATTTCAAGCGCGAGATTTTTTCGAGTCCGGTAGATCAGGTCATCGTCATCCGCCTGACGGCTGACCAGCCCGGCCAGATTTCATTCACCGCCGGCATGGCCACACCGCAGAAGGTGCAAATGAGTACGGAGGTTGTACCGCATTTCAGGTCGGGTGGCGCAACCAATGCCGCCACTTTGGTCATGCGGGGCGTGAATGGTGAGGCCCAGAAGATTAAAGGCGCGTTAAAATTTCAGGCGCGCGTGCAAGTGATGCCGCTTCATGGCAGCACTACGGTTGCAGCGGATAAAATTTCCGTGGCCAATGCGGATTCCGTGACACTGCTCATAGCTGCGGCGACGAGCTATAAAAATTATCATGACGTAACCGGCAATCCCGAGGTTATCACCAAGGGCCAACTGGCCGAGGCCGCCCAGCGCAGTTTTGACTCAATGCTGGCCGCGCATGTCACTGCGCATCAAAAATTGTTCCGCCGCGTGACGCTCAATCTCGGAGAGACGGATGCCATGAGCCTGCCCACGGATGTGCGCATCGCCCATTTTGCCGATGGCAACGATCCGCAACTGGCAGCGCTGTATTTTCAATTTGCCCGTTACCTGCTGATTTCCTGTTCCCGGCCTGGCGGCCAACCCGCCACGTTGCAGGGTTTGTGGAATGATTCCATGACGCCGCCTTGGGAAAGCAAATATACCATCAACATCAACACCGAGATGAATTACTGGCCAGCGGAGCCCTGCAATTTGTCCGAGTGCGTTGAGCCGCTGACGGACATGGTGTTGGATATGTCCGAAACGGGCATGCGCACGGCCAAGGTGCAATATGGCGCGCGCGGTTGGGTGGCTCATCATAATACCGATCTCTGGCGCGCGACCGGCCCCGTGGACGGCCCCACGGGCATGTGGCCGACCGGCGGTGCGTGGCTCCTGCAAAACTTGTGGGAACATTATTTGTTTACCCAGGATAAAAACTATCTCGCCCGGATTTATCCCGCCATGAAAGGGTCCGCCCAGTTCTTCCTCGATACGCTCGTCGAGGAACCGACTCACCACTGGCTCGTCACGTGTCCTTCAGTTTCGCCGGAAAATCGAAATCCCGCCGCCAAGAGCACAGCCGTCACCGCCGGCCCGACGATGGATTTGGAAATTCTCCGCGACCTTTTTGATAATTGCGTGCATGCCTCGGAAATTCTCGGGGTGGACAAGGATTTCGCCCAACAGGTGGCGGCGACCCGCGCCCGGCTGGCTCCGTTGCAAATCGGCAGTGCCGGCCAGTTGCAGGAATGGTTGCAGGACCTCGACATGCAATCGCACGAAATGCATCATCGCCATGTCTCGCATCTCTACGGGCTTTTTCCCAGCGCACAAATCGACATCAACGCCACGCCTGACTTGGCGGCTGCCGCCAAAAAATCCCTCGAAATCCGCGGCGACCAAGCCACCGGCTGGGCCACGGCCTGGCGCATCAATTTATGGGCCCGCCTGCACGACGGCGATCACGCGTTCAGCATCTTGAAGTTTTTGCTCAGTCCCGCGCGCACGTATCCAGACATGTTCGATGCGCATCCGCCGTTTCAGATTGACGGCAATTTCGGCGGCGCTTCCGGCGTTGCAGAAATGTTGCTGCAAAGCCAGAACGATGAAATCCAGATTCTGCCAGCCTTGCCTCATGCCTGGGCCACCGGCAGTGTCAAAGGCCTGCGCGCACGCGGCGGCTTTGAAGTGGACATCACTTGGAAGGACGGTCAACTCGTCACGGCCAGTATTCGTGCGTTAAATGGCAATTCCTCCGTCCGGTTGCGTTACGGTTCGACCACCAAATTCATTGAATTAAAAAAGAATGAGGTGTACCAGTGGAATGGACAATAACGCCATGAACCACCAGCTTACACCATCCGGGCTAGTTATACGTTGCAGTTGCAACCAGACCAGGCCCGGCCAGGGTGCGCGCTGGCTTCGCTGCGTCATTCGCCAACTGGCTTTCATCACCATCCTGCCACTGTTGTTTTCGGCAACCGCATTTGGCCAAACCAATGACCTGCAATTGTGGTATCGCCAGTCGGCCATCAAATGGACGGAAGCGTTGCCCGTGGGCAACGGGCGGCTGGGCGCGATGATCTTCGGCGGCGTAACCAATGAGCGGATTCAGTTCAATGAAGACACGCTCTGGACTGGCCACCCGCATGATTACGCCAATCCGGATGCCAAGCAGCAATTGCCGGCCATTCGCGAGCTGCTCGCGAGCGGCAAAAACAAAGAAGCCGGCCAGCTTGCCAAGGCGCAGTTTCTCGGTAATCCCTCCCGGCAAAAGGCGTATCAACCGTTTGGCGATTTGCGGCTGCACTTTGACGCCGCAGGCGATGTCGCCGACTACCGCCGGCAACTGGATTTAAGCACGGCCATCGCCACCGTGAGCTATCGCATTGGCGACACGACATTCAAGCGCGAGGTTTTTGCCAGCGAACCGGATCATACCCTTGTGGTGCGTATCACAGCGGACAAGCCGGGTAGCCTTAACTTCACCTTGAAGATGGACAGTCCGCATACGAACTCGCAAATGAGCGTGCTGGCCAGCGATACCTTGGCGCTGAACGGCCAGGTGGAAACCGACGGCCTCAAATTCGAATCGCACGTGCGCGTCGTTTGCGAGGGCGGCACCGTGACCTCCAACGCGGCCACCAACGGTTGTAGCCTGACCATTGCCAAGGCCAACACGGCGACGTTGTATCTGGTCGCGGCGACGAGTTTCAAAAACTTTCAAGACATCAGCGCCGACCCAACCGCGCACTGCGATGCCGACCTGAAGGCGCTGGCCAGGCGCAATTATTCGGACGTCCTCGCGGCACACTTGGCGGATTATCAAAATCTGTTTCGGCGCGTGGATTTGAATTTGGGCGCAGCTCCCTCCAATGTGCCAACGGATGAGCGGCTCAAGGTGGTGAAGGCTTCCGGTCTGACGAATGACCAGGCCTTGGCCGCGCTGTATTTTCAATTTGGCCGTTACCTGCTCATTTCGAGCAGTCGTGCCGGCGGCCAACCGGCCAATCTTCAGGGACTGTGGAATGAATCATTGGACCCGCCATGGGAAAGCAAGTGGACGCTCAACATCAATTGCGAGATGAATTACTGGCCGGCGGAAGTGTGCAGCTTGAGCGAGTGCCATGAGCCGTTGTTTGACTTGATTGATGACCTGGCCGTCAGCGGTGCGCGCACCGCCCGCGAACATTACGGCTGCGGTGGCTGGGTGGTGCATCACAATACCGATCTCTGGCGCGCTTCGGCTCCCATCAACGGCATTGACGGCGTCTGGCCCACGGGTGGCGCGTGGCTGTGCCAGCATTTGTGGGAGCATTATTTATTTACGGGCGACAAAGCATTTCTCGCCCGCGCTTATCCGGCCATGAAACAAGCGTCGGAATTTTTCGTGGATTTTCTCGTGAAAGACGCCCGGACCGGTTGGATGGTCACCGCGCCATCCTATTCGCCCGAGCAAGGCGAGCTGACCATGGGCCCTACGATGGATAACCAGCTCGTGCGCGCGTTATTGAATCACACTATCGAGGCGGCCAAGGTTTTGGGGCGGGACGAAGATTTCACCGCGCAACTGGCCAAGTTACGCGACCAGTTGCCGCCGAATCAAATCGGCAAGAACGGCCAGTTGCAGGAATGGCTGGACGACATTGACAAGCCCAATAACGCGCATCGCCACATGTCGCCCTTGTGGGCGCTTTATCCCGGCGCGGACATTACTCCAGCCGACACAAACGTATTTGCTGCGGCCAAGGTTTTGTTGCAATGGCGTGGCGATGGCAGCACCGGCTGGAGTTATGCCTGGCGTATGCCGCTATGGGCGCGGGTCGGTGACGGCGATTTTGCCTTCCGCCAGTTGAATTCACTTTTCCAACGCAAGACGCTGCCGGATTTGTTGGATCTGTGCGGGCCATTCCAAATTGACGGCAACTTTGGCGCAACCGCCGGCATCGCCGAAATGCTGTTGCAAAGCCAGTATGGCGAAGTTCAATTGCTGCCCGCGTTGCCCAAGGTGTGGCCCAGCGGCAATGTGCATGGTCTGCGGGCGCGAGGCGGATTTGAAGTGGCCATGGCCTGGCAGGATGGAAAATTGACCTCGGCCATAATTCGTTCGCTCAATGGCAATCCCCTTCGCCTGCGTTATGGCCAGACGACAAAAGTCGTCGAGTTAAAAAAGGGCGGAACCTTCGAATGGCACGGCGAGCCTTGAGGCACATGAAAAGTTTGACCCGCAGACAACCGAAATCCACTAACCGCCAGCCGGCAAAGAACGAGCGGCTTTGGACGGTTCCGTCGGTGGATGCGGTGATGGTCGAGGAACGCGCCGCTGCGTTCACCAAGCGGAGCATTAAATCCGCCGCCAAGCTCGCGGGATTAAAAATGGCCGTGAGCATGTGTGACCTGACCACGCTCGAAGGCAAGGACACGCCCGGCAAGGTCGCTTATTTGTGTCAGAAAGCACTTCTGCCGGCTGAACCGAGATTTGCTGTGCCGCCCTGCGCCGCAGTATGTGTTTATCCGAACATGGTAAAACACGCACGGAGATTCCTGGGCGCGAAGTCCGTCGTGCAGATTGCTTCCGTCGCCACTGGCTTTCCCAGCGGCCAATATCCGCTGGCCACGAAGCTCGGCGAAGTTCGCCGGGCCGTGGCGGATGGCGCGGACGAAATTGACATGGTCATTGATCGCGACGCTTTTCTGCGCGGCGACCATGCAAAAGTATTCGATGAAATCGCCGCCACCAAACAAGCCGCCGGGCGCGCGCATCTGAAAGTGATTCTCGAAACCGGCGAACTGGTCACTTACGACAACGTGCGGCTGGCCAGTGAAATCGCCATGCACGCCGGCGCGGATTTCATCAAGACCAGCACGGGTAAAATTTCACCGGCGGCCACGTTGTCCGTCACGCTCGTCATGCTGGAAGCCATTCGTGATTACTTTTTTGCCACCGGCATCCGTATCGGCATGAAGCCGGCCGGCGGCATTCGCACGGCCAAACAGGCGCTCGCCTATCTGGTGATGGTCAAGGAAACACTCGGCGATGACTGGTTGACGCCGAATTTGTTCCGCTTCGGCGCGAGTTCCCTCGTCAACGATTTGCTTATGCAAATCGCCAAAACCATGGATGGAAATTACCAGGGCGCGGAATATTTCTCGTTGTCCTAAAGACACGTTTGACGGGACGGAATTAAATCCGTTTGCCTAGCCGGGCGGTTAACCGTTGCAAGGCTGGCGAATGGTCGTTGGGGTCCAACAACACTTCCAAGAGGCAATACTCCTTGGTATGCGCAGCAGCCAAGTTTAAGGCGTCGTCCAGTTCCTTCGCGGTGCGCACCAGAAATCCGCGCCCGCCGCCCAGCACTTCTGGGAGACGATGGAATTGCCACGGCTGCACGTCATTGTAAGGGCCGTCCTGCATGGGGCGTTCCGTGCCGTAACCGCGGTTGTTCAACACCACTACTATCGGATTCAAGCCGTAGCGTAATGCCGTGCTGATTTCCATGCCGGTCATTTGAAATGCACCGTCGCCTACGAGTACCAGCGGACGCGTATGCGGAGCTGCCATTTGTACGCCTACACCGGCCGGCACGGCAAAACCCATCGACGCATAATACGCCGGGCCGAGAAATTCCGTGCCTTTGTGGATATACAGATCGGCAGCGCCAAACAACGCCTCGCCCACATCGCAGACCACCACGGTTTCATCCGTGAGAAATCCGTTGAGACGCTCGAACAAACCTTTGACCCTGATGGGTGCCCGGCCAGCCGCCGCGCTAATTTTGGTCTTCGGCTCAAACTTCACCGGATGCGGCCAGCGCCCGGCGCGGCGACGGCGCAACTTGGCGCGCAGCAATCCTTGCACAAAATCCTGGAAGCGCACGTCTTCGTAGGAGTGATGACAAATGGAAAGCTTCTCGCTGGTGGCGTAAATGGAACGCGACGGGTCAAGGCGCGCGGTAAACACACCGAGATTGATGTCGGTCAGAAATGCTCCCAGCAAAATAACGCAATCGCTCGATTCGACATAACGGCGCACATCCTCGCGGCCCATGGCCCCCTCGTACACGCCCAGGTAAAACGGATGCTGCTCCCCGATCACCGATTTACCGAGCAACGTCGCGGCCACGGGAATATTGGTCTTGCGCGCGAGTTGCAACAGTTGCTTTTGCATCGCAAACCGGTGCAATTCCACGTCTGCAATGATGACCGGCTGCCGCGCGGCATTGATCATTTTCACGGCATCGGCCAGGGCGGCCTTTAGCGTGCGCGGGTCGCTGGTTTCGGAAATATCCTTGGGCTGGTAATGCGGATTGCCCGGCATGGCCACAATGTCACGCGGAAGTTCAATGTAAACCGGTCGTTTATAGCGCAAGGCCGCATTGATGACGCGGTCAATTTCTTGAAAAGCCGTTTGCGGATCGTCGAGCACCGTCGAAGCCACGGTGAGTTGTTCGAAGACTTTTTTCTGCGTGTCAAATTCGCGGACCTTGTGGTGCAGTAGCGGATTCTTGGCGCGTTCTTTCATGCCTGGCGCACCGCTGATGACAATGACCGGGGACTTTTCAGCGAACGCTTCAGCCGTGCTGTTGGCCACCTTCAAGCCGCCCACGCAATAGGTCACGCACAACGCGCCGAGTCCGCGCACGCGCGCATAGGCGTCGGCGGCAAAACCGGCTCCCTGTTCATCGCAGGTGTTGATGGTCTTGAGCGGGCTGTGGCGAAGCTGCTCGTAAAAACCGAGCACGTAATCGCCTGGAATTCCAAAGACATGGCGCACGCCGTGCGCATACAGACGTTGAATCAAATATTCACCGACGGTGGCGGTATGTTTTGGTGGCATGGCGGTTCCTCGCCAGCACTGTGCCGCTGGCGGGGAATGGATTCAAGCCTGATTTGCCAGCCTGACAGCAAATCTAGTCGTTTGACGTACCCCCCATCAATACAAGAACATCACCCCGTGAGCAGTCCCATCAAAACTTTGCTATGGCGAACGGCCATAGTTGCAGCCTTGATCATCCTCATCGCCGGCGGTTTCTATGCCGAAGAAAATGCGCGCGGCCTCAACGCGTGGAAAAAAGTTCAACACGACCTGGCAGCCCGCGGCGAATCGCTCAATTGGAATGACTTTATTCCGCCGCCGGTTCCCGACAGCCAAAACTTTTACAAGGCACCGATGATGACGGAATGGTTTATAAAGGCGACGAATGGCGGGTCGGCCTATAACCTCAACAAATTAATGGCGAATCCGGATACCACCGCCAGCGCCATCGATGAGATTTCCGCGAGCAATTATCTGGCCTGGTGTATGGCGTTTGAACCCGAATTTAATCAAATACGGGATGCGCTAAAACGACCGCTCGCACGACTGGATGGAAATTATTCAACACCGTGGTTGGAGCCCATTCCGAATTTTGTAAACTACCGTGCCATAAACCTGGTATTGGCGCACCGGGCCAAATGTCATTTGTTGCTGGGTGAATCCAGCAAAGCATTGGATGACCTGACCCTGCTTGATGGCTTGAATATGACGCTAGCCAGTGATGGCAAACCGACCACCCTGGTCGCTTCAATGATCCACACCGCCATCGCCGCAGTTTATTGCGATGCCATTGCGTATGGGTTGGACGCGCATTTGTGGCGGACCCCTGAGTTGAGTATATTGCAAAAACAACTGGGTGAAATTCATCTATTGCCCGCCGTTGCCAATTCGTTGCGCAGTGACCGGGCCGGGTCTTGCCATGCACTGGATTCGACGTCGGTAGATGAATTTATCCGGGTAATGGGCGCGCCCAAATCCATGTCCGATTTGGGCTGGCTGCTCATGCCACGCGGCTGGATTTATCAGAACGAAGCGGTGATTGCTTCAGTCGAGGACGGAACGATTGCCTGTATCAATTTGACCAACCAAACCATTTCACCTTTCAAGGCAAAGGCGGCGAATCAATACGTTGAGCGAGCGCTTAACCATGTAACGCCCTGGAATTTCATTGCCGCCATCAGTGTGCCAAGTTTTACCAAAGCCGAGCAGACCATGGCCCGCAATCAAACCTGGGTGGACCACGCGCAAATTGTTTGCGCCCTGGAACGTTTCCATCTGGCCAGCGGGAAATATCCGGCCAGCCTCGGCGAACTGGTGCCGCAATATCTGGAAAAAATCCCCCACGACATCATCACCGGCAAGCCGATGCCTTACCAAAGCAAAGACGGGCAAAACTTCACGCTCTATTCCATCGGTTGGAACGAAATCGACGATGGCGGCATCACGGTCCGAAATTCAAGTGGCAATGAAGACCGTGAGAGCGGCGACTGGGTGTGGCATTACCCCACCCAATAATACCGCCGCTACACCGCTTGCTGGCCGCCGCCGTCGTGTCCCTCGCCATCGAGGTCGATTAAAATATCGCGTGGCTCAGCGCCTTTGCTCGGGCCAACAATGCCGCGGCCTTCCAATTCATCCATAATGCGGGCCGCGCGCGTATAACCCAACCGCAACCGGCGTTGCAGCAGTGATACGCTGGCCTTTTGTTCGCTGCGAATGACTTCGATGCATTGCTGGATGATTTCTTCATCCTCGTCGATGCCGCTCTCCACATCCGTATTAACGGCGGGTTTGGAAAGTTGTTGATGGATTTCCATTTCGTAGCTGGGCTTGCCCTGCTTGGCGATGAAATCCACGATGCTTTGCAATTCCTGGTCCGTAATGAGTGCGCCCTGCGCGCGGTTCAATTTCGCCGAACCGGGCGGCAGGTACAACATATCACCCTTGCCCAGCAACTTGTCCGCGCCCATGGCATCGAGAATTGTGCGTGAATCTACGCGACTGGCCACCTGGAAGGCGATGCGCGCCGGAATGTTTGCCTTGATGACGCCCGTGATGACATCCACCGATGGCCGTTGCGTGGCCACAATGCAATGAATACCGGCAGCGCGTGCCATTTGCGTGATGCGTGCGATGGCCATTTCCACATCCGCCGGGGCCACGAGCATGAGGTCCGCCAGCTCGTCAATGATAACGACGATGTACGAAAGTTTTTCGGGAATGACAATGTCTTCCTCGCGCGGAACGATAATTTCCTCGTCCACCTCCACGGCGAATCCTTCTGCGCCGGGCTCGACTTTTTCCTTCTTCGCCGCCAGCGGCAATTCGAGTTCCTGCTCGGGCAACGGCTTGTTTTTGGGCCGGTCGTTGAACGACTTGATATTACGCACGCCGACACGCGCGAAAATTTTGTAGCGTTTTTCCATTTCATTCACCACCCAGCGCAGGGCGAGAATGACTTTTTTGGGATCGGTCACCACCGGCACCACGAGATGCGGCAGCGCGTTGTATTGCTGCAACTCAACCACTTTCGGGTCAATCATCACAAACCGGAGTTGATCCGGCGAAAAACGATAGAGCAGCGAGGCGATGATGGAATTGATGCACACGGATTTGCCCGAGCCGGTGCTGCCGGCGATAAGCAAATGCGGCATTTCCGCAAGGTCGGCAATGATCGGATGCCCGTAAACGTCCTTACCCAACGCGATGGGAATCTTCGCCTTGGTGTTGCGCCATTCATCCGACTCAAACAGGTCGCGCATGATGACCTTCGTCTTGATGGCATTGGGCACCTCCACGCCGACCGACGATTTGCCGGGCACGGGCGCAAGAATGTGAATGCGCTCGGCCTTCAGCGCGGCGGCAATGTTGTTGGAGAGTCCGGTAATCTTCTCCAGTTTCACGCCCGGTGCAGGATGCAGTTCGTAGCGTGTGATGGTCGGCCCCTTGGTGATGTCACCCAGCGAGACATCAATGTCGAACTGCGCCAGCGTCTGTTGCATGAGCCTCGCGTTGGCCATCAATTCCTCTTTCGACTCCGTCGGCTTGATGGTCAGATCCGGCTGCTGCAGAAAATCGTACGGGGGCAATTGATAATTGCCAATCATCGGCACCGAGGCCACGGTCATCGGCTTCGGTTTCTTGGGTGTGGGCCGGGGGCGCGGCGTTGGCACCGAGCCATCGGCAATGGTCACTACCGGCTCGGGTTTGGGCTCGGCAGGCTTGGGTTCTTCCACCTTGGCCGCCTCAATGGTTTCTACGACCTCGGCTTCAGGCGTTTCTTCCTCAACCGGGGCGGGTTCGGCGGGCTTGGTCTCAGACTTGCGCCCCAGAATTTCCTCCGCGGTCGCCGCGCGAACCTCCTTGGCGGAAATCACTTCGCCCACCTCAACCGGTGCAGATTCCTTTTCCTTGGGCGGATCGGGCAGGGTGGTCTTGCGCACGCGCGGACCTTTGGCTTGTGGCACGCTCAAGTCGCGCACGGTGGGCTCTGGCACGGGTTGCAAATCCGCACCCAGGCCGCTGGCGGTCTTTTCCGGTTTGGCGGCACGTCCCACTTCTTCCTCCAGCTTGCGCTTTTGTTTCTCCAGGTCCCGCGCCCGCTTTTCCAGCGCAATTTCCTCATCGGATTTTTCTTCCTCCACCTCCGCAGCCACATTTCTGTGCAGGAGCGCGCGAATCCAATGGCCGAGGTGAAAATTTGTCAGGAATAACAAGCTAAGGAATCCGAGCGCAGCATACACGATGACCGCCCCCACGTTGTTCAACATACAGAAACCGAATTCCCAGTTCTGCGTGCGACCATAGGTCAAATACCCCAACCAACCACCGGCAGTGGTAATGCCCTTGGCCAAATGGAAACGGCCGTTACTCCCGCCATCATCCGCGATAAATAAAATGCCGGAAACCGCCACCAGCAGAACGAACATGCAGAATAACGTCCAAAGCAGCCGCTCGCGCAGGTAACTAAAAAATTTCGATAAATAGCATACCCCGAGAATGCCGGCCAGCCACGGCAACAAGTACGCGGCACCGCCCAGCAAGAAAAAGCTCCCGTATGCCGTCCAGGCACCAATCGAGCCGATCCAGTTGTGCGGGGATTTGTTGACGTGAGTGCCGTGGTACGAAATGTCGTTAACATCAAACGACAACTGCGCGAACAACAGTGGCAGCGCGATAAATAGGATGAGCACGACGCCAATGACGTCGTTCATGCCGTTATGTGAACCAGGCGTTTCGCCCGACTTTCTTGCCATGACTGCAACCTAACAATTCAGCGCATCGGTTCAAAGTTGAAAAACGACATACCGCAGCCCTTTTCCGCCTCAGCGCCCGGAAAGTTTGATGCTGAACCCGCCGGCACCTGATATTTTCTCAAGTTTGCCGTCGTAGAACTTCGTGCGGTACTCGGGGGTTTCGAGCAAATGCTCGTTTTGCTTCTTCTTGTCGCGGCGGATGACGAACTTGAGTTCGTTCAGGTCATCCGTCCAGCGAAAGCCGTTAAAAAATTCCGCGCCCGCGAACTGCGTCTTGTACAACGCGTTTTCGGAGTAGCATGTACCGAGGTAGAGGTGTTTCACGCTGCGGGCGGAAAATTCGGAAACTGCCGCCGTCATCATGAACATGCCGAGATTACGGTTGAAATAATTCAGGTCGTAAAATGCGTAATAATAAAAAACCAGCGCCTTGCCTTCGAGATACAGCGTGGCCACGCCGACTTCCTTGCCCGTGGCGGTGTCGGTGAACACCAGCAAATGCGAGATGATGGGCGCGGCGAACAAGCCATCGAGCCGCTCAAACGTCATCACATCCTTGCCAAACTTGATGTCAGCGTAGGTCTTGAAAAACTGTCGGCGTTCGGGCGTGTAATCAAATTTGTCACGCGGCACCAGCGCCACTTCAATGTCTTTGCCTTTGCGCAATATCCGGCGGTTCTCGGATGAGGGAGTGAACTTCGGCAGGCTTACGCGCACCTGACGGCAGAGATAGAAACGGTCCAACTGACGCGACGAAGGCAAAAAACCCTCGTTAAAAATATCGGCCGGCGTCTCGTCATTTTCGGGCAAAGCCCAGATGGCATACGGAAACTGGTAGTTTTCGTAATCGGAATTTTGTTCTGAAAAAAGTAATTTCATGACTTAACCACGGTGGCGCACGAGCAGGCCAACGACAAAAGTGCGTTGGCGGTTTTCATGCAAAAGTTGTTGGGTTGAAATGGTCTATTTAGACAAGGCCGCCTCGGACTTGGGCAACGATGCTTTGGCATTCACGGATTTGCGGCGCAACCGCAGCCGCCAGTTGGTCAGGACATCGTAGGTCACGGAATTCTTCAACCGCGCCACGTCGCGCACGGTGATTTCTTCGCCGCCTTGGTGGCCCATGATGACGGCTTCGTCCCATAGCTTGGCTTGGGGAATATCCGTGATGTCCACGGTAATCGCGTCCATGGCCACGCCGCCCACCAATGGCGCGCGCTGGCCGTGAATGAGCGCGGCACCATCGTTGCGCACACGCGGAAAACCATCGCCGTAACCAATCGGCAAAATGGCGATGCGGCGCTCGGTCACCGCCGTATAACGCATGCCGTAGCCCACCACGTCGCCGGGCTTCAAATTTTGGATGGCGGCAATCCGGGCCTTTACAGACATGACCGGTTCAATGCCCGAAATCCGGCGGCAAACCGTCGAGGGAAACACGCCGTGCATCAAAATGCCCACGCGCACCATGTCCAGGTGCGCATTCGGCAGGTCCAGAAAACCGCCGCTGTTGCAACAATGACGGATTTGCACCGGCACCTTCGCCTGTTCCATGGCCTGCAACACTTCCGTAAACCGCGCCAACTGAAGATTCGCAAACGTCTTGTCGGTTTCATCCGATTGCGCAAAATGCGTCATGACGCCCTCCAGGAGGAGAGATTTTTCAGCGATAATTTTCTCGATGAGCGGGAGCGCTTCATCCCAGCGCACACCATACCGGCTCATGCCAGTGTTAATCTTCAAATGCACCGGCACGCGCTTCTCAAAGCTGGTGGCGAGTTTGGCCAGGGCACGGACATTGTGGGGTTCGTTGACGCACACCGTGAGATTATGCGCCACACACCATTCCAGCTCGGCCTCCTGGCGTTCTCCCAACAGCACCAAGGGCGCGGTAATGCCGGCATCGCGCAGATGCGTTGCCTCTTCCAGTGTGCTCAAACCAAATCCCCAAGCGCCCTCTTCCAGGGCGATGCGCGCCACGTCCAGCGCGCCGTGTCCGTAGGCCTCATCCTTAACCACGGCCAATAACTTCACGTCGCGCGGCAAGTCGCGGCGAATCAGATGTAGATTGCGGCGTAAACGGCCAAGGTCGATCTCGGTCCAGGCGGGCCGCTGCGGAAAATTCTCGTAGTGCGTTTGCATTTTAGCTTCGAAGGATGTTTAACCACAAAACAAACCAAATGACACGAAAATTAGAACGCAGTAGAAACATTTTATTTGAAACATTGGGATTCCATGATTTTTGCCAGAGGCATGCCCATGTATCTTGAGTCGTTACCTTGTCGCGGGCAGCCGGTGCCCGTGTAACCTCCGGGGCAGGGCTACGTCTGACTAGCATTGCTTCCTATGAAATTTAAAACCCTTTTTCGCGCCGTCTCCCGCTCGTTTAAAGTCATTGGCCTTCTGACTGTGTTAATGGCCGGTTCGCTCAGCCTCCGGGCTGCGGATGCCGGCCAGCCGCAATATTACGAGGTGCGCGTTTACTCCACCTCATCGGATGAACAACGGCAGCGCGTCAATGACTATTGGCAGAACGCCGCCATCCCGGCCTATAACCGCATGGGCATTAATCCCATTGGCGTGTTCACGGAACAGGAAGCGTCGGCTACCAACAAGATTTACGTGCTGGTGCCCTGCGATTCCCTGGAAGTTTTTGGGGCCATCCCGGCAAAACTCGCGGTCGATGCCATTTACCAGCAAGCCGCTGCCGAATTTTTGGCGTCGCCCAAGACGAATGCCGCCTATGACCGGTTTGAGAGTTCGTTGCTGGTGGCATTTGACGGCATGAAGCACCTGGTGGTGCCGCCAGCCGACCAGAAGCCCAACGTGTTTGAGCTGCGCACGTACATGAGCCCGGGCGAGGGGAAGGGTTTGAATAAAATCCAGATGTTCCAGAGTGGGGAGATTAACGTCATGAAAGAGGTGGGGCTGGCACCGATTTTCTACGGCCGGATGGTGACCGGCTCGCACATGCCCTGCCTCATGTATATGACCTGCGGTACAAGCCTGGACGAACACAAAAAACATTGGTCGGCCTTTGGTGCGGCGCCGGTGTGGAAACAATTGCAGGCTGACCCGCAGTACAAGGATAACATGATTGGGATGATCCGGGTGCTGCTCAAGCGGACTTCCGCCTCGCAAATCTGACGGCCCCGCCGGGCTTCGCCTCAGCTATTTGGTGGCGGCATTTCTGGCGTTGCCGGGCTTTCCGCACGAAATACTTCCGCCAATATCAGCATTGACATTGACTTTTAGGCGGACAAATGAAACCTTTCGGCGTGCGCGTTCCACGAATTTAATAGTAGTCGGACCCGCTAAAAATCTCGTGGCAGAAAAAGACGATTATTTACTAGATCTCCTGGTAGACCTCGGCTTCACCAGCGCTGATGTCGTGGCGAAGGCCCGGGAGGAAGCCCAAGCCGCCGGCGTGGGCGTGGTGGATTTATTGGTGGCCAACAAGGTCATTCGACCCGGCGACGTGACGCAGGCCAAGGCCGCGCAGTTCGGCGCCGAAGTGGTTCACCTCGCCAACCTCAAGATCGAGGACGATGTCATTTCCATGGTCTCCCGCGACGTGGCCCGGAAGTACCGCGTCATTCCCGTTTTCCGAACCGATGGCAAGCTGGGCCTGGCCATCGCCGACCCCTCCGACCTCAATACGCTCGATTCCCTGACTCACCTGCTGAATTGCGAAATCGAACCGCGCGTGGCCTCCGAGCAGGACATTGAGGCTGCGTTGAACAAGTATTACGGCGGCGAGAAGCGCCGTTCGATGGCGGACAACGATGAGTTCAAGGGGGTCATGCAGGAGTTGACCGAAAGCAACGTCGAAGTCACTGCCGACGATGGCGGCGAAGTGGAAGCCGATGCACCGCTTATCCGCTTGGTCAACCAAATTATCGTGGACGCCTTCAAGCTGCGCGCCTCGGATATTCATTTGGAGCCGTTGGAAAAAAAATTCCGGCTGCGGTACCGCATTGATGGCATGATGACGGAAGTGAAGTCGCCGCCGAAGCGGTTGCAGGCGCCGGTCATTGCCCGGTTGAAAATTCAGGCCGGCATGGTCATTTCCGAGCACCGCATCCCGCAGGACGGTCGTATCCAGACCAAGGTGGGCAACAAGGTGATTGATTTGCGCGTATCCTGCCTGCCCACCAATCACGGTGAAAGCATCGTGATGCGTATTTTGGACAAGGAAGGTCTGCGGCTCGGTTTGGCTGAACTCGGTTTCATGAGCGATGACCAGGCGACGTTTGAGCGCATCATCGCGTTGCCGGACGGCATCCTGCTGGTAACCGGCCCCACGGGCTCCGGCAAAACCACCACGCTCTATTCCTGTTTGAATTTCATCAACCGGCCCGACCGTAAAATCATTACGGTGGAGGACCCGGTGGAATACGTGCTGGCCGGCATCAACCAGGTGCAGGTCAACGAAATCGTGGGCTTCTCTTTTGCCATCGCACTACGCGCAATGTTGCGCCAGGCGCCAAATATTATCATGCTGGGGGAAATTCGTGACATTGAAACGGCGTCCATTGCCATCAATGCCTCGCTCACGGGTCACTTGGTTTTCTCCACGCTGCACACGAATGATGCGCCGGGCGCGGTTGCGCGTTTGATCGACATCGGCGTGAAGCCGTTCTTGGTGGCATCCTCCACCCGCTGCCTGATGGCGCAACGTCTCGTCCGCAAAATTTGCAAGAAGTGCGCCGCCCCGTACGAACCCACGGACGCCGAGTTGCGTCAGTTGGGCCTGAAGCGCGAAGACTTGAAAAACGCCAACGTGCAAAAGGGCCGTGGCTGTAACAACTGCAACGGCTCGGGCAACCGCGGTCGTTTTGGTATTTTTGAAATCTTCGTGGTGGATGACGAGGCCCGTAAGTTGATTTACGACCGGGTGCCGACCAATGTGTTGCGCGCCCGTGCCCGCGAAATGGGCATGCGCACATTGCGCGAGGACGGTATCCGCAAGGTGCTGGCCGGGTTGACGACGCCGGAGGAAGTTGTCCGGGCGACGGTGGGTGACGACGCGTGAGGAATCCGCCCAGATTGGTCTAATATATATATATAGTAACGTAACGGAATACTTGCCATGTCATATTCGATGTCAGATTTGCTGCAGTTGGTAGTGTCTGAGGGTGCCTCCGACTTGCACATTCGTGTCGGCACTGCGCCGACCATCCGCGTTCACGGTATTTTGCATCGCGTGGAAGGCCCGGGTCTTAAGCCGGAGGATTCCGAGGAGTTGATGCGCAGCATCACCTCTGAAGAACACATCCAGCAGGTGCGCGAACGTGGCGGCGCCGACTTCGCCTTTGCATTCGGCGAAGCTGCTCGTTTCCGCGTGAGCGTGTTCAAGGAAAAGGGGAATTTCGGCATGGTCATGCGCCAGATTCCCAGCAAGCTGCTGAGCTTTGAGCAAATCGGCCTGCCGGAATCCGTCAAAGAGTTGCTGTTCAAGCCGCGCGGTCTGATTCTCGTGACGGGGCCCACCGGTTCAGGCAAATCCACCACGCTGGCGTCCTTGTTGAACATTGTCAACGAGACCCGCGATGAGGTTCACCTGATTACGATCGAGGACCCGATTGAGTATTACCACAAGCACAAAAAGGCGCTGGTGACCCAGCGTGAAGTGCACGTGGACGTGCCCAACTTTGCCGAAGCCTTGCGCCGTGCACTCCGCCAGGACCCGGATATGATTCTGGTCGGCGAAATGCGTGACTTGGAAACCATCGAAGCTGCCATCACGGCGGCCGAAACGGGCCACTTGGTCTTCGGCACGCTGCACACCACCGGCGCGGCCAAGACCATTGACCGTCTGACCAACGCCTTCCCCACGAACCAGCAGGAAATGGTGCGCATCCAGCTTTCCACGGTGTTGCAATGTGTCATCTCGCAGTTGCTGATTCCGCGTATCGACAAGCCGGGCCGCGTGGCTGTGTTTGAAATCATGGTCAATACGCCGTCCATCGCCGCGCTCATTCGCGACAACAAGACGTTCCGTATTCAGTCCGACATCCAAACCGGCGCCAAGTTCGGCATGGTGACCTTGGACGCTTTCTTGATTGAGAAGTACCTGGCCGGCATGATTGGTCGCGAGGAAGTCATCAACAAGTCGCAGGATCCCACGACCATCATGGCCAAGTTGCAGGAACTCGAGCTGGCCGCCAGCACGGGCGTCAAAACCGGCAACAAGCCTCCAAAATAATTCCTAATTTTGTTTCATGTCCGAAGAAATCTCCAGTCCATTATTGAGTCTCATCCGTGAAAACGGGCTGATTGACGATCTTCAGTACGAGGAAGTAGTCGGCGAGATCAAGCGCAGCGGCACGCCCGCCATCCAGGTATTGCAGGATTTCGGCATCATGAAGCTGGATGACATCCTGCATGTGGAGGCCACGGCGCTGGGCACGGAGGTGGTTTCGCTCAAGGACCGGGAAATTTCGCCGGACGCCTTGAAGTTTATTCCGGCCAAGGTATCGCAGATGTACCGCTGTCTACCGGTGGCGCTGGTCAACGGCACCTTGCAGGTGGCCCTGGCGGAGCCGCTTGACCCGAACGCCGCCAGCGAAATCGGTTTTGCCGCCAAGCGCGACGTGCAAATCGTGGTCGCCGACCCTGCGGAAATCCAAAAAGCCATCGAGCGTTTTTACGGCCAGGAGGAGAGTGAAAGCTTTTCCGAAATCCTCAAGGAACTGGACGCCAACAAGGACATTGCCCGCGAAGTCGTGGAAGCTGGCGACGATGTCAAGGCTGCCGAGGCGCTGGCCAACGAGGTGCCGATTGTCAAATTCGTGAACCTGGTGCTTTCGCAGGCGGTGCAGGACCGCGCCAGCGACATCCACTTCGAGCCGTTTGAAACCGATTTTCGCATTCGCTATCGCGTGGACGGTGCCCTGTATGAAATGGCGCCGCCGCCCAAGCATCTGGCCCTGCCGGTGACCTCCCGTATCAAGGTCATGTCCAACCTGAACATTTCCGAGCGCCGCCTGCCGCAGGACGGGCGTATCAGCATGAACATCGCGGGCAAACAGGTGGATTTGCGCGTATCGTGCCTGCCCACCGCGTTTGGTGAATCCATCGTGCTGCGCGTGCTTGATCGCTCTTCCGTGAACCTGGAGGTTGAGAGCCTGGGCCTGCCGAAGTACGTCTATGACTTCGTGACCGAAGTCATCCAGCGGCCCAACGGCATCTTCGTGGTGACGGGGCCCACTGGTTGCGGCAAGACCACCACGCTTTATTCCTGCCTCCGCCGCGTGAACACCATTGATTCCAAGCTGCTTACGGCTGAGGATCCGGTGGAATTTGACATTGAAGGCATCATGCAAGTCGCCATCAACGAGGGTGTCGGCATGACGTTCGGCAAGGCGTTGAAATCATTTTTGCGCCAGGACCCGGACATCATCATGGTGGGTGAAATGCGCGACTTGGAAACCGCGCAGATTTCCATTCAAGCCTCGCTGACCGGTCACTTGGTGTTGAGCACGCTGCACACGAACGATTCGCCCGGCGCCGTCACGCGTCTGGTGGACATGGGCGTGGAACCGTTCTTGATTTCCTCCACGCTGATGGCCGTGCTGGGCCAGCGGTTGGTGCGTACGATTTGCAAGAATTGCCGCACGCCGTTCGAACCGACCGAACAGCAGCTTTCGTTGCTGGGCCTCTCTCCGTATGACTTGGGGGACAAGGTGTTTCATTATGGCCGCGGTTGTTCCACCTGCAGTGATACCGGCTACAAGGGCCGGAAAGGCATTTTCGAGTTGCTCGTGGTTGCCGATGCCATCCGGACCCTCATCAACGAACGCGCCCCGACGGTGGTTCTGCGGCAGAAAGCCGTGGAACTGGGCATGGTCACCTTGCGCGAAGACGGCTTGCGCAGCATATTCGATGGTGATACAACCATAGAAGAAGTCGTCAAATATACCTGATTCGCCATGCCTAGATATAATTACGTGGCCCTCGACCGGAGTGGCAATGAGACGAAAGGCACCATTGAATGTGGCAGCCAGAACGAGGCCATCGGTCGCGTAAAGGACATGCAGTTGTTTCCGACCAAGATTACCGAGGCGGAAAAAGAAGATAAAGGCGCGGCCAAAAAGGCCAAGGCCCCGGCCAAAGCCAAGGCCGCCGGCAGAAAAGGCGGGGGAGTAAATCTCAATATCAGGATTCCCGGCTTGGGCGGCGGGGTGAAGCCGAAGGTTTTGACCACCTTTACCCGTCAGTTGGCCACCCTGGTGGACGCCGGGTTGCCGTTGTTGCGCGGTTTGCGCGTGCTGGAAAAACAGGAACGCAACGCGAATCTCAAATCTATTCTCGGCCAGTTGGCCACTTCGATTGAAGGCGGCAGCACCTTTTCCGAGGCACTGGCCCAGCATCCGAAGGTGTTTAATCGTCTGTTTGTAAACATGGTGAAGGCCGGTGAGTTGGGCGGTGTGCTCGAAGTCGTGCTGAAGCGTCTCGCGGAATTTTCTGAAAAGGCCCAAAAGATCAAGGGCAAGGTCAAGGCCGCCTTGTTCTATCCGGCAGCGGTTTTGATTGTGGCCGTGGGCATCATGATTTTGCTCATGACCTTCGTTGTGCCCAAGTTTAAGGACGTGTTCGGCGGCATGGGTATCACCCTGCCTGGGTTCACGGTGTTTGTGCTCGCGGTCAGCGATATCATTCGCAACAACATTCTCGGTACCATGGGCGCACTGGCGGTGGTGGTGGTGCTATTCTTGTTATTCATTAAAACCAAGTTTGGCCGCCGAAATTGGGACAAATTCAAGCTAATCATGCCGCCAACGGGGCAGGTGGTTTCCAAGGTATCCATATCCCGTTTTACGCGAACCTTGGGTACGCTGGTTAGCAGTGGTGTGCCCATTTTGCAGGCGTTAACCATCGTCAGGGAAACCGCTGGCAACGTCATTATCGCCAACGCCGTGGCCAAAATTCACGAAAGCGTTAAAGAAGGTGAAACGATCACTGCGCCGCTGGAAGCCTCCCGCGTGTTTCCGCCAATGGTCGTCAGCATGGTGGACGTCGGTGAGCAAACCGGTGCTTTGCCGGAAATGCTCCTGAAAATTGCCGACAACTACGACGAAGAGGTGGACAATGCCGTGGCTGCCATGACTTCGCTATTGGAACCCATCATGATTGTGTTTTTGGCCGTCATCGTCGGCAGTATCGTTATCGCGATGTTTCTGCCCCTCATTGCCATGATTAGCAATTTGAGCGGTGAAGGCGACAGTAACGGCAAAAAAGAGTAAAAAACGCCTTAAAATCCGAAAAAAGAAAGATTTAAAGAGCCAAATCTTGACAAAAATCGCCCAATCAAGTAAATACATTGTATTCACATTGCATGGGCGATTTATTTACAACTGACCCGGTATGGAGTTCGATTGGAATAACCCGCCTTTTGAGCTTGGTTCTTTGAATCAACGGGAAGTTGAGGAGTCCTTTGAAGATGCATTTGCCGTGCGGCTGATGCCGGATTCACCGCGTTTTGGGGTGCAAGCCAGGTTTTTTAACCTTGGCATGTCAGCGGGTGGCATTGGCATTGCCAGTGTCTATCGCACCAACGGGCGTCAGATTCGGGTTTTGTTTGCGCGGCCGTTTGAGCCGGAAGAGCGTTTCTTCTATCAGCGGAAAATGGGACAGACTCTTTCCCAGTGAAAAATCCAGATGGCTGGATGAATTGGGCGGGGGGATTATCAAGATGGTCATCTTCAGTCCCCGGTTCCTCCCATAATTCAACCATCATCAGAAATTACATTTGTGCGTACGTTTGCCAATTGGGAAGAAGTGCCTATATTCGATAGCGAGGAGGCAGAGGCAGATTTTTGGGCCGAGAACCGGCCTGACCTTCGGCTGATGGAGACCGCCATTGCTGGCAATGCCGAGGCATCTGAATCCGTGACCATCACCCTGCGTATTGATCCGCGGATGCTGGCGCGCATCAAGCGTCTCGCCCGCATGCGATTTTTGAACTACCAGAGCATGATCAAGCAATGGTTGAGCGAGCGCATGGAACAAGAATTAAAAGAACGATGAAAAACGCGACTAAACACACTGGGGAAGCAAACTGGCTGAAACGAATTGATACCCGGGCGTTCACCCTGATTGAACTCCTCGTGGTCATATCCATCATGGCGCTGCTGGCGGCGTTCATTTTCCCGGTCTTGGGAGCCGTGAAAAAGAGCCAGTACATCAACGTAGCCAAGGCGGAAATGGAACAGATTGAAGCCTCGCTGGATAATTACAAGGGCCAGTACGGAACGTATCCCCCGGCGAACCCGCAAAACGCCCAATTAAATCCGCTATACTATGAACTGGTGGGGGTGTTGTTGACCAACAACCCTAGTGGAGCAGGTGTCTATGAGGCTCTGGATTACAGTTCAAGCGTCCTTACGAATGCCTACCCCAGCACGTTTAATGTGGGCGGTGTCATCAATTATACCAAGCCAGGCGCGGATACGGAATCCGTCAAAGCCCGGAGCTTTCTGTCATCCCTCAAGCAAAACCGCATTGGCACCGTCAACGGTGTCAATGTGCTGGTCACTTCTGCGGCCGGTCCGGATGTGAATTACATGCCGTTGGGTGTGCAGAACGTCAATCCGTTCCGTTATGCGTATCCGGGCACTAACAACCCGGCTTCTTACGATTTGTGGGTGCAGCTTCAATACAAAGGTAAAACGTATCTCATCTGCAACTGGAGCAAGCAGGTGATTGTTAACAGCCCCCTACCGTGACCTGATTTATGTTTAACCAAGATGCCCAAGGCCCGGATTGCTGGAACTGCTCGCTAAGCGTCGAGTGGCATGACTGTTCATTCTGCCCGGCCATCCAGTTGCGCCGCGGCATCCGCCGGCGCAGTGGCGGGCGCACAAAACCATTGCCCAACCCGGCCGTTTTGCCGCATCCTGTACGCCGCAAAAATATGTTTAAAACCATGAAAACAAATTTATTCTCCGCACGCCATAACCGCGCGGGTTTTACCCTGGTTGAACTCCTGACGGTCATTGCCATCATCGGCATCCTGGCAGCCATGCTCCTGCCGGTTTTGGCGTCAGTCAAGAAACATGCGCTCATCACGAAGGCCCGGACGGAAATGAACGACCTCGTTACCGACATTCAAGCCTACGACCAGGCTTACGGACGCTTCCCTGTCTCGCATCTGGCGCAGTCCACAGCCGCCAACAATGCAGCCAATCATGATTTCACCTATGGTGGAACATTTCCAACTCCCACTGGCACGCAACCCATCGGTACGCTGGTGAACGGTGCGCCCTTATATAACTCGGAAGTAGTGGCCATTCTCATGGATTACACCACGTTTCCCGGCACAGCCAATCCCACCATCAACACCAATCATCAAAGCAATCCGCAGCAAACCAAGTTTCTCAACGCGAAGATGTCCGGCTGGGACCCCACCCAGGGTGGCACGCCGCCCGCCGGGGTGGATAAAAATCTCATCTTCCGTGACCCATGGGGGAATCCTTACCTCATCAGCGTGGACCTGAGCTACGACGACCAATGTGAGGATTGGTTCTATTGCAAGAAGGCGGTGTCCTCCCAAAACAACTCAACCACCGGTTACAACGGTTTGACCAGCCCGGGATTCCAGCCGGGACCCGGTGGCCAGGACAATTTCCAATTCCATGGCAAGGTTATGGTCTGGTCGGCGGGACCCGATGGCAAGGTTGACCCTCTGTCACTGGCCAATACGGGCTTTAATAAGGACAATGTTTTGAGCTGGCAGTAATATGAAACGCGCCGTGCAGCAAGTGATGTCGGGCTATGAACCAGCGTTGGTGCCGGTATCGCGCCGTCGTCGGCTGGTACCCGTCGATAAATGCTTGCAGGCCTTCACGCTGATTGAGCTGCTGGTAGTGATTTCCATCATGGGCATCATTGCGGCACTCGCGGTGCCGGCGCTTAAGAACCTGGGCAAGTCCAATATTCAGGCCAGTGCCTCGCGGCAATTGCTGGATGATGTCGGCCATGCCCGTCAGCTCGCCATCAGCGACCACACCACGGTTTACATGATATTTGTGCGGCCCAATTTCTGGATGATGCCCATCTGGCCGAATAATTGGTGGGGTTCCCTGACACCGGCCCAGCGTGCGGTGGTCACCAATTTGTGTGACAAGCAATTGACCGGTTACACGTTTGTCAGTTTGCGTTCGGCGGGAGACCAGCCGGGGCAGGGCAAGTGCCGTTATCTCTCATCGTGGCAAAACCTGCCGGAGGGCGTTTTCATCGCCCAACAAAAATTTCTGTACGGCCCGCAGGCATTTTATTATGCCCCCGCAAATACCACCACTTTCCCAATCTACGGGTTCAATTATACCAACAATATTCCGTTTCCCACGGAAGACGTATCGCCGGCCACTTATATGTCCTCGGCTAATTTTGACCTGCCGTACATTGCCTTCAACTATCTCGGGCAGTTGACGGTTGACGGCCAGAATCTGGCTCCGCGCGATGAATACATTCCGCTCGCCCAAGGCTCGGTATCCCCGGCGATTGACCCCAACACCAAGGCACCCATCATCAGTGCTTCCAGCGCGCCCTCGATTACCGAAAATCCGGCGGGCAGCAGCACCAACAGCATGTATAACATCATTCACATCGACCGGCTTACCGGGCGTGCCGTGTTGGAATATCAGCATGTGCAATGAGTTTTGGAACAAATATGAAATGGAAATTACAATTATTGGCGGGTTTGATTCTGGGCAGCCTGGCTTTGGGCATGACCGCCCGTGCGCAGTCTAATTATGCCACCCCGTATGATTTCGTAACCATCGCCGGCACGGTTGGCAGCTATGGCGGGACTGACGGGAGCAACGGCGTTGCGCTGTTTTATTACCCGGAAGGATTGGCTGTGGGCACCAACGGGAATGTCTATGTGGTGGATAATTTTGAGAATACCGTCCGCAAGGTCACCCATATTGGCACCAACTGGGCGGTTAAAACCATCGTCGGCACCGCGGGTGTGAATGGCGCCAACGACGGCACGGATCAAAGCGCGCAGCTCAACGAACCCTCCAGCATCGCCATTGATTCCTCCAATAATCTTTACGTGGCGGACAGCGGAAACAACACCCTGCGCAAAATTTCGCCCTCCGGTTCGGACTGGGTGGTCACGACCATTGCGGGCACCGCTGGCAACACCGGCGCCGGGGACGGCACCAACGGCGTCGCACAATTTAATTATCCCTCCGGCATTGCCGTGGATGCCGCCGGCAACGTGTATGTGGCCGATACGTTTAACAACACCATTCGTGAAGCCGTGCGCAACGGCACCAACTGGGTGGTAACCACCATCGCTGGTAATTACCAAGCCTATGGCTCAGTCGACGGCACGAACTTGAACGCAAAGTTTTACTACCCCTCGAGCATTACCGTGGACAGCGCCGGGAATTTGTATGTGGCCGACAGCGGCAACAGTACGCTTCGCAAAATTACCCCCGTGGGTACCAACTGGGTGGTCACAACCATTGCCGGCGTTGCCTTATCCCCCGGCAGCACGGATGGCACCAACACGGTTGCGTTGTTTTATGCGCCCGCCGGCATTACGGTGGATGCCACCGGCAATTTGTATGTGGCCGACACGGTCAACAACACCATCCGCAAGGTGGCCCCGGTGGGCACGAACTGGGTTACGACCACGCTCGCGGGCGTGGCGGATGGTTCAACCGGCGGCAGCACTGATGGCCTGGGTGCCAGCGCCTTGTTCTCCTCGCCTTACGGCATCGCCGTGGACGTCGCCGGCAATGTCTATGTGTCGGATACCGTAAATTGCACCCTGCGTCAGGGATTTTTGCCGGGCATACCCCCCTTAAATATCAGTTATAATGTGGTGAGCGGAGTCGCGGTTTCCTGGTCGGGGGTTGGTTCTCACCTGCTGCAGACCAACTCGGATATGACCACCACGAACTGGGGTAATTATGGTGGCACCATTTACAGCAACGGCAGCACCAATAGTGTTACCTTGACGCCGCTTACCGGTAACTTGTTTTTCCGCCTGAAGAACTGAGCCGTCATGAAACTGACCTTTGCCAAAATCCATTGCCCTTCGGCGACTGTCATGCGCCGTCCGGTCCGCGCGTCGGAACGGGCGTTCACGATGATTGAAATCGCGCTGTGCCTGGCCATCATTGGATTTGCCCTGGTTAGTATTCTTCTGGTGTTGCCCACGGGCATGAACAGCCAGCGTGATACCCGTCAGGAAACCATCATCAATCAGGACGCTTCCATGTTGCTGGAAGCTATTCGTGGCGGGGCACTCGGCATGGATGACCTCACCAACTATGTCTATGCTGTTACGAATACATGGACAAATTTTACGACACATGCGAGTGGGCAGAACGGCTACACTTATAATAGCGTTTACGTCACAGCACCAATCTATCCAGTTGGACCATATTCTGCATCTCCCCTTACGAATGGTGCCAACATCGTCGGCCTCCTGAGCACTCCGGAATTCATTGCTGATTCGCATATTCTGCCTTGGACCAACTACCCCTCCGTTCCAGACCGGTACTACGCTGCCAGATTTTACAATACTGGCTGTTACAGTAATCATGTTGTTGCTTATATTCGTTCATTTAGCGGGCTGGCGGCTGAGAAACCGCCGCAAAACAACGAAATTATGCAGTCGGACACATTTTCCTACCGTTTGCTTTGTGTTAATGCCCCGATCTCGTTTGACACGAATGTTTATAACCTGTCACTGGATCAGCGCAAATATGTTGAACAACTAGCGGGCAACCTGCGTGAATTGCGCCTGTTATTTATGTGGCCACAATTGCCGAACGGTAATGTCGGCCCCTTCCGCCAGACCTTCCGCGCCACCATCGCGGGGCAATTGAGTTTGACGAATATTTCCTTTAATAACTATCCGCTTTATTTTTATCAGTCGCAGTCATTCATTACCAATACGCCGTGAATACCCAATGGTCAGTAGCCAGTTGCCAGCCGCCGTATGACGCCGACGGTGGCGCACGGCATTTGTCAATCGCCCGCCGCAAGTCGTCCATTGTGAAGGCATTCTCGATGGTGGAATTGCTGGTCACCATGACCTTGTTGTCGCTCATCGTGCTGGCGTTGATGGCGGTATTTAGCAGCACGCAGCGGGCGTTTCGCGCCAGTGTCACGCAGACTGGCGTGCTGGAAGGCAGCCGTGCTACCGTGGATCTAATCACCAGCGAGTTGCGCAGCATGGCTGCTTGCGGCGGTTCCAGTAATATATACAGTGGCGTAAATTTTGTGGCTGTGAATAACAGTTTTGCGTATTCCCCCTTGGTGCAGTCTTTGCCTGCCAGCACCGTGTCGCGTACCAATCTGTTACAGTACTTTTTTGTCCTTGGCCGGGAAAATACCAAATGGACGTCGGCGGGATACATCGTCAATACGGCCTCATCCTCGCCATTATATCCACTTTACCGGTACTATGCGGAAACCAACATTAGTGCTAATCCCTACGGCCTGTACGGGAATTTTTTAAACGAAATCAATAACGGTCAGTGGACGAATATGAGTCACGTCATGGACGGCGTCATACACATGGTGGTGCGTGCCTATGATCCTAACGGCTTCTGGATGACCAATGGCTATGGCCGCCAGCAGACCATCTTTCCACAAAATGTATGGTTTTCACCGCCAGTATTTGGGGAAGTTAACTTTGCCTTTTATAGCAATACAATTCCGGCGGCAGTTGAACTGCAACTGGGTGTGCTGGAAGATCGCACTTTGCAACGGGCGGAATCTCTGGCCGGTACCGCCCAATGGCAGTATTTGCAGGCTCAATCCGGCCACGTGCATGTTTTTCGTCAACGTATAACCATCCCGAACGCGGATCCCTCGGCTTATCAATGAATATTCCTCAAACCAGTGAGCAGTGGCAGACGTCCGGCCTTTCCCGCCGCCCGTTGCCCGTTGCCCGTCGTTCACAAAGCGGCATTGCCATGGTTATCACGCTCATCATGCTGGCGATAACGCTGGTGATGGCCGTGGCCTTTCTGGCCCTGGCCCGTCGTGAGCGCAGCAGTGTCAATACCAGCACGGATACCGCCACCACCCGGCTGGCCACGGATGCCGCCCTGGCCAACGCCTTGGCGCAGATTAACGCCAATATTCTGAGCTCCTACAACAATAACAATTTGGCTGTGGGTAGCGCTAATGCCTACGCTTACGGGTTGCTGGTTTCCACGAATTACATCAATCCCGTTGGGTTTCAGAGTGGTGTCATTAGTCCAATCAATGTCAACTACGCCTACGCCAACGGCACGCCGCTGAGCGCCGCCGACTTGGAGCAAAACGTGGCGAATCTTTTTTACCTCCCGCGCGCGCCGGTGTTTGTGGCCACCAACGCGAATAATTCCGGATTGGATTTCCGCTATTATCTGGACCTGAACGAGAATGGCCGTTACGACACCAATTACGTGGGCTTGGACGTGGATAATTCCGGCAATGTGCTGGCCGGACTGCCTTATTTGCACCAGGGCGACCCCGAATGGGTTGCTGTCCTTGATCACCCGGATGCGCCACATGGTCCTAATAACCTTTTCGTCGCCCGCTACGCATACATTGCCCTCCCGATTGGAAATTCCTTGGATGCCAATTACATCCACAACGAGTCATATAATGTTTTGCGTGGATTGTATCCGACCGTTAATCCCAGCTTCGACGGCTTCCTCCGCAATGAAGGCGTGGGTTCTTGGGAATTGAATCTGGCGGGTTTCCTCGCGGACTTGAATACCAATGAATGGGATA
>Ga0265327_10000706_pt1 | contig 52819 bp, 56 predicted proteins | sample 41621metaG_FD_202089 | JGI IMG/M metagenome (GOLD analysis project Ga0265327, IMG submission 202089) | Rhizosphere microbial communities from Carex aquatilis grown in University of Washington, Seatle, WA, United States - 4-16-21 metaG | ecosystem: Host-associated > Plants > Roots > Rhizosphere... | reverse complement strand
AGTAATTCCCATACGCGATCAGAAATGTCGTGTCTTCTCAAGGCTGATGTAGTCATTCATTTGAGCGGCTTTGTAACGAAGCCCCAATTATAACCGATTTCTGTAATCTTGTGACGACACTATCTAGCCTCCCGCATCAAAAGCCTACCTGCCAAAGAGACACCATCCGCATCAACCAGTTCGGTTATGGTACGTCCGCAACAATCCGGCTATTGCCAGCGCCCCCAAGCCTAGCACCAGGCCAAGCAATACCAGCGCCCCCAGATGCTCATGCACCAGCGGGATATTGCCAAACCAGTACCCCGCCAACAGCAGCGTTACCACCCAGGTAGCGGCGCCAGCCACCACCGCAACCAGGAACTTGCTGAAAGTCATGCTTGAGACCCCGCCAACGAATGGAGCAAAAGTACGGATCACGGCAATGAAAGGCGACAGGATGAAAGTGATCCAGCCGTAACTTTCATAGAACTGGTGGGTTTTCTGCAGCGCCGCCCGATCCAGCCAGCGATAGTCATGCGCATACACCCGCTGCCCGACAGCCCGGCCAATGGCGTAATTAAGCACACTACCAAGCACCGCCGCGACAAAAAGGACAGGCATCAGCACCCACAGCTTCATCACTCCGGTAGCGCAGAATGCCCCACAAATAAACAATAGCGGATCCCCCGGCAGAAAAAACAATGGCAGCAGCCCAATTTCGCAGAATACAATCAAAAACAACGCGGCATAGACCATCGCTCCATGCTGCGCGATCAAGCTGCCAAGGTTCTGGTCAAAATGGAGAATGGCGTGGACTAACTGGACGAAATGCATGGCAATTCCTGACTGGTTGAGCTCAATATAGCATCGGACGGACGGCCACACTATCGCGCCAGGAAAAGCAAAAAGGCCAGCCCCAAAGGGTTGGCCTGATAGTGACTGCATCCTGGCGCTTACGCCATTTTGATAATCCAGCCTGCAATCAGCACCGCCAGCACTCCCGCCAGCGTGTAGATGAAATACCAGGCTTCCTGCGGAACCGGTTCCGGGCCTTGCGTACCATAGTCAGACATATGCCCCTCCTTTCGTCAGGTTTTATCTAAAGAAGAAAACAGCTAATGCGCTGACTATGCTAGTAAAAATATCCATTTCCTGCAACCGGGATTAGCGGCTGCGGCGCTTCAATATCCAGCCGAACCTTTTTGGATGAACTCGATCTTGTAACCATCCGGGTCTTCGATGAAGGCAATCACCGTGGTGCCATGTTTCATCGGCCCGGCTTCGCGCAGCACCTTGCCGCCGGCCTGCTTGACCTGTTCGCAGGTCTGGTAAGCGTCATCCACCTCGATCGCGATGTGGCCGAACGCCGTGCCAAGATCATACTTTTCCACGCCCCAGTTGTAGGTCAGTTCCAGCACGGTGTGGTCGCGCTCGCCGCCGTAGCCGACGAAGGCCAGGGTGAACTTGCCGTCCGGGTAGTCCTCGCGCCGCAACACCTGCATGCCGAGGATTTCGCTATAGAACTTGATGGAACGGTCCAGGTCACCGACCCTGAGCATAGTGTGCAGAATTCGCATGGCTTTCTCCTCAATGAGTTGGGTTGATGTGCATATTATCGCCGTAAAATAGCCACATGGGTTTATTCAAGAACTGGCGCCGCAAGCGCTATTTGCAACACCATCTGATTCCGCATGATGCCTGGCACGCCGCAACGGAAAATCTGCCTTTGTTGTACGGCCTCAGCACTTCCGAACTGGTGCGGTTACGCGAGCTGGCCACACTATTCCTGCACGAAAAAAACCTGGAGCCGGTGCAGGGTTTGCAGCTCACCGACGCCATGCGACTCTATCTGGCGGCACAGGCGGCGCTGCCCATCATGCATCTCGGCATCAACTGGTACGACGGCTGGCAATCGCTGGTGCTGTACCCGGATCAGTTTGTCACTCGCCAGCAGTGGACGGACGAAGCCGGGTTAGTGCATTCCCGTCGCGAAATCCGCATCGGGGAGGCTTGGGAACGTGGCCCGGTAGTTCTGTCGTGGGCTGACGTGGCGACATCCGGCAACTGCGACGGCTACAACTGCGTGATCCACGAACTGGCTCACAAGCTGGATTATTCCAACGGCGCCATGGACGGCTGCCCGGCTTTGCATTACGGGATGAATGTGCGCGGCTGGCGCACTGCATTCGAACCGGCGTTCGAGGATTTACGCCGGCGCGTGGAACGTGGTGAGGAAATGGCACTCGACCCTTATGCCGCTGAAGCACCGGAAGAGTTCTTTGCCGTGATGAGTGAACACTTCTTCGAAACGCCGCAATTGCTGATGCGGGAATATCCGGCGGTGTACCGTCAGCTGCGGCTGTTCTACCGACAAGACCCGGCAGCCCGCTTAACCATTTAAGATCAAGGCTTGGCCGGCGCCGGGGCAGCAGATGCCGCCGGCTTGGGCGGCTCCACACCGCTTTCCATCACCTGGTAGAACACCTCGTCCTGCTTGATCATGCCCAGCTCGCTACGGGCACGTTCCTCGATGGCGGCATAGCCGGTCTTGAGGTCACGCACTTCGGCATCCAGCGAATCGTTACGCGCCTTCAGGGCGGTATTGCTGTCCTTTTGCTTTTCGATCTGCCGGCTCAACTCCCACACCCGTAACCAGCTGCCCTTGCCTAGCCACAGCGGGTATTGCAGCGCGGCAATGAGGATGACCAATAGCAGCGTGAGCACCCTCATGGCAATAACCGCGATTATCAGCCGATCAACTGGTAATAGGCGTCGCGGCCCGGATAGCTGCCCTCGCCCAGCTCTTCTTCAATGCGTAGCAGCTGGTTGTACTTGGCAATGCGCTCGGAGCGCGACAGCGAGCCGGTCTTGATTTGCAGGGCGTTGGTGGCCACGGCGATGTCAGCAATCGTGGTGTCCTCGGTTTCGCCGGAGCGATGCGAAATAATAGAGGTGTAACCAGCACGTTTGGCAGTTTCGATGGCGTCGAAGGTCTCGGTCAGCGTGCCGATCTGATTGACCTTGATCAGGATGGAATTGGCCACGCCGCGCTGGATGCCCTCCTTGAGGATTCTGGAATTGGTGACGAACAGGTCGTCGCCAACCAGTTGGATGCTGTCGCCCATGCGCTGCGTCAACAGACTCCAGCCGTCCCAGTCGAACTCGCTCATGCCATCCTCGATGCTGATAATGGGGTACTTGTCCACCCAGGCTTCCAGGTAATCGGCGAACTGCTCGGAGCTGAGCTGCAAACCCTCGGCCTCGATGTGGTAGAGGCCATCCTTGTAGAACTCGGAACTGGCACAATCCAGACCGATCAGCACGTCGCCGCCCGGCTCGTAGCCGGCAGCGGAAATGGCTTCCATGATGTATTGCAGCGCCGCCTCGTTGGTCGGCAGGTCGGGGGCGAAGCCACCTTCGTCACCTACCGTAGTGGCCAGCCCTTTCTTGTGCAGGATTTTCTTCAGCGCATGAAAAATTTCCGCACCGCACCGAATCGCTTCGCGGAAAGTTGGCCGGCCAGCCGGGATCACCATGAATTCCTGCATGTCGATGCTGTTGGAGGCGTGCGCGCCGCCATTGATGATGTTCATCATCGGCACTGGCAACTGCATCCGACCGGCGCCGCCCAGATAGCGATACAGCGGCAGACCGGACTCCTCAGCCGCAGCACGAGCGCAGGCCATGGAAACAGCAAGTATGGCGTTGGCTCCCAGGCGGCTCTTGTTTTCGGTGCCATCTAGCTCGATCAGGGTGTGGTCGATAAAGCTCTGCTCCTCGGCATCCAACCCGATGATGGCTTCGGTAATTTCGGTATTGATGTTTTCCACCGCGCGCAGCACGCCCTTGCCCAGGTAACGCTCATCGTCGCCGTCACGCAGCTCGACCGCTTCCTTGCTGCCGGTGGAAGCCCCGGACGGCACAGCAGCGCGGCCAATGATGCCGGACTCCAGCAATACATCGGCTTCCACGGTGGGATTGCCGCGCGAATCCAGAATCTCGCGGGCGATGACTTCTACGATAGCACTCATTTAGTTTCCTTTTCGGTATCCGTTCTGATGCAGCGCAGGCACCCTCCCCTGCACTACGAAATTCAAAGCTCCTGCTCGATAAATCCGTGCTGTTTCACCAGGTAGTCGATCTCGACCAGCGTGTGCAGCAGGGCTTTCATCTTGCCTAGCGGCCAAGCGTTGGGGCCGTCCGACATGGCTTCCGCCGGGTTGGGGTGGGTTTCCATGAACACCCCCGCCACGCCGCTGGCCACCGCCGCTCGCGCCAACACCGGCACGTGCTCGCGCTGGCCGCCGCTCTTATCACCTTGGCCACCCGGTTGCTGCACCGAATGGGTGGCGTCGAATACGACTGGGCAACCGGTATTACGCATCACCGCCAGGCCGCGCATGTCCGAAACCAAAGTGTTATAGCCGAAAGAAACGCCGCGCTCGCACACCATGATGTTATCCGCGCCGCCGTTAACGGCCTTGGCCTTATCCACCACGTTTTTCATGTCCCACGGCGCCATGAACTGGCCTTTTTTGATATTGACCGGCTTGCCGCTCGCTGCACAAGCTTCGATGAAGTCGGTCTGGCGACAGAGGAACGCCGGGGTTTGCAGCACATCAACCACCGCCGCCACTTCCGGCACCTCGGCTTCCGTATGCACATCGGTCAGCACGGGCACGCCGATCTGTTTTTTCACCTCCGACAGGATGCGCAGACCTTCCTGCATCCCCAGCCCGCGGAAGGTCTTACCGGAGCTGCGGTTGGCCTTGTCGTAGGACGATTTGTAGATGAAGTTGATGCCCAGCTCGGCGCAAATTTCCTTGAGTTGGCCGGCGGTATCTAGCGCCATCTGCTCGGATTCGATTACACACGGACCCGCGATGAGGAACAGCGGCTGATCCAGGCCGACTTCAAAACCGCACAGTTTCATTTCTTGCTTTCTTTACGTTGGATCGCCGCTTCCACATACGCCTTGAACAGCGGATGCCCGGTACGCGGGTTGGAAGTGAATTCCGGGTGGAACTGGCAGCCGACAAACCACGGGTGTACCTCTTGCGGCAGCTCGACAATCTCGCACAGGTTCTCGCTCGGCGTGCGGGCGGAGGCCACCAGCCCGGCCTGTTTGAGCTGATCCACGTAATGGTTGTTCACTTCATAACGGTGGCGGTGACGCTCGTTGACCTCATTGCCGTAAATCCGCGCCGCCAGCGTGCCGGGGACAATGGGGCATTTCTGCGCGCCTAATCGCATGGTGCCACCGAGGTCGGAATTCTCGTCGCGCTTCTCGACATTGCCGGAGGCATCCTTCCATTCGGTGATGAGGCCGACCACCGGGTGCGGGCTGTCAGGATCGAATTCGGTACTGTTGGCATTTTCCAGCCCGGCCACGTCGCGTGCGAATTCGATCACCGCCAACTGCATGCCGAGACAGATGCCCAAGTACGGCACCTTGTGTTCGCGGGCGTAGCGGATAGCGGCAATTTTGCCTTCGGTGCCGCGCTTGCCGAAGCCGCCGGGCACCAGGATGGCATCCATATTGGCCAGCTCGCCACAGCCGTGCTTTTCGATGTCCTCGGAATCCATGTAGCGGATGCGCACCTTGGAATGAGTGTGCATGCCGGCGTGGATCAGCGCCTCGGTCAGCGATTTGTAGGATTCGGTGAGGTCGACATACTTGCCGACGAAGGCGATGTCGACCTCGTGCTTGGGGTTTTCCAGCGCGTCGGTCAGCTTTTTCCAGGCCGACAGATCGGCCGCCTTGGCCAGGATGCCCAGCTTGTGGCAGACGATCTCGTCCAGCATCTGGTCGTGCAGCATGCCGGGAATCTTGTAGATGGAGTCGGCATCCACCGCAGAAATCACAGCTTCCGGCGCCACATTGGTGAACAGCGCGATCTTGCGCCGTTCGTCCTCGGGGATCGCACGATCGGCACGGCACAACAGAATATCGGGCTGGATACCGATTTCGCGCAGCTCCTTCACCGAGTGCTGGGTCGGCTTGGTTTTCAGCTCGCCGGCGGTGGGTATCCACGGCAACAGCGTCAGGTGCACGTAGCAAGTATTAATGCGGCCTTCCTCTATGCCCATCTGTCGGATGGCTTCCAGAAACGGCAACGATTCGATGTCGCCCACCGTGCCGCCGACCTCGACGATGGCGACATCGGCACCTTCCGCTCCGGCCTTGACCTTGGCCTTGATTTCGTCGGTGATGTGCGGGATTACCTGCACCGTCTTGCCTAGGTATTCGCCGCGCCGCTCCTTGCGGATCACGTTCTCATACACCTGGCCGGTAGTGAAATTGTTGCGCTTGCCCATGCGCGCGCTGATAAAGCGTTCATAGTGGCCGAGGTCGAGGTCGGTCTCGGCACCATCGTCGGTGACGAACACCTCGCCGTGCTGGAATGGACTCATGGTGCCGGGATCCACGTTGATGTAGGGATCCAGTTTGAGCATGGTGACCCGGATGCCGCGCGACTCGAGAATGGCGCCCAGGCTGGCGGCGGCAATCCCCTTGCCCAGGGAAGAAACCACGCCGCCGGTAACGAATACGTATTTGGTCATGAGGGACTAGATTGGGTTGTGGCGGACGGGATGAAATTTTACCGCAATCCCTCACCCCTCACAATGAAATAGGAACGAACCTATGACCTTTCCGAAGAACTGCGGAAAAAACGATAAGACTTTAGTTGTCACCGTTTTCAGCTCGTCTTTCAGCCGCTAGCGCTTTGCTAATGCGTTCGCGCGCGGCGTCAGGCAAAACCAGGCTTTGGTCATTTTCAATCCGGCGTGCAAGACTGCCAATGGCGGCGCGCAACAAAGCCAATTGCCGGAAAAATTGGGCGCAGGCATCGCACAGCAGCAGATGCAGGCGTAAGCCCAGGCGTTGGCGCCAAGGCAGTTGTCGTTCCTGGCCTTGTGATAGCAGCCGAGTGGCATGTTTACAATCCATTTCAGCCTCCCGTCAGCCAGTTCATTTCAAGACATTTCCTCAACCCCATGCGGGCACGGTACAGCATCACCCAGGCATTGGTCGGGCTGATCTCCAGCTCCTTACAAATCTCGTCGTTGTCGGTTTCTTCCACTTCGCGCAGCAGGAAAATCTGCGCCAGCTTCTTCGGCAGCAAATCCATGCAGTCCTGCAGGATTTGCAGAAACTGATCCTGCTGCAACAGGCTAGCCGGCTCGCCCCAGGATTGTGGCGGCTCGCTCCAATGGCCGTCCTCGGCAAAGAATTCATCCATGCCCGGAGTATCGTCCGCCACCTCGTCCGGCGTTTCCAGCGGCGTCTCGCGGCGCTGGCGGCGAAACTGGTCGATGATCTTGTGCTTGAGGATGCCGGTTAGCCAGGTACGCGGTGAGGATTTGCCGGCGAACCCTGCTTGCAAGGCCGCCAGCAGGGTTTCCTGCACCGCGTCCTCGGCCAGGTGCGGATCGCGCAAGCGCGCAAGCGCGTAGCGGTAGAGATAATCGCCGTGCTCAGCGAGCCAGGCATTCGGGTTGGGTGATGTTTCAGGCATGGCGGCTATTCAATCATAAAAGCCTGGTTTGTGGCACAAAAGAGTTGCTGCGCCCACCCCCACGTTTTTATACTTTTTTTATAAATTCCCCACAAAGTTTTTGAGTATTTTGAAATCAGGAAGCCTAGTATGGCAGCGTAACTTTCTGCAAGGAGGCAACCGATGGAACTTATCTACATCGCAGGAATTTTCCTGTTCTTCATCCTGGTGGCTGGTCTGGCCTATGGATGCGCAAAACTGGGAGGCATCCAATGAGCTGGCTCACACTGATTAGCGGCATTGTCGCCATCGGTTTGCTGATTTATTTAGTCGCAGCTTTGCTGCATCCGGAGGACTTTTCATGACACACCACGCCTGGATACTACTCGGGATTTATTTCCTCGCTCTGCTGTTGCTGGTCAAACCGCTGGGCATTTACATCGCGCATGTGATGGAAGGCCGGCTTGGGTTTGCCGCCGGTATCGAAGCTGGCCTCTATCGTTTGTGCGGGGTCAAGAAAGATGAAGAAATGGGCTGGCTCAAATATGCGCTGGCGCTTTTGATTTTCAACCTGCTGGGCGTGCTGGCGGTATATGCGCTGCAGCGCCTGCAACTGTGGCTGCCGCTCAATCCGCAGCAGATGGCCAACGTCAGCCCGGATTCCGCCTTCAACACCGCCATCAGCTTTGTCACCAACACCAACTGGCAAGGTTATAGCGGCGAGGCCACCATGAGCTATCTCACCCAAATGCTGGGGCTGACGGTGCAGAACTTCTTCTCCGCCGCTACCGGCATCGTGGTGGTCATCGCGCTGATCCGCGGCTTTATCCGCCACACCGCCGCCACCATCGGCAACGCCTGGGTAGACCTGACGCGCGTCACGTTTTACATCCTGCTGCCCCTGTCACTGCTTTTTGCGGTGTTCCTGGTGAGCCAGGGCGTCATCCAGAATTTTGATGCCTACAAGGATGTGACGACCGTCGAAGTGACGAAATACGATAATCCCAAGCTCGACGCCGCCGGCCAGCCACTCAAGGATGACAAGGGCAATGCCGTGACGGAACCCGCCACCACGCAGACCCAAACCCTGGCCATGGGCCCGGTCGCCTCGCAGGAAGCGATCAAGATGCTGGGCACCAACGGCGGTGGTTTCTTCAACGCCAACTCGGCGCATCCGTATGAGAACCCGACCCCGCTGGCGAATTTCTTGCAGATGCTGTCCATTTTCCTGATTCCCGGCGCACTTTGCCTCACCTTTGGCCGCATGGCGGGCGACCCGCGCCAGGGCTGGACCATCTTTGCCGCCATGTCGCTGATCTTCCTGGTGTTTGCGGTCGGCGCGATGAGCTTTGAACAGCAAGGCAACCCCGTGCTCACCGGGCTGGGCGCCGACCAGAGCGCCACTGCCATGCAAGCCGGCGGCAACATGGAAGGCAAGGAAACCCGCTTCGGCATCGCCGACTCCGGGCTGTTTGCCACCATCACCACGCTGGCTTCCTGCGGCGCGGTCAATGCCATGCACGACTCCTTCACCCCGCTGGGCGGCCTGATTCCGCTGGCTTCCATGCAACTGGGCGAAGTGGTGTTCGGCGGCGTCGGCACCGGGCTGTACGGCATGCTGGTGTTCGCCGTCATGGCGGTGTTCATCGCCGGCCTGATGATAGGCCGCACGCCGGAATACCTGGGCAAGAAGATCGAAGCGTTCGAGATGAAGATGGTGTCCATCGCCATCCTGGTGACACCGCTGCTGGTGCTGGCCGGCACCGCCGTTGCCGTGATGACGGAAGCAGGCCGCGCCGGCATCGCCAATCCGGGCGCCCACGGCTTCTCGGAAATCCTCTATGCGCTGACCTCTGCCGCCAATAACAACGGCAGCGCCTTCGCCGGGCTTTCCGCCAACACACCGTTCTACAACGTGCTGCTAGCCATCGCCATGTGGTTCGGACGCTTCGGCGTCATCGTGCCGGTGCTGGCCTTGGCCGGCGCATTGGCGGCCAAGAAACGCATCGCCGTCACCGCGGGCACCATGCCCACCCACGGCCCGCTGTTCGTCAGCCTATTGATTGGCGTCGTGCTGCTGGTCGGGCTGCTCAACTATGTTCCCGCACTGGCACTCGGCCCGATGGTCGAGCATTTGCTGCTGTGGGCCGGGCATTAAGGAGAATCATATGTCACGCAAAACCTTTACCTTGTTCGATCCCGAGCTGGTCAAGCCGGCTATTATCGAATCCTTCAGGAAACTCGCGCCCAATGTGCAGTGGCGCAACCCGGTCATGTTCGTGGTTTACGTGGGCAGTATCCTGACTACCCTGCTGTGGTTCCAGGCGCTGGGCGCCCACGGCGAAGCCCCGTCCGGGTTCATTCTGGGCGTGGCCCTGTGGCTGTGGTTCACAGTGCTGTTCGCCAACTTCGCCGAGGCGCTGGCGGAGGGCCGCAGCAAGGCGCAGGCCGCTTCTCTGCGCAGCCTGAAGAAGGAAACCTGGGCCAAGAAACTGCACGAACCCAAGGCTGATTCGACCTGGCATACCGTGCCCGCCACCGAGCTGCGCAAGGGCGATGTGGTGCTGGTGGATGCCGGTGAATTCATCCCGGCCGACGGCGACGTGATCGAAGGCGTCGCCACCGTGGACGAATCCGCCATCACCGGCGAATCCGCCCCGGTGATCCGCGAGTCCGGCGGCGACTTTTCCGCCGTCACCGGCGGTACCCGCGTGCTGTCGGACTGGATCGTGATACGCATCAGCGTCAATCCGGGTGAAACTTTCGTTGACCGCATGATCGCCATGGTGGAAAACGCCAAGCGCCAGAAAACGCCCAATGAAATCGCACTGACGATTTTATTGGTGGCGCTGACCATCGTCTTCCTCGGCGTCACCGTCACCCTGCTGCCGTATTCGATATTCAGCGTCAGCGCGTCCGGCGGCGGCACCCCGGTCAACATCACCACCCTGATCGCGCTGCTGGTATGCCTGATCCCGACCACCATCGCCGGCCTGCTGTCGGCCATCGGCGTGGCCGGCATGAGCCGCATGATGCAGGCCAACGTCATCGCCACCTCCGGGCGCGCGGTGGAAGCCGCCGGCGACGTGGACGTGCTGCTGCTCGACAAGACCGGCACCATCACCCTGGGTAACCGCCAGGCTGCTGCCTTCCTGCCGGCGCATGGCGTCAAGGAAGCCGCACTGGCCGATGCCGCGCAGCTGGCATCGCTCGCCGACGAAACCCCGGAAGGCCGCAGCATCATGGTGCTGGCCAAGCAGAAATTCAACCTGCGCGAGCGCGACATCCATGCGCTGGGCGCCACTTTCGTGCACTTCTCGGCCCACACCCGCATGAGCGGCGTCAATCTGAACGACCGCCAGATCCGCAAGGGCGCGGCGGACGCCATCCGTCAGCATGTCGAGGCGCTTGGCGGCGCCTTTCCCAAGCAGGTCGAGCAGACGGTGGACGATGTGGCACGGCGCGGCAGCACGCCGCTGGTGGTGGCCGACGGCGCCACGGTGCTGGGCGTGATCGAATTGAAAGACATCGTCAAGGGCGGCATCAAGGAGCGTTTTGCCGAACTGCGCCGCATGGGCATCAAGACCGTGATGGTGACCGGCGATAACCGCCTCACCGCCGCCGCAATCGCCGCCGAAGCCGGAGTGGACGATTTCCTTGCCGAAGCCACGCCGGAGGCCAAGCTGGCGCTGATCCGCCAACACCAGGCCGAAGGCCGGCTGGTGGCGATGACCGGCGACGGCACCAACGACGCGCCGGCTCTGGCCCAGGCCGACGTCGCGGTAGCGATGAACTCCGGTACCCAAGCCGCCAAGGAAGCCGGCAATATGGTGGACCTGGATTCCAACCCGACCAAGCTGATCGAGATCGTCGAAACCGGCAAACAAATGCTGATGACGCGCGGCTCGCTGACCACCTTCAGCATCGCCAACGACATCGCCAAGTATTTCGCCATCATCCCGGCGGCCTTCGTCACCACTTATCCACAGCTTACCGCCCTCAACGTGATGGGGCTGGCCAGCCCGGCCTCGGCCATTTTGTCGGCGGTCATCTTCAACGCGCTGATCATCATTTTCCTCATCCCGCTGGCGTTGAAGGGTGTGCCCTACCGTCCGGAGGGCGCTGCCGTGCTGTTGCGCCGCAACCTGGCGATCTACGGTGTTGGCGGCGTGATCGTGCCGTTCATCGGCATCAAGCTGATTGATATGGCCTTGTCTGTCGCCGGTTTAGTCTGAGAAAGGAAACATCCATGAAAACACTGATACGCCCTGCCATCACCCTGTTTGTGCTGCTGTCTGCCGTCACTGGGGTGGTCTATCCGCTGACGGTGACTGGCATCGCCAAATCGCTGTTCCCAGCCGCCGCCAGTGGCAGCCTGGTGGAAAAAGATGGCAAACCGGTGGGCTCCCTGCTGATCGGCCAGAACTTCACCGGCCCGCAATATTTCTGGGGCAGGCCGTCGGCCACTGGCCCTTACCCCAATAATGCGACAGCTTCCAGTGGCTCCAATCTGGGGCCGCTCAATCCGGCGCTGGCCGATGCCGTAAAAGCACGCATCGCGGCGCTCAAACAGGCCGACCCATCCAATAACCAACCGGTTCCCATAGACCTGGTGACCGCATCCGCCAGCGGGCTGGATCCGCACATAAGCCCGGCGGCGGCAGAGTACCAGCTTGAACGTGTGGCCAAGGCGCGTAATCTCTCTGCGGAGCAGGTACGCCAACTCGTGGCCCAACACACGGAGAAGCGCCAGCTTAGGCTGTTTGGCGAGCCGCGGGTGAACGTACTAGCACTTAATCTGGCATTGGATGCCAAGTAATACACTCGGCCGTCTACTAAGCCACAAGGAAAAATCAGATGTGTAAAAAACATGCTGCCCCCTGGCGCTGTTGCTGATCCACGAACACTCTCCCTTTCAGGGCGCCTAGGGCGCCCTTCTTTTTGGGAAAATTGCATTTCAGCGCCAGGCAATTCGGCAACAGCACAGCTTCATGTCTATGTTTTTTTGCAAAAATTTTATACCCGGATATTTTTATTTTTCAGAATCTTTATGGCGATTTCTCTAGTATTTCAACTGGGTTCCGTTGAATCCACCACTTGAAAGACAGGAGAAAATCAAATGAATCGTATCACCATGCTGCTCAAGTCCTCAGATGTCATGGCCGTTCGCAGAGCGGTTTTTGCAGCGGGAGCGAGCCGCGTCGTCGTTTCCCCTTTGCCCCGACATGCCTGGGCCGCGTATCTGCAGGACTGGTACTGCGGCAAACCGGCTGCAGGGTGCGATGCTCTCGTACAACTTGATGTGGGAGTTGACGCATGCCATGCGGATGATGTTATCTCCGCTTTCCTAGCGACGGCCCATGTCGGCAAGATCGGGCGGATTACACAGTGTGCCTCGAAAACAAAAGGCATGTTCCCGGCGCTGCTGCAAGCCGCGTAAAAATGAACATGGGTACGCTGCTGGAACTGCTGCTTACCTTGTCGGTGGTTTTTCTGCCGATCTTGGGATGCTACGCCTTGATCGAAGTGCAAATGTCACGCAGAGCAACTCGCCGGCCGCTGACGGCGGAGTCCGCAGCTACCGGCAAGGCCGACCATGGCCGAATGACCAACACCGTTGACCATCCCGAAACTGGTCAAGCAAGACAATATATCCATCTTTGTCCGATTTGCGGAAGAAGGCATTTTGTCAACGAGGCAAGGCAGCGAGTGGCTTACGGCAAACAATACAGCTGCGGCTCAAAATGCGAGGCAACAAGGCGCAGGGCATGGCGGCGTGTTTCACCTAAAGGTAACCAAGATGACTGACATCGGAATTATTCAGGATCATTTCACGGCGGTTAAAAACTTGCTCGCTCGGCAACAGTTGGTGGAAAACCTGGTGCATCGCCAGAAGATGCCGCGCCATGACTTGGTCGAATCCCTGGTACACAAGCAGCATCTGGTGGAGTTGGGAAGGCTGCTGGAGAAGCTTGCCAGCCCGGTCATTGCATGCGTTCTCAAATCCTTGTCCAACGAAGAACGGAAGACCATCCGGCAGCTTGCCAGTGATGTTCGGAAAGAGCAGATTCTGCCCGGATGAAGCTGGTATCCGAATCGAGGCTAAGGAACCCCAACATGATGATCCGGGTATTTGATCTTCATGAAGGGCACCTGCGCCAGATCCCCATCTACCGGCGCGAAGATCTGGTTGAGGTACAACCTATCTGGGTAGACCTTGTGGCACCAGAGGATGAGCAGCTTGTATGGGCAAGAGAAATATTTGGCGTACATTTGCCCAATCCCAAGGAATTAACCTACCTGGAAACCAGCGCCCGCTTTTATGTAGAAGCCAACGGGGAAGTGCATTTGCATTCAAACTTCCTGCTTGAGCAGGATGATGAATCACGTAATGTCGCGGTTGCCTTCGTATTGAAAAATAGCACGCTGTTCTCGGTGCGGACTGAAGAGCTTCCGGTGTTTCGCCCGCAACATTTTCAAGCAAGAGACCAATCGGGGTATGTATCAGAGGCAAAAGACGTACTACTCAATCTGTTTGCCGCCGATGTGGAATACTCGGCCAATGCCCTGGAAGATATTTATGTCAGGCTTGAAATGGTTAGCAAGCAAATATTCAGGTCGCACATGACCAACGACGAAACAGCGAGAATTTTGACGGCAATTTCCGAGGAAGAAGACCTCAACGGCCGCGTTCGCCGCAATGTGCTCGATACCAGGAACGCGCTCACTTTCCTGATGCGTGGCAAGCTGCTGTCGAATGCGCAGCATGACGATGTTCGCGAAATTCTGCGCGATATCGAATCCCTGGATGGCCACACATCGTTTCTATTCAACAAGATCAACTTCCAGATGGATGCCACGGTCGGCTTCCTCAACGTCAACCAGAATAAAAACCTCAAGCGACTAACCATTATCGGCGTGGTATTTATGCCCATCAATGTGATAGCCGGTATCGGTGGGATGTCAGAATATACTATGATGACGCAAGGCATCCCCTGGCCCATTGCTTACAGCGCCCTGATTGTTGTTATGATCGCGATTGGCATCGTAACGTTTTGGGGCGTGCGTGCTTTGGAGAACCACCGGGCCAGAACCCATCGTGCGGAAAATCACTGGCTAACTTTAGGAAGCTCTGATTAAGTCAACAAAACGCTTCGATACATTTTCCGTTCGTCCTGAGTGCCGCGCTACGCGCGGCGTATCGAAGCCTGTCCTGAGCTTCGTCGAAGGGGAGCGAACGGAAAATACTCAGCGCGAACGGACTTAATCAGAGCTTCCTTTATAAACTTTCTGAATTACCAAGCATTGAAAGTCGAGAATAATGGCTGACATCCCGGACCAACGCCCCAACCCCGACGAGTTGCTGGAGAAGATGCAGCGCGAGCAGGAGAAAGCACGGCGCGGCAAGCTCAAGCTGTTCTTCGGCGCCTCCGCCGGGGTCGGCAAGACTTACGCCATGCTGGCGGCGGCGCGGCAGATGCGCGCGCAGGGCGTGAACGTGGTGATCGGGGTGGTGGAAACCCATGGCCGCAAGGAAACCGAGGCCATGACCGAGGGGCTGGAAATCCTCCCGCTCCGGGAAATCCCATACCGCGACCGCGTCCTCAAGGAGTTCGACCTCGATGGCGCGCTGGCGCGCAAGCCGGAAGTCATCATGGTGGACGAACTGGCGCATTCCAATGTCGCCGGCTCGCGCCATCCCAAGCGCTGGCAGGACGTGGAGGAATTGCTCGCAGCCGGCATCGACGTCTGCTCCACGGTCAACGTGCAGCATCTGGAAACGCTCAACGACGTGGTCAGCGGCATCACCGGCATCAACGTGTGGGAAACCATTCCCGACCGCGTGTTCGAGGAAGCGAACGAGGTGGTGCTGGTCGATCTGCCGCCCGACGAACTGCTGCAGCGCCTCAAGGAAGGCAAGGTTTACCTGGCCCACCAGGCCGAACGCGCCATCCAGAATTTCTTCCGCAAGGGCAACCTGATCGCCTTGCGCGAGCTGGCCTTGCGCCGCACCGCCGACCGCGTGGACGAGGAAATGCAACAATACCGGCGCGACCTTTCCGTGGTACCGGTGTGGAAAGCGCGCGAATCCATCCTCGCCTGCATCGGCGCCGGCGAAGGCGGCGACAAGATCGTGCGCAGCGCGGCACGGTTGGCGGGATTGCTGGATGCGCCCTGGCACGTCATCTATATCGAAACGCCGGAGTTGCAGGGGTTACCAGATCATAAGCGCCACCAGACCCTGAAGACGCTCAAGCAGGCGCAGGACATGGGTGCGGAAACCGCCAGCCTGTCTGGCAGCGATGCCGCCGAGATCGCCGTGCAATATGCGCGCCAGCACAACCTGGTGATCGTCATGGCTGGGCGCGACCATCCCCGGCCCTGGTCGCCTTGGCGGCGCACGTTCGCCGAGCAGGTCGGCGCGCTGGCACCCGATCTTGACGTCGTCCAGGTTTCACGGGCGGACAGCACGGGCCGCCACGGCTTCGCACAGTCCCTGTTGCGGCGCCAGGTGGAACGCATGGAAAACGACTGGCGCGGCTATGCTATGGCGGCGCTGGCCTGTGCGTTGGCGACGCTGATCGCGACACCATTGCATACGGTGTTCGAGCTTTCCAACATCGTCATGCTGTTCCTGATGACCGTAGTGTTCGTCGCGCTGCGTTATGGGCGCGGTCCGGCGGTGCTGGCGTCTTTCCTCAGCGTAGGGGCGTTCGATTTCTTTTACGTCGCGCCGCGCTTTACCTTTGCCGTCAGCGATGTGCAATACCTGATGACTTTTGTGGTGATGCTGGCGGTCGGCTTGATTACCGGCCAGTTGACTGCCGGCCTCAAGTACCAGGCGCGCATTGCTACCAGCCGCGAAGCTCGCTTCCGGGCATTGTATGAAATGTCGCGCGACCTGTCCGGCGCATTGATCCCGGAGCAGATTGCCGAAATCTGCGGGCGCTTCATCGAATCGCAATTTGGCGCCCAAGCCTCCATCATCCTGGCTGACCTCGACAACCACCTAAAACCGCCCCTGGCCGCCACTTCCAAGCCGCCGGTCATTGACCATGGCATTGCGCAGTGGGCGTTCGACCACGAGGAAGCTGCCGGCAACGGCACCGATACCCTGTCGGGCAGTCCGGTGCTGTATTTGCCGCTCAAGGCGCCGATGCGGGTGCGCGGGGTGTTCGTCTTCGAGCCGCTCGAACCCAAGCTGTTGATGACGCCGGAGCAGCGGCGGCTGCTGGAAACCTTTGCCAGGCTGATTGCCATTGCGCTGGAACGTATCCATTACGTGGAGATTGCCCAATCCACCACGGTTACCATGGAGTCGGAGCGTCTGCGCAATTCGCTGCTTTCCGCCATTTCCCATGACCTGAGAACGCCGCTCAGCGTGCTGGTGGGGTTGGCCGACTCCATGGCCCTAAGCAAGCCGCCGCCCAGCGGGCAGCAATTGGAAATCGCCGCCGCCATGCGCGCCGAAGCCATGCGCATGACGGCACTGGTGAATAATCTTTTGGACATGGCGCGCCTGCAGGCTGGCGTGGTCAAGCTCAACCGCCAGTGGTGCCCGTTGGAAGAAGTGGTGGAAAGCGCGCTACGGGCAGTGGGCAGCAGCCTGGTTCATCACCAGGTCAGCGTGCGCCTGGAGGAAAATTTACCCCTGCTGGAAATTGACGCCGTGCTGATGGAGCGCGTGTTCTGCAACCTGCTGGAAAACGCGGCGAAATATACCCCCGCCGGCAGCACCATCGAGATTGGTGCGACGGCTGCGGAACAGGATGTCACCATCTGGGTAGAAGACAACGGCTCCGGCCTGCCCAAGGGCAAGGAAGAAGAAATCTTCAAGAAATTCGAGCGCGGCCAGAAGGAAAATGCCACGCCGGGCGTAGGACTGGGTCTGGCGATCTGCCGCGCCATCATTGAAGCCCACGGCGGCGGCATCCAGGCCGAAAACCGCAAGACCGGCGGCGCCCGCTTTGTGTTCGCGCTGCCTAAAGGCAATCCGCCGGCCATCGAACCGGAAGAAACCGCATGAGCACGGACTCCTCCAAGCCAGTCGTGATCGTGGTGGAGGACGAGGCGCAAATCCGCCGCTTCGTCCGTCTGGCGCTGGAAGCGGAGGATTGCCTAGTGCACGAGGCAGAGACTTTGCAGCGTGGCCTGATCGATGCCGGCACGCGCCACCCCGATCTCATCATCCTCGACCTCGGTCTGCCGGATGGCGACGGAGTGGATTTCATCCGCGACCTGCGCAACTGGTCGCAAATACCGGTGATCGTCCTGTCCGCCCGCTCCGAGGAAGCCGACAAGGTAAGGGCGTTGGATGCCGGCGCCGACGACTACCTGACCAAGCCCTTCGGCACAGCGGAACTGGTCGCCCGCGTCAGGGCACATCTGCGCCGCCGGTCGCTGAGCGGCGACCAGGAGCTATCCGTCATCGAATTCGGCGACATCCGCATTGACTTGCGCAAGCGCAGCGTGGAACGCGCCGGCCAGCCATTGCACCTGACCCCCATCGAATACCGGCTATTGACTTACCTTGCCACCAACCCCGATTGTGTCCTCACTCATCGCCAGATCCTGAAAGCGGTATGGGGCCCCTCGCACAGTGAGGACGCACATTATGTACGCGTCTACATGGGGCATTTAAGGAAAAAACTGGAAGGCCAACCGGCGCAGCCCAGGCACATCATTACGGAATCCAGCGTAGGCTACCGGTTCGTACGCTAGCATTTAACTGCTGGATTTTTTCCTCATGCATTCCAGATAGGCCAACGCATCCGGCGCCGCCCCCGTGCGCTGGGCGCGCCATACGGTTTCGGCCAGGCAGTCCAACAGGTCGTGCTGCGCCGGGTGCTCCTCGCCATATTTGTTCAGCAGCGCCTGATAGGCGGCGGCGATGCCCGGCGGCTGGTCGATGGATAACTGTTCAAGAATGGAGAGATGCAGACTCATGTGCAGGAACGGGTTAGTCTCGCCCATTTCGGGGAAGTACTCCTGCTCTAGGTAGCGCTGCGGGGCATCCAGCACAGCGTGGTACTCGGCATGCATCTGCATCACTTGCAACGCCATGGCTTCCAGCGGGGTCAGCGCTTCGCTGGCGCGGTATTTGCGCCAGGCCTCGAAAAAGAACTGGCGCACTTGGTCACGGCTGGGGTTGAACAGGCTCATTCAGGTTCTTTGGCCTTGTATTCGCACAAATCGTGAATCACGCACTCGCCGCACTTGGGCTTGCGCGCCAGGCAGACGTAACGGCCGTGCAGGATCAGCAGGTGGTGGGCGTCGTGCAAATATTCCTTGGGCGTGCCCTTGAGCAGCTTCTGCTCGACTTCCAGCGGCGTTTTACCCGGCGCCAAGCCGATGCGGTTGCCGAGGCGGAAGATGTGGGTGTCCACCGCGATGGTGGGCTGGCCGAAAGCGGTATTGAGAATGACGTTGGCGGTCTTGCGCCCCACGCCCGGCAGCTGTTCCAGCGCCTCACGCGTGTCCGGCACTTCGCCGCCATGCTGCTCGACCAAGATGCGGCAAGTCGCCAGGATGTTCTTAGCCTTGGCGTGGTAGAGGCCGATAGTGCGGATGTAGTTCTCCAGCCCCGCAATGCCGAGATCGAGAATCGCCTGCGGCGTGTTGGCCACCGGGAACAACTTGGCGGTAGCAAGGTTGACCCCCTTGTCGGTCGCCTGTGCCGACAGGATCACCGCCACCAGCAACTCGAAGGTGCTGGAGTGGGTAAGTTCGGTGGTGGGATTGGGGATAGCAACGGCCAGACGGCGAAAAATCTCGCGGCGCTGGTCGGCGTTCATGCGCTAAGGTGGCTCAATGCCCGGCGGCCAAGGCTACTGGCGGCAGCGGTTGCGCCGCCACCTTGCGGCTCTCCATCCAGTTGCGGCTGGCGATCAGCAGCCCGAGGCCGATAAACGCGCCGGGGGGCAGGATGGCCAGCAGAAAGCCGTGGTAATTGGGGACGACAGTCAGCACGAACTGCTTGGCGGCTGGCCCAAAAGCCAAGTCGATGCCGGAAAACAGCGTGCCTTTGCCCACCAGCTCGCGCAAGCCGCCCAACAGGGTCAGTACGAAAGTCAGGCCCAGTCCCATCATCAAGCCATCCAGCACCGAAGGCACCACCGGATTCTTGGCAGCAAAGGCTTCCACCCGCGCCAGCACGATGCAGTTGGTGACGATCAACGGAATAAAAATGCCCAGCACCTGGTGCAGCGCCAGCAGGTAAGCGTGCATGCCGAGGTCAGTCACCGTGACCAGGGCGGCGATAATCAGGATGTAGACCGGGTTGCGGATTTCACGCGGCACCCAGTGCCGCACCGGTGAGACCGCCCCATTGGATGCCGCCATCACGAACGCGGTGGCCAGCCCCAGGCTCAGGCCATTGACGGCGGTGCTGGTCACCGCCAGCGTCGGGCACAGGCCGAGAATCTGCACCACGGTCGGGTTCTGTTTCCACAGGCCGTTCTCAATAATTTCACGATTGTCGCTCATGCTGCTTTCTCCATCACCGCGGGAGCGGCAAATAATTCGTCGCGGTGATCCGCGAAATACTTCAACACGCCATGCACCGCCTTGACCACGGCGCGCGGGGTAATGGTGGCGCCGGTCATGTAGTCGAAACTGCCGCCGTCCTTTTTCACTTTCCAGGCGTCGTCAGGAGTTTTGGCAAGCGATTGGCCATCAAAGTTCTTTTTTATCCAGTCGCTGTGACCGATATCAATGTAATCGCCCAGCCCCGGCGTCTCCTTGTGCGCCAGCACGCGCACACCAGAGATGCTGCCGTCGGCGGCGATAGCCACCAGCAGCTTGATGTCGCCGCTGTAGCCGTCCGGCGCCACGGTCTCCAGGATGATGGCCGAGGGTTGCCCATTAAGGCGGGCGCGATAGGCCAGGGTTTGCTCGCGGTTGTGGAGTTCGCCGCCGGCCGGGATTTTGATGGCATCCTGCAACAGGTCGTTGTCGTGCAGGCTTTCCGGCAGTATCTGACGGAACAGCGCCATGCGCGCTTGCGCCTCACTTTTGGCAATCGGTTCGCGCGTGGCGAAAAAAGTGTAAGCCAGCAGCAGCGTACCGACCACGGTAAAGGCGATCATGATGCCGGCCGTGCTCAGCGCATGTTTAATAACAGATTCACTCATTTGCTGTGTCCAAAAACCCGTGGCTGCGTGTAAGCGTCTATCAGCGGCACGCAGATGTTCATCAGCAATACGGCAAACGCCACGCCATCGGGGTAGCCGCCGTAGCTACGGATCAGCCAGGTCAGCACACCGATGCCAGCGGCGAAAATCAGCTTGCCTTTGGGCGTGGTCGGCCCGCTGATGGGGTCGGTGGCGATAAAGAACGCGCACAGCATGGACGCCCCACTGAACAAATGGAACGCTGGACCGGCATAGTGCGCCGGGGCGATCAGGTGGAACACCCCCGACATGGCCACCAGCGCCAGCAGGAAGGCGGTCGGGATATGCCAACTGATGATACGCTGCTGCACCAAATACAGTCCTCCCAGCAGGTAAGCGCCGACTACGATCTCGTTGCCCTTGCCGCCCAGCACGCCGAAGATCGGCGCCTGGGCGATTTCCGCAAAACCGTGTTGTAACTTCAACTGAGTTTTCAGGTAATCCAGCGGGGTGGCCGAGCTGATGGCATCCAGGCTCACCCCCTCCGGCAGTATCCGGCCAAAAATGTAATGCAGCTGGTCGGCAAATCCCAGTTGCGCCTTGGCCAGTTCCAGCGGTGCCGGCCACTGCGTCATGATGGCCGGAAACGAGATTAGCAGCACCGCGTAGCCGATCATTGCCGGGTTGAACGGGTTGTAGCCCAAGCCGCCATAAAGCTGCTTGGCGATGACGATGGCGAACAGGGTGCCCACCACCACCAGCCACCACGGCGCCAACGGAGGCAGTGCCAGCGCCAGCAGCCAGGCCGTCACCAGCGCGCTGCCGTCGAGCAGGAATGGCATGACGGGACGATTGCGCAGCTTGAGCATGACGGCTTCGGACGCCAAAGCCGTCAGCGAAGCCAGGGTCAGCGTCACCAGGATGCCGCTGCCGAATACCCAGACGTAGGCGGCAACACCGGGCAGCAAGGCCAGCAGCACCTTCAACATGATGATGCTGACGCTGGCGTTGCCGGTGAGGTATGGAGGATTGTTCATCAGCTTCCCTGTTTTTCTTGTGTTTCAGCAGCCTCACCGCGTCTGGCATCAATTTCGGTGATTTCCGCCTGCACCGCGGGCGCCAGGTTATCGGTGTTCTGTGGCGCGACTTCGGCTTTCTGCGCCTTGGCGCGCTCCATGGCGGCGGCGATGGCAGCCTTCTTGGCGTCGTCGCCGGCGGCTTCGGCCTTGGCCCCGGCAGCCTTTTGCGCATGCTTGGCGGCACGTTCCTGCTTTTCGCGCTCGATGCGCGCCAGGCGCAGTTCGTTGCGCTCGCGCGCCAGATCGGCGGCCTGCTTGGCACGATCCAGCGCGATGATCTCGCTCTTGGCGTAGCGATAGTACTGCACCAGCGGGATACGGCTGGGGCAGACATAGCTGCAGCAGCCGCATTCAATGCAGTCGAACAAGTGGTAGTCGCGCGCCTTGTCAAAATTGTCCGACTTGGCGAACCAGTACAGTTCCTGTGGCTGCAAATCGGCCGGGCAAGCATCGGCGCAGCGCGTGCAGCGGATGCACGGCATGGCCGGGGGCGGCGGCGGGAACATGTTGGCGCTGGCGACGATGATGCAGTTGGTAGCCTTGACCAGCGGCGCCTGCGGGAACGGCAGCGCGAAGCCCATCATCGGGCCGCCCATGATAAAGCTTTGTGTGCCGGCCCCGGCGCCACCGGCGGATTGCACCAGCTCGCTGATCGCCATGCCCAGCGGTGCCTCGAAATTGCCCGGCTGCGCCACGTTGCCAGTGACGGTGACGATGCGCGAAATCACCGGCTCGCCATGATGGATAAAGCGGTGCACGGTATACGCCGTCGCCACATTAAAGCACTGCACGCCAATCTCGGTCGGCAGCTTGCCGCTCGGCACTTCGCGCCCGGTCAGCACCTTAATCAGCTGCTTGGCGCCGCCGCCCGGATACAGGGTAGGTACCGCCGCCACTTCGATCGGGATGGCGCTCTCGGCACAGGCTGCGCGCATGGCTTGTGCCGCTTGCGGCTTGTTGTCCTCGATGCCGACGATGCAGCGCTCGGCGCCCAACAGATATTGCATGATCTCGATGCCCTGCACGATTTCCGCCGCACGCTCGCGCATCAGCATATCGTCGCAGGTGATGAAAGGCTCGCATTCGGCGCCGTTGAGGATCAGCGTCCGTACCGGGTGGCGCGCGTCCTCGCGCAGCTTGACGTGGGAGGGGAAGGTCGCGCCACCCAAGCCGACCACGCCGGCCTGGCGCAGGCGTTCGATCACTTCCGTCTTGCCCAGGCTGCGGTAATCCAAAGGGCCATGCTCAATCCAGCGATCTTCACCGTCCACTTCCAGCGTAATGCACACGTCCGGCAGGCCGGAGGCGTGCGGGATCGGCTGCTCGTCAATCGCAACGATGGTGCCGGAAGTCGGTGCATGCACCGCCGCGGAAATCATGCCCTCGGCGGCGGCCAGCAGCTGGCCTTTGAGTACCTGCTCGCCGATATCAACCTGCACCTTGGGCAGGTTGCCCATGTGTTGGCGTAGCGGCAGCACCAGGCGCTTGGGCAACGCCACCGGCCGGATCGGCGTGGTGGTGGATTCCAGCTTGTGCTCGGGCGGATGGACGCCGCCATGGAATTTGAATAACTTGGAAATCATGCGACCTGCTTAAGTTGTATTACGGGGTAACGCCATTTCCAGTTATCCACCTTTTCCGGGATAGGCACCATATCGATGCAATCCACCGGGCACGGCGCCACGCACAATTCGCAACCGGTACACTCGGAGGCGATCACGGTGTGCATATGCTTGGCCGCGCCCAGGATGGCGTCCACCGGGCAGGCCTGAATGCACAGGGTGCAACCGATGCACAGGGTTTCGTCTATCACCGCCACCGACTTCGGCTTGGGCTGGCCATGTTCGGCATTGAGCGGTTTGTATTCCTTGCCCAGCAGATCGGCCAAAGCGTGGACCCCGGCATCGCCGCCCGGCGGGCACTGGTTGATGTCGGCCTCGCCGCTGGCAATAGCCGTGGCATAGGGTTTGCAGCCGGGGTAGCCACATTGGCCGCACTGGGTTTGCGGCAGGATGGCGTCGATCTTGGCGACCAGCGGATCGCCCTCGACCTTGAATTTGAGCGCAGCGTAACCCAGCACGACACCCAGCGCCAGCGCCAGGCCGACCATGACAAAAATTGCGGTAAGCATTACCTGATGAGTCCCGCGAATCCCATGAATGCCAGGCTCATTAAACCAGCGGTGACCATGGCAATAGCCGCCCCTTTGAACGGAACCGGCACATCCGCCGCTTCCATGCGCTCGCGCATGGAAGCAAACAACACCAGCACCAGCGAGAAACCGACCGAGCCACCGAAGCCGAACAGCAGCGACTCGACAAAATTGTGGTTGGCCTGCACGTTGAGCAAAGGAATACCAAGCACGGCGCAGTTGGTGGTAATCAGCGGCAGGTAGATACCCAACAATTGGTACAACACTGGGCTGGTTTTCTCCACCACAATTTCGGTAAATTGCACCACGCCGGCAATCACCACGATGAAGGACAGGGTGCGCAGATAGAACAAGTCGGTGCCGAGCAGATAATGGTTAATCAGGTAGCTGCTACCGGAGCCTATGGTCAGCACGAAAGTGGTGGCCGCGCCCATGCCGATGGAGGCTTCCAGTTTCTTGGAGACCCCCATGAAAGGGCACAGCCCCAGGATCTTGACCAGCACGATGTTGTTAACCAGCATCGTGCTGAGCAGAATCAGAATATAGCTTTCGATCATGCCGCCAGCCTGTTAAATGAATGTGTGATTATCGCTTCCGCGCCGGTTTGATTCAACCTCAAGCGGGACGTGTGCCTTGGGCCGGGCTGAACTTTCTACCATGCAGCCTGACTAACCAGCCGTTACAGGCAAGCACTATAGCGGCTCGCGGCCATGAAATAAAAGAACATGTTGTTCTACACCATAACCGGGAATTATTTGATGATAGTCCATCGCCACAAGCAAAAATCTTCCCGTTTCATGGCTTTCGGTTAAAATACCGAGGTTTATCAACTCTCATTTTAGGTTGCAAATGCTGAAAGGCAGTCTCGTCGCCATCGTCACGCCCATGCATGCGGATGGCTCGCTGGATCTGGATTCCCTGCGCGCACTGTTGGATTTCCATGTCGAACAAGGCACGGACGGTATCGTCATCGTCGGCACCACCGGCGAATCGCCCACCGTGGATTTCGATGAACATTGCCTGCTGATCCGCACCACGGTGGAACAGGTCGCCGGCCGCGTTCCCGTCATCGCCGGCACTGGCGCCAATTGCACGCGCGAGGCCATTGAACTGACGCAGCAGGCCAAGGAAGCCGGAGCGGATGCCTGTTTGCTGGTCGCACCTTATTACAACCGGCCGACACAGGAAGGGCTGTACCAGCACTTCAAGGCTGTGGCCGAGGCCGTGGATACCCCGCAAATCCTGTACAACGTGCCAGGGCGTACCGGCTGCGACATCGCCAACGATACCGTGCAGCGCCTTGCCGCCGTCCCCAACATCATCGGTATCAAGGATGCCACCGGCAGTATTGAGCGCGGCACTGATTTGCTGCTGCGGGTGCCGCAGGATTTTGCCGTCTATACCGGCGACGATGCCACGGCGCTGGCACTCATGCTGCTGGGCGGGCATGGCGTGATTTCGGTCACCGCCAATGCGGCGCCCAGGCTGATGCACGAGATGTGCGTAGCCGCTTTCACTGGCCAGCTGGAACTCGCGCGCAAAATCAACCACAAGCTGTTCCCGCTGCACCAAAAGCTGTTTGTCGAGGCCAACCCGATTCCGGTCAAGTGGGTACTGGCGGAAATGGGCTTGATCGGCCCCATTCTGCGCTTGCCCCTGACCCCGCTCAGCCATCAACACCACGACACGCTGCGCCAGGCGATGCGTAGCGCGCAACTTATCCAGGAAACCGCATGACCGTACGTAAATATTTTGCTTCTGCCCTGCTGATACTGGCTTTTTTTGCCTTAGCCGGCTGCGACTCCATCCCGTTCGTTGATACCTCCTCCGACTACAAGACAGCCGGCCGCGGCAAGCCACTGGAGGTGCCGCCCGACCTGACTTCCGTCTCCGCTTCGGACACTTACGCCGTACCCGGTGCCACTTATTCTGACTTTACCAAGGGGCAGGCGCAGCAGGCGCAGGAAGCAGACAAGATTCTGGCCAATCCCAACACCATCAAACTGGAACGCGCCGGTGCCCAGCGCTGGCTAGTGGTGCAGTCCACACCGGAAAAGATGTGGCCGGTGGTGCGCGAATTCTGGACTGATCTTGGCTTTGCCGTGATTGTCGAAAACACCCAGACTGGTGTCATGGAGACGGAATGGACAGATGCTACCGACTTGAATAAGGGCGACAAGAACTACCTCGACAGATTCCAGAACTGGCTGGACAAGATGGGGGCGCTCAACAGCCGCATCAAGTTCCGCACCCGCCTTGACAACAACCCTGAAAACAATACGACCGAGGTTTACTTGAGTCACCGCAAGTTCAGCAACGTCCCGGATGACGGCAAGGTCCGCGTGAAAACGCCGTATGGCGAAGTGGAAAATGGCTTCAAGCATGAGGATTTTGATAAAAACAGCAAACTCAGCAAGGAAGATCAGGCTGTGGCGGAAGATCTGGATGCTGAAATGCTGCGCCGCCTGATGGTGAAACTGGGCGTTTCAGAACAGCAATCGCGCGCCATTGTCGCCAATCCCAATCAGGAAAAACGTGCCGAGCTGGAAAAAGACAAGGACGGCAACATCATCCTGCAGCTCAACGACCCCTTTGATCGTGCCTGGCGCCGCGTGGGCCTGGCGTTGGATCGCATTGGCTTTGTGGTGGAGGACAAGGATCGCTCACACGGCCTGTTCTTCCTGCGTTTCTCTGATATTGAAGCCGACGACGGCAAGAGTAACAAGAAAGGCCTGCTGGACAAGCTCAAGTTCTGGGGTGATGACGACAAGGACAAACAAGCCGCTGCCGACGCCAAGCCGGGAGATACAAATACCGACCAATCCTCAAGCAGCAGCAAGGACAAAGCCAATACCGACAAGAAGTACCGGCTCAAGCTGGAACATGGCGAAACCGGTTCCATTCTGTACCTCACCGACAAGAATGGCCAGCATGACAATTCGCCGACCTCCAGTCGCATCTTGAACATGCTCTACGAACAGCTCAAGTAGGTCCGCCGCCAGCGATGCGATTCGCCTCCCTGGGCAGTGGTAGCGCAGGCAATGCCCTGGTAGTGGAATCGGGCGGAACCAAACTGCTGCTGGACTGCGGCTTCGGCCTGCGTGAAACAGAGCGGCGTTTAGCCCGGCTGGATTTACAGGCCGGGCAACTGGCTGGCATTGTCGTGACCCACGAACACGACGACCATGCCAGCGGCGTGTTCAAGCTGGCGGCCCGTCACCGGCTTGGCATCTGGATCACGCATGGCACCTTGCGTGCGGCGCAACGTCACCTTCCTTCCACATTCGATGCACCACTGCACATTGTAGATAGCCATAGCGCGTTTCATATCGGCGAGATTGAGCTGCATCCCTTTCCCGTACCTCACGACGCCGGCGAACCGGTGCAGTACGTCTTCCACAACGGCGCACACAAGTTGGGTGTGCTGACCGATACCGGCAGCAGCACACCACATATCGAGGCCATGCTAAGCGGCTGCCACGCGCTGGCCCTGGAATGCAACCACGATCTTGATCTGTTGATGAACAGCTCTTACGCTTGGCTGCTCAAGCAGCGTATCGGCGGCCGTTACGGACACCTGGACAACGCCACGGCAGCCAGCCTGCTGGCCAAGCTGGATAACAGCAAATTGCAGCACTTAGTCGCTGCGCACCTCAGCGAAAAGAACAACACGCCATTGCTGGCACGTCAGGCGCTGGCTACAGCACTAGGATGTCAAGCAGAATGGGTGGGAGTAGCTACGCAGCGCGCAGGGTGCGGCTGGCGCCAGATCGTTTGATTGAATTCGGGTGGTAGAAAAACAAAAAGCCGGCAGAAGCCGGCTTTTTGCACTACTAAAAAGCAGTGATTACTTCTTTTCTTCAGCCGGGGCAGCAGCAGGAGCGGCGGCATCAGCAGCAGGAGCAGGAGCAGCAGCGTCGGCAGCAGGAGCGGCCGGAGCAGCGGCGTCAGCGGCAGGAGCAGCGGCAGCAGGAGCAGCGGCGTCAGCAGCAGGAGCAGCTTCTTCCTTCTTACCACAAGCGGTCAGAGCCAGAGCCAGCAGAGCGGCGAGCAGAACGGAACGAGTCATTTTTTATTCCCTTAATAGACAGTTGAAAACCGATATACGGCTGGCATTTTTTCAAACACATAGCCGAGTGGCAGAAATTCTATAGAGTTTTTATGCAAAAAACCAGCGCTTTCTGTCTGCGAACAAAAAATTTCATACTAAACAGCAGTCAGAACCTTAAAAATCCCGCGCCATACCAAGCATACAGCCGTTCTAGCAAGCTCTCCGGCAGTTTCGCTGGTACCAAGAAACGATGATCAGCCAGCATCTTCAGGTGCCGCAACTCTGCCTCATCTGCCAAGACTTGCTCGCCATTGATAAATACCCGGCTGTCGTGGAACAGCATCTGGCTTTTCAGATCGAGCCGGATGCCTTGATCGGCCAGCCGCTGGCGGAACGCCTCCAGCCCGATGCGGCGCGGACGCTCAAAAAGTACGTGCGGCTTGGGTTCGGTCAGATAGCAACCAAGGAAATCCGCGACATCCTCCCGCTCCCAGCGTATCCCGTCCAGCATGGACTGTACCCGGCCCAGCATCTGCTCGCCAATCTGTGCTGGATGCGTTTGCAGCTGCAGATCCGGGTCGGCATAGAGGCCATCGAGTTGTATTTGATCCTGTAGGTAAACCAAAAACTGCGTCGCCAGCTCCTGTGCCGACGGCGCGCGGAAGCCGACCGACCAGGTCATGCACTCGCCCACGGCGATGCCCCAGTGCGCCAGGCGCGGCGGCAGGTAGAGCATGTCGCCCGGCTCCAGCAGCCATTCCTGGTCGGTATGGAAGTTTTTCAGGATGCGTAGCGGCGCATCCGGCACCAGTTCATGATCCTGCTGGCTGCTGACGCGCCACAGGCGTTGGCCACGTCCCTGTAACAGGAACACGTCGTAGGAATCAAAATGCGGCCCCACCCCGCCGCCATCCGGCGCCAGGCTGACCATCAGATCGTCCAGGCGGGTGCGCGGGATAAAATCAAACTGATGCAGCAGGTCATCCGCCTCCGGCAGAAAATGGTTGACGCCCTGCACCAGCAAGCTCCAGCCTTTGCGCGGCAAGCGGGCAAAGCGCTCCTCGTCAAACGGCCCTTGCTCCAATTTCCATTTGCCGCGGGTATGCAGCACTAAGCGCGATTGCGCATCCTCTTCGCACGCCAGTCCCGCCAGTTCATCCGGCGACAACATGTCGCCAAAACCGGGGAAGGCACCGCGCACCAGTAACGGCTTTTTCTGCCAATAGTCGCGAATGAATTGGCTGGCAGTCAGGCCGCCTAAAAAAGAAATCTTCATAGGGCGCGATCATAACCCTTGCATGAATCGGCGGGAAATAGTTTAGAATGAACCGAGGTCCACATCAGAAAGACACCATGCTGCAACCCGGATCGCACGCGCCCGACTTCACCCTGCCCGATGCCGATATGGAGATGTTCAAGCTCTCCAGGCTCAAAGGCAAAACCGTTGTATTGTATTTCTACCCCAAGGACGACACCCCCGGCTGCACGTTACAGGCCATTGAGCTCAGCGATCTGGAAGATGAGTTCGCCAACTGCAATAGCGTTGTCGTCGGCATCAGCCGCGATGACTGTATGAGCCACGCCGAGTTCCGCGACAAGCACGGCCTGACCGTCCACCTGCTGGCGGATGTGGAGGGAAAAGTCTGCGAGAAATACGGCGTGTGGCAAGAGAAGGAGAAGGACGGTGTCAAGAAGATGTGCATCCTGCGCTCCACTTTCGTGATTGATGCGGAAGGTGCGTTGCGCCACGTCTGCTACGGCGTGAACCCCAAGGGTCACGCAGCGGAAATTTTGAACCTGATTAAGGAAATGAGTTAACCATGCATATCGCCATGAACACCGTTGTCTCCCTCACCTATGAACTGCGTGACAGCGACGGTAACGTCCTCGAAACCACGGCCGATCCAGTCACCTATCTGCACGGCGGCTACGACAACATTTTCCCCAAGGTCGAGGAAGAACTACACGGCAAAAAAGTGGGCGACAGCCTGGAGCTGACCCTGGAGCCGGCGGACGCCTTTGGCGAATATGATGAAGAACTGGTGCAGATCGAACCGATAGACGCCTTCCCGGTTAAGGAGCTGGAAGTCGGCATGCAATTTGAAGGCGAAGACCCCACCGGCGACGTTGTGCTCTACACCATTACCGATGTCGCCGATGGCAAGGTGGTGGTGGACGGCAATCACCCGTGGGCCGGCGAGCGCGTCAACTTCAAATGCACCGTCACCGCCATCCGCCCTGCCACCAAGGAAGAAATCAACCACGGCCATGTGCATGGAGCCGGCGGCCACCATCACTGATGGCGGAGCACAAATCCGTTAGCCCATGCCGTACCCAAGGCATGGCGTCCTTGCTAAAATTAGGCCTCGTTTAATTTCCGGGCTGGGATTGCCGTGCTGCTCTGGTTTGTCATCCTCTACCTCATGCTTTCCGTCGGCATCGGCCTGTGGGCGGCGACGCGCGTCCACAGCGCCAAGGATTTCGCCGTGGCCGGGCGCAGCTTGCCGCTGCCGGTGGTCACCGCCACCGTGTTCGCCACCTGGTTTGGTGCCGAGGCAGTGTTCGGCATCCCCGCCACCTTTGTACAGGAAGGTTTAGGCGGTGTGGTGGCCGACCCATTCGGTTCCAGCATGTGCCTGATTCTGGCCGGCATTTTCTTTTCCACCAAACTGTACAAGCTCAATATCCTCACCCTGGGCGACTTTTACCGCATGCGCTACAACCGCACGGTGGAGGTCATCACCACTATCTGCATCGTACTGTCCTACCTCGGCTGGGTGGCGGCGCAGATCAAGGCACTGGGGCTGATCTTCAACCTGGTCACCGGCGGCCCAGTGAGCCAGGAAACCGGCATGATCCTGGGCGCGGCCATCGTACTCACCTACACCACTTTCGGCGGCATGTTCTCGGTGGCCTTCCTCGATTTCGTACAAATGCTGGTGAGCATGGGCGGCCTCATGTTCATTGCCTGGAAAGTCAGCGCCATGACCGGCGGCGTAGCACCGGTGATCGAGCATGCCGCACACGCCGGCAAGCTGCAGTTCCTCCCCAAAGGCGGCGACCCCTGGCTGTGGGTCACTTTCCTCGGCGCTTGGGTCACCATGATGCTGGGCTCCATCCCTCAGCAGGACGTGTTCCAGCGCATCACCTCGGCCAAAAGTTCCAGGATCGCCATTGGCGGCTCCTTCCTCGGCGCCTCGATCTACTTCTGCTTTACCTTCGTGCCTATGTTCATCGCCTACGCCGCCACTCTGCTGGAGCCGGACAAATTTGCCGGCATCATCGCCAGGGATTCGCAACTGGTGCTGCCCATGCTGGTGCTGGATTCCATGCCGCTGTTCGCCCAGGTGCTGTTTTTCGGCGCCGTGCTGTCCGCCATCATGAGCTGCTCCTCGGCCACCCTGCTAGCACCCTCCGTAACCTTCGCCGAAAACGTGGTGCGCGGCTTCTACCCAAGAATGGGTAATCATACCTTCCTGAAAGTCATGCGCGGCTGCCTGGTCGGCTTTGCCTTGCTGGTGCTGGCCTTTGCCCTCAACTCGGAATCCTCGATTTTCAAAATGGTAGAAAACGCCTACAAGGTAACGCTGGCCGGTGCCTTCGTGCCGCTGGTGTTCGGCGCCTTCTGGAAACGCGCCACCACACAGGGCGCGCTGGTAGCCACCATAGGCGGCCTGCTATCATGGCTCATGATCGAAATCATGATAGGCGAAGCCAGTCCGGTACCGCCGCAACTGATCGGCTTGGGCATTTCCGCCATCGGCATGCTGGCCGGCTCCCTGCTACCGCAGCGGATCGGCCATAAGCATCCGCCGCCACCGGGTTTCCTGCATGAGCATGCCGCGTACGCACATAGCGGGATACATCCACACCACCCTTCTGGCGCGGGTAGGTAGCCCATCATGCTGGCGCGCTGGTTCCCACTATTACGTGACTTGCGCCAATATCAAAAAGCATGGCTGTCGCGCGACCTGATGGCTGGTTTGTCGGTCGCCGCAGTGCAGATCCCCACCGCCATGGCCTATGCCAATCTGGCCGGATTCCCCCCTGAAACTGGCCTCTACGCCAGCATGCTGCCAGTGCTGGCGTATGCGCTGCTTGGTTCCTCGCGCCAATTGGTGGTGGGGCCGGACGCAGCCACCTGCGCCATGATCGCCGCGTTGCTGATCCCTATCGCTAACGGCGACCCGATTTATTATTTGAAGCTGTCGGCGGCGCTGGCCATTACCGCCGGACTGCTGATGGTGATCGGCGGCATGACGCGCATGGGCTTCATCGTCAATTTCTTTGGCCGTCCTATCCTGGTCGGTTTTCTCAACGGCATTGCCCTTAGCATCATGGTAGGGCAAATGGGCAAGCTGCTCGACATTGGGTTGGAGAACCGAGATTTCGGGCCTTCCTTGCTGGAACTGGTGCGGCGCGCTGGCGAGACGCATTTACCTAGTCTGGCAGTAGGCGTGGCAACACTATTGCTGCTGATTGTTATCAGCCGTCGCGCACCGCGCGCGCCAGTGGCCTTGGTCGGTCTAGTGACTGCAGGACTGGGGGTTTATCTGCTCGGGCTGGGGAATAATAGCGTGATGCTGGTTGGCACCGTACCTTCTGGGCTGCCGCAATTCGCGCTGCCCGGTCTGGGATATAGCGGAGTGCAGAGCATTTTCATGAATGCGGTGGGGCTGGTCATCGTCAGCTTTACCAGTACCATGCTAACAGCGCGCAGCTTTGCCACGCGCAACGGCTATGCACTCGACGCTGACCAGGAAATGCGTGCCGTGGGTTTTGCCAACATTGCGGCAGGATTTTTCGGCGGCTTTGCCATTGCCGGCGCCGACTCGCGCACCGCCGTCAACGATGCCAGCGGCGGCAAGACGCAACTGGTTTCTGTGGTGGCCGCGCTGGCAACCGCCGTTGTGGCGCTGTTTCTGGCCAAGCCGCTAGGTCAACTACCGCTTCCCGCACTAGGTGCAGTACTGATTTTCTCCGCCTGGGGGCTGCTCGACATTGCTGCCTGGAAAGAGCTGTTTGGCATCAGCCGCTTCGAGTTCGGGCTATCGTTGTTGACTACGGTGGGGGTGCTGACCATCGGCGTGCTGCCGGGCGTGGTGCTGGCCATTCTGCTGGCGATTCTTTATGTGCTGAAAAGGATTTACCAGCCGCGGGAAGCTATCCTTGGCCTGGCGCCCGGACTGGATGGCTATAACGACCTGGAGCTTTCGCCAGACTCAAAAACGATTCCCGGGATAGTCATTTACCGCTTCGAAGGGCCATTGTTGTTCTTCAACGCTGACCTATTCAAGGCGCGCATCCTGGAGTTGGTTGCCAACGCATCGCCACCGGCGCACAGTTTCGTCTTGTCACTGGAGGCGGTTACTCAGATGGACGTAACCGGGTTGCAGGCCTTATTCCAGGTGCACGATGTGCTCAAAGCGCAAGGCGTCCGCCTCCTGCTGGCCCGCCCCAAGCGCTACATGCGCAAATACGCCCAGACCGCCCGCGCGGTCGAAATCCTGGGCAAGGACAATATCTTTCCTTCCATCCGGTCAGCGGTCAAATCAGCCTTGGCCAAGGCGGCGGCTGAACCGCCGCTTGGCCCGGGGTTCCAGCCAACAACCTGATCGGATTTCGCTTAGAAAGTTTCGGGAACGAACTTGTAGGGATAGTTCGGCTCGACGTAGTCGCCCGGTTTTTGCCGTTTCGGCAGTTTGACCTTTTCCCGCGGCAATTCCTGGTAAGGAATCTTGCTGAGCAGGTGCGAAATGATGTTCAGCCGTGCGCGTTTCTTGTTGTCGGAATTGGCCACAAACCATGACGCCCACGGCGTGTCGGTTTTGGCAAACATGTCGTCGCGCGCCCGGGAATAGTCATACCAGCGGCTGAAGGACTTAAGGTCCATCGGCGACAGCTTCCATGTCTTGCGTCCATCATCAATGCGCGCCTCGAGCCGGCGCGTCTGCTCCTCCTCGCTCACCTCAAGCCAGTACTTGATCAGGATGATGCCGCTCTCGACCATCACCTTCTCGAAAGCCGGCACCATGTCGAGAAAGCGCTTGGCCGTGGTTTCGTCGGTAAAACCCATCACCCGTTCGACCCCTGCGCGGTTGTACCAGCTACGATCCCAGATCACCACTTCGCCGGCCGCCGGGAAGTGCGGCAGGTAACGCTGTACATACATCTGGCTTTTCTCACGCTCGGTCGGGGCCGGCAAGGCAACCACGCGGAACACGCGCGGACTGACCCGCTCGGTAAGCGCCTTGATGGTACCGCCCTTGCCTGCGCCATCACGCCCTTCGAACACGATGCACACCTTGAGTCCCGCATGCACCACCCACTCCTGCAACTTGACCAGTTCGACGTGCAGGCGGGCCAGTTCCTTGTCGTAGTCTTTTGCGCTCAACTTGCCCTTGGCTTCGGGAATGTCTTTAACTTCTCCCGAATCGCTATGTTTCGCTTTTTTGCTGGTTTTAGCCATTTCTCGTCTCCTTATCAAATGAGGCCGGTCACTACACTATTGTTAGGCTTAGCAAAAGCCTAACACCCTATGCACACCATGTCTATTTCGAGCTTGTATCAGCGCTGGCAAAGCGAACAATAAAAAGTCGAGCGCTGGCCTTGACGCATGGTTTTGATGGGGGTGCCGCATACCCGGCAGGGTTGGCCAGTGCGGCCATAAACAAAATATTGCTGCTGGAAATAGCCGGGATTGCCATCCGCGCCGAAAAAATCGCGCAGGCTGCTGCCGCCGGCCTGCAGTGCTTCCTGCAAGGTGGACTTGATCTCCTGCACCAGCCGCTCGCAGCGTGGCCGGCTGAGCTTGTTGGCCGCCGTTTTCGGGCTGATACCGGCGCGGAACAGCGATTCACTAGCGTAGATGTTGCCGACTCCCACCACCAAATGCGCGTCCATGATGACGTTCTTGATCGGGGCGCTGCGGCTGCGGGTTTCCCGATAAAGGTAGGCGCCGTCGAAGTCGACTTCCAGCGGCTCCGGTCCCAGCTCTTTCAGTAACGGATGTTGCAGCGGATCGCCGGCCACCCACAACACCGCGCCAAAGCGGCGCGGATCGCGCAGGCGCAGCACGGCGCCGCTGTCGAACAGGATATCCACGTGGTCATGCTTGCCCGGCAGTTCGGCCTTTGCCAGCAAGCACAGGCGGCCAGACATGCCGAGATGCAGCAGCAGCGAGCCGCGATCGAAACGTGCCAGGATGTATTTAGCGCGCCGTTGCAGCTCCAGCAAACGCTGTCCGCCGAGGACATGGGAAAGATTCTCGGGAACCGGCCAGCGCAGCGCACCGTTGCGCACCGTGGCCGATTGCACCGTTTGCCCGAGTAGCGGCAGCAGGCCGCGCCGCGTCGTTTCGACCTCGGGCAGTTCAGGCATAAAGAGCCTATTGCGGCTTGAACCCTATCGCCGGGTTGAGGATGACGAAGCCGGTGTCTTGGGCGAAGTGGTAGATCAAGCCTTCGTCAGGGCGCGCCAGTTGCAGCTCGGGCGATTCGCGCAGTTTATCCAGATGGAGTGTCTTGCCGTTCTTCAGCTTGATCTCGAACGACGGGTACTTGGCTCTGGCATCCGGCTGGTAAGGCTCAACCGACAAGGCGGTGAGGTCTTTCCAGTTTTCGCTAAACCAAGCGTCAATTTCCTTTTGCACCGGTTTGGCCGCGGCAATGGAAACCTTCCACTGGCCATTGTCGTGATTCAGGCGCAAGCCAGTAGGCTCCCACTGCTCCAAGCGCGAGAAATCGAAGCCGGCGATCTGCTCATCCGGCCCCAGCAAGTGCTTGTCCAGCATTTCCACCACCTGGGTAGAGGCCACCTCGGCATGGCTGCTGGGCAGCAGATAAACCGCCCCGTGGTAGCCCACGTATTGACGGCCGTCCAGCGGGTTGATGGTACCGAACACGAACTCTTCGCCATCCAGGTGCAGTTTGAGCACCGGATGGTCAAGATCGTAGCGGCTGGGGTCGTCGCCCGGCAGTTTTTCCTCGGTAGTCGCGGTCAAGATGGACAGGATTTGGCCCACCACTTCATGGCTGGCGCGCGCCTTGTAGGGCTGGCTCAGGAACCAGCGGCTGTCCTGTTTCTCCAGCACCACCGCAGCCTTGGCTGGGAACTCGATGCTGATTTTTCCGATGCTCGCCGGATCCACGCTGGACACCGCCACCTTGTCCGGCGCGGCACCCTTTTGTTTAGGCACCAGATAAAGCGCCAGCGCCACGCCTGCCACCAGCAGCAGCAGAACCAGATTAAGCAGCCAGCGCGACTTCATCGTGTGCGTCTCCGCCGCCAGATCACGATACCGGCAATCAGCGAAGCCAGCGGCAATACCACCACGAAGCCGCCGAAAATCAATATGCCTTGCAGCGCGTTGTAAGCCACGGTGACGTCTTTCAGCGGCTTGGGCTGGATGGCGATCAGGTTGTCGTCGCCCGCCAGCCAGTTGACCATGTTGATGCCCAGATCCAGGTTACCGCCGTTGGAGATGAAAGCATTGGCCAAGAAACTGCCGCCGCCGACGACTATCACGCGCTGGGTGATATTCTCTGCCTTGCGCTGCATGGCCACGGCAATGTTGATGGGGCCGGCGATATCGCGCTTGGCATCGAAATCCACCTTGCCGTCGGCCTTGCCGGTTTCCAGCCAGCCGTTTTGCGCCACTTGAATCAGACGCGTCACTTGCCAGTCGCCGTTGTTGTCATGCACCTCGATCTGGCGCGCCTGGGGGAACGCGGTCAGCAGGGTAAAGCCCTTGGTGATGGGGTGTTCGGTATATTGCCGGCCGATCACGGTACGCGGGTCTATGCCGTTCTGCGCCGAAGTCGGGTCTACCGCCACGCCAGGCGTCAGCGTCAGCCCCAGGTATTCGGCCAGCGGCTGCAAACCGTGCAGCGACTCCTGGTCTATCAGCCACAGCAGGTTGCCGCCGCTGTGGACGTAACCCATGATCTTGTCCACTTCCGCCGGCGAGACATCCACCTGCGGGCCGGCGATCACCAGCATGGCGCCGCTGCGCGGCACGCCTTTCTCAGCGGTGAGATCGGGGTTGGCTAGTTTGAAGCCCTTGGTGCCCAGCTGATGGCCGAATTCGCCCAGCTCGTGGCCCTTGTCGCCAATTAGGCTGCGCTCACCATGGCCGTCCAGATACATCACGGCACGCGCACGCGAGCGTGCCAGTCGCACCAGTACATTGGTCAGCTCTCGTTCGGCATAGGCCGGCACCAGATGCTCGGTGCGCTTCTGGTATTCCACCACCAGTTCGCCATCCTTGCTGATGCCGGCGTCCTGGGCGCGCTTGGGCTCCTTGGACGTATTGATGAACACCAGGTGGATGTCGGACTTGGCGCGCTGGTAGCGGGCGATAAAGTCGTGGATGTTTTTCTTGCGGTCGGCGTCGTCGTTTTCCACGAAAGCGGTGATGTTCACCGGCCCTTGCATCTTCTTGACGATGTTGGCGCTGCCCTCGGTCAACTGGTTGCGCGCGCCTTGCGTCACGTCGCGTTCGGCATGGAATTGCCGGGTGGCGTAACCCAGCATGGCGATCAGCGCCAGGAACAAGGCGACAAACAGCCAGTTCTGCACAAATAACTGAAATCGGAGTTTGCGGTTGATTTTCATAATGGTCTGTCTGTGGGTTATCCGCGCAGTCGGTCGGAATCCAGGCGGCGCACCGTCAGCACCAGGAAAGCCGTGATAAACAGCAGGAAATAAGCAATGTCGGTGGTATTCAGCACACCATTGGAGAATGACTCGAAATGCCGCATCAGCGACAGGTAGTTGAGCGGGCTTTCTGGGTCGGTAGCAAAGTTGTCAATAATCACCAGGCCGACCAGCGCGATGAAGCTGATGATGGCGGCAATAATCGGCTGCTGCGTCAGGCTGGACATGAAAATGCCGAGCGCGGCAAACGCCGCCGCCATCAGCCACAAGCCCAGCGCGTTAGTCAGCACCAGTGCGATGTCGAGATCGGTGGCGACATTCAGGCTGAGCACCATGGCCAGCAGGATGCCCACCACCAGGCTGACGAAGGCCAGCAGGCCGGCAAACTTGCCCAGTACGATTTCAAACAGCGAAACCGGCGCCGAAAACAGGAACACCATGGTCTGGTTCTTGCGCTCCTCGGCAATCTGGCGCATGGTCAACAGCGGCACCGCCGTCAACAGCACCATCACCGCGATGCCGAACACCTGCGGCGTCACGAAAGCGGTAAAGCCCACGCGCTGCTCGGGCGCCATGGCGCCCTGCATGGCTTCAAAATAATGGCCGACCGCATTGGAGAAAAACAGGCCCAGCAGCAGTTGCAGCAGCGCCAGGATGATCCAGGCCATGGGCGAAGAGAACAGGATTCTCAGTTCCTTGCCGGCAATGGTGAATATCATTTTCATGTCGTCAAATCTTCCATCTGCGTTAGTTGCAGGAACACGTCTTCCAGCGAGGTGGTATCAGGCGCGATGTGGTACAGCCCCCAATCGCCCGCCACCGCCGCGCGCACCACGCCTTCGGCCACCGTATCGGCCGTCAGCTGCTCAAAACGCAGGCGCAGCATATTGCCCGCCTGTTCCACCTCGGCCACGCCGGGCAACGCCAGCAAGGCCTCGAACGCCGGCGAACGGCGCAGTCCAACCAGCAGGCGATCACTTTCGCGGCTTTTCTTCAGCGCCTCGATAGCGCCGTTGAACACCAGTTGCCCTTGATGGATGATTTGCACCTGGTCGCACACCATTTCCACTTCCGGCAGGATGTGGGTGGACAGGATCACGCTATGCTCGCCGCCCAGTTCGCGGATCAGCGCGCGGATGTCGCGAATCTGGATCGGGTCAAGGCCGCGCGTCGGCTCGTCCAGCACCACCACCATCGGGTTGTGGATGATGGCCTGGGCGATGCCCACACGCTGCTGATAGCCGGTGGACAGGTTTTCGCACAAGCGCTTGCTCATTTCGGTGAGGCCGGTGCGTTCCTTGGCGCTGGCCACGGCGCGCCTGACCTTGTCGCGTGGCACGCCGTGCATCCTGGCTGCCAGCGCCAGCATCTCGTCCACCGTCAGCTCCTTGTATAGCGGCGGCGTTTCCGGCAGGTAGCCGATCAGCGCCTTGGCTTCCTTGGGGTGCTCGATCATATCAATGCCGCATACCTTGACCGTGCCTGAGGTGGGCGCCAGGTTGCCGGTCAGCATTTTCATGGTGGTGGACTTACCGGCGCCGTTGGGGCCCAGGAAGCCCAGTACTTCGCCCTGGTTCAGGTTAAAGCTCACCTCGTTGACGACCACATGGTCGCCGTAGGCGCGTGTCAGCTCGGTAACCTCGACGGTAACAGTATTCATAGAGTCAGCAATATCCGGGTTCTGGATTTGGAAGGCGGCTAAATTAAAAAAACGCCTGACAGTTGTCAAGCGCCGGTATGATTGGAAATTCAACCTAAACAAGCTATATTGGCGCCCATTATGGATGAACTCGACATCCATGTCACGGACTAACCCTCTCCAAACTTTAGCCACGGATTACATGCAAAAATATCTTTCCTTGCCGCGCTTGGCCGTTGTCATGGTTGCCCTGCTGTTTTCCAGCGCCGCCATCTGCGCCCAGGCGGAGAAGCCGGAACTGTCCAGCGAGTTTATTTACAAATACCTGGTCGCCGAGATCGCCGGCCAGCGCGGCGACCTCGGCCTGTCCAGCAACCTGTTCTATGAGCTGGCGAAGTCCAGCCGCAACCCGCAACTGGCCGAGCGCGCGGCACGCGCGGCAGCCTTCAGCAACCAGCGGCAGCTGGCGATTCGCTCCGCCACGCTCTGGCTGGAACTTGACCCCGGCTCCACCGAGGCGCAAGAGGCGCTGACGCAAATGCTGCTCGGTACCGGCAAGCTCAACGAGGCACGTCCCCATCTGCAAAAACTGCTGGCGGACGAAGCCACCCGTGCCACCGGTTTTCTTTACCTCAACGGCGCACTGTCCCAGCAATCCGACAAGGCCGGTGCGCTACGCCTGGCGCAAGACCTGGCCAAGCCTTATCCCGAGCTGCCTGAAGCTCATTTCACCATCGCGCACAGCGCATGGAGCGCGGGCAAAACCGAGCTGGCGCTGCAAGAGCTGAAAACCGCTAATGACCTGCGGCCGGGCTGGGACTTGGCCGCGTTGCTGCGCGGCGAGATTCTGCTGGGCAAGTCGGCGGACGATGCGCTCGGCTTTTACCGTGGCTTTCTGGAACAGTACCCCAATACACGTGAAGTGCGTCTGGCCTATGCCAAGCTGCTGATCGCCCAGAAACAATTCGACCCCGCTCGCCAGCAGCTCAAACAACTGCTGGAAGCCGACAGCAACCCCAGCATCCTGATAGTCGCTGGCCTGCTTTCGGTGCAGCTGGGCGACCTGACGCAAGCCGACAATTATTTCCAACAGGCGCTGGATGGCGGCTTCCAGGATCGCGACCAGATACTGCTGTATATGGGGCAATCCGCCGAACAGCAAAAACACGATGACCAGGCGATTGCCTTGTACAGCCGTGTGGAAGAAGGCCAATACCACTTCGATGCCCAGCTACGCACCGCTAATATCATAGCGCGGCGCGATGGCCTGGAAGCTGCGCGCAAATTCCTGCACGGGCTGACCGATCTCGACAGCGGGCAGCAGGTGACGGCCCGCCAGGTCGAAGCCTCGCTGCTGATGCAGGCCAAGCGTTCGCAAGAAGCCTACGACCTGCTGGAAAATACCGTCAAAACTCTGCCCAACACCCCGGATCTGATTTATGACTACGCCATGGCGGCGGAAAAGCTGCAACACTTCGACGTCATGGAAAAACAGCTGCGCGAACTGATTCTGCTCAAACCCGACTATGCCCAGGCCTACAATGCCCTCGGCTATTCGCTGGCCGACCGCAACGTGCGCCTGGACGAAGCGCGCAAGCTGATCGAAAAAGCCAATGCCTTGAGCCCCAATGACTACTTCATCCTTGACAGCATGGGCTGGGTGCAATACCGCCAAGGCAAGCTGGATACGGCGCTGGAGTACTTGCAGCGCGCCTATAGCCAGCAGGCCGACCCGGAAATCGCCGCGCATCTCGGCGAAGTGCTGTGGAAACAGGACAAGCATGATGAAGCACGCAAAACCTGGGAAGAAGCCTTGCGCAAGTTCCCGGACAATGAACTGCTGCTCGACGCAATCAAGAAGTTCAAGTAGTGAAACGCCTGCTCCACTACAGCCTGTTCTGGCTGGGTTGCCTTGCCTTGTGTGCCTGCTCCAGCCTGCCGTTTTTGTCCAGCGCGCCCAAACCGCCGCCGGCCGAACCGGACACTTACCGCAACCACCTGCATCACCTGCAAACGATCCAGTCCTTTGCCGTCAACGGCCGCATCGGCGTGATTACGGAGAAGAAAGGCTTTTCCGGCAGCATGCGCTGGTACCACAACAGCGAGGGCGATGAGATCAGCTTGTTTTCCCCACTGGGCAGCCAGCTCGGCCAACTCAGCGCCAGTGCTGACGGCGTCACCCTGACCACCAGCGATCACAAAACCTATACCGCCCACGATGCCGAAACGCTCACCCAGGACAACCTGGGCTGGAGCCTGCCGCTGTCCGGGCTGTCCGACTGGGTGCTGGGACGCCCCACCACCACCAGCAACGCGCAAGTCGTCGCCTGGGATGATGCCGGACACATCACCCGCATGCAGCAAGACGGCTGGGACATCGAATATCCAAGTTACCGCGAAAGCGACGGCTTCCAACTGCCGGGCAAGGTGCTGCTCAAAAGCCAAAAGCTTGATATCAAGCTGATCATTGAGGAGTGGGTTGGACTACAGGCAGGGCAATAATAAATACGGGTTGGACTGACCTAGTAATGCTAAAAGGCGTTTCTGCCGTGGAGTTGAGCTTTACAAATCATTCAGCGCCAACCTATTACCAGCAACACACTGGCTTTTAATTCTAATCCAATCGAAAGTGCTTGCTCATGCTAGACAATGATGAAAAAGTGAACCGCAAAAGTATTTGCCATAGCCTTCCCAAAACTGTGCCTATGCTATGCGGATTTTTTCTGGTTTTTGCCTCCCTAGATGAGGCGTTCAGTGCCGATAAGCAATGTACCGTTACAAAGAAAGCTCAAATTCAGATACAGGAAAACGGCAACCGTTTTATGGGTGTTGTTGAATTAAACCACAAGAGCGTCATGATGCTGATTGATTCAGGTGCTTCCCGTGCAGCTCTCGTGCCTGATGCCGGTGATGCCATGATGCTGTATCAACAGCAAAGAAAGATTACACGTATTGACGGTGTAGGCGGCCGCATTGAAAGGCATCCGTATGCTGCATCGATACTTCAGTTTGGGCCTGTTGTACTGTTAAATCACGATATGGATGCGGTCAATATCAGCAGCCCGAACGAGGTGAGGAATAGTTCTACGCCTCTTGGCTTAATTGGAACCGATGTTCTCAGCATCTTTGATGTTGAGTTTGATTTCCCAAACCATACGATGAGCTTTTATGAAGTTAACAACTGTGATGGACGATTTCTGCCTTGGGAAGGACCATATCAGGATATTCAGGCAATTAAAGGGCAAGGAAATGTGTTCATTATCCCTGTTGAGTTGAATGGGCAGGTTATTGAGGCATTAGTGGACACGGGGGCGAATATTTCTACTTTAGGAAGTGAAGCCGCAAAAAGAATGGGGCTTGATCTTAAAAACAGAACCGGAAAAGTGACTCAGTTCTACGGCGCTGCGGGACGGGCTGTTAATGCAGAGCAGTACAACATCGAAACCGTGCAAATTGGTAATTTAAAATTTAACAATATTCCGCTGTTCGTCCGTTCAGAATCATTTGCAAATTTTGACATGCTGCTCGGAATTGATTTCCTGAAGGGGCAAAAAGTCTGGCTGTCGTATAAAACAGACCAGGTGTTTTTTCAATCGCAGAAGCGCCAATGAATTAGCAGGCTCGCCGTGAAAAAGTTCCAAACCTACCCCGCCCCCGCCAAGCTCAACCTGTTCCTGCATGTGATTGGGCAGCGCGCGGACAGCTACCACCTGCTGCAAACCGTGTTCCGCTTGCTGGATTACGGCGACACGGTCAGTTTGGCCGTACGTAATGATAGCGACATCCGCCGGCTAGGCGATTTGCCGGGCGTGGCCGCCGAGCAGGATTTGTGCATACGCGCCGCGCGCTTGTTGCAGCAACACAGCGGCTGCCAGCTGGGGGTGGATATCCGGCTGGAAAAGCGCATCCCCATGGGTGGCGGACTGGGCGGCGGCAGTTCCGACGCCGCCACTGTACTGCTGGCGCTCAACCGTCTGTGGCAACTGCATTTGCCGCGGCAGGAGCTGCTACGGCTGGCACTACAACTGGGCGCGGACGTGCCGGTATTCGTGTTCGGCAAAAATGCCTGGGCCGAGGGCGTCGGCGAGCAGTTGCAGCCTATTGCCTTGCCGTCGGCCTGGTATGTGGTATTGACCCCGGCCGCGCACGTCGCCACCGGCCAAATCTTTGCCAGCCAAGAATTGACAAGGGACACGATTCCCGCGACAATGGCGGCCTTTTTTAAGGGCTACGGTCACAACGACTTGGAACCCGTGGTGTGCCGGCAGTACCCCGCAGTAGCATCCGCGCTAGAATGGCTGAAGGCTTTTGGCGATGCCAGGATGAGCGGTTCCGGCGCCAGCGTGTTTCTGGAATGTGGGAGCGAAGCCGAGGCAAAACGTGTGTTGGCGCTAAAACCTGAAAATATTGCCGGGTTTGTGGCGCGGGGGCTGGAGCAACACCCCCTGCACGATTTTGCCGCATAAGTTTATTGGGGAGTCGCCAAGCTGGTTAAGGCACCGGATTTTGATTCCGGCATGCGAAGGTTCGAATCCTTCCTCCCCAGCCAGAACAAGCGTGTAGCATTACACGCTTTTGTTTTTTCTACAGAGGATCGCAGCCTTGGCCTACGGCGACATGATGGTATTTACCGGCAATGCCAACCCCCAGCTTGCTGAGGAAGTCGTCGCGCATCTTGGCATCCAGTTGGGCAAGGCCACGGTCGGCCGTTTCAGCGATGGCGAAGTAATGGTCGAGCTGCTCGACAACGTGCGCGGCAAAGACGTATTCGTGCTGCAATCCACTTCCACGCCGACCAACGACAGCCTGATGGAAGTCATGGTCATGGTCGACGCCCTGCGCCGCTCCTCCGCCGCCCGCATCACTGCCGCCATCCCGTATTTCGGTTATTCGCGCCAGGATCGCCGCCCGCGTTCGGCGCGCGTCGCCATTACCGCCAAGGTAGTTGCCAACATGCTCACCAGCGTCGGCGTCAACCGCCTGCTAACCATGGATTTGCACTCTGACCAGATCCAGGGCTTTTTCGACATTCCAGTAGATAACATTTACGCCACCCCCATCCTGCTGGATGACGTGTGGAAGCACAACTACGCCAATCTGGTGGTGGTCTCGCCCGACGTCGGCGGCGTAGTACGCGCCCGCGCGCTGGCCAAACAGCTCAATTCCGACCTCGCCATCATCGACAAGCGCCGTCCCAAGCCCAACGTGGCCAAGGTCATGCACATCATCGGCGAAGTGGAAGGCCGCACCTGCGTCATCATGGATGACATGGTGGATACCGCCAATACGCTGTGCGAAGCCGCCAATGCGCTCAAGGAACATGGCGCCGCCAAGGTGGTGGCCTATTGTACTCACCCGGTGCTTTCAGGCAGCGCGGTGGAACGCATCAGCAATTCCCAGTTGGATGAACTGGTAGTGACCAACACCATCCCGTTGCGCAAGGATGCCGCCGCCTGCGGCAAGATACGCCAACTGAGCGCCGCCGGACTGCTGGCGGAAACCATCCGCCGCATCAGCCGCGAGGACTCAGTCAGCTCACTGTTCATGGATTAAGTTTTTTGCCAAGGCGGAGTTCCGCCAAGGCTTTAACCTTGTTATCTGGTCGCGGATAGCAAATTTTTAGGAGTAGTAAAAATGCAAATCGAAATCAATGCCAACAAGCGCGAAGCGCAAGGAACGGGTGCGAGCCGCCGTCTGCGCCGTGCCGGCAAGGTACCGGGTATCGTTTATGGTGGCGGCAAGGATGCCGTCAGCATCGAGCTGAACCACAAGGACCTGTTCCTGCAATTCCGCCACGAAACCTTCCACTCTTCCATCCTCAACCTCAACCTGGACGGCAAGAAGGAACAAGTGCTGCTGCGCGATTACCAGCTGCACCCGGTGCGCAACGACATCGCCCATATCGACTTCCAGCGTGTGAGCGCCACAGAGAAAATCCATGTCAAGGTGCCGCTGCACTTCGTCAACGCCGAAATCGCCCCAGGCGTGAAGCTGGCGCACGGCATCGTCACCCACATCTTTACCGAAGTGGACGTGCACTGCCTGCCCAAGGACCTGCCGGAATTCATCGAAGTGGATCTGGCTAACCTTGAAGCCGGCCATTCCGTCCACCTGTCCGAAATCAAGCTGCCCAAGGGCGTGGAATTCGTACAGTTGGCCCATGGTGACGACGCTGCCGTCGCCTCCATCCCGGTCCCACGCGGTGGCGTGGCAACCGAGGATGAAGAAGCCGCGGCCGCTGAATAAGCCACGGCCTGAAGGAATGAAATACGCGCGTTTCGGCTTGCCGGAACGCGCGTTTTTTCTTCACGGCACAAAGACATGAGCGGCATCCGCCTATTCGTCGGCCTCGGCAATCCCGGCCCGGAATATGAAACCACGCGCCACAATGCCGGCTTCTGGTGGGTGGATGAGGTCGCGCGTGAAACCGGCGCCCGCTTGAGCAACGAAGCCAAGTTCTTCGGCTTGGCCGGCCGTCTCAAATCCGGCGCGCACGAAGCCTGGCTGCTGCAACCGATGACTTTCATGAACGCCAGCGGCCGCGCCGTTGCTGCGCTGGCGCGCTTTTACAAGATCGAGCCGGAAGAGATTCTGGTGATCCACGACGAGCTGGATTTGCCCCCCGGCCAGACCAAGCTCAAGAAAGGCGGCGGCAACGGCGGGCACAACGGCCTCAAAGATATTTCCGCACACCTCGGCACGCCCGATTTCTGGCGCCTGCGGCTCGGCATCGGCCATCCCGGCGACAAAAACGCGGTGATCAACTTCGTGCTCAAGCCGCCGCTGAAGGAAGAAACCGCGCTGATCGAAGACAACATCCAGCAAAGCGCCAAACTGCTGCCCATGCTGCTGGAAGGCCAGTTTGAAGCGGCCATGTTGAAATTGCACACCAAGCCTAAGGATAAAACACCATGAAATGTGGCATCGTCGGATTACCCAATGTTGGCAAATCCACCCTGTTCAACGCCATCACCCGCGCCGGCATCGAAGCCGCCAACTACCCGTTCTGCACTATCGAGCCCAATGTCGGCATCGTCGAAGTGCCGGACAAGCGCCTCGACGGCCTGGCAAAAATCGTCAACCCGCAAAAAATCCAGCACGCCATTGTCGAATTCGTCGACATCGCCGGGCTGGTGGCGGGGGCATCGAAAGGTGAAGGCCTGGGCAACAAATTCCTCGCCAACATCCGCGAGACCGACGCCATTGCCCACGTGGTGCGCTGCTTCGACGACGGCAACGTCGTGCACGTCGCCGGCAAGGTCGATCCGCTGGCCGACGTCGAAGTCATCAACACCGAACTGGCGCTGGCCGACATGGAAACGGTGGAAAAAGCCATCGCTCGCGAAAGCAAGAAGGCCAAGTCTGGCGACAAGGATGCTATTGCTTTATGCGCCGTACTGGAAAAAGTGCAAAAGCACCTCGACCAAGGCCTGGCAGTACGCACGCTGGGGCTGGACAAGGAACAGCTGCAACTCATCAAGCCGCTGTGCCTGATTACCGTCAAGCCCGTCATGTACCTCGCCAACGTCGAGGAAAACGGCTTCCACGACAACCCGTTGCTGGCCAAGGTAGAACAACTGGGCAACAAGGAGCACTCCCCGGTGGTCGCCATTTGCGCCAAGATCGAATCCGAAATTGCCGATCTGGAAGACGATGACAAAACCATGTTCCTGGCCGAGATGGGCCTGGAAGAGCCCGGCCTCAACCGTGTCATCCGCGCCACCTACGACCTCCTGGGCCTGCAGACCTACTTCACCGCCGGCGTCAAGGAAGTACGCGCCTGGACCATCCACAAGGGCGACACCGCGCCGCAAGCCGCCGGCGTCATCCATACCGACTTCGAAAAAGGCTTCATCCGCGCCCAGACCATTGCCTACAACGACTTTATTGCCTGCGGCGGCGAACACGGCGCCAAGGAAGCCGGCAAAATGCGCTCCGAAGGCAAGGACTACGTGGTGCACGACGGCGACGTGATGAACTTCCTATTTAGCAGCTAACTTTGACAAGGCGGTGCCAACTCAATAGAATTGCGCCTTTCGTTTTTCCGGTGATGTAGCTCAGCTGGTTAGAGCGACGGATTCATAATCCGTAGGTCGAGGGTTCAAGTCCCCCCATCACCACCATTGCACTGTTTTATCCAATACAGCGAAACACACTAAACCCGCGTAACTGCGGGTTTTTTGTTGCCTGTTTGTCCAAGCGCATATATCCTGATACAACTTAATCCGTTGGTAACTGTTGGTGGTTTTGTTGGTAACAGCAGTTACCAACGAGACTGTTACCAACAATCCCAAGAAAAAGGGGGATATATGGCGTTGTCAGATACTGCGATACGTACCGCTAAGCCACAGCCTAAGCCATTAAAGATGTCAGATGCTGGTGGTCTTTTTCTGTTGGTAACTCCTTCTGGTGGGAAATGGTGGCGATATTCCTACCGCCTGAATGGCAAGCAAAAGACTATATCTCTTGGCATTTACCCGGATGTTGGCCTCAAGGATGCTAGAAACCGGCATTCTGAAGCCCGTAAGCTGCTTGCACAGGGCATAGACCCCAGCGAAAGTAAAAAGGCAGCTAAAGCCGCTGGCGCTGATCGTGCAGCTAACAGCTTTGAGGTGGTTGCCCGTGAGTGGTGGGCATCGCACATGGCGAACAAGGCCGAAAGCCATAGGGAAAAAGTAATCCGCCGGTTTGAACTCTACTTGTTCCCGTGGCTGGGTGGTAAGCCGATTGCCGAAATTACCGCCCCGCAAATATTGGAAGCAGTCAAACGAATAGAAAAGCTGGGCATACTTGAAACTGCCCACCGTACCTTGCAAACTGCCGGACAGGTGTTTCGCTACGCTGTTCAGACCGGCAGAGCCATACGCGATGTTACTGCCGATCTTAAGGGTGCATTGCCACCGACCACCACAAAGCATATGGCGACATTTACCGAACCCATGGAGGTGGCAGAGTTGTTGCGCGCCATAGATGGGTTTAAGGGTACTTTAACCGTGCAGTGCGCCCTACGGCTTGCCCCGTTGGTGTTTGTGCGGCCTAGCGAGCTAAGGATGGCAAAGTGGGCAGATATAGACTTGGATGTTGGTGAGTGGCGCTATCTGGTGAGCAAAACAAAAACCGATCACCTTGTACCTTTGCCAAGGCAGGCTGTCGAGATTCTGCGCGAATTGCACCCGTTATCCGGGCATGGTGAATACGTTTTCATGGGCGGACATTCTCCACTTAAACCCATGAGCGAAAGCGCGATAAATGCAGCTTTGAAACGGATGGGCTACGATACCAAAACACAGATAACCGGGCATGGTTTCAGGGCAATGGCGCGTACGATACTGCATGAACGATTGGACATTGACCCGCATATCATCGAGCACCAATTGGCGCATAAGGTGCCCGATGCCTTGGGCGCAGCCTATAACCGCACAAAGTTTATCGAGCAGCGCAAAGAGATGATGCAAGTATGGGCGGATTATCTGGATAAACTCAAGGCTGGTGCGGATGTTATACCGATACGAGCATAATCAGTTATCCACGCCTAGCCCGACGGGGCGAAAACAGGGCTACCCTTACCCTGCGGCGTGGGTTCGATTTGAGGGCAAGCGAGAAAGGGGCGCTATGAGAAAACCTTGGGAAAATGACAGTTGTGAGCATGTCCAGTCCTACTACACAATTTATCCAGTTCCAGTACAGCAACAACTTTGGAATATCGCCAACACCTTGCGCGGCAAGATGAATGCCGACGAATTCCGCGATTACATTCTGGGGTTCATCTTTTACAAATACCTGTCCGAGAAAATCCAGCGTTTCTGCGATACCGAACTCGAACAGGAAAACCTGACCTTTGCTGACATCAATGAATCAACAGCAAAAGGCCAAGACTACATCGCCGCGCTGGAAGAAGCCGCGCTGGATGAACTGGGTTATGGCACCAGCATCCCCACGTGTGTGCTGGTGTTTAAAAAATGCCGCAAGCACCCCGACAACATCTTGTTTATCGATGCCAGCCAGCACTTTGACAAAGTCAAAACGCAAAACATCTTGCGACCTGAGCACATTCAGAAAGTTGTGGCGGCATACAAGGCGCGCACCAATCAAGACAAATACAGCCATGTCGCCAGCATCGCCAGCATCAAGGCCAACGACTACAACCTGAATATTCCGCGCTATGTGGATACCTTCGAGGCGGAAGAGGCGATAGACCTCAACACTATTGCTGTGCAACTGGCGGCGCTGGAGCAATCCAGCAAAATCACCGATGCCACCATTGCCGCATTCTGCCAAGAGCTGGGCATTGCCCCGCCGTTTGCACAGGCGTATGCTTCCGCAATGAACCGTGGCTTCCATGCTCCATCTGGACGGGATAAAGAGCATGCCTAAACACTCCCTCCCATCCCTTCAATAAAGGTATGGATAAAGGTTTGAATCTTGTCCGCCACACGCTCCAATATCGTTTTGCGCTCTAATATCTTCGGCTTAAAGCTCAGGGCATCGGCAATTTCCTTGTCCCTGGGCAAGGCATATGCTATCTGGTAGATGATGAAGATGTTGTCGATGAGGAGTGGCTAGACAAGCGATTGCTTGAGCTTAAGCGCATTCCCAATACCAATTAATTTTTGCGCGGATGTTCTGGCAACCTCATCCACTTAGCAAAATTTTATCTGGGTAAAAATCCGGGTAAAAAAATAGTTACAACTTATCCTCATCAGTAAAAGTTGGTGGTTGATGACGTTTTTAGAAGATTAAGATCGCATTGTTGTTGGTAACTTTGTTGGTAACAGCTAATTAAATAATTTGCAGATCATTGTTTAATGCGGCTCGTATAGATTTGTTTGGTTGACCCCATCCCAATATATGGTCTCACAAAGCATCGTGATGACTAAAAAGCCCAGAATCTAATAGGTTCTGGGCTTTTTCTTTGCATCACGCCGCATCATCACAATTCTTGACATACCCCAATTTGGAGGGGTAACTTTGTGGGGTAGCACACATACCTCACTACGGAGTTACCCCCAAATGGCGCTATCAGATACGGCAATCCGCAATGCAAAGCCCGCCAGCAAAGCATTCAAGTTGTATGACGAATCGGGGCTTTTTGTACTCATAAACCCCAATGGCGGCAAGTGGTGGAGACTTAAGTACCGCTTTGATAATAAAGAGAAACTTCTTTCTCTTGGTACATATCCAGAGGTGTCGCTGAAGGATGCTCGTGAGAAAAGAGATGCCGCTCGCAGGCTAATCGCTGGTGGAGTTGACCCAAGCGCAGCCAGACAAGCCGAAAAATCATCAAGACTGGGAAGTGCGGCAAACAGCTTTGAAGCCGTAGCCCGTGAATGGTGGGCATCGCACATGGCGAACAAAGCGCCCAGTCATAAAAATAAGGTTCTTCGCCGCTTTGAGCTTTACCTATTCCCTTGGATTGGCAAAAAGCCAATTGCCGATATAACTGCCCCTGAAGTTCTTACAGCGATTACCCTTTGTTGTGAAATAGCCCTGCAAAGCGTATAAGTTATTCCATTGCGGACATGAGTAGCGGGCTTGGTGTCATGAAATTCAAGGACTACTACGAAATACTTGGCGTTCCTCGGACAGCAACGCAGGATGACGTCAAACAAGCCTACCGCAAGCTCGCCCGTAAATTTCACCCGGACGTAAGTAAAGCTCCTGATGCCGAAGAGCGCTTCAAGGAACTCGGCGAAGCCTATGCGGTGCTAAAGGACTCCGAGAAGCGTGCTGCTTATGACCAGATGGGCAGCGAGTGGAAGACTGGGCAGGACTTTCAGCCCCCTCCTGACTGGGGCGCTGGATTCGAATTCAATGGCAGCGATACCGGCATGGGCAGCGGATCGGACCATAGTGACTTCTTTGAAGCATTGTTCGGCCGTCAGGCTCGCGGCAGGCAGCAGCCCCATATGCAGGGCCAAGACCACCACGCAAAGATGATGATCGATCTGGCTGACGCCTATCGAGGTGCCAAGCGCAGCATTTCACTGCGAATGCCGGCTTACGATGCCCAAGGCCACGTAACGACACAAGAGCGCAAACTTGATGTCAGCATTCCCAAAGGCATCCGCGCCGGACAGCACTTGCGTCTTTCTGGTCAAGGTGGCCCCGGGTTTGGCGCCGGGCCGGCAGGGGACTTATTTCTGGAAATCGCTTTTAACCCTGATCTGCAATTTCGTGCCGACGGCCGTGACGTCTATATGGACTTGCCGCTCGCACCTTGGGAGGCCGCACTCGGGGCTTCAATCACGACGCCGACACCTGAAGGCCCGGTTCAACTCACCATTCCTCCCGGTTCTATTGCTGGCCGGAAGTTACGATTGAAGGGGCGGGGCATTCCGGGTTCTCCGCCTGGAGATTTGTATGTGGTAATGACCATCGCTCTGCCGCCAGCCAATAGCGATCAAACTCGGGAAGCCTATCAGGCAATGGCAAAGGCCTTTGATTTCAATCCAAGGGAACTTCAGAAAGGATAATTCGACATGATCGAAAACGAGATGACCTTTCTTCAGGGTGACGTGGTCGAAGAGGAAGTGCAGTTGACGATTGTAGAGCTTTGCCAAGCCTGCAATGCCGAAATCGATCATGTGATGATCTGGGTTGTAGAAGGTATTCTGGCGCCACAAGGCGAAACACCGCGGGACTGGCTTTTTAGCGGTGATTCGCTTCGTCGCGCCCGGTTGGCGCAGCGGCTGTCGCGCGACCTTGAAATCAATCCGCCGGGTGTCGCGCTCGCACTGGATTTGCTGGATGAAATTGCTACGCTACGGGCTCAACTTCAGTGTGCCGGAATCAGCGAGGTACGGGTTGAGGCATCCAAGATCCAGTGACAGATGTTCGTTGAGAGTACCTGCTGCCGTTGCGCTTGCGGTGCCTCTGTTGTAGCTGGAGCTTGCGTACGCAGAAGAAGCCATGAGCGGAAAATCACGGGTTAGTCATCTTTGAGGTTCAGGTGTTTCTTGATGACCTTGACCTGGAAGCCGTATGGGTTCGAACTTTTTGCCAATGGCGTCGACGGTACCGTAGCGGACCGAGTGGCGATGAAACTGATAGGAGCAGCTAACGGTCACACCTAGCGCGCCGAGGCCTCCATCGCCCGCCCAGCAATGGACTATACGGCGCGCTCGTGCCTTATCACGATGGCGTGGCAGTGCCTCTCGAAACTGCCCGAATTCTATAGCAGCGCTGAATCGATTTTGAGGAGGATACTATGCTAGTGACATTTACAACCGAGGCCTACGCCGGGTAGTGGTTCAGTTTGAACTTTTCTTTTTGTAACTTCCGCGCTTCTTTGGCGTTTCCACTGGAATTAATCCAACAACATCCAAAATATCCCAAACGCGGTTAGCTATCCCGGCTTCCATTGCTGGAGTTACGCGCAGCGATTTGTGAATTTTACAGAAATTGTAGAACATGAAATACAGGCTGATGGCGTGCATGTGATTTTCCAGCTTCTTGCTGAAAGCATTGGTCAGGCGAGTAAAGCGGCGCATGTGCATACGCATCGTTAGGTTTTGGCGCTCTACATAGCTAGTCGTCCCTGAAAAACCCCATTTTCTCAGCCAGTCAATTGCATGGTGGGCTGATAGCCGGCCAGCAACTGACGAAGGCTGAGTCCGAAACGGGCGCACAAAAGCGCCAACTGACGCAGAAT
>Ga0265327_10000705_pt1 | contig 52883 bp, 40 predicted proteins | sample 41621metaG_FD_202089 | JGI IMG/M metagenome (GOLD analysis project Ga0265327, IMG submission 202089) | Rhizosphere microbial communities from Carex aquatilis grown in University of Washington, Seatle, WA, United States - 4-16-21 metaG | ecosystem: Host-associated > Plants > Roots > Rhizosphere... | reverse complement strand
AATGGCGCGACTATTTTCGACGCGGCGAATCTCACTTCCCGGTCGTGGACAAATTACCAGTTCATCGTCACGGCCACCGACACTACTTCCGCGTTGCAACTTGGTTTTCAGGATGACCCGGATTACCTGGGGTTGGATGACATTACGTTAAAGCCCATTGCCACCACCTCGGTCAAGTCCACGGTACAGAAAGCGGATAATTTTCAACTCGTGTGGAATACCACCCCTGGCACGGTTTATCAGGCGCAGTATAAGACCAATTTGCTGCAACCCGACTGGATAAATCTTGGCGGCGCTACCACGGCCAGCACCAACATCCTTATCATGACAGACATCAACGCGTTTCAATATTCGCCGCAACGCTTTTACCGCCTGCTGGTTCTGCCGTGACCTGAAATTAGTTTCAATTTTACGAAACCAACACCCGGCATTTGTGTTATAACTTGGAAGTTTTTATCCAAAACAACTACCAGAAGTGAATATGCCTAAAACAACTTGGTGTTTAAGTCTGTTATGTGGCTTGGCTGCAATCACCTTCAACACTGCTTTTGGAGCAGATTTGAAGTCCCTGCACGGTCATGTGCCGGCGGTGGTGCCGCATTTGAACCCCACGGGACGGCTGGCGGCAACCAACGAATTGCGGTTGGCCATCGGCGTACCGCTTCGCGATCCCGCTGGATTGGATGACTTTCTGGCCCAGCTCTACGATCCCGCCAGCACCAACTACCATCAATACCTCTCGCCCGAACAATTTGCTGACCGATTTGGTCCAACCGAACAGGATTATCAGGCGGTGAAGGAATTTGCCCGTACGAACGGATTGAAAATAGTAACGACGCACCGCAACCGGCTGTTGTTGGATGTCGTGGGGCCGGCGGCCTCCGTTGAAAAGGCGTTGCATATCACATTGCGCACGTATCAGCATCCCACCGAAGCCCGGCAGTTTTTTGCGCCGGATACAGAGCCAGCCGTTGCGGGAAATGTGCCCATGGCCGACATTCAAGGCTTGAGCGATTATTCCAAGCCGCATCCCCGCGTTAAACAAAAGGACGTCGCAAATATTGTTCACAATACAGGTTCGGCTCCGGATGGTTCCGGTTCCTATTTCGGCAATGATTTTCGCAATGCATACGTACCTGGTATCAGTTTGACCGGTGCGGGCCAAATGGTCGGTCTGTTGCAGTTTGATGGATTTTATTCCAATGACATCGCTGCCTATGCCACGGCTGCTGGTGGCGGCCGGGCCAGTATTCCCATTCAGACCGTGTTGTTGGATGGCTATAACGGTACGCCAACGACCGGTGCCAATAGCGGCAACGTTGAGGTCTCCTTGGACATTGAGATGACCATGGCCATGGCACCTGGGTTGTCTAAAATTGTTGTTTTTGAAGCCGGTCCAAGCGGAAACCCCAATGACATTCTTAATTCAATGGTGACGTACAGCAACACCGTTAAACAGCTCAGTTCGTCTTGGGGTTGGAGTGGTGGTCCCAGCACGACCACAGATAATATTTACAAAAACATGGCTGCGGCCGGGCAATCGTTTTTTAACGCGTCGGGCGACAGTGATGCCTTTACCACCGGGGCGTCTTCTGCCAATGGTGTGGACAATACCCAACTGCAAAATGCGCCTTCCAGTTCACCTTACATCACTCAGGTGGGTGGCACCACGTTGACGATGACCGGCACAGGCGCGTCTTACAGTTTGGAAACGGTTTGGAATTGGGGCTACGATTCAAATGCCGGTGCTTATGTGGGCAGCAGTGGTGGAATCAGCAGCTACTACACAATGCCAAGCTGGCAGACCAACGTGAGCAACATGGCCGGGCGGGGTGGGTCGGCAAGTTACCGGAACATTCCTGATGTCGCGCTGACGGCAGATAACATCTATGTGGTTTATGGTGGTAGCGCGGGCGGCTCAGGCGGCATAGGCGGTACAAGTTGTGCCGCTCCGTTGTGGGCCGGGTTTATGGCCTTGGTCAATCAACAGGCTTCAGCCAATGGCAAATCGAGCGTTGGCTTCGTTAATCCCGCGATCTATACCATTGCAGCAGGGGCCAGCTATTCATCCTGTTTTCATGATGTAACGACTGGAAATAATACGTCATCCAGCAGCCCAAGTTTATTCTACGCTACGAATGGTTATGATTTATGCACGGGCTTGGGTACTCCTAACGGGGCTGGCCTCATCACCGCGCTCGCTGGCAGTGCTGATTCGCTGGGTGTTTCCCCGGCGACGGGATATACATTTTCGGGTCCTAACAGCGGGCCCTTCACGCCAACCGCCGGCGCCTGCCAGTTGACCAACAATTCCGCTGCTTCGCTTGCTTGGTCGCTGATTAATACCTCAGCGTGGCTGACTGCTGATTTTACCAGTGGCAGCTTGGCGGCGCATACCACCACCAATTTTAATTTCACACTTACCAGTTCCGCCGCAAGCCTGCCGGTTGGCAATTATGCGACCACTGCGACTTTTACCAATCAGACCTCGCATGTAGTTCAACGTTTATCATTTGCCCTGCAAGTTTATCAGCCGCTAAGCGTGGCTCCAACTAAAGGGTATTCTGGTTATGGTCTGCCCGGTGGACCTTTTTATTCAGCTACCCAAACTTTTACGCTCGGTAATATTGGCAACAACGCAGTCACTTGGAGCATCGTTAATACGTCCGCATGGTTAAGCGTTTCAGCCACGGCAGGCAAGCTTGTCTCCGGCGACAGCACTAGTGTGACTGCCGGGCTGTCTGCTTCCGCCAATTCGCTGGGCATTGGGACTTATAATGCCAATCTCGTTTTCTCAAATTCGTTGGGGGTGGTAGCGGCGGTTCCATTTGCTTTATCCGTTGGCCAGTCTGTCGTCGAGAACGGTGGCTTTGAGACCGGCGATTTTACCGGCTGGACCCAGTCGGGTAATACCGCTTTCACGCAAATAGGCAGCGGCAGTTCCGAAAGTAGCTACCTTCATTCGGGAACTTATGCCGCCATGTTGGGGCCGTCTGGTTCGTTGGGGTATCTGTCCCAAAACGTGGGGACCATACCGGGTGCAAATTATCTGGTCTCATTCTGGTTGCGCAATCCTACCGGCGGCACCCCCAATTCATTCCAAGTGCAATGGAATGGCGTTACCATCTACACGCAGGCCAATATCGCCTATACTGGCTGGACCAATCTGCAATTTTTGGTGAATGCCCCCGGCACCAGTGCGGCGCTGCAATTTGGTTTTGAAAACAATCCGGACTATTTTGGCCTGGATGACATCAGTGTGCAGCCCTTGGCGCAGGTGGCATTTAAGTCCACGGTGCTCACGGCAAATAATTTCCAACTGGCTTGGAGTGCCAGCACCGGGGTGGTCTACCAGGTCCAGTACAAAACCAATCTGTTGCAATCCAACTGGATTAATTTGGGCAGTGGGGTTACCGCCAAAACCAATACCTTGACGATTACCGATACCAATGCCTTCCTCCACTCTCCGCAGCGGTATTACCGGCTCATGGCGTTGCCATAACTAATTTGTGGTATATTAATATTTAAGATGCCTCCAATAAGAACTACGACACTAGCCGCCGTTTTTATTTTCTTTTATACGCTTGTGGGCATGGCGATTGAACCCGGTCGCAAGGAGCTGGCCGGCCACGTGCCCGCTGTAATTTCCCAACTGACGCCCAAAGCACAATTGCCAGCCACCAACCAGCTTTCGTTGGCCATTGGTCTGCCATTGCGCAACCAGGCTGAACTCGAAATGCTTGTCCAGCAGCTCTACGATCCGGCCAGTACGAATTTTCATAAATTTCTTACTCCGCAGGACTTCGCCGCCCGCTTTGGACCCGCCGAGCCGGATTACGAAGCGTTAAAACAATTTGCCGCGAGCAACGGGCTGGCCATTTCCGGTACTTATTCCAACCGGGTGGTTTTGGATGTGCAGGGCAGCGTTTCCAATATGGAAAAAGCCTTCCATATCACTTTACGCAAATACCGTCACCCGACGGAAAATCGCGATTTTTTTGCACCGGATACTGAACCGTCTGTGCCGGAGAATTTGCAGGTCAGTGACATGTACGGGCTGAGCGACTATGCCCAGCCCAAGCCCATGGCGCATCTGGCTGCACATTCAAAGGCATCGCCACTGAATTATAATGGCACCGGCATGAATAGTTCGTACCAAGGAACGGATTTTCGCAATGCCTACATCCCCGGCTCGACGTTGACCGGCAGCGGACAGGTGGTGGCACTATTTGAACTCGATGGTTATTACGCCATCGACATCACCAATTACGAGGCGGATTGTGGTTATACTAATATCCCCTTGCAAAACGTTATAGTAAACAGTGTCAGCGGCACACCGGGTTACAGTGGCGTGGCGAACGCGGTATTGGAAGTTTCGCTGGATATTGAAATGGCCATTGCCATTGCCCCCGGCCTATCCAAGGTAATGGTTTATGAGGGCAATAACCCTTACGACATCTATAACCAGATGGCTAGTGACAACGTCGCCAAGCAGATTAGTTCGTCCTGGTTTTTTAATGTTGGCCCGTCGCATCGCTGGCGTGGCAGCGGGACTACTTTGGATTCCATCTTTGTAAATCTGATCGCCCAGGGGCAGGCGGTGTTTCAAGCCTCGGGCGATTCAGATGCCTACACCGGTTCGCAGGCGTTCAATTCTTCTTCCGGCCCCATGCCGATGGATAGCATTTATCTGACTTCGGTTGGGGGGACCAGCTTGACCATGAATGGCTCCGGAGCCTCATGGAACTCGGAGACGGTCTGGAACTATGCCAGTTACGGTGGCAGCGATGCGAACGTGGGCTCTGGTGGTGGCGTGAGTCCTAATTATACCATTCCCGCCTGGCAAACCAATATCAGCATGACAGCCAATAGCGGTTCAACGGCCAATCGCAACATTCCGGACGTGGCGTTGACGGCGGATTATATCTTTGTCCTGCATGACAACGGCACGAATGACATCGCGGCGGGCACCAGTTGCGCCGCGCCGCTTTGGGCCGGCTTTTGCGCGCTGGCCAATCAATTTGCCTTGGCGACCAATGGCACCGGACTCGGATTTTTGAATCCGGCGCTTTATGCCATTGCGCCCTCCAGCGCATACGGGAATGCATTGCATGACATAACGGTTGGCAATAATGTTGGCACGCACACAGCGGGGCTTTACAACGCCGTGCCCGGCTACGACCTGGCCACCGGGTTGGGCACGCCGACGGGAACAAATCTCATCAACGCCCTGACGTGGCCACCGCCGGCATTTACCTCACAACCGATTGGCAAGAATGTTACCAACGGCACGAGCGTCACCTTCACCGCCACGGGCAGCAGCACCACCCCCATGACCTATTTTTGGTTGTGCAACGGCACCAATCTCGCCAGCGGCGGCAACATATCCGGCACATCCGCAAACACGCTCACCATCACCTCCGCCACCACCAACAACAGCGGCAATTATCAACTCGTCATCACCAATCGCACGGGGTTTGTCACCAGCAGCATCGCCATTCTCAATGTGGGTTTTGTGCCGGCTGTTTCGGTGTCGCCGCCCAGCCTTACGTTGTTGGCGGGCAGCAATGCCGTTTTTACCGCGACGCCCGGTGGGACTGCGCCGTTTGGTTATAGCTGGAAACGAAGCGGAACAAATTTTAGCGGTGCGGGTGTTTCCGGCACCAATACGAGCGTGCTGACACTTGCCGCGGTGCCCACCACCAGCGCGGGCAACTACACCGTGGTGGTCACCAATCTTTTTGGCAGCATCACCAGCAGCATTGCGCCGCTGACGGTCGTGTTGCCGGCATCCATCGCTAATTCCTCGGTCACCAACCGCACCATGCAATGTGGCAGCAATAATGTCACTTTCACGTTCACGGCGGGAGGCACCACGCCGTTATCCTATCAATGGAGTTTGGATGGCACGCCGGTTATCAATGCCACCAACACCACATTTTCAGTGACCAATTTGCACATGCCCAATCACACCGTTGGCATCCAGATTACCAACGTTTATTCGAGTGTGACCAGCAATGCTGTTTTAACGGTGCAAGATACCATCGGCCCCGCCATCACGCTTAATGGCAATAATCCCATGACCATTGAACTTGGCAGCGCCTACATCGAGCCAGGAGCCACCGCGACCGATATTTGCGCGGGTGTGGTCGGCGTCATTGCCAGTGGTTCGGTGAATACCAATGCCATCGGCACTAATTTCATTACTTATACGGCCGGTGATGGGAACGGAAATACGAACAGCGCCTCCCGCAAAGTAATCGTTCATGATACAACGCCTCCCGCCATAGTATGGAGCTTCACCAATTTGGTGTTGGCCGCAAATACGAATTGTTCCGCCGTCATGCCGAATGTAACCGGCACAAATTATATCATCGCCACGGATTTATCCGGTTCAGTGACCAATTCCCAAAGCCCAACTAACAACGCCATTCTGCCTTTGGGCACTAATACGGTAATTATCACCGTCAAAGACTCCTCCGGAAATGCGGCTTACTCAACGAACCAAATCGTCGTGCAAGACCTCACGCCACCGGTGATTACCTTGAACGGTGCCAACCCCCTGTACACTGAGTTGGGACAAGCGTTTACCGATCCCGGGGCGATGGCAAACGATGCTTGCGCCGGCGTGGTGCCGGTTTCTGCCAGCGGCTCGGTGAATACCAATGCCATCAGCACCAACACCATCGCGTACATCGCCAATGACGGGAACAGAAACACCAATATCGTTACTCGTACGGTGATTGTTCACGACACCACGCCGCCAACCATTTTGTGGAGCTTTACCAACTTAACCCTGGCGGCCAATTCGAATTGCGCTGCGGCTATGCCGGACGTCACGGGCACAAACTACATTGTCGCCACGGATTTATCCGGCATCGGGGCAGTGTCAGAGGTGCCGACGAATAACGCCACGTTGAGCTTGGGAACAAATCTCATTGTCATCGCCGTGGCTGACACCTTCGGCAATACGGCGTATTCCACCAACACCATCGTGGTGCAAGATCAGACGCCGCCGGTCATTACTTTGAACGGCGCCAATCCGCTTTATACCGAATTAGGTCAGGCCTTTAATGATCCCGGAGCCACAGCCAACGATACCTGTGCCGGCGTAGTTCCTGTGCAAGTTGCTGGCGTGGTGAATACAAACGCCATCAGCACCAACACGCTGGTTTATACTGCGAACGACGGCAATGGGAATACCAATTCCATCACGCGAACGGTTATCGTACAGGACACCACACCGCCGACCATTTTGTGGAGCTTTACCAATCTGACCCTGGCGGCCAATTCAAACTGCGTCGCTGTCATGCCCGACGTGACCGGAACGAATTACCTCATCGCCAGCGATTTGTCCGGCATCGGAGCAGTGTCAGAGATTCCCACCAACAACGCCACGTTGAGTTTGGGAACAAACCTTATTGTCATCGCCGTCGCCGACACCTATGGCAATACGGCATATTCAACCAACACCATTGTGGTGCAGGATCAAATGCCACCCGTTATTCTCGCCCAGCCACAAAGCGTGACCAATTTCACAGGCACGAGTGCCAGCTTTAGCGTCGCGGCGACAGCTTGCACGCTTCTGACCTATCAATGGTTTTTCAATACCAATGCTTTGTTCGCTGAAACCAACAGCGGTTTGAACTTGTCAAATCTCACGGTTTCGCTCGCGGGAAATTATTCCGTTGCCGTCAGCGCCTCGGGCGGTTCGGTGACCAGTTCAGTCGCTTCCTTGACCGTGCTGCTGCCGCCCGGCATCAGCAACGGCGTAGCCAATGCCGACGGCTGCTTTACCCTCAACCTCACCGGCACGCCCGGATATACTTACGTTTTGGAAGCTGCCACGAATCTGTCTTTACCAATAAACTGGTTTTTTATTGCCACCAATACCATGGATACAAATGGCGTGTGGCAATTCAACGACCCGCAGGCTACGAATTTTTCCCAGCAATTCTACCGGCTGCTGCTGCTCCCTTAACAATTCAGTTTTTGCTATTCAGCTTTGGTTTTTTCAGAAACTATTCTGAAACGATCAATCATGAAATCGCTTACCGAACAATTATGGTTTGAAGTGCCGGGACGACGTGGCTTTGTGAATATTACGGATACCATAGCCGGCCTCGTGCGTAAAAGCGGCGTACAGGAAGGGGTGTGTCTGGTGAACGCCATGCATATCACCGCCAGCGTTTTTATCAATGACGCCAAAGCAGACTTTGCGTTATACAGACAGCCATTCCACGGCAGCAATTAGCGGGCGTTCGGCAAGTTCGGCAACGATACGACCGACACTTGACCGCCGGCGGAGAAGTCGGGATAATCTCAAAACATCAAAAAATGGAACTCTCAACAAAAATGAAAACACCATTGTGTTTGGTTGGGCTGATTTTGTTCATTCTTTCATTTTCTGGTTGTTCAACGACCACCCCAACAGGTTGTCGGTCTAACGAAACGTGGTATCGCCCAAACACAACGCCAGAGCAGACTCAACACGATTTGGCATTGTGTCAATACGATGCTCTTTCAAATAGAAGGGCTACGTCGGTTTATGGCGATACTGTCGGTCAAACAATTCTTTTGAAAATGGTTGCCGACAGTTCCGAAGATTCTAAGGAAAATCAATTGATTGCTGCCGGGATGACCGCCAAGGGATACACTTTGGTTAAAAAGAACGCACCGATTCCAAAGGCACTGGCAGAGGAAAGTCGCATTCAACAGACAAAAGTTTCGCCGCAAATGGAGGCTCAGCTTGTTGGCAGATGGGAGAGTGTTTCCTTTAAGACAAAAATCGCCACGGCAGACCGGAACGATATTGCTAAGCAGGTATTTGTCTTTTTCTCAAATCAACGAATGTTGGACGAAACGATTTTCAAAAACGAAAAAATAAATCCCGGCTTGTCACATTATTATATTGATGGTGACAAATTTGAAATGATAGATCCATTCGTCGCACCGCAGTATAGACGCACGACCGCAGCATTTTCATTGATTGATAACCAACTGATTTTAGCATCGGGCAACGCACAAATAGTAATGCAGAAGGTTACAGAAACGAATGCTGTTCCTGATATGGAAAACCTCTTGATAGGCGAGTGGCATTCTGAAATTCAAACGAATGCCGTCAAGGTTGACATCAAATTCAAGGCGATGCCGCACCATCGGTATAATTACAAGCTGTCATTTACATCGCCTGACAAAAGCAGCAACGAAAATGAAGACGGCATTTTTTGTTACGATGCTCAAAATTCAGCAATGTATTGCTGGAGTGATAAAGAGTCCGAGCCTCAGCGGTTTGAATGCCACGTTGCCGAAGATGAGATGCGTCTTGTAATTGACAAATTGGTTTGGAGATTTTCTAGGGGCGCGAATTAACGCCGAAAGCGTGTCTTGGTCAAAATCATCGGCGAATAAAAGCCGGGATTTCCAGTCGCATTAAATTGCTAAAGCCGCACATATAGGAAAAATTCCCGCCATTGGTCGCCAGTGACCCGAAGAAATATCTGGAATCCCCGACGCGGGTTGCCATTTTTCATAGGCAAGTTTACCCAATGCACTGCTAGGCGACTCCGGCCAAGGGCAAAAGTCAGGCGGTTTAACTCTGAAGGTTCCGTCGCGCCGGGTTTTTTATCTTCCAGAAAGCGGCAAAACTGAAACGCATCAACAATTCGCGCCGCACCTTCTGGGGGCCAGTTGATGCGGGCATATTTCAAAAATATCGGCCAAAGCCCATCGCCCGGCCGCCGGCACGTTTCAGGGGCAAAATATTTAACCAAATCCAATCGCTTGCGGAGCAGCACTTGCGCCTGAAATTCCACGTCCGCTGGCACAAGCTGGGACCACGCAGCCAAATCAGCCTGCTTCAATTGGATTTGAGCCGCGGCGGCGCGCGGGTCGGCACTGAAAACATCGCGCAATTTCCCATCGCGCAACAGCCGGCCAAAAGCGGTAATGAAATCAGTTTCCATCGCGAATGCGCACCAGTTTGCTGATTTCAGTTTCCAAGCCATCTATTCCAGGGAAATCCTCGTCGCGTTCGAGGATGACTGCTTGCACGGCCGCATAGCGCACGACTTCGCGGGCTAGTGCAATCAATTCTTCCTGGATGGGCGCGCCATGGCTGTCGGTGTAGCGTTCGCCCGAACGCGAATAACCGACAATATGTAATTGGACGATGTGTTTTGGCTCGATGGCGTGCAACCATTCCACTGGATCAAAATGGTGGTTGCGGCTGTTGATAAATAAATTGGTTACATCCAGCAGCATGCCGCAACGGGCGCGTTCGCAGAGTTCGTTGAAAAAATCGGTCTCGCTCAAATCGCCCGTGAGCTTGACGTGGGACGTGATATTTTCCAGCAACATCGGTTTGCCGCAACGTTCGGCAACTTCTTGGGCATGACTGGCAATTACTTCCCGCATTTGGCGGCTGGGCGGCACGGGATTTAAATGACCCAGATCGGCTTCGCCGGTACGAGTAAAGGCAACGTGCTCGCTAATCCAGGCCGGATTGGCTGTTTTAACTACGCGGGCAAACTTATCCAGATGGTTTTGATCCAGCGCACCGGGTGTGCCGAGACTCAGGCCAAGGCCATGAACATACAGCGGATATTGTTTGGCCAGTGCTGCCAGGTGTTCTTCGCCATTATGGAAAAAATGTTCGGCCGTGATTTCCAGGCAGTCCACCGCCGCAGGTTTGCTGGCGACCCATGACGACAATTCCCGGCGATAACCGATGCCAATTTTCATCATGAACCTCCGCATCCCCCGCAGCCGCCGCCACCACCGCAACCCCCGCCGCCTCCGCAGCCTCCTCCCCCGCTGGAACAATTGCTGTTCCACCAGCTTCCCCCGCCGCCGTTGCCGCCTGAATTTTTGAAATGTTCAGCCCGTAAAATAAAAATAATCGCGCCTATTATCATCATGATGATGAGAAAACCCCACTTGCTCAGGCCGTGAGCTGAGCCATCAATGATCCGGGCTACGCCCAGCACTTCATAACATACCAGCCCGATGGCCGTTATGTTGGGGTTGTCGTGTCCTGTCCAGCGACATAGCAAAACGCCGCCGTACGTAACAAGAAACCAGACCGCATAGAGCAGCAGAAAGTCCGGGCCGCGCATGGTATGTAGGAAGCTGAAAATCCCATTATCGTCAGCGGCCAGAATGGCGGGGGAAAGATTCATTGTGCCGGCCAGTTGGTTTCAATCCAGCCCAGCACGGCATCCACCACCGGGAAAAGCCGGGCATGCCAGCGGTTGGCATCGTCTTCTGAAAAGCGTTGCGGCGATTTTTTCAAGGCCAACAGGTCATTCAAAACTTGGGCGTCCACCTTGAAGGCACTGGCCAGCACGGGCACGCGCGCATCAAAGCCGGCTGGAATGGCAGCGCCATTCAACCGCAGTACTTCAGAGAACTGCACGAACATGGCCGTAATGTTGCGGACCACAAATTTGTCATAGGCCTTGTGCTGCTGGCGGGTGATATACGAATAAACCAAGCGCAGCCGCAGGTTGCGAATGGCTTGCTCGCAGAGAAATTTCTCCAAGGCGGCGTCGATCCTAAAATCAGCGAGCGGGTCGGTGCCGTACAAGACCCGGTAATTGCGTTTAATGCTGTTGAACTTGGGAGCAAAGGCCCGTTGGCTGCGTTCAAGTCCGCGCCGGGCCAGAACAAAGGGGTCAATCAACGGTTGCTCACCTACGGCGCGGGCGATGGCCTCATGCGCGTCACTGGTGGATTCATTGAGGATGATAAGCAGGTTAATATCGGATACACCCTCAATGGAATTGCCGCGCACCGCACTGCCATACACGCAGCAGGAAAAGAGATTGGGGCCGAGTTCCGCGCGCAGGGCGCTGACCGCTTGCTCCAGTACCGCCTCGATTTTAGTGGTCACGCGGACAGCTTTGACAAAACGGCGAAGCGGTCAAGCGAATTGTCGCTCAAACGAGACATAAAAACGCCGCCACGGTGATAAACCAATGGCGGCGATTAAAGCGGTTTTGTTCTTTATTCCCACTCGATGGTGCCGGGCGGCTTGCTGGTAATGTCAAAGACACACCGGTTTACACCCTTGACCTCGTTGATGATACGGCTGGCCAGCGTTTCCAAAATATCATAAGGCAGTTTCACCCAGTCTGCCGTCATGCCGTCCTGCGATTCCACTGCGCGAATGGCGATGGTATAATCATAGGTGCGTTCGTCGCCCATGACGCCGACGCTGCGGATCGGCAGCAACACGGCAAAGCTCTGCCAGATTTTGTAGTACAGGCCGCTCGACTTCATTTCTTCAACCACGATGGCGTCGGCGTTGCGTAAAATTTCGCAGCGCGCCGGGGTGACTTCGCCCAGAATGCGCACGGCCAAACCGGGACCGGGGAAAGGCTGCCGCCACACAATTTCCTTGGGCAGGCCGAGTTCTTCACCGAGCAACCGCACTTCATCCTTAAACAGGCATTTAAGCGGTTCCACGAGTTTGAACTTCATGTTCTTGGGCAGGCCGCCGACATTGTGATGGCTCTTGATGAGCGCGGCGGGATTGCCGGCAATCGGCACGGATTCGATGACGTCCGGATAGAGTGTGCCTTGCGCGAGGAACTTGGCCTTGCCGGCGCGTTTGGTCGCCGCTTGAAAAACTTCGATGAACGTTTTGCCAATAATTTTACGTTTACGTTCAGGGTCAGTCACGCCTTTGAGCCGGGAGAGAAAAATCTTGGTGGCGTCTTCGTACTGTAGTTTAACCTGGAAATTTTTCCCGAAAACTTGCTGTACGACCTCGGCTTCACGGGCGCGTAGCACGCCGTTGTTCACGAAAATACAGGTGAGCTGGTCGCCAATGGCCTTGTGCAACAGCGCGGCGGCCACGCTCGAATCCACCCCGCCGCTTAAGCCGAGAATCACCCGTTCGTTGCCAACTTGCTCGCGGATTTCGCGGATGGCTTGTTCCGCGTAGTTGTGCATGGTCCAGCCCTTGCCGCAACCGCAGATGCCATGAACGAAGTTGGAAATGATTTCGCGGCCGCGCGGCGTATGCACCACTTCCGGATGAAATTGCAGGCCGAAGAATTTCTTCGACCGGTTTTCAATCGCCGCGTACTCGGAGTTTTCCGTGATGGCAACGGGTTTAAAGCCTTCGGGAATCTTGGTGAGCTTGTCGCCGTGGGAATTCCAAACTTGCAGCGATTTCGGCAGCTTCGCAAACAGGGCGCAGGAAGAATCTTTTACGGTGAGGGTGCCTTTGCCGTATTCGCGCTTGAGGCCCTTTTCCACCTTGCCGCCGAGAAAATGCGCGAGCAATTGCACGCCAAAGCAGACGCCCAAAATGGGGACGCCCAGCGCAAAAATGTTTTTGTCCGGCAGCGGGGCGTTCTTGGCGTACACGCTCGATGGTCCGCCGGAGAGGATGATGCCGCTGGGTTTTAAGGCCGCGATTTCCGTGGCCGGGGTGTCGAAGGGAATGATGGTTGAATACACATTGCACTCGCGGACGCGCCGGGCGATTACCTGCGTGTATTGCGAACCAAAATCCAAAATGATGATTTTCTCAGACATGACGAAAGAGAAGATTTTTCACACTGGCCAGCCGCATGGCGAGCGAAAAATAGCTTTTTTAAACAGGTTTTTCACAATTGTTTGTTGACTATCCCGCACGGGAGTTCCCGAAAAAACGACTGGTAACCGGTGTTTCCATTGTATTCTGATGGAGTTTGGAGTAAATAGCGGGATGAAGATGCACCGACACGGCTTTTCGCTTATCGAATTGCTGATCACGCTGGCATTGCTTTGTGTCATGTCGGTCATGCTTTATGGCTTCGGTTCCAAGAGCCACCAGCGTTCGCAACAGAAGCTTTGCGCGGATAACCTGCAAAAGATTTACCTGGCCATGCAAGTTTACGCGAATGACTTTAAAGGGGCATTGCCGCAAAACACCAACGCCGTGACCTCCGAAGACGCGCTCAATATTTTGGTGCCCAAGTACAATGCCGATACGAGCGTCTTTATCTGTCCGGGAGGGCGGGACGCGGCCATCCCGTCGGGCGAGCCGCTCACCAAGCATAAAATAAGTTATGCCTATTTTATGGGACGGCACCTCGACGATGGGCAAAAAGCGCTGATGTCTGACCGGCAGGTCAATGCCGAGCCCAAGCGGGCAGGGGAACTGGTTTTTTCACCCAATGGCAAGCCGCCGGGTAACAATCATCACCAATATGGGGGGAACTTTTTGTTTTGCGACGGCAGTCTGCAATTCTGCCCGGCGCAACTGACGTTTTCGCTCGCCGGGGAGCCCGGAATCGTGCTATTGAATCCCAAGCCCTAGCGCATGATGAAACTGCAATGCTCCTGCGGCGCGAAATACGCCTTTGATGCCACACCGGAAATGCTGCAAAACCCGGTGAAGTTCATTTGCCCGAATTGCGGGCTGGATGCCTCAGATTACGTCAACGAATTAATCCGGCAGGAATTCAACGGCCCGACACCGCCTCCGGCAGCGCCAGCCATGCCTGCACCAGCGCCATCGCGCCTCAGAATTTCGCATGAAGCGCCTGCTGCCGCCGAGCCCGCCGCCGCGCCAGTTTCCACCAAGTTCTGCGCCAAACATCGGGAACGTGCCGTTGACAAATGCCGCGTCTGTGAAAAGCCCATTTGCCCGAAATGCATGGAATTGTTCGGGTACTTCTGTTCGCCCCTCTGCAAAGGCAAAGCAGAGGCGCAGAAAATTAATGTGCCAGTCTATGCCGGGCAAAGGGATCAGGCTGAATCGGCAATCTGGCGGCGAACTGGGCTGATAGCGGGCGTAATTGTGGGGCTGGTCATCTTGTTTTTTGGCGCCTGGACATGGTATGCGTGGTTCGGTTCCGTGCCGCATCCGTATTTTTCCGTGCGGTTTGAGGACAATGACCGTGGTTATTACGGCACTTCACAACTTGTCGGCAAAGACCAGATTGTCTTTCTCCATGGTGGCACGCTGGCGCGATACGATATGCAGAGCAAAAAGCCGGTCTGGTCAGTCGAGTTAATCTCCAAAGACCAGCTTGCTGCTGCCATCAAAGCCGCCAACGCGGCGGAAGACCGCCTCAATGCCGAAAGCTCCACTGGCTATCACCACCGCTCCAGCGCGGACGACATTGAAAGGTCGATCAAGCAGGCGTTGCAGGCGCAATTTACCTTGCGAGTTTCGGGACAAAACATCTGGGTGAGCCAAATCGGTAAGCTGACCCGGTATGAATGGGACAGCGGGAGAGTGGTGCGGGAAGTGTCGCTGCCGGAATTCACCGGTGAACTTGTTGAAAATGGCGATGAACTGCAAGTGATTGGTGCACAATCGGTGACGCACATCAACCTGGCCTCCGGCGATTCACATGTCGAACAGTTCAGTCCCGCCGGTGCGAAGACGGTGGTGCTCGCACAAAATAATCCCGGTGCGGGGTTGCCCGGTGCTGCGGGCGATGGCACGGCTGCGGACCCCAAAAAACTTGAGGCGCAGGCGCAAAATTTGAATATTCAAGGCAGGATTGCCTTGCCCGCGCTGTTAAGCAATGCCCGGCACGAGCAACAATTGGAGAATGCCCTCAACGACGATCCGCAACATCCAAAGGGTAAAAATTCCAAATCGGCGCCCGCCAATGCGGAATATTTTCAACTCGTGGGCGGTACCGATGGTCTTGCCCAGCTTTCCACCCGCCTGTTGGAGGAGCACATCGTGTCGCGTTCAGCCATGCAAGCCCCGCCCAAGAAATCCGTTCTGGATGGAGATTTGAATGCGAGCAAGACAACCGATGCCGCCAATGAAATCCTCAATGAAATGCAGCGCAATAAAGGTGGCGATGTTGTGACTGAAGATCAGAGCCGCTACCAAGCCACGGTGCATTTACCCCAGGCGGCGGATACGCCAGATTGGACGGGTGAAGTCGTTGGCAAGCCTCATCTGTTTGTCCTGAAAACCGTTAATATTCTCGCCGCCGGTAAAACGATGGTTGTGCTGGATAAATCAAATAAGAAACTTTGGCAGGCATCGTTTACGTACCCAGTTATCTCGGATGATAACGGGGCGTTTTTATCGCAAGAATCACCGTATGGTGCAGGCCCTTGCGTGGAACGCGGAAGCGCTTTGTATGTTTTCGACCAGGCGGTTTTGACCTGCTATGAGCTGGGTTCTGGCAACGCCCGTTGGCGATTGCCGTCGGTGGGCGTGGTGGGGTTGTTTTTTGATGATCAGGATAACGTGTATGTAAACACCACCACAGGCAACCCGGATGAGATTAAATATTCACGGCAGATAGATATTTCGCGTAAAACAGAACCAGTTCTTTACAAGCTGGAGCCCAAGACCGGGAAAACCCTATGGACGGCCAAGGCTGGTGGATTTATCAATTACCTTTCCGGGAAATTTATTTATGTCATGGATTCATACGACCCTAATCCCACGGATGCTGACGTCATGAACGACATGATGGCCTCGTTGCAAAAACCGGCTTATTTGCGTATTGCCCGCCTCCAGCCTTCGGATGGCCACATCATGTGGGAATATTACGACCGTGATCGCTGTCCGGTGAACGCCCGCTTCGACAAAAATTCCATCGAACTCGTATTCAAACGCGAAGTGCAGGTCTTGCGCTATCTGACGTTCTAAAATGCGGCGGCAATAAGCTTACTGCCTCACCACGGTTACCTCGCCTTTATTGGCATCGTAGTTGAGCTTGTAGCCGAGCGGCACGTCAGGAAGCTTGGCGACATATTTCGGCGTCAACTCGTCCAAGGTTTTGGGATAACGACCTTCCTGCACGTTGAACAATTGGACCGCTTGGTTCAAATAGGAAACATCAATGGTCTTGTCGGCAAACCGCTTCGCATTGACCAGCGGGTTGTTGATGTCAGCGGGGTTTGTGCTCTGGGTGCTCGGGGTGCTGGCAGTCGGGTTGGTAGATTTATCGCTGCAGCCAGCCGTCAGCAAGGCTGTAACGGCGACCGCTGCCAGCCAGGAAAAAATCGTTTTCATGCGGCCAAATTACGATACGCCATTTAAAAGTCCAGCCTCACTGTGCGCAGGGCAAATCACCAGATTTATTGCCGATTAAGGCTTTTTGCCACCAAATCTTTCGCCCGTTGGATTAACGGCAAATCTTCAGCCAGATTGCCAAAGCGCAGTTTGATGGCACCGCTTTGCTGCTGGCCGAGCAGTTCGCCGGGTCCGCGCAATTTCAGGTCAGCCTCGGCAATTTTAAAGCCATCGTTGGTTTGTTCCAAAATTTTCAGCCGCTCGCGGGCTTCGTCGTTTTCTGCATCTGAAATCAAGATGCAAAAACTTTCGTGAGCGCCGCGCCCAATGCGGCCGCGCAATTGATGCAACTGCGCCAGGCCGAAGTGCTCGGCATTTTCAATCAGCATGACGCTGGCGTTAGGCACGTCCACGCCCACCTCAATGAGCGAGGTGGCCACCAGCGCCTGAATTTTATTGGCGCGAAAATCAGACATCACCTGCTCTTTATCGGCAGACTTGATGCGTCCGTGCAGCAATCCCACTTTAAATGAGGTCAGGGCGCGCTGTATGTTGCCAAATTCCTTGGTCACAGCCTTGATATCCTTGTCGGTGTCCGTCACCTCCACGCGGGGATAAACGATATAGGCCTGCCGGCCGGTCGAAATTTTCTCGCGAATGAAATCAAACACCTTGGGCAGCTTTTCAGTAGTCCGTACGAAGGTTTTAATTTCACCCCGGCCTCCCGGCATTCCGCTCATGATGGATAAATCCAGGTCCCCGTAAAGTGTGAGACCCAATGTGCGCGGAATGGGCGTGGCGGTCATCACCAGCAGGTGCGGATAATTGCCTTTGCGCACCAGGCTTTCACGTTGTGTCACCCCGAATTTGTGCTGTTCATCAATAATGACCAGGCCGAGCTTGGGAATTTCAAACCCGCCGGTTAACAACGCATGCGTGCCGATGTAAATGGCACCTTGATGGCTACCGTTTGGGGATAAACTGGTTTTCTCGCTGCCTTTATTGCTCCCCGTTTGCAAATAAACTCCAATGCCCAGCGGCTGAAACCATTTGGTGAAATTACGGGAATGTTGTTCCGCGAGAATTTCCGTGGGGGCCATGATGGCCACGTTATAGCCGCTCTCAAGGGCCATAATTGCAGCACAGGCGGCCACGGCCGTTTTGCCAGAGCCAACATCGCCTTGCAATAGGCGTCGCATGGGGTGCGCGCCGCCGAGGTCGGTGCGGATTTCGCGGAGCACGTGGGTTTGGGATTCCGTTAATTTAAAACCCAGCGCGGCAAGAAATGGTTTCATCAACCGATTATCGCCGGTGCAGGGCAGGCCTTTGGCGAGGGCTTCAAACTTCTTCCGGCGCAACTGAATCTGCGTCTGGAGTTCCACAAATTCATCCAATGCCAGTCGCTGCCGGGCGATTTCAACGTCGGTCAATTCTTCGGGAAAATGAGTCATCCAAACCGCGTTGGCCCGCGAAGGCGGCGGCACGGTGGTCTGTTGAATGGCTGCAAGTTTGTTATCGGCGGCGAACCACTCAGGCAAGCAGGCCGCGTTGTCGCGGGCTTTGGCAACAATCTGTTCCAGCGCTCGCCAAATCAATGTGCGCATGACCCGGGCGGTCAAGCCTTCGGTCAATGGGTGCACCGGCACGATGCGATTAACATGGATAAACTCGTCATCGCCCGGTTCCACCAGCTCTGTCTCCGGATGATTGATAATGCGTGGCTTAATCGACTCTGGTTTACCGAAGATTAAAAATTCGCGTCCCACGGTGAACCAATCCGGCATCCATGGTTGCGCCTGCCACCAGCGACAGTGCAAACGCGCGGTGCCATCATCAAAGACGCATTCAAACATCGCGCGCTCGCCCCGGCGAAAACGCTTTATGCCGGAGGCAACAATGGTTCCATGCACCGTAGCCGCTTCTTTTAATTTTAAATCGCGGATGGGAAGAAATTTTCGGCGGTCTTCATAGCGGCGCGGCTTGTGCAGCAGCAAGTCCTCGACGGTAAAAATGTCCAGTCGAGCAAGCAGTCTGGCGCGTTCCTCGCCCACGCCCCAAATGGCCGTAATGGGCGCGGCAAGCAACGAAAGATGATTTTCCGGCGCAGACATTTGCCCGCACGATACAAGCCGCGTTGCTAAATCTCAATCACGGTAATTTCCGGACGGCAATTAAAGCGGAAGTTATATTCGTAGATGTAACCGATGCCGGAATTCACGTAGAGCGGCCCCGGCTTGGTCTGAAACAGGCCCAAATCAAATTCGTCCACAGCATAGGGCACCATGAAGGGGCCGTAGAAAGGGACCCGTACTTGTCCGCCATGGGAATGCCCGGCAAGCAGCAGATCAAACTTTTGCTGGTCGAGTTTTTTGACCCATGCTGGATAATGCATCAGCACAATATTGACCAGGGCCGGGTTATGGGGCAGCCGGGCCTGATTGGCCTGATTACAAGTAATGCCAATAAGGTTGATCTTGCCGTTGGCGATAACGCATTGTTCATCCAATAACCATGCGCCGCCGGTGCTTTTAAAACATTTGACGATGGATTCGAAAGGAACCTTGCTCCAATAATCGTGGTTGCCGGGCACCCCGTACATGGGCGCTTTTATGCCCGATAAAATTTCAAGTGCCTCCTCCAGATATTTCGCCTCTTCAATGATATCCCCGGTGAAGCACACAAAATCAGGGGCTAACGAGTTGATGCGTTCGACAACGCCCTTAAGATAGCGGGTATCACCTTTGTGGTGGAGGTCCGTGAAATGAACCAGCCGGTGCTTGGGCTGGCTGGTTCCAATGCGGAGGTGCCGGACTTTCAGCCAGGTGGGTTCGAGTAATAACGCATCGGCCACAATCATTGATGGAATTGCCACCAAGGCAGTGGCAATAAATTTGCGGCGGCTGAGGCGCGGCAGCTTCATTGGTAATGCGGCGGCTTTTGCTGGTTGGATTTAATGCGTTCCAGCTCCATAGTCTCCATGGCGCTGGACTGGCGCTGGACTTCCCTTTTCATGCGCTCCAGCAATTTGCCCTGTTCCACCACGACCTCGTTCAATTGTTCGACCTGATGCTCAAGGTGAGCCAGGTTCGTTTCAAGCTTTTCCATGCGCCGGGAATGTTCGTCAACCATGCTGCCATATTGCCCGTTAGCCAGTATAAAGTCGAGTGAGGTGACACATCCGGGCGCACGGGTGTTAACAAGTATTCATAAAACAATTTGGCTTTTTCTACAGTTCGTGTATCACGAATAAAACTAATGACGACTGTTTCTTCCAAATCAGACCATTCGCCGGCCATGATGATGCTCGGCGTTGGTTCATTTGCGCATAGTATTGGCAAAACCCTGGCTGATGCCGGGGCCAGCATCTCCACCTACCTGACCCGTGATTACGGCCATTTTTCCCCGTCGCTGGTCGGCCCAACGTATCTGCGGGGCGTTTTGCCCAGTCCGGTGCCCATTATTAAGGAACACAAAATTCAGGCGGTATTGCCTCAATCTATTGACTGGGCCATGCAACCTTGGGCCGACGATTTGATTAAGTCTGGCGTCGGGATATTTTGTCCGACCGGCGAAGCCATGCGCATCGAGCGCGAACGTGATTTTGCCCGGCAGCTTTGCGGACGTTTTAATATTCCCTTTCCCAAGTCCTTCGTGGCCGCGAACCGGCTGGCCGCAGAGAACATCCTTGCCGAACATCCGCAGCCGTTCGTTATTAAAAATCCCCTGTGCTCACCCACGAGCCCGGTGCACACCATCCTCTGTGAAACCGTGGCTGACACCCGCGCGTGGTTGCGCAATGTGAATTATGCCGAGGGCATATTTTTACAGGAATATCTTGGGCGCGCTGAGGCGGGGCATATCGCCTTGATCAGTGGCGGCGAAATCTATTCGCTCGTAACCAATCAAGAATACAAATATGCCTTCAACGGGAATTTGGGCATTGTGGCCGGCGCGCCGCTGGGTGGCTTGGTGGAACGCGACGAAAACGACAAATACGGCCTCGCGCGTGAGTTGCTGCATCCGTTGCTGCCGTGGTTTCGCGAAGTGAAATACAATGGACCGGTTCAAGTGACGGCCATCAAAGTCAATACACCGCAAAGCAATAAATGGCACGTGGTGGAATACAATATCCGCGTCGGGGTTACCTCCGGTCCAATGATTTTGCGGATGCTCAAAAATCCCCTGGAAACGATTTTGCAAACCACGCGAAATGAAAAATTGTCGCCGGCGTTTAAAGACGATTTGAAGTTTGGTTGTTCCCTGACTCTCGCGGGGTATGGCTACCCGTTTACACAGGTGCGTGGTCCGCAATTGCCCTTGGAAGTGGACGGGCAATTCGATTGCGATGTTTGGTGGAACGAAGTGGCGCGCGCTGCGGATGGAAGTTTTCACGCGACCGGTCAGCGTATTGCAGACATCATTGCGCTGGCGCCAAAATTAGATGCGGCCTTGGCCAAGGCATACGCCAACATCCGCAAGCTTCGTGTAGTCGGTAGCTATTATCGCACCGATGTGGGCCAGAGCTTGTGGCCACCGGGAAATATCTAGGCGGCGGTTCTGGCGAAAGGCAGCGTCACAACCGTTGCCGGCACTTCGCCCTCGGCAGTTTGTGCTGCCAGTATGGTACCGGTTTGGTTGGCCTCGCGACGTACATAACCAAGGGCGATATTTCCCTTGAGCGCAGGCGAATGCGTCGCGCTGGTGATATGGCCGACTTCCTTGCCGTTGTAAAATAATTTATCGCCTCGTTTGGGCAATGACGCAAGCTCATCCGGCAATTTGAGCCCGCGTAATTCACGGTTCACATGGCCTACGCTGTGAATGCGGTTAATGACCTCTTGGCCAATGTAACAGCCCTTGGTGTAGGTGATGGCACGCGCTTCGAGTCCGCATTCCAAGGGAATGTTGGTTTCGTCCATGTCTGCACCATAACGGGGAATACCCGCCTCAATTCGTGCGACCTCGAATGCCTGCCAGCCACAGGCCCGGCCACCACTCTCTTTGGCTGCGGAAATTAATTTATCTGCCACGGCGCCCAGTGATTGGTTTGGAACAAAAAGGTCAAAGCCGCTTGAATTGAGTCGTGCATGGCATACGAGATAAATTTCTCCCAAGGTGCCATCGGCAACTTTCGTCGACGCCATGGGCTGTGCGGGTATTTGAGGGAACAAATCAAGTGCTTGAATCACAGCGACGGCTTTGGGGCCTTGCACGCTCAGCAAGCCGTAGTGCGGGGCAGCATCAATAATTTGCACGTCGTCGGCAACGATGTACTTGTTGAGCCGTTGGGTGATCTTCTCGGAAAGTGCCGGCTCAAAATCCAATAGCAATTCATCAGCAAGGCAAAAAATATTGAGGTCGCTCTCCATCTTGCCCTTGGCCGTGGTGATGGCCGCATAGCATCCCTGGCCCGTGACAAGTTTTTTAATGTCGTTGGTGACCTGCCCATGCAGGAAGCGGGCGCGGTCGGCTCCGATGAGACAAAGCCGCGAACGAAAACTGAGGTCGAGCACGCCCGCGCTTTGGTGTAGCGCGGCGTATTCGGACAGCCAGTCGCCGTAATCATTTACCACTTCATAGCCGTTGAATTCTGTAAAGTTTGCGCCAAGGCTATGATGCAATTCGTGTAAGGGCAGGGGATTCATTCCGTGGGCTTCAGTGTAGTAAGATTGGGGTGGCTCTCAAGCCCGTTTGCTGTTTGATTTGGCGACATCAGCCAGGAATTTTTCCTGGCAGGTTGGGCAAATGCCGTGGGTGAAGCTGGCGTCGGTATGCGAGTGCACATATTGTTCGACAGTTTGCCAAAAGCCCTTGTCGGAACGAACATTTTTACACCAGCCACAAATTGGAATCAGGCCGGACAAGGTTTTTACCTGAGCCAATGCCGTGCGCAGTTCCATGATTAATGTTTCCCGCTCCGCTTCAAACTGCTTGCGGTCGGTAATATCGCGGAACACACCAAGATAACCTGTGGATTGGCCGGCCTCGTCGACCACAGCTGTTACGACCAGCAGGCTGGTAAAACGGCTGCCATTTTTGCGGATGAATGTCCATTCGCCTTCGTCCACCTGTTTGGCCTTCACATTCGCAACCACGGCTTCAAAATTCGGCTGGACCGATTCGCCGGTTTCATTGGAAATTTTCCTGGCCCGTTCAGCCAGTTCCAGCGGTTCCCGCCAGGCGAGGGGAGTCTTTTTGCCGATGACTTCATCCGCCGTATAGCCCAGCAATTTTTCGGCTGCGGGATTGAAGGTCCGGATGATGCCGTCAAGTTCCGTGGAAACAATTCCATAATCTGCGGAATGAAGGATGGCCTTCTGCATGCTCAAAAATTCCTGCAATTGGGCCTCGGCCCGATAACGAAACTTCAATTCACGGCTGGCCATGGAATTGGCGACCACCAGTAGAATGGCAGACAGCGCGCCGCCAAAAATCATGAGATTTTCGACGCAACGATAATCCGTTTGTTCCTTGGCGTCCCGCTGGATTAACAAGCTTTTCTCTTCATCGGCAAACGCCTTGATGGCGTCAAGCGCATGGCCGGTGACCGTTCGCCCCCGGCCAGTTGAGTCCAGTTGCAAAACGCCCTGTGGTCCGGAATGCTGATAGACTCCAATTATATCAGCGTCATAATCCATGACGTCGTGGACGGCACCGGCCAGTTGGTTAATACGAGTTTTTTGTGAGGCATTATCCAAAGTCAGGTCGGCCAGGTGAAAAAACTTGCCGCCCCAGGAATTCGTATTCTTTTGAAATGCCGCCAGCAACTCAGGCGTGCCCAAGGTGATGTAACCGCGTACATTGCGTTGCATTTCGATATAGTCACTTTGGAAAGTCTGGGCAGAATCAATGACTTCGTACGTGTGCTTGCGCCAGGCCGTTGCGCCCTTGAGTGCAGTCATGTTTACGGCGGAGATGAATGTCACCATCAATATCAACGTGGCCGCGCCCGTAACCGGCAGCCAGCGCAGAAAACTATGGTGATTTTGCCGGGCCGCCTGCCACGCCCAAATCAGCAGTCCGCAACTGAATATTATCAAAGTAACGGCGGTATTGATCGCCATCCTCGCATAGGAACCCCAGTCATAAGCCGATTCGATTTGAAATATGTAACCCGCCAGGGCCACGCTGACCACCGCGAGGACGATGTTCGCCAGTACGCCGATGATGGTCAGGCATTTTTCCCGGTGCAGTTTAGAACCCGCAAGGATGAATGCCGTGCCGATCATCATAAAACAAATGGTCGCGAGCGGCGACATTCTGCCAGGATTGATCGCCGTAAATTTGAAGTAAGGTTTTAGCAGCAACTCATCGATGCCCAGGTTCCGGCCCGTGACATGTTCCACCAACGTCATGACATTTAACAAAACCATCGTTGCTCCCAACCAAGGCACGGTACGGTTTTTGGGGGTGGTGAGAAGAAACAGCCCCGTGCCCGAGAGCATAAAACACAAGGCGGTGTTGAACCGCATCGGGGCGGTTTGGGGCAGCATTTGGAGAAATGCCTGCCAGTGGGCTTGCCAGCTTATGGCAATGAGCAGGCCAAAGGCTGCCACGAGGATGCCAATTAAGCACGGGAGGCGCCCAAAGACGGTCTCCCAACCTCCACAGTTCGAATGCTTTGGAGAGGCGATTGGCTTCATTTGTCCCCCAATATTGTCACTGTTTCGTCACAGTGCAAATGGGAAACGCATTGCGCAGTCGTAAATTTTTTTTAATATATCCACCTATGAATTTAGATGCACTCTACTCGGAGCTGACTCTTAAAACCAAGACTAAGCATGTTTTGTTGGTTTTGGATGGTCTGGGCGATATCGCCACTAAGGAGCAGCATTATCTTACCCCTCTCGAAGCGGCTGCCACGCCAAACCTCGACAAGCTGGCCAAAGATTCTGCACAAGGCCGTATGATTCCGGTTGCGCCCGGCATTACCCCCGGCAGCGGTCCCGGCCATCTCGGCTTGTTCGGCTATGACCCGTTGGAATTCCAAGTTGGCCGCGGCGTCATCGAGGCACTTGGCTTGGGCGTGGAATTGAAGCCCGGCGATGTTTGCGCCCGCGCCAATTTCGCCACGCTCGACGAAAAGGGCATTGTGACCGACCGCCGCGCCGGACGCATTCCCACTGAAACCTGTGAGAAGCTTTGCGCCATGCTGGCAGCCAAGGTTAAAAAGATTGGTGACACGCAAGTCATTATCAAGGCCGGCAAGGAACATCGTTTTGTTGTCGTTTTCCGTGGCAAAGGCCTGGAAGGACCCTTGACCGATGCTGATCCGAATCGCGAAGGTTTTGCGGTACCCACCGTCAAGCCGCGCGACCCGAAAAATCTGAAGCAAAAGAAGATGGCCAAGCTGATTGCGGACTTCTACAAAGCCGCGTTGCCGGTCATCGCCAAGGAAAAGCCGGCGAACGGCTTCCTTATGCGCGGCATTGCGCATCAGCCGGAGATTCCCTTGTTTGAAGACCGTTACCTGCTCAAGCCCGCCTGCCTGGCCGTTTATCCGATGTATAAAGGCCTGGCGCAGCTTGTGGGCATGGACAAAATTGAAGGTCCCCAAACCATCAAGGAGCAGTTTGAACGGTATTTGGCCGAGTATGACAAATACGATTTCTTCTTCATCCATTACAAATATACCGATAAATACGGTGAAGACGGCAACTTCGAAGCCAAGAAGAAGGCGATCGAAGAACTCGATGCCGCCTTGCCCATTCTGTTGAAGAAGAAACCCGATGTGCTGGTTGTGACGGGCGACCACTCGACTCCGTGCGCGCTCAAAGGTCATTCGTGGCATCCGCAGCCGGTGATGCTTCACTCTGCCACCAGCGGTTCGGACAAGCTCGAACGCTTTACCGAGACCGGGGCGAACAGCGGATCGTTGAGTATTTTTCCGGCGAAATTCCTGATTCGCCTCATGCAGGCGAACGCCAAGATGTTTGATAAATTCGGCGCGTAAATCTGGATTAGCGACTGTATCAGCGGGTGGATTGAGGGAAGCCAAAATCCACCCGCGAATTATTCATAAATCCGTCATTTAATGAACCTACCCAATAAACTTACCGTCTCCCGTTTCGGGCTGACGGTGGTTTTTCTTTGGGCGAAGTTCTCCAGCTTTGCCTATAACGATACGCTGGCGCTGTTCTTCTTCTGCCTGGCGGGAGTGACGGATTTTTTGGATGGACGCATTGCCCGGTCGCGGAACCTGATCACTAATTTCGGCATCCTGATGGACCCGCTGGCGGACAAGATCATGACTTGTTCGGCATTCGTCGCCTTTGTAGAAAGCACGCATCTTACGCCCGGTGCGCCGGTAAAAGTGGCGGCCTGGATGGTGGTCATCATTGTCGGTCGTGAACTGGCCATCACCGGCCTGCGATTGTTGGCCGCCTCTAAAAATATTGTTCTCGCTGCGGAACGTTTTGGAAAGCACAAGACCATCTCACAAATAGCCACGTTGATCGCGTTACTGGTGGTGGATGCTTGTGATGAATGGCCCGACAGCGTTAAGAACTTCTTTTTGCCATGGACGCCAAAATTCGCCGAAATCATGCTCTGGATCACCGTGGTGCTTACGGCTCTTTCCGGGGTCATTTACCTTTGGCGCAACCGGAAATTGTACCTCGACGACATGTGACCCGGAAGGCTGCTTGACGGCGGCCTCCGCAGGATTACTTTTTGGGCAAGGGCAGGGTGTCGCCCGGATTGGACGGCTGGTAAACCGCTGGCGACAAGTTTTTCAACGGGTCTGTGGTTTGATGATGACGCCAGCCCCAGACACCTAATCCCACTAGAAATACCACGGCGATGGCGGCCACGCCGGCGAATCCAATTTTCCAATTCAGCTTGGCCCAGAGCAGAATGAGTGTGTCGACAAAGGTCTTCTTGGTTTCAACCAAGGGGGGCGGCTCGCTGAACTTTTCCGTTCCTTTCAATTCTGCGTCCAAGGCTGCCAGCAGATTGACTTCGTCCAATTTTAACAGCTTGGCGTAATTTTTTACCGAGCCGCGAATGTAGATGGTCGCGGAAAACGCATTGTATTGCCCGGCTTCCAGCGCACGCACCCGGTCGGTGCGGATCTTCGTGAGATCTGCGACCTGCTCAATGGTGAGGTTGCTGGCTTCACGGGCAAGGCGAAGCTGTTCGGCGACGGTTGACATTTCCCTTTATTTAGCGGGTTTTCGACACAATTAGCAATCTTGGAAATTAGGGTGTGTTTTTTAAATGCCCGGGCACGATTACTTTTTGGCAAATACCAGCTCATCATCCTTCACGCTGACCTTGATTTTATCACCCGGCTTGAACTCGCCTTCGAGCAATCGCATGGAAAGCGGGTTGAGCAATTGCTCCTGAATGGCCCGCTTGAGCGGACGAGCGCCGAATTGGGGATCGTAACCTTCCTTGGCCAGTAGTTTTTTGGCGGCAGAATCCACATCCAGCGTTAGATTTTGCTGGGTCAGGCGTTTTTCCAGCTTCGTGATTTGAATTTCCACAATGCGCGACAACTCTTCCTCGTCGAGGCTCTGGAAGATGATGATGTCGTCCACGCGATTCAGGAACTCCGGACGGAAATGTTTTTTCAACTCGGCCAGGACCTTGTCTTCCATGGCTTGGTGCGAGGCTTTATCCGTGTGCCCATCCAAAAAATATTCCTGGATGATGGGGGAACCCAAGTTGCTGGTCATGATGACGATGGCGTTTTTGAAATCCACCGTGCGCCCCTGGCCATCGGTCAGTCGGCCATCATCGAGCACTTGCAGCAAGACGTTAAAGACATCGTGATGTGCTTTTTCAATTTCATCAAACAGGATGACCGAATATGGACGGCGGCGTACGGCTTCGCTCAGTTGCCCGCCTTCCTCATAGCCCACGTAGCCGGGCGGCGCGCCAATCAGCCGGGCCACGGTATGCTTCTCCATGTATTCGCTCATGTCGATCCGCACCATGGCGTTTTCGTCGTCGAAAAGAAACTCGGCCAGCGCGCGCGCGGTTTCTGTTTTGCCCACACCAGTGGGGCCGAGAAAAATAAAGGAACCAATCGGGCGATTGGGGTCTTGTAATCCGCTACGAGCGCGCCGAACGGCGTCGGACACGGCTTTGATGGCATCCTTTTGGCCAATGACCCGTTGCGCGAGGCGTTCTTCCATCTTGACCAGCTTTTGCCGCTCACCTTCCAGCATGCGGGAAACGGGAATGTGTGTCCACGAAGCGACAACTTTGGCGATGTCTTCGTCCGTGACCTCTTGCCGTAGCAACGAAGTGCGCGTTGTCTGGGCAGATTGTTTTTCCATATCGGCGAGCTTCTTTTCCAAGTCACGAAGCTTGCCGTACTGTATCTGCGCGGCGAGATTCAAGTCACCTTTGCGTTGGGCCTGTTCCAATTCGATTTTTGCCTGTTCCAATTGCGATTGCACCACGCTGACGGCATTGACGGACGCCTTCTCATTTTGCCATTGGGCGGTTAGTGCATTGGATTTTTCCTTCAGGTCAGCCAGTTCCTTGTCCAGGCGCTTTAAGCGCTCTTTGCTGGCTGAATCTTTTTCCTTGGCCAGCGACGTGCGCTCAATTTCCAACTGTAAAATCTGGCGGTCAAGCTGGTCCAATTCCGTGGGCTTGGAATCGAGTTCCATCTTGATACGCGATGCGGCTTCATCCACGAGGTCAATGGCCTTGTCCGGCAAAAAACGGTCGGTGATGTAACGATTTGATAACGTGGCGGCGGCAACCAAGGCTGAGTCCTGAATTCGCACGCCGTGATGAACTTCGTAACGTTCCTTGAGGCCGCGCAAGATGGCGATGGTTGCCTCGACGGTTGGTTCGGCTACGATGACGGGTTGGAACCGACGTTCGAGAGCCGGGTCCTTCTCGATATGCTTGCGATATTCGTCCAATGTCGTAGCTCCAACGCAACGTAGTTCGCCGCGGGCAAGCTGCGGTTTCATAATGTTGGCCGCATCGGTGGCACCTTCGGCTGCACCTGCGCCGACCAGCGTGTGCAATTCATCAATGAACAAAATGATTTTGCCTTCGCTGGCGACAATCTCCTTGAGGAAGGCCTTCAGCCGGTCCTCGAATTCACCACGAAATTTGGCACCGGCAATCATCGCGCTCAAATCCATGGAAACAAGTTGCTTGTTTTTGAGTGATTCCGGCACGTCACCGCTGACAATGCGGCGGGCAAGCCCTTCAGCAATGGCGGTTTTACCAACACCCGGTTCGCCAATGAGCACCGGATTATTTTTGGTACGGCGGGTGAGCACTTGCATGACCCGGCGGATTTCCTCGTCGCGCCCGATGACCGGGTCAATTTTCCCCTGCCGGGCGAGAGCGGTCAGATCGCGCCCGTATTTTTCCAACGCTTGGAATTTGGCTTCAGGGTTTTCGTCCGTGACGCGCTGGTTGCCTCGTAATTCGGCCAGGGCCTTTAGTACGGCATCATGCTTGAGGCCGTGCTTGGCAAATATTTTTTTGAGCGATGAACCACCGCCGTCGAGCAAGCCCAGCAACAGATGTTCGGTGCTGACGTATTCGTCCTTGAGCTTGGTGGCTTCGGCTTGGGCGGCTTCGAGCGATTTTCTCAGGTCGCTGCCGGCATAAGGATCGTTGCCGCCTTGAACCTTATGGCGGCGGCCGATTTCGGCTTCCAAATCTGGTTTCAGCCGCGCCACGGATACGCCGATGCGCTCCAATAAATCAGGGATCAGGCTTTCGCTTTGCTCAATGAGCGCCAGGGCCAGGTGTTCCCCGTCAATTTCCTGGTGTGAATGGTTACGCGCAAGGCGTTGTGCTGTTTGCAAGGCCTCCTGCGATTTTTGCGTAAGTTTTTCCGGTTGCATGACACCTGAAATCTAGCGCAAAGATGCACCAGCGCAAAGACGGGAAATGAACCCGGCGCAGGCTAAACCAAAAAACCTGCGCCGGGCATTTTCGGCATACTATCGATAGGGTTGGCAATACAGTTCAGTAGCCGAAAAAACCTAATGGAGGTGTAAGCCCGGTATAATCGCCTACAACCTTTGCGTCATACGGTCCATAAAGTCCTTTTTGGGTGGTATGAAGATCATAGCCCGCATTGTTGCCGATGGCGTCGCCTCCAGCGAGTGGCAAGCCATAGCTGGCCACAATGTCGCCAAGGGAACTGACGCGAATGACTCGATTGTTAAATTGGTCGCTGATTAAGGTGTCGCCATTTTTAAGGCGGATGGCACGGGTTGGAGCCGGGGCGGCAACGCTATTGGGATCCGTATCGGTGTAGTATTGCCAGACGATATTGTCATCAGCATCGACTTCCACGGCGCGGTTGTTGCCGGCATCGGTTATGAGCGTATCACCGTTTTTCAAGCGGCTGGCAAATGCCGCTGCCCCCAGCGTGTCGCCAGCCGTATAGGTGCTGACGATTTCGTCGTTATGGTTGACTTCAATAACCCGGTTGTTGTTTTCATCGGCAATAAGTATGTGGCCATTTGCCAATAGTTCGGCTGAGTTGGGGCTGCTAAGCTGGTCTGCCTCATTGGTGTTGGAACCGGGATATTGCCACACAATTCGTTTCGCCAGATTTACTTCGATAACGCGATTATTCCCCTGGTCTGTGATCAACACAAAGCTGTTGGGCAGCCAGGTGCATTGAACGGGTGTGTTCAGATGATTAAACCCTGCGCCCGAAACGCCAAATTCGCCGTATTGCCAGATGATCTGGCCATTTGGGTCAACCAGCAAGACCCGGTCATCGGCTGCTCCATTGGGTGCTTGTGGAATGACTCCTGGGGGAGTGCCAGTGCCAGCCATAAGGGTAAAAGGACCAACTCGCTGGGCATCATTTACCCCAATGACAGACCGGCGGGAGAAATCATTGGGACCATGTCCATATTGCCAGACAATGTTCCCACTGGTATCGATTTCTATAACCCGGTTATTAAACTGGTCGGCGATAAGAATGTTGTCAGGCTGGTTGAAATGGCTTTTGCTCTTGGAATTATCCGCGAATACCGCACTGGTAATCGCAAACCAGCCAATCGCGGCCATGAGACAATGACGGGCACCTAAATTCCGGTTCATTTTGCTAGTCATAATTAAATCCTTTCACTTGGAAAATGTTTGCTTACCAGTGTAAGAGTCATGACGAAAAGAAAAGTTCCCGGGATTCTTAACCTGGATATTAGCGGGATTCAGGAGTGCCAGGCCAAAAAGCAAATGCGGCTTGCGCAACGTTTACGCAAGCCGCCTGTAATTCAGATGATATAACGCAACAGGTCTTATTTTATACCCGGAAACGACATGTAATTTTTGGCGTTGGAATAACAGATGTTTTTAATCATCGTGCCCACCAATTTTTCATCATCCGGTATGAGGCCCAGTTTGATGTCGCGGCCAATGAGGTTGCAGAGCGTCCGGCGGAAATATTCATGGCGCGGATAGCTCATGAACGAGCGCGAATCCGTAATCATGCCGATAAAACGCGAGAGCAGGCCGAGGTTCGAGAGTGCGTTCATCTGCCACTCCATGCCTTCCTTCTGGTCGAGGAACCACCAACCGGAACCGTATTGGACCTTGCCGGGAATGGTGCCGTCCTGGAAATTGCCGGTCATGGCGGCAAACGCATAATTATCCGCCGGGTTCAGGTTGTAGATGATTGTCTTCGGCAGGGAGTTGTCGGTATCGAGTTTGTCCAGATACGCCGCCAATGTCTGGCACTGGGGGAAATCGCCGATTGAATCAAAACCGGTATCCGGGCCAAGTTGTTTGAGCAGACGCGTGTTGTTGCTGCGCAACGCGCCCAAATGAAGTTGCTTGGTCCAGCCGCGTTTGGCGTCCAGGTGACCAAACAGAAGCATCATGAACGAGGCAAACTGGGAATGTTCCAATGGCGAAACTTCCCCGCCTTTGCGGGCCTTGTCAAAAACCGCCGCCGCTGTCTTCTCCGAAGCAAAGTCGGCAAAACAGTGATTCATGCCGTGGTCAGACAAACGGCAGCCTTGCGAATGAAAGAATTCATGGCGCTTTTCGATGGCGCTGACAAAAGCGCTGAAGCTATTGATGTCGGTATTGGCTGCCGCGGCGAGTTGCTCGACCCATTTGTTAAAGGCGGCAGGTGCATTCACCGTGAGCGCCTTGTCCGGTCGGAATGCCGGCAGCATCTTTGTTGAATGACCTGACTTTGCAAAAGTCCGGTGATAACCCAAGTCGTCCACAGGATCGTCGGTGGTGCAGACGACCTTCACCTTCATTTTCTTCAAAAGGCCCTGGGTGGTGAATGCGGGCGTGGCGAGCAGTGCATTGGCCTTTTTCCAGATTTTCGACGCGGTTTTCTCGCTGAGCAAATCGGAAATGCCGAAGTACCGCTTCAATTCAAGGTGCGTCCAATGGTAAAGCGGATTGCGCAGCGTGTACGGAACGGTACTGGCCCAGGCCTTGAACTTTTCTTCCGGCGTGGCGTTGCCGGTGCAGTATTTTTCGGCAATACCGTTGCTCCGCATGGCGCGCCACTTGTAGTGATCGCCTTCCAGCCAGATTTCAAAGAGATTTTTGAACTGCCGGTTTTCCGCAATGTCCTTGGGCGGAATATGACAGTGATAATCAAAGATGGGCTCCGCCTCCGCATACTTGTGATACAGCTTGCGGGCAGCTTTGGTGCTTAACAGGAAATCGTCGTTGATGAAGGCCATAATATTCGAGCGCGTTCAAACTTTAATCAGGTCGAGGCGCTACGAACTTGTAACCGATTCGCGCGTTCCGAGCAACAATGGTTTCATGTGCCGTTCAAAAAGGTTTTCCGTCACATTCCGGGCAATGACCGCCTCATGCTTTTTGAGGGCGTTGTAATAGCGGTCACCGAATTTGGCGGCCACCTTGAAACTGACATGGAGCAGTTGCCGGAAACTCGGATTGTACGCCGGATTTTTTTGGTCATGGCGCAAGGCGGAAACAAATTGTGACGAGTTCCAGCCGTTGACCGTTTCAGCCGTGGGCAGTTTCTTCTTATCAATATCAATGACAGAGGCGTAAGGCGCGCAAAATTCATCCACGTGCTGGATGGCATAGGCGTAAATTTCCCTGGCAATTTCCAAGCCATCACCGCCGGCTTCAGCCAGTCCAATTAATTCCTCCAGCCAGGTGGTCCCGGCGGTTTTGATGTGGACGCCAGCATTGAATTTCTTGAGCGCCCGGCGCATGGGCTCGTAAATCGAAAATTTGTCGCTGCCGGAATGGACGCTGAGTTTCAGGGACGGCGGCAGGCCGTATTGCTTGATGGCAAAGGCAATGACCGCGAGGTCTTCGTTAAATTCTTTTTCGAACTGTTTCAAGTCGCCAACATAATCCACGCCTTTGTTGAAACGGCCGGTGAATTTAGGCGCGATAGTTTGCAGGGGAATCTTTTCATCGGCGAGCGCCGCCAGAATAATCAATAGTTCGTGAGGCGTTTGCGGGCTGTCGGTTTCATCCATGGAAACCTCGGTGATGAAATTTGCCTCGCCCTTGGCCTTGGCAATGTGCCGGTAAATTTTCCCAGCATCCTGGGTCGCGAGCAAAAATTTGTTAGCAACACGCTCCACTTCCGCGCGGGAAATATCCAATGCATGGTCAATATGCGGAATGGTCAACTTTCCCGTGAGTTCCGGATGCCGGTCTGCGAACGCCTTTACATCGGCAGCGGCAGCAGGTTTGCCGATGAAGTCGGCGACATCAATCGTGAAAAAATCCGACGGCGCGATAAAGCGGTCCACAGTTTCGAGCCGGATATGGTCGGCATCCACGTGGTAGGGCTTTTTCCAATTCAGGGCTTTCACAGCGGCATCAGCCTCGGCGCGCAAGCTGGATGGTTCGGTGCCGATGAAGGTGTGTTCGCGATTTGATTTGTTCCAGACGGGAACGACCCCAGCGCCCAGCTCCGTGGCCAGCACGCAGGCATGAAGTTGTGCCTTGCCCTGATGGGCAAAACGGTCGCCCATGCCAAACGAAAATTTTCCGATGGTGAGATATTTGCTCATAGATATGGATTGCTTGGGGCAATATAGCGAATTATCCGGGCTGCGAAGCCGTTTGTCTCTGCAATCTTGTTTGAGAATTTTGCACCCGCGCGACTGGCTGACTTTTACGCAGCTTGACTCCCGCACCTGAATGTCTATTTTAAGGCTGCTTGTTTAACGCCATGTCATCTCTGATGATTCAAGAAATCATTATGCGCCCGCACTTGGGGCAGGGATAGACACGCATCAATTTCGCGATTCTAAACCAAAGCCCCGAGTTTGCGCTCGGGGCTTTTTTGTTGCCGATCAAATCATGAAAACACCAGTTAACCCCATCGTTTCACTGTCCGACATTGCCGCCGCCCGCGAACGCTTGAGCGGCGCGATTATTCGCACGCAGTGCGTGGAATCCACCGCGCTCAGTGAATTGACCGGGGCGCAGGTTTACTGCAAGCAGGAATTCCTGCAACGGACCGGCAGCTTCAAGGAACGTGGCGCGCGCAACGCCCTAGCGCAATTGACCCCGGACCAGGCTAGGAAAGGTGTCATCGCCGCCTCAGCGGGCAACCACGCGCTGGGTTTATCATGGCACGGCCGGTTGCTCAACGTGCCCGTGACGGTGGTGATGCCGCGGTTTGCCCCGCTCGTCAAGGTGGCCCGTTGCCAGCAATTTGGCGCCACGGTTATTCTGCATGGTGATACGTATGACGAGGCTCGCCATGAGGCGGACCGGTTGGCGGCAGAGCGGCAGCTTGCCTATATCCATCCGTTTGATGATCCGCGTGTCATCGCCGGGCAGGGGACACTCGCTTTTGAAATTTTGGAGCAAGTGCCCGATGTGGAGGCGGTCATTCTTCCCGTGGGTGGCGGCGGATTGCTGGCTGGCGCTGGCACCGTCTTGCATGAACTGAAACCCGGTGTGCAAATCATCGGTGTGGAACCGGCCAATGCAGCTTGCTTTGATGCTGGCCTGAAGGCCGGAGGGCCGGTGCGTATTCCGACGCGATTCACCATTGCCGATGGTTTGGCGGTGGCGGAGGCTGGCAAAAATACGCTGGCCATTGCCCGGCCTTGGGTTCACCGCATTATCAAGGTGGCGGAAACCTCTCTCGCGTTGGCCATGTTGCGACTTGCTGAACTCGAGAAATGCATCATCGAAGGTGCCGGTGCGGCGGGCCTGGCTGCGTTGCTGGACGGCAGCCTCTCCGATTTGGCGGGGCGCAAGATTGTAGTGCTTCTTTCCGGCGGTAATATTGATCCGCTGGCGCATAGCCGCGTCATCGAACGTGGATTGGCTGCCGACGGGCGCATTTACCGTTTTGATGTGTTACTCAGCGACCGTCCGGGCGGCTTGGCGCATCTTTCGGCTTTGCTGGCGGACGCTGGAGCCAATGTCACCGAAATTGTCCATAACCGGACCTTTGCCGGGCCGGACCTCTCACGCGTTCACGTGCTCTGTACGGTGGAAACGCGGGACCGCTCGCACATTAACGAAATTCAACGGCGATTGGCCGATAACGGTGTGGAACTCCTAAGCGAACAATAAGGAGAGCCTGTAAAAGACGAAACCGGCCATTAAGCCGGTTTCGCTGTTGTAATCAATTGTGACGGGCTTGTAGTCAACCGTCAAAGGCATCAGCCTTGGGGCCGGATTTTTTTCAAGAGCCAGCCAAATGGATCGTAGAATTCGTCCACCACACGTTCCTTCAACGGAATAATGGCGTTGTCGGTAATCGTGATGTGCTCGGGGCAAACCTTGGTGCAGCACTTGGTGATGTTGCAGAAGCCGATGCCCTGGGCTTGCTTCAATTCCGCCAGACGGTTTTCGGTGTCGAGCGGATGCATTTCCAGCGCGGCGGTGTAAACGAGAAAGCGCGGGCCGATGAATTCCTCGTGCTTGTGATGGTCGCGCAACACGTGACAAACGTCCTGGCACAGGAAGCATTCAATGCACTTGCGGAATTCCTGTACGCGGTCAACGTCTTCCTGTTGCATGCGCCAGGTGCCGTCGGCGGCATCGGGCTTGCGCGGGTTGAATTTTTTGATCTTCTGTTTGACGCGATAATTCCAGGAAACATCAGTGGTGAGGTCGCGGATGTTTGGGAACGCGCGCATCGGTTCGATGGTCACCGGCTTTTCGATGGGAATCATGTCCAGGCGCGTCATGCACATGAGGCGCGGGATGCCGTTGATTTCCGCCGAGCACGAGCCGCATTTGCCGGCTTTGCAATTCCAGCGGCACGCAAGGTCGTTGGCCTGTTCGGCCTGGATTTTGTGGACGACGTCGAGCACAACCATGCCCTCGGACACCTCCGTTTTGTAGTCCACAAATTTTCCACCGCCGTTGCCGTCGGTGCGCCAAATTCTAAAGGTAGCTGTTGTGCTCATTTCATCTCCTCGATGACTTGTTTCAAATAGTCGGGCATTTCGGGAATGGGTTCGCGGCGCAGTTTCATGGAACCATCATCGGCCTTGGCCAGGACGGTGTTATATTTTTGCGCCTGCGGGTCTTTGTTTGGGTAATCTTCGCGGAAATGTCCGCCGCGGCTTTCTTTGCGGTCGATGGCGGACATCGTAATGGCTTCGGATATCGTAAGCAGATGCTTGAGGTCGAGTGCGGTGTGCCAGCCGGGATTGTATTCCCGATTGCTGGGCACGGCGACCTTGACGGCGCGGTCCCACAATTTTTTGATGCCGACGAGGGCGTTCTGCATCTCGTTTTCCAGACGCACAATGCCGACGAGATCCTGCATCATGCCCTGCAAATCGCTTTGCACCTGATAGGGGCCTTCGGGCGAACCTTCACGGTTGAACGGTTCAAGCGCGTATTTGGCTGCGGCTTCAACTTCGCCATCATTGATTTTGCCGCCGCCATTTTCCTTGGCGAACTTTGCCGCATATTCGCCGGCACGTTTACCAAAGACGATGAGGTCGGAAAGGGAATTGCCGCCCAGACGATTGGCACCGTGCAGACCAGCCGCACATTCGCCAGCCGCAAACAGACCGGGCACATTGGTCGCTTGGCTTTCGCCATTCACGCGGATGCCGCCCATCGCATAATGCGTGGTGGGGCCGACTTCCATGGGTTCCTTGGTGATATCCAAGTTGGCCAGTTGCATGAACTGGTGATACATGGAGGGGAGCTTGCGCTTGATATGCTCCGGCGCGTTCGGAATCTTTTCCTTGATCCAGGAAATATCGAGGAATACGCCGCCGTGCGGGCTGCCGCGACCGGCTTTGACTTCGCGGTTGATGCAGCGGGCCACGTGGTCGCGGGTGAGGAGTTCCGGCGGACGCTTGGCGTTTTTGTCGTTCTGCGTGTAACGCCAGCCTTCCTCGGGGTCCATCGAGGTCTGCGACTTGTAATTATCCGGGATGTCGTCGTACATGAAGCGCTTGCCTTCTTTATTGCGCAAGACGCCGCCTTCGCCGCGAACGCTTTCCGTAACCAAAATACCGCGAACGCTCGGAGGCCAGACCATGCCCGTGGGATGGAACTGGATGAATTCCATGTCCATGAGTTCCGCGCCGGCGTGATACGCCAGCGAGACGCCGTCGCCGGTGCCTTCCCATGAATTGGAAGTAATTCTATAGGCGCGGCCCAGTCCGCCGGTGGCCAGTACAACGGCTTTGGCCTGGAAAACTTTAAAACGGCCCCGTTCGCGGTCGTAACCAAAAGCGCCAACTACTCGATCGCCGTCTTTCAATAGCGACACGATGGTGTATTCCATGTGTACGGAAATACCCTGATGGATGCCATGGTCCTGCAACGTGCGAATCAGTTCAAGGCCGGTGCGGTCGCCAACGTGGGCGAGGCGCGGATAGCGATGACCGCCGAAATTACGCTGCGAAATTTTTCCTTCCTTGGTGCGGTCAAACACAGCACCCCAGGCTTCCAGTTCTTGGACGCGCGCAGGGGCTTCCTTGGCGTGAAATTCAGCCATGCGCCAGTTGTTGACGTATTGGCCGCCGCGCATGGTGTCGGCGAAATGAACCTTCCAGTTATCGCGGTCGTCCACGTTGCCCATGGCAGCCGCCATGCCGCCTTCGGCCATGACGGTGTGGGCCTTGCCGAGCAGGGATTTGCAGATGAGTCCTACCTTGACGCCAGCGGCTGAGGCTTCGATGGCGGCGCGCAGTCCAGCGCCACCTGCGCCGATGACGAGGACGTCGTATTCAAATGTTTCGTAATTAGTAGCCACAAATAGTTTTCGGGTTAGAGGTGGAAGAGCACTTTGTCAGTGAAATGGCCGGTGGCGCACAGGCGCACATAAACGTCGGAGGAGCCGACCCAGAATAGACTGATCCACGCCCACATCATGTGCCGGCCATTCAGGGTGCTCACACAATTGTAAGCCTTGGCACACGTTGGAGCCTTGGATTTGGAATCGAGGAAACCGCCAATAAGGTGCCGGAACGAATGGCAGCCAAAGGTGTAGAGCCCAAGGAAAATTGGATTTAAGGTCAACACGATGGTGCCGAGACCGATGCCAAAATGATTGTAATGAGTGCTTTCTGGCCCGTCGGAAAACCACATGGACTTCCAGGCATCATGGGCGAGCAGCAGGATGAACAATGCTGCCAGGTAGAAGAAATAGCGGTGAATGTTCTGAATGATTAAGGGAAAGAAGCGTTCGCCGAGATAGCTTTTGCGGGGTTCGCCTACGGCGCAATTAATGGGATCGGCCCAGAACGCCTTGTAATAGGCCCCGCGATAGTAATAACAGGTGAAACGAAAACCACCTGGTGCCCACAAGACAAAGAAGGCCGGTGAAAACATGAGCCAGGCCGGCCACCAGGCCGGCTTCGGGCCGAAAAGCGCATCCGGAGTGTAACCGAATATTTCCGGAGAGAAGAAAGGCGACAGATAATTTGCACCGTTGCCGTGATACCAATAGGCGGGCGCGCCTTCATGCAACGGATGGAACGCAGCCCAGGTCGAGTAAACGATGAAGGCGGAAAAGCCGAGGAAAACGACGAGCGGCTGGAGCCACCACACATAGGGCCGGGTTGTTTCACCGAAGCTTCGTTGTTTCGGCAGGGTATCAGCGTAAGCCATAATGGACGTTACTTTAGATATTTGCGCGGGCGACGTCAACGTACCCCCGAAAGGTATAAGCGGCCCTTCGCCTCTACTTGCCGTAGACTTATCGCTGATTTTTGGGCATTGTCCACTCGTTTAAACCCCGCTCGCTGGTGTTCGCCGGGGGAAAGCCGAGCTGTTCCAAGGCCTCGCCCACCAAATAAAGCGAGCCGGTAATCACGATAAAAGGCTCGCTTTTACAGGCGTTTAATGCGTCCGCTAAGCTTGCAGCAGCGACGGCAGCCAGTTGGGGATTGGCTGCACGGAAGGAATTGGCAAGCTCGGCGGCGCTGGCGGTGCGGTCGCTGGCCACGGGCACGGTAATGACCCTGGCTGCCACCGGCGCTAATATGGCACAAATCTCAAACCATTTTTTGTCGGCCAGAGCGCCAAAAATGAAAATGGGTCGTTGGTTGGCAAATTCCTTTTTGAGGGCGGCCCGCAATGTCAATGCCCCCGCGGCATTATGCGCGCCATCGAGCAGGATCTTTCGACCATCAGATGTTTGGATAAGTTGTAAACGGCCCGGCCAATTTACTGACGCCAGGCCATCGGCGATGGCTTTTTCAGTAACGGGAATATGAGGCTGCAACACTTTGACGGTGGCCAAAGCCAGCGCGGCATTAAGTTTTTGATGGTCGCCCAATAGCGACGAACTTTGACTGTTTTGCAAAGCTTCGTGTGCGCTTACGCGGGTCAGTGGAGATTGCTTCTCCTGGGCAGTGATTTCAATGACCCGTAAAGCTTCCGGCGCACCCGTTGCCGTGATGACCGGCACGCCCGTCTTGATGATGCCTGCTTTTTCAGTGGCGATTTTTTCAAGCGTGTCGCCGAGCCATTGTTGGTGGTCGAAGGCGATGTTGGTAATGACACTGACCAGCGGCGTGACAATATTGGTGGCGTCCAGCCGGCCGCCGAGGCCGGTTTCCCAAATCACCAAGTCGCATTTTTGGCTCGCGAAAAAATTCAACGCCATCACGGCCACGACTTCAAAAAACGTTGGATGATACTCGGACGGAAATTGTTTCAAGCAAGGCTGAAGTTCTGCCATCTGTTGCGCGACTTGGTCTTCCGATATCAACTGGCGATTGACCTGAATCCGCTCGCGGAACGATACGAGGTGGGGCGAGGTGAACAGCCCAACGCGCAGGCCCGCGGCACGGTAAATACTTTCCAGCATGGCGCAGGTGGACCCTTTACCGTTGGTGCCGGCCACATGGATAAAGCGGAGCTGGTTCTGTGGATTGCCCGCCAGCGCTGCGAGTTTGATGGTGTTATCCAGCCCAAACTTTGCGCCGAACAGGCGCAAGCCATAGAGGAATTGAATGGATTCGGGATAGGTCACTTTGATGTTTTTCAGCCTGCTCCCAAGCTGCTGGACTTTATGCGGGCAGCCGGCCTAACGGATTAAGTTGTGGCGCGTAATTTTTTAAAGCACAAATTCAACCGGAATTTTCTCCTCCAACCGCCGCCTGGCTTCGCCGGGTCTGGCATTGCGCCAGGGCATGTTTTCTTCGATTCGCTGAAGCATGGCCTGTAAATCAACCCTTGGTGGCCGGGAAATAAAATCAGGGTCCACCGGAAACTCCAATACCTCAGTACGCGGTGCATCCTGAAAAATTTCACCGGCCGGCAACTGATCGGGATGCGTTTTCATACAGGTCTTGAATGCCGCATTTACCGAATAGCTCTAATATTCGACGATTGTATAGCAGGCTTATAATTTGCCGCTAATCCGCCAATGATGAGAAACCGCAGTTTTTTTTCGCGGGCACGCTCATGAATGGCGGCAAACAAATTCACAGCGGCTTGTGATGTATGTGCTGGTGCGCCGCGGCAATAAAGCCCTTGAAGAGCGGATGCGGCTGGTGCGGCTTGCTCAAGAATTCCGGGTGGAACTGGCTGGCCAGATAAAACGGGTGGTCTTTCAGTTCGATGACCTCGACCAGCTTGCCGTCGGGGGAAAGTCCGCTGAACACAAAGCCCGCCTTTTCAAATTTTTCGCGATAGGCGTTGTTGAACTCATACCGGTGACGATGACGTTCGTGAACGACAAACGAGCCGTAGAGTTGCCCAGCCTTGGAACCTGTTACAAGCTGACATTCTTGTGCGCCCAGACGCATGGTGCCGCCTTTCTTGGTGATTTTGCGCTGTTCATCCAGCATGGCAATCACGGGATTGGGCGTATTGGGGTCGAACTCCGTGGAGTGCGCCTTGTTCAATTTCAAAACATTGCGGCCATATTCAATCGTGGCGATTTGCATGCCCAGGCAAAGGCCGAGGTACGGGATTTTATTTTCACGCGCGTATTTCGCGGCGGAAATTTTTCCTTCAATACCGCGTTCGCCAAAGCCACCTGGCACCAGGATGCCCCCGAGACCTTTCAAGGTTTTATCTACGCCGTGTTTTTCGATTTCTTCGGCGTCCACCTGCACGATTTCCACGCCGCAATCATTGGCCACGCCGCCATGGATGATGGCTTCGTACACCGATTTGTAGGCGTCCTGCAGCCCGATGTATTTGCCCACCACGCCCACCCGCACGCGATGCTGTGGCGCGATGAGCTTGCGGATGATTTCCTGCCAGTGCGTCATGTTGGGGGCAGGGGTGGTCAGGTGCAACAGGCGGCAGACCAGGTCGTCCAGCCGTTCGCGTTGCAGCATCAACGGCACTTCGTAAATGGAATGGTCCACGTCCTTTTCCTCAATCACGGCCTCGGCGGGCACGTTACAGAACATGGAAATCTTCTGGCGCAATTCCTTGTCCAACGGCTTCTCGCAACGGCAAACCAGCACGTGCGGCGCAATGCCGATTTCTCGCAGCTTGGCAACGGACTGTTGCGTAGGCTTGGTCTTCAATTCGCCGGCGGCCTTGATGAACGGCACGTAAGTGACGTGCATGAAAATGGCGTTGTTATAGCCAACTTCGAGGGCGAATTCACGAATGGCTTCCAGGAAGGGCAGGCCTTCGATGTCGCCAGTCGTGCCGCCGATTTCGGTGATGATGACATCGGCCTTGGACTTTTCGGCGAGCACGTGGATGCGGTTTTTGATCTCGTCGGTCACGTGGGGAATGACCTGCACGGTCTTGCCGAGATATTTGCCTTCGCGCTCGTTATTGAGCACGGTCTGGTAAACCTGGCCGCTGGTGAGGTTGTTCAGGCGGGTGAGCTTGACGCTGGTAAAGCGCTCGTAATGGCCGAGGTCGAGGTCGGTTTCCGCCCCGTCGTCGAGCACGTACACTTCGCCGTGCTGGTAGGGCGACATGGTGCCGGGGTCCACGTTGAGGTACGGGTCAAACTTTTGGAGGGTGACCTTGAGGCCGCGATTTTCGAGCAACGTGCCGAGCGCCGCCGCGGTCAAACCTTTGCCGAGCGAACTCACCACGCCACCAGTTACAAATATGAATTTCATTTCAAAATCAAAATTTCTTCCACACGTTTGACATCTTCCGGCATATCCACGCCCACGCTGTCGTAATTGACCTTCACCACGGCGATGCCGATGCCGTTTTCGAGGGCGCGCAACTGTTCCAGCTTTTCCGCATTTTCCAGCGGCGACACGGGAAATTTCACCAGGCGCAATAATGTCTCGCGCCGGAATCCATAAATGCCGAGATGCTTCAAAAAAGGAAACGCCGCCAACTGCTCGTTAACCGGACGGCTGGCGGCCTCGCGCAAATACGGAATCGTGCGCCGGGAAAAATATAACGCCTGACTGGCGGTGTTGACAACGACTTTTACAACGTTTGGGTTGTCGTACTCAGAACAATTTTTGATGGGCGTGGCGGCCGTGGACATTTCCGCGTGGGCGAGCGCACCCGCCACGGCATCGATTACCGCCGGATCAATCATGGGTTCATCGCCCTGAATATTCACCACGGCATCGCAGGCAACCCGGCTGGCCACCTCGGCAATACGGTCTGAACCGCTGGGGTGATCCGCCCGGGTCATTTCCACGCGGCAGAATTTTTTTGCCGTGCTGAAAATCCGTTCGTCATCGGTGGCTACGACCACTTCGCTCAACGATTTCGCCCTCTGGCATTGTTCAATGACGTGCTGGATCAGCGGCTTGCCCGCGATTAAAGCCAGCGGTTTGCCGGGGAAACGGGTGGAGGCAAAGCGCGCGGGGATGATGCCGATGATTTTCACGGGCGGCATTTAGCCAAAAACACGGGGCAATTGAAATACTTGATTTGGGGAAGCAAATCCCCTCCGAAAGCGTTGAAGCGAAGCTTCCGGTTAACCCTTTTGCCATCAGGCATTAGCGCAGTTCGCTGCGCAAAGTCAGATATGCAAAAACAGCCGCCACACCCAGCGGCACGACGAATATCAGCGTATTCATGTCTCTATTATCGCACGTTTTGTGACAAATGTTACAAAAATGTTACGAAACGGTTACAAATGTCACGTGACCCGCTGAAAGTTCAACAAAATCTAGGGTGCGAGCGCCGCAAAAGTCTTTGCGCCTCAGTTTTCTGCAAAATACACGCTGCTTTTGCCAATCCACGTCCAGCTTGGGGACAGCAAGGCTGCTAATAGTTTAACTGTGACATTTGTTTTTTATTGCTACCTCTCATGAAAACGACTGCCCTGCCCAAAGCCAAATCACGCCGCGTCAATCGTGCCCTGCCAGTTAACGGGGTTGATTGGCTGCACAACCCGGTCTTTAACAAAGGCACCGCTTTTACCGAGGCGGAGCGGGATGTCCTGGGCTTGCGCGGTTTGCTGCCGCCCCATGTGCAAAGCATGGATGAACAGGTGCACCGCGTGATGGACAACTTCCGCAGCAAATCCAGCGACCTGGAACGCTATATCCAAATTGTGGGGTTGCAAGACCGCAACGAAACCCTGTTCTACCGCGTGGTCATGGATAATCTTGAGGAACTCATGCCGATTATCTATACGCCCACGGTGGGCAAGGCATGCCAGGAATACGGGCACATTTTCCGCCGGTCACGGGGCTTTTACATTTCCATCAATGATCGCAACCATGTGGAGGCGGTTCTGAAAAACTGGCCGACGCGTGATGTCAAAGTCATTGTGGTGACGGACGGCGAACGCATTCTCGGCCTGGGCGATTTGGGCGCGTCCGGCATGGGCATACCCGTGGGCAAGCTCTCGCTTTATACTGCGTGCGCGGGGATTCATCCCACGCAATGCCTGCCAATTACCATCGATGTGGGAACGGACAACGCGACCCTGCTGGCCGACCCGCTTTATATTGGGCTGCGCCAAAAACGTGTGCGCGGAGCGGAATACGATGCGTTGATTGAAGAATTCATGGTCGCCGCGCAGAAACTTTTTCCGGGCGTGCTCATCCAGTTTGAAGATTTTGGGAACCAAAATGCGTTCCGTCTGCTGGAACGCTATCGTGACCAGGCTTGTACCTTTAATGACGACATCCAAGGCACCGGTGCCGTGGCGCTGGCCGGCATCCTGTCCGCCTTGCGCGTGACCGGCGGAAAACTGCGGGACCAACGGATTTTATTGTCGGGTGCAGGCGAAGCGGGCTTGGGCATTGCCGGCAATATTGTCAACGTGCTGATGGCCGAGGGACTCGAACCGGCCGAGGCGCGGCAGCGTTGCTGGTTCGTGGATTCAAAAGGTCTCATCATCAAGGGCCGCGAGCAGCTTGCGGGTCATAAAATCCATTTTGCCCACGACCATGCGCCGTGTGCCGACTTGTTGACGGCCGTCAAAACGATTAAACCGACCATGCTGATTGGCGTGTCCGGCCAGGCCAAAACGTTTACAAGGGAAATTGTCAGTCTCATGGCCGAATACAATGCGCGACCGGTGATTTTTGCGTTATCCAATCCCACGTCCAAGGCCGAATGCACGGCTGAAGAAGCTTATACGTGGACGAATGGCCGGGCGGTGTTTGCCTGCGGCAGTCCGTTTGCGCCGGTGAATCTCAATGGCAAAACGCTGGTGCCGGGGCAGGGGAACAACGCCTATATTTTTCCTGGAGTCGGCCTGGGCATCATCAGCACCGGCGCCCGGCGCGTGACGGAATCCATGTTTATCGTGGCGGCGCGAACCTTGGCGGGATTGGTGCGCGAGAGCGAACTGGCCGAAGGCCGGGTCTATCCCTCACTCAAACGAATTCATGAAGTGTCCCACGCCATCGCCGTGGCAGTGGCCGAGGAAGCCTTTACGAAAAAGCTCAATTCCATTTCACGCCCGGAAGACCTGCCGGCCTTCATCCATTCCCAGATGTTCAAGCCGGAATATCCGGATTATACGCAGAAGTAGGGCTTTTGGCTTTAGTCGATGAACTTTAAGTCGGTTCAGCAAGGGACGGCTTTTATCGTCAATTTGCCTGAGGTTTGCGTTAGATGAATTATTATTTGCGCTGGTTGATTTCGCCCCAAAAACTGTAGGCATGCCACTGGCCATCTTGGTTGGAGAATTTGAACTTGCTCCCAGCGGCGTTGGTAACCGTCAAAGTGAGGACATTATCTTGTAAATTGGCTGAGGCCACGCCGCCACCACCTTTGAAGAAACGTTCGTAATGGTTGAACTGCCTCAAATCTATGATGTAATCCGCGCCGCCACGAATAAACGAATCATCCTTGGGCTGTGACAACGGACCAACGGTTGGGTCTGCGACAAATCCGCCAACCGGCAATACTTCAGGAATGGCGCTCACGCAAAGTTGATCATTGCCATCTGTAAAACAAAGATAGTAAACGCCGCCATCATTTGTCTTTACCAAGCAAGCACAGCGGCCCAGATTTCCTCCAAGCATAATTGACCAGACTGGCCGTGACAAAGCCACGGCTTGATTTGTGGTTTCAACCAATTGATAGAGATAATAGCGCATGCCATTCGATTCTAATCTGCGTACGGTTGCAATCAGCGTCGCTTCAACGTCTTTGGTTTTGCCCTCCGGGCTTTTAAACGACAAAGTGTTTGTAAAAATGCTGTAGGTTTCGCCAAACCGAAAAATACTCATATCGAGTGTATTGGTTCTAACTTGGCGAATTGGACCAGTGTCACCAGATATAAGCCAGCCATCCCTCGTTTTTGTGAATCGGAAATGCGTTCCGATTTCATTTGTCGCTGTAAACGTGAGACCAGCCTTTTCTGGGGTGACAGAGGTAACCGTAATATTGCAATCATTGCTGGTATACGCGAAGTGCTTTTCCCAGTCTTCGTACTGGCTCAAATCAACAAAATAATCCGCCTGCCAATAAGACGGAAAACCCACTGCAAAACCGTCGGCATAACATCGGTTCGGGGTTAAACCAGAGATGCGGCACAGGCAGATCATGGATTTTTCCCTCCACTCCAAATATGTCGTTTTTAATAAAGTCGAATTAATCAGGTCCATGCCGGCAAGTGCAGTTTGGGAGTAGAGGTTCAAAACATACATTGGGACCATTGCGTTTGCGCTTTCAGAGAAAAAATAAATGTTTAGGGGGTCCTTTTTTGCAAATTGGCGATATATCGAAACCCGGTGAAACTCCGGTGATTTATCTTTATTATACAAATAAGCATTCCCGTTTAATACCTTTTCATAAATCGGCTCTATAACAGCACCCCGGGCATTCTCGGTATACGGAACGGCCAACCAACCAAGCGCACAAATTGAAGTAATGAATACGTTTCTCATAGCATCGCTTGAACTGTTAAGGGCTTGTCAAAATTCCGGAAACATTGTTCGGGCCAGCTATTGGGTCAGGGCAGCAATCCAACACGCTACTGTTATAATCCTTGATGCTTTAAAATGTCAATAAGTAAATAAGATTTACTGACTCTGTATTTTAAGCGCATTTTGTCAAAGTCAGGCATGCCGGTGTGCCAGTTTATCACAAGCCGTATTGCCTTTTATCAACCCGTCACTATGCTGACGGCAACAAATTATTATGCCACGCAAAGCGAAATCATCGCAGGATTCCCAGATTCGAGAGCGCATTAACGAGTTGATTCAGCTCAAGGGCGGTGGCCATAACGAGGCCGAGGTGGCCGACATCATCGAGAATGCGCTGAAGATTCTTAACGATGTCAAAGATACCGGCGATGTGCGGGTGATCCAGACGGCGCTGCGGGAATTGCGTTATGCGTTCCGCATTTTTGCGCCGTATGCCCATAAGCGCAAGGTGACGATCTTTGGTTCCGCGCGCACGGCGGCGACCAAGCCGGAATACAAGCAGGCGGCTGAGTTTGGCAAAAAGATTGCCGCCGCCGGCTTCATGGTCATTACCGGGGCGGGGCCGGGCATCATGCAGGCCGGGCACGAGGGCGCCGGGCCGGCCAACAGCTTTGGCGTGAACATCCGGCTGCCATGGGAGCAGAGCGCCAACCCGGTGATTGCCGAGGATAAGAAGCTGATCACGTTCAAATACTTCTTCACGCGCAAACTGATTTTCATCCGGCATTCGGACGCCATCGTATTGTTTCCTGGCGGCTTTGGCACGATGGACGAGGGGTACGAGGCGATTACGCTCATGCAAACGGGCAAGAGCCAGCTTATGCCGCTGGTGCTGGTGGACAAGCCGGGCGGTACCTATTGGAAAACGTGGGACCGGAACATCCGCGAGCATCTCTTGCGCGATAAGTTGATCTCGCCGGACGACCTGAACCTGTACCAGATTACCGACAACGACGACGAGGCGGTGAAGATTATTTCGCGCTTTTACCGTAATTTTGATTCGACGCGGTTTGTGCGGGACCGGTTTGTGATTCGGATGAAAAATCCGCCGAGTCCTTCCGCCTTGGCCGCCTTGAACGAGGATTATGCGGATATCGTGGTAGACGGGAAAATTGAGACGGTTAAACCGACGGCAGAGGAAATTGAGGATGACGATAAACTGGACCTGGCCCGGATCGCCTTTAATTTTAACCGTCGAGAATATGGCCGTATCCGGCAAATGATTGACGTGATCAATACGTTCTGAGCGAGGGGGGATACGGCTAAAAAAACTTCCAAGAGGTAATCGAACGTACAGCGAGAGCTAAAAACTGTCCACGTGAGTGTCTTGCGAGTGTCTATTTATGGAACACTAAAAGGCAGTTCGGAACGCAAGAAAATCCCGAAGACTGGCCACGGCTACGAGATTGGCTCAGGCTGGCGGCCACTGAACTTCGACCTTGGCTGGCTCGGCACCGTAATGAAACCCATTTTCGTCCTGATAACCCGTGGGAATCTCCACGATGCGCTTCAGGTTGGCCATGAGTTCATGGAAATGCGCCTTGAGCGAGCTGGTTTGAGGCCAGGGCCGGATCAGCGTGATGGCATGTTGTTTATGTGTCATACCTGCTCTATAGCATCGGCGATGCCAGCCGCGAGTTAAGTTCAAAATAGTTATTTAAGATACTTTTGACCGTTTTTAAGCAAAAATGGTTTGCCTTAATGGGTATAATCGTTAAAATTGGGGCATCTGGAAGTAAATTACCGACCGTGCAAAGTGCCATGCAGCGGTTCCGAACGAACAGCCTACCCCTCAAGCTGACGAAAAACGAAAGTTCGTCAGTGTGTGATGCTCCCCCAATAACAAACCAAGTGGTGCCGTCCTCCTTTGCTGAATGGTTATCCCAACCCTCGCATACGATTGCTTCAGGACCGGGGCCAGAACAGGGCGTTTTTGCTGATTTAATGACTGTATGCGAATCCCGCAACGGTGAAGACCCAGCGGCTTCTCTCCGTCGTCGCTAAGGTTCAATTCATTGTGACCGAATGGCTCGCGTGCGATAGGATGTTGTTTGTGGAAATTCCCGCCGAACTTCATGAATTTTAAACGTTATTTTGCCTTGTATGCCGCGCTTTGGAAAAACTCCGTAACGCGTGAGATGTCCTTTAAGGGCAACTTCATTCTATGGATTATTGTGGAACTGCTGTGGTTTGGCCTGCAATTGAGCTTTGTCAGTGTCGTCTATTCGCAAACGGAATCGGTCGGGACTTGGACCAAATGGCAGATGATTCTGCTGGTGGGGGCCAGTAATTTCATTCAACAGATTTACCAGGCCTTTTTCCTGACCAATTGCACGAACTTATCAGAACTCGTGCGAACCGGGCGGATGGACTTTCTCCTGTTGCTGCCGGTGAATACCCGCTTTCTGGTTTCGTTGCGCGTGGTGGACCTGGGGGCTTTTATCAACGCAATCTTTGGGTTAAGCGTAATGATTTTTGCCGCAGTAAAATTGAACCTGCATCCCACGTTCGCGCAAATAGCAGGCTTTAGCGCGTTGTGTCTGGTGGGGATTTTAATTCATTACTCGTTGATGTTCATTTTGGCCACCATTTGCTTTTGGACCGTCCGGGCCCAGGGAATTGTCTGGGGCTATTACAACCTGTTCAATATTGCGCGGATGCCGGACGAGGCGTTTAAAGGGGCGTTCAAGGCCGTGTTCACGTTCGGCTTGCCGGTTTTATTGGTGAGCAATGTGCCGGTGCGGGTGCTGGCGGATAAGATTGATAATCCCGAGGCGTGGCTGTTGCTCTTGGGCGTCGGCGTAGTTTGGGCCGTGATTTCAGAACTTTTCTGGCGGTATTCGGTGCGTCACTACACCAGTGCCAGCTCGTAGCCAGGGATTAACACCTGCGAGATGCTTTCATCAGGCGTTTTGCGCGTTCCTTGCTGCCCGGAGCGGCAGGGGAATTGTCTTTCCATCGAGCTAGTTACGGGTATTTTTTCCAGACTAAATTTGCAAAGCATCAGGTGATGTTGCATTTGAAACATACATTATGATTTTTCGCTGGTTCATGTCGAAAACCGTCCGCGAGGCAATGACGGTGCACAAGCACTACCGCCGCCTGCTCGCGGCCCAACGCGATATTTTATCGCCGCAGGCCGTGGGTGCAGTGCAGCTCAAGCTCAACGAATTGCGCGCTGCCGTGCAGGAGGGCCATACCGGCCGCATCAACATCAAAGCCGATGAAATGCAGGTCACGGCCGAGAAATGGCTCAAGCCGTATCCCAGCCCGGCCTGGCGTGAAAATGTGGAGGTATTGCTGGTGGCGCTGGCGGTAGCCATGGGCATTCGCACGTTTTTCCTGCAACCGTTCAAGATTCCAACGGGCTCCATGCAACCCACCTTATATGGGGTGACGTCGATTCCCGATTATGGGTCCGTGTTCCTGCTCATGAATCTTAACGCCGATACGGCCGCAATTAACAAGGCCTACGAGCAGCAGATGCAAATACAAAAGACGATGCCCATTCCAACTGGCATGGAACTGGTAAAACAATGGTTTGAGGGAATTTCTTATGTTCATGTAATTGCCCAGAACGATGGGGTAATTAAAAAGATTGGACCGTTGCAGAAATTTTTGATCTTCAATCTGAAACAGTCATTTTGGATTGGCAGCACGAATGATGATTCCCTTGGAATGGAATATACCATGTGGTTCCCGCCTGACTTTGGTGAGTCTGATATCCGGCACCGGGCGGGGTTGTTTCCGGGCAGATATTACCACAAGGGCGAAGATGTGATAAAATTCGCGGCCCATGCTGGTGACCATCTGTTCGTGGATCGCATCACCTATAATTTTCGCAAACCCGACCGCGGCGAAATCGCCGTTTTTGAAACCAAAGGCATTCAGAATTCGCGCATGGAGCAAGACCAGTTTTATATCAAGCGCCTCGTGGCCTTGCCTGGCGAGCATGTGCAGATTGGCAATGACCGCCATCTACGCATTAACGGCCAGCGTTTGGACGCCTCCACGCCCCACTTCGAACGCGTCTACGGCTTCAACCCCAACCAACGGCCACGGGAAAGCGAATTCTCCGGCCATGTCAATGACACCATGGCGGACACCTATGGCTTGAATACCAGGCCTTACATTGAGCTGGCCCCGCTATTTCCTGATGAGGACAGGGTGGTCACCAACGAATTATTTGAAGTCACCAATCCCGCCACCGGCGATGGGCACACCATTGACTCTTACATGGTCATGGGCGACAACACTTGCAACAGCTTTGATTCACGCGCCTGGGGCCCGTTCCCTGCGCGCAATGTCATTGGCAAATCTTTCTTTGTGTATTGGCCCATTACTGAACGCTTTGGCTGGGGCAATCAGTAATCCGTTTTCAAGGCGGCCTAACTTGGCCGGCATAATCCCAGCAGGCCATTGCCAACATGCAAGAAACTGTACTTGTCACCGGCGCGTCATCGGGGATTGGACTCGAACTGGCGAAATGTTTTGCCGCTGAGAAATCCAATCTCGTTCTCGTTGCCCGCAACACTGCGGCGCTTGAGGAATTGGCCGCCTCGCTTCGACGTGAACATCAAATCGAAGTTTCCGTGATAGGGGCCGACTTGGCCAAGCTCGAAGCACCCCAGCAGGTGTGCGATGAGTTGAAGGGCAGGGGGATTACCGTGGACGTGTTGGTGAACAACGCCGGCTTTGGACTGCATGGAAACTTCGCTGAACTGCCTTTGGATCGCCAACTGGAAATCATCCAGGTAAACGTGATGGCATTGACCGCATTGACGAGGCTCTTTTTGCCGGGCATGATGCAGCGTCGTCGTGGTGGCATTCTGAATGTTGGTTCCGTGGCAGGATTTGTGCCGGGGCCGAACATGGCTGTCTATTACGCGAGCAAAGCCTTTGTGCAGTCCTTCAGTGAAGCGTTATGCGTGGAACTCCGGGACACCGGCGTAAGCATAACCAATCTTTGCCCTGGGCCAACAGAAACGAATTTTTCCAAAACCGCGCGAAGCTACCAAGCCCGTAAAATGCAAGTGGGCAAAATGTCTGCTGCCGAGGTGGCGCTGGCAGGGTGTCAAGCATTTCGGCGGCAGCAATGCGTGCAGGTGCCCGGTTTCAAAAATAAGTTGCTGGTGTATTTAACGAAGGTTATGCCGCGCGCCATTGTCCGTCGAATTATAGGCCATTACAACAAGCTCAAGTAATTCCTTGGGCAATCAAATGGCCGGCAGCGGACTAACTGTGGGGTTCAGCAGATTCCGACACGCGTTGAATGTTCAGCGCTTTACCGCTGGCATTATCAATTTCAATGATTGCGCCGTGAAGTTTTACGTCGTTGCGTGCCACTTCGAAACGTTGCGGCATGGCGGTGCGAAAGCGTTGAAGTACGGGCTGAATTTCGCGGCCTAAAACACTTTCGTGTGGCCCGGTAAAACCGGCATCCGTTAAGTAAGCGGTGCCACCGGGAAAGATTTGTTCGTCGGCCGTTTGTACATGCGTATGGGTGCCAACCACCGCACTGACCTGCCCATCCAGCATTCGCGCAAAGGCAATTTTTTCCGAAGTGGCTTCGGCATGGAAATCTACAAAAATGATATTGGTATGCTGTCGCAACCACTTGGCTTCATCCATCGCCAGCAAAAATGGGTTTTCAAGCGGCGGCATAAACGTGCGCCCCTGGGCATTCATCACGGCCACGGGCGGCAGGTCGCGAATTTTCAAAACGGTGCTGCCCCGGCCTGGGGTGCCGGGCGGGTAATTGAGCGGACGGAGAAAGCGCGGCTCGTTTTGCAGCAATTCCAGCACTTCCTTTTGATCCCACAGATGGTCGCCGGTGGTGATGGCATCGACCCCGTAAGAGAACAAACTGGTGGCAATGTCGGGGGTAATGCCGTTGCCACCTGCGGAATTTTCCCCGTTGGCGATAATGACATCGAGTTTATGCTGCTGCCGTAATTTGGGAACAAGTTCGCTCACCGCCCGCCGGCCCGGATGGCCAACGATATCGCCTATAAAAAGGATTTTCACAGGGAATATTTAAACAAGAATCAACCGAAACACACGAAAAGAATGCGAAGGTCAGAGGAATACCGCAACGAGGCCAATCAACACAGCCGTGAGCCAGAGAATCAACACCGCCTTGGTGCGGCTGAGCCCGGCACGAACCAGCCGGTGGGACAAATGGTTGGTGT
>Ga0265327_10000704_pt1 | contig 52895 bp, 54 predicted proteins | sample 41621metaG_FD_202089 | JGI IMG/M metagenome (GOLD analysis project Ga0265327, IMG submission 202089) | Rhizosphere microbial communities from Carex aquatilis grown in University of Washington, Seatle, WA, United States - 4-16-21 metaG | ecosystem: Host-associated > Plants > Roots > Rhizosphere... | reverse complement strand
TGTTGATACAATCGTCTGTTCATATGTAAAATCACCTTGGTTGATAATATCGACCAAGGTGATTTTACCAAATGCTTCGCTAGAAACGCACACCCCAGCTAAAGCTGGGGGTTTATGCTATTAAAAAGAAAGCCCCGCACAGGATAGTGCGGGGCTTTCAATCTATTAAACTAATTTAAATTATTTAACTTTATTTCCTCCATTTCTCTTTTTCTTTCCAACCAAGAATATTACAAGCCATACTATGAGAGCAATAATAATTATTGCGCCTAAGATATAACCTAAATATTGCATTGATCCTGAACCAAATACAGAAGCTGTAGGATTAATATTTCCTGATGTTGAAGCTGTTGAAGAAGAAACTGTAGATGAAGATGTTCCGATTTTTGAAACTACTGCACCTGCACCGTTTACAAGAGCACCTTTTACTACTGTCGCACCTGTACCAGTTGTTGAAGTTCCTTGAGTAGTTACACTTGAAGTTGCAGTTTTTGAAACTGAAGCTGTTGAAGTACTAACATTCAAAGTTACTTCCGGTGATCCAGCAAAGACATTCTGGCTTGAAGCATCAAGAACAATTGTTCCGTTTTCAACTTGAATAACTCCTGTTCCTGTTTTTAACGCAGTGAAAGTTATTGTTCCAAAAGTTGTTGTGGTAGAAAAGCCTTTTACGTATCCAGCAGTTTTGATGATTTCTCCGTTTGTATTATCAATCAAATTGTATTTTGATTGAGACAAAGGCATCCAAGCAGAATCTTGTGTGTATCCATTTACTGAAACTAAGTCAGCTGGATATTTTATTTTTACGCTTGCTGTGTAATTTGATACTCCATTTGGATTTACTGCAACGACTACGTTGAAAGTTTTTCCAGCAACTACATTAACAGAACTCTGTGAAAGAGAAATACTTGAAGAAGCAAAAGCATTTGAAGTCATGAAGATTCCAACAAGTATTGCTATGGTTGTGATTATATATTTTTTCATATTTTTAATTTAATTATTTAATAAATTAACCAATCCAGTTAACCATTAACAAGTTGAAATCTAGTAAATCTACCGCTCCATCTTTATTCAAGTCCGCAGGATTATTTGCTGAAGTGCTTCCCCAGCTAACCATAAGAGCGTTAAAGTCAGAAAGATCTATATTGCCATCGCAAGTAATATCTCCCATTTTTCTATTTGAACAGCTAGTGACAGGTGAACCTGAAGAATGAGTGCCTCCTGTATTGCTTCCTCCACCGTTTGGCAAAGCATTAACTGTTACGCTAGGACAAGAAATACTAACAGTCTTTGACTGACCAACTGAATCTAAAACCGTGTTGAAAGTAGCAGTCTTTGTACCAGTAGTTGTGTATGTAATAGATGTTGATGTTGCTCCTCCAGCAAGACTTTCTGTTCCAGACCAATTAAGACTGAAAGGTGCAATTCCTCCAGTGACGTGTGCAGTCCATATAACTGTATCACCAACATTTACGTTTGTTGAAGAAACTGTACAAGAAACATTACCAATTGGAGCTGGCACTTCTGAACCCCCACCTGAAATTGAGTCATCTAAAACAGACACAGGGCCATTACAAGAAGTGTTTCCAGTCCAAGTCTGATTATCTCCTGAAATTATTTTTGTAACAGAAGCATTTTTATCTCCGCCAGTTGTATAAGCAATACTTGCTATAGCTGAAGTTAAAGAAGAAATGTTTTGATCCCCGCTCCATGTGAAAGTATAAGGTGCGTTTCCACCGCTATAGTTTGAAGACCATTTAACTGTCTGACCAACAACTGCAGTACTTACTGGAACTGTACAGCTATTCGAAGTCAATTTTGTATAAACAAAAAATTCTGGGCATGAAACTGATGCTGTACCAGTGTCATCTATTGCAGTAACAATGACTTGTTGTCTAGAAGCTTGAAAATCTGATCCAGATTTAGTTGCAGAATTATTTGTATCACCTGAAAGACTCCAATCGCTTCCAACAACTTTAACTAATACACCGTGAATATCATATGCATATGCTGCACCATCAAATTCAACGGAAACAGGGCTTTCAGCACCTGAGACGTTTGCCGTCCATATTCCATTAGAAAGGTGTTCCCCAGCAATCATGCTTGAAGTATTTCCTGGTGTCAAACCACCATTATCTACAGCAAAATTACAAGACACAGTCATATCACTTGCGAATGCAGTGCTTGCTATAAACAAAGAAACTATTGAAACTAAAACTATTTTTAAATTTTTCATAAATAATATTAAACTTATAAACTAATAATAAACATTAAACCGATTAGAAATTAAATTAGTCCCGCCTATCTCTTAAAAGAGAATCGGCGGGACAAAAGAACACGGAGTTAAATTTCATTCAAGACCTGCATCAGCAAGACCATTCGTCATGTAACTTTGGTCATCACAGACAACATTCTGTGTTAGTGGAGCATCCGCAGTCACGATCACCTGCGTAATCACGACAGATATCTGACCTGTGGCCCTGAAAAACAGTTGTTTTTGATTCAGAGCTGGGTAATAAGATACTGTGGTTACTCCGTTCTGGCTAGTTTGAGTTGGCGAATGAACCTTCTCATTCGCTCTCATGTATCTCCAGGCAATTTCGCCAGCCGACAAGTCGGAGGACGCCTGGAAATTCGTGTTGCTCACAGTCGAAGGATCGAAGGAAAACGACATGACCAAAAAATTGGTTCCATTCGTAAAACCCCCTCCCGTAAAACTGGTATGCAGTCCGATGTTTGTGGACACCGTGATGATGTTCGTCGTATCCGCTTGAACAACTGAGACGACCGCTATCGCAAACGCGATAAGGGCAAACATACTCTTCTTCATGATCTTTCTCCTAGACAGTTGAACACAAACAATTAAGTTCGGTTCTGGTTGTTGAAATCGCACTCGATAATCTACTTGATAGTATACACCTTCATGAAAAAATGTCAAGAGATAAACCATATTTAAAAAATAAGTCAAAATTATCCATAAAAACCCTTATTTTACTTGATATTTTTGGTATTAAATAATGATTTAAATTATTATAAAATAAATACGATATCAGGAATTAAAAAACGGGAGTTCTCTCACCTTGCGGTAACAGAGACTCCCGAGCAGACCGTCAACTGGGTGGGGTTCACTCGCCCCTGAAAAATAGTTGTGTCATTGGTCCTTATGACAGTCACTATTTTGCTTCCAAACTGGGAAACATGTTTTTTACATTACATCCTTATAAAAAAATGTCAAGGATAATATTTTTGAAAATAAAAAGCGCCGTCCGCAATAAAGCAGTCGGCGCAAAAGTTTGAGAGAACAAAAATATATTACTTGCGACTCTTAGTTCCCTTCTTTGGTCTGTGAAAAATAATCCGACTCGCCGTCACCGTGACAGTGGCGTGAGAGCAACGGACCAATTCATGCATCCAGTCGTTCTTGGTATCAATCTTCGCTGGTTTGATTTCCTCCACCGCCTCCTTCTCGACATCATCGAGAATCTGAAGCGGATCTGAGGAAACCTTATCCGTATCCAAAAGAACTTCAGAAACTTCCGACATGGTCGCATGGCGAGAAGCCTGGCGAACACGATGCCAAAAACTCCGACAAGCCCGAGGACACTTCTGGTCATCACGGTCAGCAAACGGGCCAAGAACTCCAATACCGGAAGCATCCGGACGACGGAGAAACTTGATGCGACGCGATGCACGCTTGTTTTCACCGCGAAGCTTCCTGTGCCGAAAATCTTCAGCACGCTCCAAGAGCGAAAAGTCGGAAAAAATCGAATCGATGAGATCCCTGTTGTTGATAGTACCAATCATGACGAGTTCCTTTCGACCCGTAATGACAATTGAATAAAAGAACGTGACAAGGACACCTATCCTCACCACCTGACTGAAATAATACCATATAATATTAGGATGTCAAATGATAATATTTGTTAGTAAATATAAAGTCGCGCTTGCAAGCAAGCGCGACGATTCCAATCCAAATATTTTTACGTCACTAATGGCGATGTTAAAACAGTGCCGAGCTCCTTTTGTAGATGGTTTAGTAAAACAATCGGGATGTTCACCGAGAGGATATCTCTTTCCCTTCCCAGGTTTAGATGCACACCCTAAAACGCTTTGCAGAGAACTTTGCAACCTTTCTTTCTCATAAACAATGTTGATCGCAGCTCCACCAAATACGTTACGATGAAAAGAAGGCGTCGCCATGACAAGAATCTCCCTGATTTATGAGACAGAACAGTTTTGTACCTAAAAAAATACTACCACACTAAATATAATTTGTCTACATTCTTTCCGGAGCAGAGATGCCAAGTAAGTTAAGACCATTTTTTAAGACTTCAGAAAGAGCTTCTGTAAGAGCTACTTTATATGGAGAATTTTGATCGGCTTTATCTACTATTTTATTGTTTCCATAAAAACTATTAAACGCTGAAGAAATTTCAATAAGATATGAAGCGATATAGTGCGGAGAATATTCATCCCCTGCTCTTTCAACTACTTCTGGAAATCGATAAAGAAGTTTTTCTAATTCTGAAATTTCTAGATTTATTTTCTTATAATTTATTTTTACTTTTTCTTCTTTTGCTTTCCTCAAAAGCGATTTTGCACGAGCATAAGAATATTGCAAGTACGGGCCAGAGTCACCTTCAAAAGAAATCGATTTATCAAAATCAAAAATAATATCTTTTCCTGTAACTTGTTTGAGTATTGAATATTTGAGAGCTCCAACAGCAATTTTTTCTGCTGTTTCAACTTTTTCTTTTTCTGGCATTTCTCTGCTAGTCATTTTTTCAGCGATAGTCTGTTTGATAGTTTCCAAAAGTGAGACAGCAGTAATAACCTTTCCAGTTCTTGAAGACATCTTTCCTTCTGGAAGTCGAAGCATTCCGTGAGAAACGTGTTTAGTTTTCTCTGCGAGTTCTGGGTATATCAAACTAAGAGCCTTGAGCATAACATTGAAATAATCACTCTGTTCATTAGCAGTAATAATAATAGACTTAGAATATTTAGTCTTATCGTATTTGAGCTTTGTGAGTCCTAGATCTTTTGCTTCATAAGTCGGCAAACCTTCACTGTTTATAAAAACACGAGTATGCAAGCCGTAATTTTCTCCTTTAAAAATTATTGCACCCTCACTTCTATCAAAAATACCATTATCAATATTATTTTGAACAATCTTAATACCGATTGGAGTAGTTTCACTTTCAAAGAAATATTTATTAAATTTTGTACCAAGTATTTTGTATATTTTTTCAAATTCTTTTAGAGAAAACTTTCTTCCAATTTTATAGAGTTTATTGAGTTCTTTATCTTCTCTCGAATAAACCTTTTTATTTATTTCGACAATTTCTTTTTTTGCAGTTTCATCTGACTCATATGTTGTAGCACCCAAAGCATAAGCCTTTCCCCAAATACTAAGGTCTTTCACATCACCGACTTGTCCACCAAAAAAATATTTCTTAGTAGAAGGATCATCTTTCATCATTTTATTCGCACCCCAAAGAGTCTTGGCGACATGAAGACCAACATCTCCTTGATAACACGCACGAATAACCTTCGCACCATTTTCTTCAAGAACTCTTGATATCGCTTCCCCAATTGTATTACTCATCAAATGTCCGATGTGAAATTCTTTGAAAGGATTTGGGTCAGTATACTCAACAACTGTCTTTTGTTTTTTCAGATTATTATTTTTTCCAAACTTTTTTCCTAGTTTAATTATTTCTTTTGTCTTTGATTCAAAAAAATCTTTAGACAAATAAAAGTTGATAAACCCAGGACCAGCAACTTCCACTTTTGATATCATCCCTAATCCTCTGTCATTCCCGTGAAGACGGGAATCCAGTTCTTCTACGATTTTACCTGCAAGCTCACGTGGATTTTGAGCAACAATCTTTGAAAGTACCATAGCAACATTTGTAGAATAATCTCCATGAGAAATATCCTCCGGATGTTCCAGACCGATTTTCTTTATTTTTGAATCGTCGATTTTTAGCTCCCAAAGAGCGGTTTTTATTGAATTTTCGATTATTTTTCTTATCATATTTGTCTTTTTATAATAGCATATTCATTAAAAAGATTCATGATTTGAAATTAAAAAGGTATAATTACTTAAGTTATCAATTAACAATTAATTAAAATGAATCAATCAAAAACAACAGCCAAAGATTTCTTCCTTTATTTGGGAGTAATGATCGGACTTTATGTAAGCTCAATTAGTTTCCTCGTACTTTTATTTCAAATAACAAATAAATTACTTCCCCTTCCAGCAGAATATACTGGAGGAACAAGTTCTGGAATTAGAATTTCTATTTCAATACTTTTTATTTTCTTTTTAGCTTTTCTTTATCTTTCATATTTAACAATGAAAGATTTGAAAGCAAATCCTGAAAAGAAAGATATGTGGATCAGAAAGTGGATGATTTTCCTTACACTTTTTGTTGCAGGACTCACAATAGCAATTGACCTTTCAACTTTAATTTATAGATTTCTTGGTGCAGAAGATCTAACAGTCAGATTTTTTTTGAAAGTATTCTTCGTTCTTGCAGTTGTTGGTTTTATTTTTAAATCTTCACTTTCAGATTTGAAAAGAATGAGTTTTGAACTTACAAATAAAATTAAAATTGCAAATGGTATTGTAGGGTTTGTTGTTTTTGCTGTAATTATTTATGGAGTTATTCAAAATGGTTCCCCTATCACTCTTCGCGCACAACAAATGGATACACAAAGAGTAAATGACTTAATGAATATACAGAGTCAGATTGTTTATACTCAATGGGAAAATAAAGGTACAGTGCCAACAAGCTTAGATGCATTGAATGATCCGATCAGTAATTTTATGACACCAAAAGATCCTGAGACTGCCCAAAGTTATGAATATAGAATGATTTCAACAAGCAGTTTTGAACTTTGCGCAACTTTCAAAACAAATAGCAGTTCAACAGATCAAACAACTTCAGTTCCGACATATTCAGGAAATACAATAAATGAAAACTGGCAACACGATGTAGGAAGAGTTTGTTTTGATAGAACAATAGATCCGAAGTTGTATCCGGTGAATCCGAAAGTCATACCAGTGAAATAGAAGTATAAGTATAGATATGAGTATAAGAAAGACCGAATTTCGCCCTGCAAAATTCGGCTTTTCTGTCTTTGCGAAGTAATCTGAAGCAATCCATCTTATCTGCTTGCCCGTTCAAGTTTTGCTTCTGAGAAAAATTTGTTCGGGTCATCCCGTTGTACCACAAGAGTACTTCTATTTTCTACACTCGCTTTACTCGTAAGAAAATTAGGTCGAGAACGGGATCCATCTTAATTTTCCCTGGATTCCGGATCAAGTCCGGAATGACAGAAAAAAATACTCATACTCCTACCAAATACTTATACTATTTCTGTCCCGCACTCTTCCCCGCAATATACCCAGTCGTCCAGCAAAGCTGAAGTGAAAAACCTCCAGACTGTCTGTCAAAATCCAAAACATCTCCGGCAAGATATAAATTATCAAAAAGTCTTGATTTCATCATTTTTAAATCTACTTCAGAAAGATCAAGTCCTCCGCTTGTAGTTATCGCCTTATCAGCTCCCATAAGTTTGTCCACGGTAAATTCAAACTTTTTCAATTTTTCCAAAATAGCAATTCTCTCTTCTCTTCTTATTTGATTTATTTCCCATTCGCCATCTATTCCAATAAGATCCAAAGTTTTTTCAAAAATCTTTGCGGGGACTTCTTTGAATACAAGATTTTTTATTTTTTTATTTTTATTTATTTCAAAAACTTCTGTAAACATTTGATGTATTTCATCAAGTCCGATACCAGAGAAAAAATCTATTGAGATTTTTACTTCATCGCCATATTGAAGAAGTTCACCGACATCTTTGCTCATATTCAAAATTGCAGGACCAGATAAACCTTCGTGAGTAAACAAAACCTTACCTTGTTTCTTGAAAGCTTTATTTCCTTTTTGCCAAACGGTAATGCCGGCGTCCATAAGAGAAATACCAGCGAGTTCATTTACCCATTTTTCTTTTACTTTTATTGGCACAAGCGCAGGATTTGAATCAATGACTTTATGACCAATCTTTTTTAGCCAATCAAAACCCTCTCCTGTTGAACCAGTCTCAGGATGTGATTTTCCACCAGAAGATAAAATAAAATTTTTAGCAAATATCATAGTGCCGTTTTTTAAAAGCACAGATTTGATACTTCTCTCCCCTCTGTCATTCCGTTGAAGAACGGAATCCATCTCTTTTCCTGGATTGCCACGCTCCACTCGCAATGACGGAGAAAAAAAATCAAATCCAGCAACTTCTGCACTGAGTTTAAATTCAACATTATTATTTCTTGCATATCTTATAAGAGCTTCGAGGATATCTAAAGAATTATCGCTCTCAGGAAAAACTCTGAAATTTTCCTCTACTTTTGTTTTTATTCCCAATGTATTAAAAAATCTTACAGTATCGTCTTGTCCGAAAATTGAAAATGGAGAATATAAAAGATCTTTCTTCTTTCCGAAGTTATTCATGAACTTTTGTTTGTTTGGTTCAAGGTTTGTGATATTGCATCTGCCACCACCTGTCATCAAAAGCTTCTTACCAAGCTCTTCATTTTTTTCAATCAAAAGTACCTTGGCACCACCTTTTCCAGCTGTACCGGCAGCCATAAGCCCTGCAGGGCCGCCTCCAATAACAACCACATCATAGAATTTGGCTTTTGACACTGGTTTTACTGAGACCACATATTTCTTTGGTTTTATAGCAATCTTTTTTACTGTTTTCTTTACCATGACAAAAGATTAGCATAGAAATAGAAATTTTTCATCGAATAACAAAAACACGGCGAGGTATTCCCTCGCCGTGTTTTATTTGATTTCTATTTATGAAAGGTGTTTTGAAACAAGCTTTGTCATTTCAAACATATTAACAACTGCTTTTCCTCCAAAAACTTTCTTGAGGTTTGCATCAGCATTAATATTTCTCTTGTTCTTTGGATCTTGAAGATTATTCTTCTTGATGTAAACCCAAAGAGCTTTGACCACTTCTGATCTTGGCATTGGACCCTTTCCTACTACAGCCGCCAAATCCGCACTAACTGTCATTGGCTTCATAAACGCAGATGTTTTTTCTACCATATTTTTATTTATCTCGCCGTCCGCTTTTTGTGCGTTGGGCTAATTAACTAATCCCGTTAGAAGTCAAACAACTTCTTAAAGGGAAACTAATAAAATCCTTACTAAAACCGTTATTGTTCACAAAATATACATAGTGGAACTTCTAACGGGACTAATAATTACCCTATAAGGATAGCATAAAGAGGATTTTTTGGGTATCTGAAGTTAGATCCTTATTATTTTATAGAATAAACAACAAAATAAGGTAATTCGTCTATTCCAATATAGTTAAACATTTTATAATTTGCACGGCAAGCACTTGAAGATAACTGATGCATTTTTAAATTTTTCTTTGGAATAAAAGGATAGAATCTGATCTCTTGATGCTTTCCAATTTTATCTTCCCAGATAAAATTTGTGATAAGTGGTGGAGTAATAAAACCAGATTTCAAAACTTTTTCCATAATATCCCAACCAGCTCCAAAAATCTGACTCTTTGGTTTAGATCGATTCGTTTTTACTTGTGCTCGGAAATTACATCCAATACATTGAACATCATACAAAGGATAGTTTTGTGGCAAAATCATTAATTTCTTTCCACAATTTGGACATGGAACCTTTTCCACTACATCCGTTTCTCCATCGTCTCCTGATTTTTTATTATCTGACATGCATCTATTGGATCATTTTCAGATCCACAATGCAAGAGACGAAATTAAAACTTAAATCTTATATTTATAAAAATCCAAAAAAACTAATGTGATTTAGTGCGTAAAAAAAATAAGATAAAATAATCAAGTATGGAATGACAATATACATTAAAATAAAAAAATCCTTTTTAAACTTTAAATTAAGTTTCCTAATTAATAAGTAACTCAAAATTATTATCAACGGAACAATAATGAAAAAATAAATTAAAACAGACTCTACATCAACACCTATCTTCAAAAAAAGATTATCAAGAAATCCAAAAAAGGAATCAATCCATAATGGTTGCAATGGCAAGACCCAAAACAAAAATAAATAAACTGACGTTATTAACCAAAATTTCTTTTTATCATTCATAAGTTTTAATATTAAAACCATATAATCATATCTTTTTAAATAACAAAAACAAGTGCGACCAGAAACTTTGGAAAACAGTTGCAACAATTGATAATATATCTGTCCTTAAGCTCCCTATTGAAGCAATGGATTCAATATTTGAAGTTGATGTTGTTGAAGATTTTTGGATGCTAGAACTTTTTGATAAAATCTTCATAGAATTTTTATTTTCCTTATTAGACGATAATTTAGGATTCATTACTTGGAATGATATCTTAGTAGTTGATGATATTACTGAAGACGTCGAGGTTAATTGGTTATTTTGTAAAATTTTTATTGACTTTAAAACTAATTGATTAGTATTGGTACTTTTATTTCCTACTTCGATTGTAAGCGCAGAAGTTGCTGTTGAAGTTGAAACTCCAATATTAATTTTTATGCGACTTCCAGAACTTTTTCTTGTGATATTTGGCACAACAACACTTTGAATTTGCTCAATATTTCCGGCATTATCAGTTGAAAAATAACTGACAGTTTTTCCTGAGGCAGAAAATGGAGCTGTATACATATTCCAAATGTTTCCATCAAAAGAATATTCTGTTTTTAGAACACCGGCATTATCATCGGTTGCTGATAATGAAACTATTCCATCTGATGATACAGAGTTTTCGGTCTGAGGTGGTATCAAATCTCCAATACTAGATGAAGCGAGTATCGCCGAAGGAGAAGGTGTTGATTCAAAGATTCCATCGCCATTTTGATCTAATAAAATTACTGGTATTGGTGAATTAATGTCCACTTTAACCCTAGTACTGGTGCTTAAAAGTGGCAAATCATTAAAATAATCAACAGAAATTATATTTCCATCTTGGATTTTTTTTATATGCGAGCTAAAGGTGCCTATAGATGTTGCTTTCAATTCAATTCTGTAATTTTGTCCGTCAGGAAGATACGCAAATTTATTACCATCGATGATATCATAAGCAATACCAGGAATATTTTCCTCCAGATCTCCATTTTCATTTGGGCCTGTATGATTCCCAGCTTCATCATAGATATTAAGCTCCACAGGACTATGATAACCGAGAAATATTCCGTCAGGAAGTCTACAATTATCAGATGTAGTAGAAATATTTGTACTTGAGGCATAATTGAAATCGTCTTCATCATCAGACAAAATTGAATTTACTAATTCTTTTACTCCACTTGAACTTGGCATTGTGGCATGCTCTGCATTTAATACATAAAATTGTTTTAGAGACGGTACAGCCTCAGCGCTTCTTTCTGGAACCGTTCCATCACCAGAAATATATTCAACATCATAATGTGGATCTTTATCTCCATTTTTGCTAAGTGCAAAAATTTTACCGATAGTCGGTGTTTTACAACCAACAATATTGTAGGTCTTTACTCCATAATCTGCCGGATTAACATTATCAATATCATTGTGAACATTTATGGCTGAATTCATAACCAATAAATTATGACCAATATTTTTTATAAAATCACCCATCTGATTGAAAGATAGTTCTCCTTCGGCTCCATTACTATCATAATCATTCATATCATAAACATAATAATTATAACCGGGTGACGAAGTCGAAAAATAATTTTGGCTTGGGAGAAGCTGGTAAACAGATGGCATGTTTTGGGAGATTTTTTCTACTTCTTTAGAATTTAATTCTAATTTTTTAAATTTCACACCCATATTATCTCCATACATTAATACCTTAAAAGCACTTGGTGTACCAAGATGAGGAGTTGCAATATCCACAAATTTATCAACCTTATCCTTTCCATAATGTTCAATATAATATTTACTCAAAAGGCCACCCATACTATGGGCGACAATATCCACTTTTTCTGCACCGGTTTGTGCTAAAACTTGATCTATTTTATCTTTTAGAGTTGTCAGAAGTGGTGAATATAAATTATCCACACTTTCTCTTATATCCAATCGCCAATCATATGGGAAAACAAATAAATCTTCATTTTCAACATATCCATTATCTTTCAATTCTTTTATCAGGCCATCAAAAAAATCTTTACCTCCAACTTGTCTAAAAATATCCGTTGGCAAAAGTACCGATTGTGTAAGATCGGGCTGACCAAGCTCGTCTAAAGCCAATTCATCTAAATAACTATCATCACCTGGCAATAATGCCTTTGCCAAATTTAACCACACTTCTTTATTGTCGTAGCTATTCTCATTCAAATAACTACCCATAATCCCCGGCACGATAATCACCGGATTTTTCTTTTGGACAGTTCCTGGCGGAGATTTCAGCCATGGCGTAAATGTTACATTATCTGAAACAGCATTTCCCAAACCGGATGGATTTGAAGTCGCATTATACGGTCCGGAGACATCCCCCCACCAGTTTCCAGTTGCATTTATTACTTTTGAATATTCTCCGGTTGAGCTACTATAATATTTCGAAAGATAATCTAGACTATTGTCATAGTAGACTCCGTAAAGAGAATTGTTTTTTATTACATTGTTTTTTAATTCAATATTATTTATACCGAAATTTTCTATACCAATTGAATTTCCTGATATTTCACTATCAGATATTTGTACAAGGGGGTTAAAGCCAATTTCTATTCCGCTATCTGAGAAATTTTTAATCTTTGTATTTTTAATATTCAACCCAACTCCCTGATAAACTTGCAGCCCGGTACCAGTTCCGCCATCTATTACAGAATCAACTATATTTATTGTTGAAGCACCACCATCCCAAAAATTAAAAAAAGAAATAATTGATCCACCTGTAGAATTTATTATTGAAGAACTTGAAAATGTAAAACTACTAGAATTGAGCACCCCAAAATAATCACTTTCTTCTTTGGAGTTCTCTATTTTTGTATTTTTTATATTTACAATACTGCCAGGAAAATAGCCAAATATATGGCTATTATTATCTATGATTGAACTGCTCACATTTAATGAACTTGAATCAAAATAATTAAATATTCCTGAAGAATTTTTTATTTTTGTATTAGTCATATTTACAGAACTATTTCTAATATTAAATATGGTGTTAGAATCTTCTATATTTGAATTATCTATATTTATCGTACTATCACCATCAGAATAAAGTACGAAATTTCTTATATTTTTTAATTTTAGATTCGATAAATTCAATGAGTTTTTTCCCAAAACGAGAGACAAACCATTTTCCGAATTTTCTATACTTGAAGAAGATATCGATATCGCACTGTCCGACCAGAGAGAATAAATAACATCTTCAGATATATTATTGAAATAACTATTTTCAATGTTAATTGTACTTCCTGAAATATATAATCCATCACCACAGTCTGAGATTTTTACAGAATTTAATGAAATATTTTTTCCTGATGCCCATATAGCATCTTCAGCGTAAGACAAGTTTGCATAGCTAATTTCATAACTTCCTTCCCCCAAAAAACTGATACCATCCCATTTTAAATCTGTAGAATAATCTTCATCGGTATCATCAATATCTCCCCCGATAGAATCGTCATATTTTGATGTAAAATAAATCCTTTCAGATTCTGTTCCATCTGCAATCAATTTTCCATAGACTTTTATACCCACGCCATATCCTAATTTAATTATAGCGCCCGGCTCAATTGTAAGAGTCGCACCACTATCCACGACTAAATCATCTTGAATAACATACGGCCCTGCATCTTTTGTCCAAATAGTATCATGCGAGATTTCAGCACCATCAAAATCAGCAGAAGAAAAAATGTCTGTTCTGGCAGAACAATTATTGAAGGAGAAGCTGAAAAATAAAATTATAAGTATATTAACAAAAAAAACTTTGCAAAATTTCACCTTTGAAAAACTTATTGAAAATCTGCGAATATAATACCATCTGATAATCCGATATGCAAAAATGCGAGGGGTTTTGCTTCGTCTAAAATAAAATAGACAAACGAAATCCCTTATATTTCTTATCTATTACCCCTCTAAAATTATTTTTATCTTTTCAACAACTTCCCTGATCTTTTCTTCCCCTATTTTATCAACAATTTTTGCATTTCTAGAAACATAATCTATTGTTCTGGTTTGATATGACAAAACTGTACCACTAGTTTTCTTAGTTTTAATTGGAACCTCAAAATAATAACCTTTTTCTTTAGAAGTTATAGGGCAAACAATAGCAAGTCCGCTTTCATTAAATTCTTTACCACTAACAACTAAAGCCGGCCTATTTCCTTTTTGTTCATGTCCAGATGTAGGAGAAAAATTACAAACTATAATATCTCCTCTTTGCGGAATATTTTTTACCATACGATTTTTTCTTTACCTACATCAGAACCAAAATCAATTTCTCCTTCAAATGAACCTTTTGGAATTTTGGACATTATTTCTTTAAGAGAAAGTTTTGGAGATTTTACTTCCTTTAAAATAACTTCTTTACCTTTTTTCTCAAAACTTAAAACGGATCCTACAGAAAAAATACCGGAATCAAAAAGTTCTTTCGGTAATCTAATTCCATAACTATTTCCCCATTTTTGTATTTTTGTAGTCATACACAAAGTATATACTAAGTATATACTTTGTGTCAAACAAAAGAAAAGGCCGCTGTTTCGAAAGAAACAGCGGCCGGTTGTTACACTCCGCAAGAGAGCTCGTTCATCAGATCCGACACGGACACGATCGACTGTACGCGATAGGCATTGCTGCCCACCGTGTAAAGCGCCGGCTCGGCAGGTGCCAAGCCAACGCCCGACATGAGCCCGTTACAGATACAGAAGAATTTGCTGTTTTCGGGATTGTTCGGATGGGCACGGCAGACAGTGTAGTTGTCGTTTCCATCCTTATCAAGCACGAAACCGAGATCACATTTCGGCTTTCGCGATGCGTTGAACATCGGTGAAGTCGTCAGGATTCTGAAAGGATATCCACACGGCGATCCCATGACCACCTTAATGACATCCTTCGTCGAGCTGACAAGTGCACGCTTGAAATCGTCCGTTGCACCACTCTCAATGGTTGCCAAAAACCTGGTAGCCATCTGGACACCACTTACTCCCCTGTTCAGGAATTTTATGATGTCTTCTTTGCTCCAGATTCCACCCGCCGCGATCACAGGAAAGTTCCCGTTTTCTTTGGCAAGCTTCAAGATATCCGGAAGGATATTCTCCAGAGAAAAATTGGGGTTGCCAACTTCTTCCAGAGTAAATCCGAGATGTCCGCCAGCTTCTGGTCCTTCGACAACGACTGCGTCTGGAAGTCTTGGCCTCCACCACCGCAAAAGAATCTTCAGCGCACGCGCCGAAGATACAATCCACACGACAGCTGTATCGCCTAGGTTCTCAATCTTCTTGGGCAAACCTGCGCCCAAAAAAAGTGCAGATACCTTGGCGTCCACTGCCGCCCGAACCGTTTCTTCGTAATCCTTCCCCAGCTTGTACATGACATTCAGTCCAGCAAGAAATCCTCCCGCCTGTGCGGTTTCGATTTCTTCACGAACTGCATCATAGGTGGTGTACGGTTTATTATTCTTTCGTGAAAGAGCTCCCTTGAGTCCTGCACTTGAAAGAACACCAAGTCCACCATTCTGAAAAACAGCTCTTGCGAGCGTTGGATTTGAAACCCGGACACCCATACCTCCCTGCACAATGCAGGTTGGGAGTTCAAACCCCCTTATCCTCAACTTCGGAAGCGTCATTTTGATCCCTCACTTTCATGATAAAGAGCATCGTCTACAGTAAATCATCTCATTCAACACTACCACATTTTTTTTGCGGGTCAATTATTTACAAAAACTAGCTCTGTTCTTATATTTTTGATAAACTCTCTTTTATATGAAAATTGGGATTGATTTGGATGAAGTGCTCGGACAATTTCTTTCTGCACTTATTGAATATCATAATAATAAATATGGAACGAAGTTCAAAGAAGAAGATTTTCACTCTTATAATTTTTGGAATGTCTGGGGTGGGACTAAAGACGAAGCAATAGAAAAAGTTTATAACTTCAATAGAACAGATTCATTTAAGAATATTGAGCCGATTGAAGGAGCAAAAAAAGCTATAGCAAAAATCAAAGAAAATAATGAGCTCTTTATAATAACTTCCCGACCACAAGATACCAAAGAAGACACAAGAGAATGGCTAGAAAAAAACTTTCCAAATACTTTTTCAAAAGAATATTTTACAGGAGACTTTGTTAACAATGGACATTTAAAAACTAAGAAAGAAATCTGCGATGAAATTGGCATTGATGTTTTAATTGAAGATTCTGCAAATTATGCAAATGAATGTGTAAATCCAAAAAGAAAAGTTTTTCTTTTTAATAAGACTTGGAATAAAGATGCCAAAATAAAAGAAAGAGTAATAAGAGTGAATAATTGGGAAGAGGTTTTGCAGAGAATATAGGAAGGAATTTTGCGAAGCAAAATTCCTTTCCAGACTTTCCACTTTCTACTTTTGACTTTAGACTAGAAAATAACAGGAAATTTTAAAACCAGCCTGAAGCTGGTTTTAAAATTTCCTGTTATTTTCCCGTACTCCCAAACCCTCCATCCCCTCTTTTTGCTTCAGAAAGTTCATCTACTTCTTCAAATTCTATTTTTGGATGAGGGACGATTACTATTTGCCCGATTTTATCTCCAATTGAATAAACATCATCACCAATTTTTCTAAATCTTAATTTTAATTCGCCTCTATATCCTGAATCCAAAACACCCACATGATTTGCCATTATCAGATCTTTATTCGACAAACTGCTTCTTGGAAAAACAAGCATCATGTAACCTTCTGGAAGTTCAAAAGAAAGTCCTGTTCCATATTCAATAAACTTTGCTGTATCATTTTTTGATACCGCGTAGACATCCATTCCAGCATCTCCGGGATTTGCATAATGTGGCACCTTTGCTTCTGTATTTAATTTTTTGATCTTTAATTTCATTCTTATTCTTTAGAATTTGGTTTCTTTATTGCCGAATAAACATCTTGAACTGCATTCATAAGCTGCATTGGGAACAAAATAGTTGTATTGTTTTCATCGCTCATTTCTGCAAGAGTTTGCAAAGTTCTGAGTTGTAGAGAAATAGGATGAGCTGCCATAATATCCGCTGCCTGACCAAGCTTCGCCGATGCTTGAAGTTCACCTTCAGCCGCCACAATCTTTGCTCTTCTCTCTCTTTCGGCTTCAGCTTCTTTTGCCATCGCTCTTTGCATATTATCTGGCAAAACAATATCTTTAATTTCAACAGCCGTAACTAAAGCTCCCCATGGTTCTGTATGTTGATCGATAACATTTTTAATTTGAGTATTTATCTGTTCTGTTTGAGACAAAAGCTGATCGAGCATAAACTGACCAACAACATTTCGCATTGTTGTCTGACTTATCTGATTCACCGCATCAAAAACATTTTCAATAGCAATAACTGCTTTTTGAGAATCAACAATTTTATAATATGCCACCCCAGCGATATCAATAGAAACATTATCCTTGGTAATAATTTTCTGAGAAGGAATATTCATCGTTACTGTTCTAAGAGAAATTTTCTGCATTTTTTGAAATATTGGAACAACCAAAATGAGTCCCGGGCCTTTTGTACTGGTATATTTTCCAAGAGTAAAAATAACTCCTCTTTCATATTCATTTAAGACCTTCAAACTCGCAAGCAATACTACAACTAGGAAGATGCCGATATACATTATTATGTCCATATTTTTTTGCCCTATAAATTTGGGCGAATTAAATTAATAAAAACTATTTAAATAGTATAACAAATTTTCGCATTAAAAATGACCCTCCGATAGAGCTTGCTTGCACAAGATATCGAAGGGTCAAAGTGTCCAAGTCCCAAAGGGACTAAGACTGAGGGACAACACGTCACAGTTGTAATACTACGACGCGATAACGGTACCAAGAATCCCAGATGAGGTTATATGACTGGGGAAATGCAGTAACACCGAGCATGCCCATAGGTAAGTCCACGGCAGAAATGAATAATTCATAATTTACCTTAAACAAGAAAAATGTACCGTTTCTCACATTTCTACAAAGCCATTCGCGATCATCCTTAACAAAACGAATAATTTGACTTTGCGACAAACACAAGCGGTCCAGGTTTTCACCAAAACCGCCGAATATCTGCGCGAACGTGCCGTCTTTGATCGTTTCAAAAACCTGCACCCGTGCTTTTTTGGTTGGCCGACCCTTGACATTCGTTCCGTATTTCACGAAATTGGGGTCAACAGACCATGTAAATAGTTTTCCCGCTCCTGCAATTGTATCCGTACCATCAGTCTCGCCAACGACGATTTCCGTGCCGCCGGAGATGAGTTTGAGATATTCGTTTTGCATAACGAAGATTCCTTTCTTTTTTGAGTGTTCTACTTTCCATAAAAAACAGTAACATATGACATTAAAAATGTAAATGGTATGAAGACTAAAGAAAGAAGGGGCGGTTTGGCTTTGCCAAACCGCCCCTTCTTTTCTATTTCCAATTATTTCCTCAAAATCTGATTTATTCTTTTCGCAAGCTTTATCATATCTTTTTCTTTTGCTCCCCTAGTCGTCTCTCCAGCAGTACCAAGACGAATCCCTGAAGGATCCATCGGACTTCTAGTCTCATTTGGAATAGTATTTTTATTTACAATTATTCCCTCTTTCTCAAGTCTATTACTTGCTTCATCACCGCTTATTCCAGTGCCATTCATAAAAGTATCCACCAATATCAAGTGAGTATCTGTACCACCAGAAATAATTTTCCAACCAAATTTATTTAATTCTTCTGCCAAAACTTTGGCATTTTTTATAACTTGCTTTGCATATTTTTTGAAAGCAGGAGTTGATGCTTCTTTCAAAGCTACAGCCACAGCGGCAATTTGATTCATATGCGGACCACCTTGAAGTCCAGGAAAAACAGCTTTGTCTATAAGGTCAGAAAAACTTATTTCATTTCCCTTTGCACTTGTTTGTGTTTTATCTCTTCTAGAAAAGATCAAAGCGCTTCTTGGACCACGTAAAGTTTTGTGAACTGTGGTTGTAACAACATCAGCATAAGGAAATGGAGATGGATAAGCACCACCGGCAACAAGTCCAGCAAAGTGCGACATATCTACCATAAGTATCGCTCCACAAGCATCGGCAATTTCTCTAAACTTTTTAAAATCAACAATTCTTGGATAGGCAGTATAGCCGGCAATTATCATTTTTGGTTTTTCAGCGATCGCAATCTTTTTTATTTCTTCATAATCCAAAACTTCTGTTTCAGCATTTACACCGTATTGTACTGCTGTCCAAATTTTTCCAGTTGCAGAAACTTTATGTCCGTGAGTAAGATGTCCGCCATGATTGAGTGACATTCCCATCACCTTCTCTCCTTTTGGAACGAGTGCAAGATAAACTGCTAAGTTTGCAGGTGAGCCAGAAAGTGCTTGGACATTCACATGCCATTTTTCATTTGAGAGTTTAAAAAGTTTTAGAGCTCTTTCAATACAAAGCAATTCAACTTTATCTGTATATGTTTGGCCTTTATAATATCGGTGTCCAGGATAACCTTCAGCATATTTGTTTGTGAATTTTGAACCAAGCGCTTTGAGCACGTCATCAGAAACATAATTTTCCGAAGCAATAAGTGAAATAGTTTTTTTCTGTCTGATTTCTTCTAACTTTATTAAAGTCTCTATTTGTTTGTCTTTCATCTTATTGTTTTATTATGCTTTTAAACTTAATACTAATTTTATGCTAAATCATAATTACTAACAAGCTTGTCTTTTAACAAATAAGAAGATATCATAAATCTGGAATTGTCGTATGGTTAGGCTAAAAAGGAGGCTTATATGATTTCAATAATCGTTGCAACAGCAAAAAATGGAGTAATCGGAAAGAATGGAGAAATTCCATGGTATCTTCCCGATGATTTCAAACACTTTGCAAAAATCACCCGAGGACATACTGTTATTATGGGGAGAAAAACCCATGAATCAATATTGAAAAGACTCGGACACCCTTTACCAGACAGAAAAAGTGTTGTTATCACTTCTCAAGAAAATTACATGGCACCAGGTTGTATCGTCGTAAAATCGACAGACGATGCAATCAAGATGTTTTCTACAAGTACTGAAGAAGTGTTTGTTATTGGAGGAGGAGAAATATATAAGCAATTTCTTCCATTCGCTGACAAGCTGTACATCACCGAAGTTGAAATAGACTGTGAAGGTGATATTTCTTTTCCGCAATACAACAAGGAGGATTGGAAACAAACTTCCTCGGAACATCACGGGAAAGACGAAAAACATAAGCACGAATTTACTTATCTTGAGTTTGTCCAAAAATAAAAAAATTGGACAAATTGAAAGGCATCCCCTAAGGATGCCTTTTTCTTTAATTAAAAAATACTGCACTATTGCAAAATAACTGCTATAATTTTAGTATAAAATAATTAATAATATAAAATCATGGAAGATACAATAAAAATGAAGCCTTATTCAGAAAGAACACCGGATGAACAATATAAAAATCTTCTGAGAATGATTTTAGAAAAAGGTATTCGTACAAATACACAACTTGAAACCGACGCTATAACTCTTATGGCTCCTTGTTCAATGCATTATAAATTGGAAAATGGTTTTCCAATGATTACCGAAAGAAATATGGCACCAAAAGAATCTGAAAATCTAAAGGTGACAATCTGGAAGCAGGCCGTAGCTGAAATTTTTGCTTTCATAAATGGTGCAAGAACATTAAAGCAGCTTGAAATTTTTGGATGTCTTTGGTGGACACCTTGGGGCACAGAAGAAAAGTGTAAAAAAAGAGGACTCGAAACTGGTGATCTAGGTCCAGGTTCATATGGCGCAGCCTTTCATGACTTCCCTATGGTAGATGGCGGAACATACAATCAATTTAAAAATATAGTTGAACAAATAAAAGAAAAGCCGCATCTAAGAACTCACTTCATTACACCTTGGATTCCTCAATATACAATTCGTGGTGAAGGTAAACAACAGAAAGTTGTTGTTGCTCCATGTCATGGATGGATTCACATAAGAATTATTGATAACAAACTTACACTTCATATGATGCAGAGATCTGGTGATGTTCCAATTGGTGTACCATCAAATATGGTTCAATACGCTGCGCTTACTATGGCAATAGCCCAAGCTACAAATACTATTCCATATGAATACATACATACAATTTCTGATGCGCATATATATGTCGACCAAGTTCCTGCAGTAGAAACAATGCTTTCAAGAGAAACGAGACCATTTCCAACCATGAAAATGAATCCAAATAAAAAAGATATTTTTGATTTTAGAAAAGAAGATTTTGAATTATCAGATTATAATCCTCACCCTGGAATAAAAGCTATACCAGTTGCGATATAAATATATAAACTGAAAAAAATACATTTAAGCACATGAAAGAAAATAGATTTATAATAAAAGACAATACTAGACCAGAAAATAAAGAAGTTTATGAAAAAATAGACAAAGAAGGTCACTGCCCTTTTTGTCCTGAAAATCTATTTAAATATCATAAAAATCCAATCATAAAAGATGGTAAATTTTGGTTACTTACCGATAATCAATGGCCGTATGACAAAATCAAACATCAAGTTTTAGCAATCTACAAAACCCACATTGAGCACTTAGAAGAAATGGATTCTGAAGCTGGAAAAGAATTAATTGAAATGTTTCAAGAAGAAAGCAAAAAAAGAAAAATTCCTGGAGGTGGAATTGCTATGAGATTCGGCTCAAACCCTGAACATGGAAGCTACGGCAATTCAGTGCTTCATATTCATGCACACATGATAGAACCTGATCTAGATGCATTAGGAGAAAACGAAACATGGAGATTTAAATTTGGTCAACCAAAAAACTATAAAAAATAATTATTCAACAAAAACTATTTCGATTCCTTTATTTTTCATAATATCTTCTCCATCTAAAACGCCGTATCCTTCGCTATAATATATTTTTTTAATTCCTGAATATGCAATAAGCTTTGCACAAGGAGGACAAGGAAAAGTTGTAACAAAGATTTCAGTTCCTTCAAGAGAAATTCCCTTTCTAGCTGCTTCTGCAATCAATCCAGCCTCAGCGTGGACTGCAGTAGATAAATCTAAACATTCTCCTTTATGAAAACAATTTCGTGGATCACCATTTATATAAGGCATATGTTCTGATGGAACATGATGATTACATCCAGATAAAACAACCTCACCATCTTTTATGATCACGGCTCCGACATGTCTCCACCAATCGCTACTTTTTTCAGCTTTAGAACTGGCCAATTTTATTATATTCCTTGAAAATTCATCTTTCGTTACTTTTTGATCTAACACAATTTTATTTTCTCTGACAGAGTTTCTTCTATCCCACCTTAAAAAAACATTTACAAAAATTACTTCTTTATCTTTCAAATATTTTTCTACAAATTCATGAGAAATATCGTCATCGGGCATAATTATTTTTCCAGAAAACTCAGAAACTTTAGATAAATTTCCTTTATTTAATATTTCTACTTTAATACCATAATCCCAACTATCTATAGATTTTTTAATTAATTCTGGATCAAGTGCTCTTATTTCTTTTGACAAATAATCTGTTTCGCTTATTAAATCACTTCCCCATAAAAAAAGAGTGTCAGCATTTTTATGAGCTTCTATAAATTTCCTGTATCCATCATGTAAAACAGGAATATAAGCAAAAACTATTTCTTTCATAGTTATTTTTTATTTTTGGCCGAAACTTTTGCCTCACCCAAAACTTCTTCAATAATATTCATTATTTTGGGAGTCAAAGATTGTCCGAGATTTTTTGCAGTGCTTATTTGTAACTTTCTTATTTTTGCACTAGTAGAAGTAGTGGCTTGTGGATCAAGTACGACTACTTCCCCACAGATCTTTTTTAGTTCTTTTAACTGTTTTGAATCATACGTTTCTTTTGTAGCTATTAAAACGTCTGGTTCAACTGTTTTTATCAAATGCCACCTTGGATGATTATTTTCTTTCAAAACTACAATATCAACCGGCCTCATATGGGCTACCATTTCTAATCTTTCTTCTTGTGGAACTATTGGTCTTTCAGGACCTTTTCTCTCTCTAACTTTTGCATCACTATCTACCCCAACAACAAGAATGTCTCCGTGTTTTTTTGCTTCCTCAAAATATCTTGCATGACCTATATGCAACATATCATAGGTACCTTGAGTTAAAACAACTCTTAACCCTAATCCTTTACAGTGACAAACGATTTCTTTGAGTTTACTGTAATCTGATATATATCTTTTATTAAAATTTGATCCCTGACCAAATATAGAATTATTTATTGTTATATTTCTTTCTATCATATTAATATATTACTCCTTTAGGAATAAATGAAAAGGTGGACAAAAGTAAAAAAATGAAGCAAAAAACGCGTTATTAAACGCGTTTTTTGCTTCATTTTTATTATCTGACTTCAACCCACGCATACTTTTTTGCTAAAAAGTTGCGCGAGCCCGCCTCAGCTTCACAGCTTCCGGCCGGTGGAAGTTAAAACAAAAAGATGTGCTTTTAAAAGCACATCTTTTTTTATTATTTAACTTCCACCCCCATTGATTTTGCTGCGCCTTCTACCATTTTCATTGCGCCAGCGAGATCGTTTGCATTCATGTCTACCATTTTCTTTTCAGCAATTTCTTTTACTTGAGCTTTTGTAAGTGTTCCGATTTTGCTTGTATTTGGTTTTCCTGAACCTTTTTCCTTACCTAAAGCTTTCAAAATCATGCTAGCTGTTGGCGGAGTCTTTAAGACGAAATCGTATGATCTGTCTTCATAAACTGTAATGATAACTGGGAGAACATCTCCAATCTGAGCTTTTGTAGCTGTGTTGAATTTGTTTACGAAGTCACCAATGTTTATACCTGCCTGACCAAGAGCTGGACCGATAGGTGGAGCTGGTGTAGCTTTTCCCGCTGGGATCTGAAGCTTTAATTTTTTTGTAATTTTTTTAGCCATTGTTTTTTTGTTTAGTTAATTAGAGGCTTAACGATACTATCTTAAAAGTAATAAATTATCAAGCAATTCCAAACTACATCTTTCGAATCTGAAGAAGATCAAGCTCAACGGATGTTTCTCTCCCGAACATGAGAACCATAACTCTTGCTTTACCCTTTTCTCCATCTATTTCACTAATCTTTCCTTCCAAATCTTTGAATGGTCCGTCAACAATCTTTACTGAATCTCCTTTTTCAAAACTAACTTCGTGAGTAACTGTATGTGTTTCCATTCTGCCCAAAAGCTGATCAACTTCAGTTTGAGTCAGTGGAACTGGATAAACTCCGGCACCAACGAATCCTGTAACTCTTGGAGTATTTCTAACAACAAACCATGAATCATCAGTAACGATCATATCAACTAAAATATAACCCGGATATATCTTTTCCTCTTCTTCCACTCTTTTGTTGCTCTTTATTTTGATTTTCTTTTCAATAGGAACAACGACATTAAAAATCTTGTCGTTCATATTCAAAGAATCGATTCTTTGTTTCAAATTTCTGGCAACGGCATTCTCATATCCAGCATAAGTGTGAATAGCATACCAGTGTCTTCCCTCTTGTATTGTTTGTTTAGCCATCTTTTTAATTTATTAAATAATGTTTCTTAAAATTACTGAGAAAACGTAGTCGAAAAAACCGAGATATGCGGCAACAACGATCGATATAAAAATAACAAGCAGAGTAAACATAAGAGTTTGCTTTCTTGTTGGCCAGCTGACATGTTTCATTTCCGCTTTAGTATCTGAAATATAATTTGATAGTCTGCTCATAGTTGATTTTATTAATTGATTATAAAAACCGCCCCTTCGGGCTTGTCGATATAATACCACAGGACAGACACAAAAAGCAAGGGCGGCCACTTTCGTGGCCGCCCTTGCTTTTCCCTACTTTATAACTTTTAACTACTAGATCCCCGTCTTCACGGGGATGACAATCAGAATTGTCACTTTATTTCGTAAGTAATACTTACATTCGAAGTAATAGTATTTTGTCCTGCTGGTAGCTGTGGAGCAACTGATGAAACAGCCATATCCTTAGCAGCACCCATTGCATAATATATTGGATAATTATTTGATTCGGAGAAAGCTGTAATTTTTACTAATCTAACTCCCAAACTCTTTGCTAAATTTTGTGCCTGAGTTTTGGCATCAGTAACGGCCAAGTCTCTAGCTTGAATCTTGACTGCATCTTCTTTATCAACACCAAAAGTTAATCCAGAAATATTTGTAACACCAAGGCTACCTATTCCTCCCAAGACTGAACCAGCTTTAGTAAGATCTCTTATTTTAACTTCTACTGTTTGACTAACATCGTATCCAGCAAGTTTTTGTGTTCCGTTGTAAGGAGCGATTGTGCTATTTATATAATCATATCTTGGATAAATACTATAATCTGTAGTTTTGATATCTTTTTCATCTATTCCATTATTTTTCAAAAAAGCAATTATATTATTCATTTTTGTCGCAGAATCAGTTTGTGCTTTTCCAACATCCATACTTTCAGCTAACACTGAAAAAGAGATAGTCGCTATATCTGGCTTAACTATCACCTCACCTTTTCCAGAAACTGTAATAGTATCTTTTGGAGTATTATTTCTATCATATCCGTCTCCACCACAAATCCACTTTCCAATGAAAAGCAAGATTATTACGAGCAAAACTATTTTGATAACTTTGTGACCTTTGCTGCCGCCACACATGCCAAATTTTCCACACATTTTATTACATCCGCAATTTTCTTGTTCGTTCATATTTTTTTACCCTATAAACTTTGGACTGACGTCCGCCTTGGGCGGACCGGAAAATCTTTGATTTTCCATCAGTCCAAAGCTTATTGGGTGAATTAAAACTAATAACACTACAATTATAGCACTTCTCTCTGCTTTTTGTATGCAATCAAAAGATTTTCGAAAAGAGAAACAACCGTCATCGGTCCGACACCACCAGGTACCGGTGTTATTGCTTTTACGATCTTAGAAACTGGCTCAAAATCAACATCACCTAGTAATTTGTCATCCACTTTTGTTATCCCAACGTCTATTACTACTTGTCCTTTTTTAACCATCTTCTTATCAATAAGTCCTGGAACTCCGGTCGCCGAGATAATAATGTCAGCATTAATGGTTTCTTCTTTTAATTTTTTTGTCTTTGTGTGACAAACAGTGATAGTTGCATTTCTATTCAAAAACATAAGCGCGGTTGGTCTACCAACAAGAAGCGATCTTCCAACAATGACAACTTTCTTACCTTCAATAGGAATTTGATAAAAATCCAATAGTGACATTATCCCTTTTGTGGTTGCAGGAACAAAACCACCGTCTTTTCCTTCAAGGATAAGTCTGAGATTTTGAGAATTAAGTCCATCAACATCTTTATCTTTATTTATTGTTTCAACAACTTTTATCGTATCTATTTTTTTAGGTAAAGGAAGTTGAACAATTATTCCATTAACATTTTTATCATTATTAAATGACTCAATCTTTGAAATTAAATCATCTTCCTTAATTTTTTCTTCAAGTTGCAAATATTCAACTTCAAAACCAAGTTTTTCTCCAAAAATTTTCTTCTGTCTTACATAAACAGATGATCTTTCATCATTCCCTACTTGAATAATAACAAGCTTCGGTTTCGCGCCGAGCTTTTTTAATTCTTTTTGTATTTTGTCCGCTAAAAAATCACGAACTATTTTTCCATCTAGTATCATGTTGATGAATATTGATTTTAGAATATTGAATAATTATTTTCCGTCTTTGCGAGCGAATGCGAAGCAAACCACTGGATTGCTTCGCTTTGCTCGCAATGACAAACTCAATTTTTACTCCACCTTGCAAAAATTCCGCAAGGTAGAAGTCGTCCAGTTTTAGATTCTTCAATAGTAAGTTCACCAATTTCAATCTCCCCACCAAACTTTTTAATGACTGGCTCAAGTGCATTCATATAAGCGATAGAAGAATATCCTGAAGCGTAACCATTTATTATAAAGAATAGTGGATTATCGGAAAGAATTTTTGAACAATCATCTAAAAGATTTAGAAAATCATCTTCGATTTTCCATATTTCACCCTTTCCTCCTCTTCCAAAAGATGGTGGATCCATCATTATTGCATCGTATTTTACTTCGCGTTTAATTTCTCTCATTACAAATTTTCTCGCATCATCTATAATCCATCTAACTGGTTTTGTAGAAAGTCCGGATAACTCAGCATTTTCTTTCGCCCAAGTTATCGCCGCTTTTGAACCATCTATGTGGGTAACTTCTGCTCCAGCTGAAAGACCAGCAAGAGTTGCACCTCCGGTGTATCCAAAAAGATTTAAAACTTTTACTGGTCTCCCCGCTTGTTTAATTTTTTCTTGAATAAATCTCCAATTTGGTTCTTGTTCTGGAAAAACTCCAGTATGCTTAAAAGCTGTGGGCTTAATATTAAATTTCAAATCACCAAAAGCGATCTGCCATTCATTTTGCATTTCTTTATCTTTTCTCCAACCTTTTCTCTCACTTTCTCTAAAGAAAAAAGCATCCGCAGAATCCTTCCATTCATTTTCCGAAAGATTTTTATTCCAAAGAGCTTGAGGATCAGGTCTTCTCAAAATATATTTACCATATCTCTCAAGTTTCTCGCCATTACCGCTATCTATAAGCTCGTAATCGGCACCCGCCTTTGTTTTTAATATTGAAGTTTTATAGTTCATCGAGATTACGATAACACACAAAAACTAAAAATAAAACCCCATCTACACTTGGCAGATAGGGTTTCAAAACACAGAAATCAATTGGATTGTGGACGTCTCCAGAATTCCCGTAATTCACGATCCAAATATATGCAAGTATTTTTGAATGATCTTTTGTAAGGATTCGCCATCCTTACAATTATCCCTTTAATTGCTTTAGTTTTCCTGGGAGCATAAAAACGATAACAACCAAAATAAACAAAAAGACCTCTCGAAGATGCGTGAACTTCCCTATTGAGAAAATCGGCGACCATAATCACCATCCTTTCTTTTTGTAGTACAAACTCTAATTTGAAACTATCACAAAATTAATTTCAAAACAATTTAAAAGGCGCGGAATGACGAAGTCATTCCGCGCCGAACCGATTCACTCAATCATCGTCCAGGTCCAAAAGATCATGCTTCACCGAAGCAGGATCCTCCATGAGTTTCTTGTAGTGCCAAGGTTTTTTATCTTCTTCAAGTTCGCCGTGCGACCTCAAAGAAAGATCAATATGTCGATGATCGCTTTCACCCTTCACCAAGCAATGCACCCATGCATGACCCTGAGAACCAACGATATGCAAATCTTCGACAAGTCTACAAGCACACAGGATAACGCCGAGGGTTATTGTGTATGTCGAGCACTTGCCTATTCTTGCACCAAGCTGCGTTTCTAAGTTTGTAATACTATGGAAACTGTTCACCTTATTAAAACGCAAAATGTATTTCCAGTCCTCATTTTCGTCCGCTGGTATCTGTTCACTAAAATGACCGAGATGCCAGCGGAGAGCTTCAATGTGTGAATAATTTGGAAATCTTGGATCATTCAGAAGTTTGAAAGTCCAGATCGCTGCCAGATTGGCAAGAATCAGATTTTCAATCCTTCTCACTGCTTCACTTGGGCTGTGGCTATATTGTCTGGCAATATTCCAAGCAACAATAGCCAAACCTTCAAGAACCAATGAGTCGGTCATCTTGATACCAAGAATATTCTGACCCTTAAGCTTGTGCAAAAGCTTTTTGTATACTGGAGGAAGTTCATTATGAAGATTCATAAAAGCCATCCTTTCTTTGTAGTGTTCGTCTGAATTTAAACTAACATTTTAAAGGGAAATGTCAAAAAGCTTTCTAGCATTTTCCAAAAGTTGAAGTCTTACTTTCTCAAAATCTTCTCCACGAATTTCTGCGATCTTTTTTACAACTTCGATAACATAAGTTGGTTCATTCCTTTCTCCCCTATGAGGAACAGGCGCAACATATGGCGCATCAGTCTCGGCGTGTATTTTTTCAAGCGAAACAGCTTTGATCGTTTTGTTAAAATCCTGAACATAAGTAATAAGACCAGTGAAAGATATTGTAAAACCAAGATCTATAAACTTTTGTGCTTGGTCTAATTTACCAGTGAAAAAATGGATATTTCCCCGCAAATTTGAATCTGGAATATCGAATATTGAATATTGTTTTAGAATTTCATAAGCGTCATTAAAGGCATCATCACTATTCTTTGAGTTCCTAATATGAAGCATTAGTGGCTTATCGTATTTTATAGCAAACTCAATTTGATTTATAAAATCTTTCTTCTGTTTCTCTTTTATTTTTTCTATGTCGCCTTTGAGTTCAAAATATTCCAATCCACATTCCCCTATTGCCACAACTTTCGGATTTTTCACAAGCTTCTCATAATTCTTTTCATCAAAAATTTCCTCAAGATTATGCGCTGGATGCATACCAATACAAGCCCAAATGTTTTCATTCTCGTTTGCAACTTTTACAGCTTCTTTTGATGTTTGAAGATCCGCTCCAATAGCAATTGTCGCAACTCCTGCCTCCTGCATTCTTCCAATCACCGCCTTAAAATCATTTCCGTAGTCTTCAAAACCAAGGTGTGAATGTATGTCGATGTATTTTATATTCATAAGATATAAGTCTAAAGCTAAAAGTCTAAAGTGTAAAGAAAGGCAATTTTTTATATAAATAGAGAAGTAAAAAGTTTGATTTTCAAAAGATAATAACGGGGCTGGTTTACTTCGTTTCTTCATTCTTCGCAAAGACAGAGATAACAGATAGACTTTCATTACAATTCTGCCACTTAAGCGAGTTTTTTCATTTAAAAACCTTACGGAAAGCAATTTTCAGCAGAAAATTGCTTGAGTAGAGAATAAATTTTTTGACGAAAAAATTTATATCGTGTTTTTAAAATGAAAAAACGAGCGACATTTTATATTCATAAATTAATTATCCTGAATGATAAGTTTTTCTAGTTTAATATTCTGATAATATATTTCAAAAATTGATGCGGCAGAAAGCACTTCCCACCAAATTTTTATAATAATTTTTATGCCTTTTATATAACCATGTTTGTTCTGATTGAAATCATTTTCAACATTCGGCCATTTTATAACAGAAATCCTCATTTTATTTTTAATCATTATGTTATTCAAAAATACTTCTAAACCATAGCCAGGTAATGAAGCCATTTTTTCAACAATATCATTGGTTAAATATTTTTTAGGTAGGATTCTTTCTCCTGACAAATAATCAATTTTTTTGAATGGGAAAAGCGGCCAAGAGTTTTTTATATAACTTATGCTAATATCGGCTTTTTCTTTTTCAATCGGATCAATCAAATCGGCTATATTTTTTTCGTTTAGAAAATGTAAATCAGCATCAAGCAGAAAAATATAATTGCCTTGAGACATTTTAATTCCATCGGCAACAGACTTGCTTTTCCCCTGATTAATAGAATGTTCAATGAGATGAACTCCAGGAAATGTTTTTATAATTTGTTTAGTTTTATCACTAGAAAAATCATCAATAACGATAATTTCATAAAGGTACGAACCTAAAAGTGGCAACACGACAGAAAGCGTATGGTTTATAGATTTTTCTTCATTATAAGCCGGAATAATGCATGAAATTTTTTTCATATCTAAGTTTTTGTCTTCATTATTCTACTCTCAAGAATAGTGGTTTTTCCGGTGCCTTATTTTCTTTCACAAGCTCTTTAATTTTCTTCGAAGTCTCTGGCATTATAGGATTTAACATTTCGCCAATAACATAAAGTTCTTTTACAAGAGTTTCAATAATAGATATCCCCTTTTCTTTGTCAGTCTTCACGAGTTTGAATGGTTGTTCTTTTTGGATCAAACCATCAAGCTCAGAAACTTTTTTCCAAATAATATCTACAGCCTTTTGTATTTCAAATTTTTCTAAAAAGCCAGAAAAATCTTGAGGAATTATTTTTTCTGAAATTTCAACTGGTTTTTCCAAATTGGTTTCGGCCATTTTCATAACTCTACTTGTCAGATTTCCCAAACCATTTGCCAAGTTTGCATTATAAGCTTCTTTAAAAATTTCTTCAGAGACTGGGCTGTCTTCAAAAGTACTGAGTTCTCTTGTAACAAAATATCTCAAAGCATCTGTGTCATATTTTTGTATCAAATCCACAGGGTTTACAACATTTCCGATAGATTTACTCATTTTAATTCCTCCAGGACCAGTAACAAAGCCGTTTATTACAACCGTTTTTGAATTTGGAAGTCCAACCGCCATAAGCATTGCCTGCCACATAGCAGACTGTTGTCGAAGATTATCTTTTCCGCAATATTGAACCATTCCCCCGGTTTCTATCTGCCATTTATTAAATTTCTCCAAATCATCCGGCCAACCAATAGCTGAAATATAGTTTACCAATGCATCAAACCAGACATACATTATTTGTTCAGAATCTCCTGGTACCTCTATTCCCCATGGCATTTTGCTTTTTAATCTTGAAATACTAAAATCTTGCAAACCTCTCTCAACAAAAGCTTTTATTTCGTTAAATCTGAAATCTGGAATAACAAAAGTAGGATTTTCTTTGTAAAATTTCAAAAGCTTATCGCCGAATGCAGAAAATTTAAAGAAATAATTTTCTTCATCGCGAATTTCAAGCGGGGTATTTGGGTGATCGGGACATTTGCAATCGACAAGGTCAGAATCTGTTTTTTCGAGCTCACATCCTACGCAGTATTTTATTTGATAATTCTTTTTATAAATATATCCGTTCTTATCACAAATTTTCCAAAATTCTTGGGCAGATTTTATATGACTCTCATCAGTTGTACGGATAAAATTGCGAGTAATTCCCTCTTCTTCTGTAATACCTAGCAATTTCAAAAGTTCTTGAAATTTATTTGCATAAAAATCCGTAAATTCTTTTGTTGTCTTTCCTGCCTCAGTAGCTTTCTGAAATACTTTTTGGCCGTGTTCATCTGTACCAGTATTGAAAAATACTTCAAAACCCATGAGTTTTTTATATCTTGCAATAACATCGGCACGAACAAATTCCAAAGCATGTCCCATATGCGGTTCTGAATTTACATACGGAAGAGTCGTTGTTATATAAAAATTTTTAGATTTTTCAGACATTAGGAATGTTAAGTTATGGTAATTTTTCTACTTCATTAGCCTTCTGCCAAAACATATGTTTGCTTTTTTGAACATCATCAACAAGCTCCATCAAAGCTGAGACGACGGGAACTGAAAGAACAACTCCCAAAAATCCAGCAAGCTTGGCTCCAATTATCAAGGCGAGAATAACGATAATCGGTGAAACTCCGACAATTTTCTTCACAACCAAAGGATAAATAAGATGGCTCTCAAACTGCTGTACAATCAAATAAAGACCGGCGACAAGAAGTCCCGCTGTTATTCCGCCATCAGTTAGCGCAGACAAAATTGCTGGGATTGCCGCAAGGACCGGACCAAAAACAGGAATAATTTCCAAAATTCCGGTAAGAACGGAAAGAAGCAAAGCATTTTTTATCCCCAAAACCGTAAGTCCTAGATATACAAGAACCGCGACAAGGATTCCGAGTAAAAATTGTCCCTGCATCCACTGCCCTATTTTTTTCTGCGATCTTTTCCATAGGTCAACAACGTACTTTTCATTTTTTACCGGAGTAATAAGTCCGAGGAATCTTGCAACCCCATCTTCTTGAACAAGAAGGTAGAAAGAAAGAACAACAATAAGTATGAAGGAGAAAAGTCCACCGAACACGGCACTAACAATTTTTACAAATCCATCGGAAACATTTGAAGTTACGCTTTGAATCGCATTTACAAGATCACCAATTCCGAAGCTTGTGGTGTTTACTGAAATATTTTTCAATTGATTGGAAGAAACATTTTTTACAAGCTGAGCAGGATTATTGAAACCTTGAGATAAATCTTGAACAACTGATTGAGAATTTGTGATGTCTTGATTGTTAACATTTAGAGGATTCCAAAGATCGGTTGAATCAAGGTATTTCGGCAGGGTTGTGAGAAAATTTGATGCCTCATTCAAAACCGAAGGAACAAAAAAGAAAATCAAACCGGCTAATATGCCAAAAAGACCGACATAAGAAATAATAGCGGCAGGAAGCCTTTTGATTTTATATTTTTTAAACCAATTTATTAAAGGCTCAATTCCGGAAGCGAGTACTATTGCCACCAAGACAACAATGACCAAATCCTTAATAAAATACAAAAACCAAAAAAATAAAATCAGAAAAAAACCTTTCAAAAAAGATCCTGGGGTGATATTTACTGTCAATCTGCCGGTTTCTCGTTCCATAAATCAAATAATAACACTTACGAGCAAAAAGTAAAATTTTAGTATATTGTTGACCGGTATATCAACATACTATATTATGTCAGCAGATAAGCACACAATCTGTCTTTTGACAGCTTGATCGAACCTTTACAAACTCAAACGGGAGAAAAAAGTGAATGACAAAAATAGACCTCTCATTCTTGAGCATGTGGTGCATCTTGCCTTTGATCTTAGTGGAGAAAATCAGATGATATTCAGCGGTATCAATGTGTCATCTGAGAGGGAACTTCAGACTAAAGAAACACTGGCATCCAATGCCTTGCATGTCAGAAAACTCAAGGAGGAGATAACGAAAAGAAATCTGCCAAGAAGAGATATGGTGATTTTGATTCTGAACATTGAGAATGACATCGCCTACAAGATTCTTTCTTTGTATGCTCCAGGGCATCCACGGAATAGAATTCAGGGTGATCCATTCGTACGAGCGTTGGTCAATCGTAATGATATTTTTACGCTCATCAGCGCTTTCGACCAAAAGGCCGCGGTAAAATTGCTCGGAATGCCAAGCACCGCGGTCGTCGTTGTAGACAGAGAAGAGGTCGAGGTCTACCCTGCTTGAGTTACGAATATCGAAAATCCAATGAGGATTTCGATGAAAGCTCCGAACACTTAAATGTATCGTTCGGAGCTTTTTCTTTTGTAAAAAAATAATTTGAGCCCAGCACCTTTTTGCGGAAAAACAGTTTCTGCAAAAAATAGAACCCCGTACAACTTTTAGAGAAAATAATTCTTTTATTATTTCTTACTTATCTTTATAAATGTTATTTACGTTATATTTAAAGTTCTGTGAAAGTTTAACGGGGTCTAGAAAAACATATTTGCTAAAGCTTCTTGTTTTCCAAGAAAAAAGCGCCGACTCTTGGTAGATATCGGCGCTTACTGGCGAATACTGTCGCCTGTCAGTTAGTCCATCGGAATCCTCTGCTGTAGGCAGACAATCCGCTGGTCGGTGTGAACGGTCTCTACCTTCCCTTCGGGGGTTTTTACGCGGAGCCAAACTCCTTCGTATGTCCCACGTGTCGGATCACCACGACCAAGAACTTGCGGCTGGGGCGTCCTGAGGGCGCCGTGACCGGAAGTTTCCACCATGCCGTGTCCCATGTAATCGGACACACCGAGGAAGGTGTACTTCCCATTTTCGGCGGTCTTGCCGGGAATGGGAATCGGTGCCGAGTTCATCTGGTAGACGTAGGTCACGAGACCATCGTCGTGGTTCTGCAGTTGGACTTGCTTCGTCGGTTCGGCACTTGTGGTGCTCGCCGTCGTGGCACATCCGGTCATGTAGAACATCGCGCAGAGAACGGCGAGAACTGTCAGACACTTCTTCATCTCTTTTCTCCTGTTTGGAAGTTTGCTCTTTTAGCTAGACTTCTATCCAGAGTTTGGACAGATCACAGCCTGTAAAAAACCACTTTGAAAAAAGTTAAGTAGATTTTCTATAGGCCATGATCAAATCCGTCAAAATCAATGAGCTTTTCTAATCTACAAATAGTATAACTAACATTAAAAAAATGTCAATACCAATAAATGTGGATAAAATTTATTGTGTGAGCTCTTTCCAATCGGAGACTTGATAATTTCCACTCGATGAAGAACTTGCGACATTAGAAATAACATTTAGATTCATAATATTAGGATTGTAATATATATTCGTCTGATGAGCGTCATAAATACCTAGTCCAATTTGTGCAGTTCCAGCAGGTCCACAAACATTGCCACAAGGAAAATTATAGATCATACCATTTGGAGCAAAAACTATGGTTGATGTTCCATAAGATCCATCATAATTACCCCCAATAGCTGGTAATTTAGTATTTGGAACAGTGCTTGTGCTATTATTAGTTGAGATTAAAAGCAAAAAAGCATTTGGCGCACCACTCCATCCAGAAAACGGGCCGGCAAATCCACCTGCGTCAACAGCTGATGGAACTTGAATATTTCCATCAGCAATTACCACACCGGTATTACTACCAAACAAAGGAGACATCAGCATACCCGCAATAGTATGTATTTGGGGCATTTGTGGGTTATATAGTCCAGCAATAATAACACTTCCAGTAACATATACGGTGCCTGTTAAAAAGAAAGGTTGTAAACCAGATCCATATGGTTGAAACAAGAGATTTCCATTTATCTTTACTGGCCCAAGAGTACTGCCAATAGGTGGATTATAATCTCCATTTATAACTCCGCCAGCCGTGGCGTCAGCTTCCCATTTTTGAATTTGTGCATTAGAAATAGGATAAGATATAGGTGAGGGATCTGGATTTGATGTGTCGCAAGCTTTACTATTTGATAAACCAACTTGGCACTTGAGTGAACCAGTAACAGTAACATTACTAACACTGTGGGCATAAACAGTTGTAGTAGCTGTATTACTAAGATTTGATGTACCACTTATTTTTCCATAGTAATCACCTTGTGTTATTCTGAAATAACCGTCAATACCTAGACTATTTCCCCAGGAACTTCCTGTTGAGAGATTTCCTATTTTTGCTGTGCCACTTGCATACGCATTATCTAGAGAACTTACCCCCACAAAATAATATTTTGAGCTATTATAAGCATAATCTAAAACAATCCAATAGGTATTTCCTGGGACAAGTTTTAAACCCGGAGAAAAAATAGCATCAACCCACTGATAACTTGTTGTTACAGATGGTATAAGAGATGAAGCAGTACCGACGAGATCAGTACTAGTTGCACTGGGTGAATCATAGTTTACATTGTGATAATTTTTAACTATTTTAACTGTAAAAGCTGTAGGAGTGGAAGTTGCTTTAACATAAACACTTACCACCGTAAGTGGTGACGTCGTGGAAACTTGAAAACTCTGAGCAAAATCTGGAAAAGCAGAAGTATTTCCGAAGGTGGTACTAGCTGTCGGGGTAGAAGGAATATCATTTTTTTGTTCTACAAAAAGAGCAGACGGATTTGCAACAGTAACACTACCATTTACTACATCAAATCCGCCAGATATATTTATATCATCATTTGAATATACATCTCCACCAAAAACATTAGAATGGTAGCCACCATTTCCGTTCATATCACCTAGTGTAATTCCCAAATTTCCAGCTTGCATGGCATACGGAATAGAAATATGAGTACCCCCGGCAGATGTCTTCAAATTCACCTGAATATGTTTTTCATAACCATTACTGTTAATAACACTTTGCAAAGTTTCACTGTTGGTAGTCGTTGAGATAGTTGTTGTAGCTACAGTTGAAGCGTCAAAAATAGTAGTTTCTTGTGAGCCCACATTTGGTCCATAAATCGCGTCGCTGATTCTATAAAGAAGATCTTCAGTTCCCGCTTCGGCATAATAGTATCCTTGTTTTGCTCCCCAAATGTCTCTTGAAAGTAGAATTTGTTTTACTATTGGAGTCGCTAATCCAAAAACAACTATTGAAGAAATCAGCATAAAAATAACCGCAGTCAAAAGCATCACATAACCATTTTTCTTTTTAAAAATTTTTATTGTCATTTTAATAAATTTTTATTGATTTAATTCTTTCCAATCAGAAATACTATAAATTGTTCTTGTTGTTCCTGAAATAAAACTTGGCGCAATCAGATCTGTATAATACACCACATTTGAATTTCCACCGAGTCCTCCGCTTCCAGTTCCTCCCAATTTTATTGCGTCCGCATAAACTGCATTAGCAGAAGATGCTTTACCCAAGACTCCAGTAAGATCAATTTCTCCATTTGGAGCATACAAAGCTGAACGACTTGTATCTAATGAAATTCCAATTATTGAAGATGTCACCGGCCACAACACAAAAAATGAACTGCAACTTCCCGTGGGACAACTGCTAGTACTTATGACAAAAAGATAACTTCCCGACTGTCCAGAACCCTGTAGTGAAGATAGTCTTCCAAGATTAACTTGACCATTAGCAATAAGAACTCCGCTATTATTTCCGAATGATGGATCTAATTTTATTTTTGTTCCAGATTGCAATAAGACATTTGTGCCCAAATCTACTTTGCCGGTAACATAAACTGCCCCGGTCAAAGTTAAAGTAGAACTTTGATTGATTGTGAGATTTCCAACTATTTTTACAGGGCCCAAAGTCTGTGTACCAACAGTTTGATTACCATTTAAAATTCCACCGGCCGTAGCCTCTGCTTCCCACTTAAGAATCTGCGTATCGGAAATAGGGTTTGGTATTAATCCAGGATCAGGATTTGATGTATCGCAAGATTGATTATTCGAATATCCAACTTGGCATTTAATAGCGAGAGTCCCATCTATAAAATTGGCAACATGAGATGATACATCCCCACCAACGCTTGCGTTTCCTCCAACTCCTTGAGCTATAGCATAATAATCGCCTAAAGTTATCCTAAAAAATCCATCTAGGTTTTTGGCAAGCCAAGAATTTCCAGTTGAAAGATTTCCAACTTTTGATGTACCGAGGGGATAGTAATTATCTAAATTTGCTTCAATTGAAAAGTAGTTAGCCGTGCTTGTATTTGAATTGTCCAAAACAAGCCAATAAGTTGTATTTTTTGCAAGCGACAGACCCGGACTGGTAAAATTTGCATCAATCCACTGATAGCTCGGAGTTGTTGATGCAATTGGTATAATTATACTAGCCAGTGTATCTGAGGTAGTTGCGCTTGGGGAATCATAATTGGCATTGTGATAATTTTTTACTATTTTCAAGGTAGGAGCCACAGTAGGATTGCCAACTTTTTTAATATAAACACTTGCAACAGTAAGAGGAGAAGTCGAAGAAATTTGAAAACTTTGGGCAAAATCTGTTGAAGTAGAGACATTTCCAAAATTAATATCATTTGAAGGAGAACTTGGAATATCATTTGCTTGGTCTAGAAAAAGAGTTGACGGATTTGCAACCGTAACGTTGCCAGTAACATTCCCGCTTGTATCTTCCCAAAAATTTCTGATTGCAAAGACATCTCCACCTTGAACATATGAGGTGTTATTCAGATCAACCCCTCCATCCCCAGACTGAACGGCATATGGAAATGAAATGACTGTACCTTTTTGCAAATTTACCTGAATATGCTTTTCATAACCGCTACTGTTAATAATACTTTGTAAATTTTCACCGTTTGTGGTGGTGGAAATAGTTGTAACAATTGTAGTTGAAGCATCAAAAAGAGTATTTTCAGAAGATCCAACATGCGAGCTGTAAGTTGCATCATTCACTCTATATAGAAGATCCTCAGTTCCTGATTCAGCATAATAGTAGCCTTGTTTTGCAGCCCAAATATCTCTTGAAGTAAAAATTTGTTTGATTATTGGCATTGCTAAACCAAAAACGATTATTGTTGAAAGCATCATAAAAATGATTGCAGTCAAAAGCATCAAATATCCGTTTTCCTTTTCCTTTTTTTTACCAATCATTTTCAATAAGATCTCCTTAACACAACAGTCGAATAGAACCATTCGCTTCGCAATCTGTTGTCTATTGTTGTCTGCATATTAAGTTGAATCCTGAGGGCTGTAGTGCTTCCAGTATTTATAGGAGTAAAAATAAGTTGAGAAACTTGCGTATCATTTGAAGTGAGAGGGCCAATCAATGAAAGTGCTGTGGATGTCGCGCCACTGTAAAAATTGAGAACCTTGCTGGTTGAATCGACTGAAAACTTTACAACGGTCAATGTACTACTTGCATCAACTTCATTAATAAGAGCTGTACCGCTTGCAAAATTACTATCAGCAATATCCAAAGTACTACCCTTTCTTATTTCTCCAATCATAGTTTGCATAGCTCCATATCCAGAATTTCTAATATTCATGTCGGCAAAAGCATTTTTATTTGATTTCAAAATAACAACAAAAGACTGAATAAATGTTGTAACAATTATTGTCATAATCGCTATATAAACTATCATTTCGATAAGTGAAAATCCGCCAAAAATATTCGGTAAAAACTTTTCATTTTCAGGTTTGTTTTTCATTTTTTTTAATTTAGTTTAAAACTAAGTTTGTTATATATGTTGAAAGTGATTTCGTAGTTGTTCCGCTTTTTGCAATCCAAGTGACAGAAACTGTTATTTTTTTAGATTTTGGATCAATAGTTCCGCCACTTAAAACAACTCTGCCATTTGAATCTCTTTTTACATCAAAAAGATTGAATTTCCTGGTAAATAAACCATTAACTGTTGATACTGTCGTTGTAGCACCCCAAAGAGACGTAGTTGCATTAAATTGCAAATAATAAGTTGTCGTCGTGGAAAGAGAACTTATATTTGTCCAGTTGTTATCTCTTATCGTTTTTATAGCTTCGATCCCCTCCTCTGCCAAAAAAGCGCCCTGGGCTGAACGCAGATTATCGCTTGAACCGGAAATATATTGATTGCTTGCATAGATAACAGCAGTTAAAACGGAAGAAAAAATAAATATCGCAATAAGAACTTCTGCAAGACCGATTCCTCTTTTTAATTGAGTTTTGTTTTTCATACTTTATATTTAGGTATTATACCTTTTAAAAAAGAAGATTAAAAATGAGTTATCTGCATCGTTCCAGAAGAAAAGATATTAATAACGTCATGCCTTGTTGTATCATTTGTTAGTGAAATTGTAATGGTGCCACTTGCACTTGTGAGTCCGGTAACATTTCTGAAAACGACATCTTGCGAACCACCGATAGAAATATTGGAAATTGTTGCATTCGTTAATAACGTAAAAACCTGATTACCTGGAGCGCCAACTGTAAAAGTACTTCCCTTGAAAGAGGTTATTTGATTAGTTTCCAGATGAACGCCATGATCAGAAAAATCCTTTGATGAAATGGAGTTTGATTTTGCTTCATTCAATACGGAAAAAATTGTCAGGGTTGTTTTATCAAGATTTTGTTTGCTACCAACAGTTTTAAAATTGAAAAAGACAACAGTAAGAAGTACCGTCATAATAGCAATGACAATCATGAGTTCTGTAAATGTAAACCCTCCTCTTTTTTTAAAAAAAGTTTGAATCATTTTAAAGATTATCCATTACAGAATATATTGGCGTTATCATGGCAAGAGCAAAGAAACCGACGGCGAGTCCAATAATAACCATTAAAAACGGTTCAATAATAGTAGACATATCTTTTGTTTTTTGATCAACCGAATTTTCATAAAACAAAGCTACCTCCATAAGCATTGAAGGCAGTTTCCCCGTTTCTTCTCCAACATTCATCATTTCGCCAACAAATACCGGGCTTAAATTTGCATTTTCTAAAAACGCACTAGAAATAGTTTCTCCCTTTTCAACGTTAATTTTGGCTTGTATCAATAATTTTTTAAAATAAAAGTTCTGAACGACATCGCTCGTTATATTTATAGCTTCTGCAAACGGTACTCCGGAAGAAAGGAGCGAAGAAATTGTTCTTGTAATTCTCGCCGCATTGGTTTCCTTCATTAAATTTCCGACAACGGGAGTTCTTAGTAAAACATAATCCAATAATCTCTTTCCAATCTTTGATGAGAAAAAGAAATAGAAGAAAATGCCAATAACCAAAACTCCAAATAAAACATAGAGTATGTCATTTCTGAGAAAATTACTTGAGGAAATAAGAAACTGAGTCATTGGCGGAAGAGTCTCATTCAAATCTTTAAAAGTTGAAGCGAGAGTTGGGACAACAAAGATCAACATAAGCACACCAATAATTATCATTATAGAAATAATGATTGCTGGATAAATCATCGCGCCTATTATTTTTTTCTTTAATTTATATGTCCCTTCCATTTGATCCGCAATGAGAGTAAGGGAGCCAGATAACTTTCCGCTTTCCTCTCCGGCTTTTGTCATGGAAATAAAAAGATTGGAAAAAACATCCTTAAACTCAGACAATGATTCACTCAAAGTCTTTCCTTTTCTGATATTTATTCCTATGGCAGCGACAACACTTTTGAGTTTCTTATTTTTAATCTGCTTTTCCAAAATATTGAGACACTTCGCAAGAGAAAGACCGGCATCAAGCATAGAGCCTAGATTTTTTGCAAGAACTATTTTTTGTAGTTCTGGGACTCGCGAAAGAAAAGGTATATTTATATTCACGCTTTTAAAACCGCCCGAACCAGTTTTAACTTCTTTAACCCAAAAAAGAGTATCTCCTTCGGTTTTCAGTTCTGAGTAAAGAGAAAATCTATCAGCAGAGTCTCTAACCCCTTCATATTCTTCCCCATTTTCTTTTCTTGCTTTAAATTTAAATTTCATTTTTTATTTTCTAATGACTGGATCCCCGCTTCGACCTAGATTTCTTACGAGCTCTTGCGAGTGTAGAAATCGGAAGTACTCTTGTAGTGCGCGGGGATGACAATCAGAATTGTCATCTTATTCCGTCACAACTCTTAATACTTCTTCTATCGTTGTAAGACCCATTACACATTTGAAAATTCCATCTTCTATCATAGTTGTCATTCCCTCTTTTTTTGCCTGCTCTTCAATATCCTGTGATGTTGCACCTCGCATAATCAACTCTCTAATTGTCGGGGTCATCTTCAAAACCTCATCAATACAAATTCTTCCGGTATATCCGTCCTCACTTTCAAAGGATCCTTTTTGTCTGTAAAAATGTATCGTGCTCCAGTCGTCATTTTCTCCAACAATTTTTTCTTCTTTCAAAACTTTTAAAATTCTGTCCAGATTTGCAGTTTTTGATAAAGTCTCCAATTCTGCTTTGGAAAGAAGATATCTATCTTTTATTTTTGCCAACTTTCTTACAAGTCTTTGTGCCATTATAATATCTATTGTAGACACGAGCAAAAATGGCTCTATTTTCATATCAATCAATCTTGGTATCGCACCAGCTGCACTGTTTGTGTGTAAAGTCGAAAGCACAAGGTGGCCAGTAAGTGCAGCGTTAACTGCGAGAGATGCAGTTTCATTATCTCGAATTTCTCCAACCATTATAATGTCTGGGTCTTGTCTGACAAGAGAACGCAAACCGTTTGCAAATGTAAAACCGATTTCCGGCTTAACCTGAGTTTGATTAACTCTATCCATCTGATATTCGATAGGATCTTCAATTGTGGCAATGTTAACATCTGGAGTATTTAAAATTTCAAGTAACGTATAAAGAGTAGTGGTTTTACCAGAACCAGTAGGACCAGTGGTAAGTATCATTCCATTCGTATATCTCAAAGAATCATGGATTCTTTCAAGGCCTATGCCGTGAAAACCCATTGATTCAAGAGTAAATGCACCGACGTTTTCTCTCAAAAGACGCATGACCGTTTTTTCACCAAAATATGTCGGTATAACAGAAACTCTGAAAGAAACTTTTTCACCATTGAGTTCAATTTTAAATCTTCCGTCTTGTGGTAATCTTTTTTCATCAAGTTTTAAGTTGGATAAAACTTTTATTCTAGCAGTAATACTTGTTGCTGCATTTTTTGGTAAAATCATCGCATCATGCAAAATTCCGTCTATTCTATATCTGATCAAAACCTGATTTTCCATTGATTCAATGTGAATATCGGAAGCTCCCTGCAAAATCGCATGCTTTAAAAGAGTGTCTACGATACGAACAACTGGCAAGTCTTCAGCAAGTTTTTTCAAATCATCCTGTAAAGAAGTCCCCTTCTCATCAGAATCATCAACCACCTTGAGAGCTTTAATATCTTCCTGGATCAAATCACCAAACTCAGCCTTAAGGCTTTTCTGATATTGTAAAACAGCATTTTTTATAGATTCCACATCAGTTAGGCGGATAAGAATTTTCAATCCAACTTTCTTTTTTATAAATTCAACGGAAGATAAATCCTGAACATCAAGCATTGCAACCTCGAGAGAATCTGTATTTTTTTTAAAAGCAATAATATTGTTTTTTCTAGCAATAGGTTCTGGAATCAAAGAAAGTACTGAAAAATCTATCTTTTGGCTTTTTAAATCAACAAAGGGAATTCCCAAAATATAGGCTTGGGCCTTGCGTAAATCGTCTTCGGATATTTTTCCTTGGCTTACAAAAACTTTTTCAGGAGAATCTTTTAAATTCTTTTCAAGAACCATCTTTTCCACAGCATCATATTCATCTCTGGTGACGAGACCGGAATCAATTAAAAATTCTTTCAGCTGTTTTTGATCAAGTTGCATTTCTAAACAATTATATCAAATTTTTTCCGTTTGGAAACAAAATAATCACAACAAGGCATTCTCTTGCCATACAAATAAAATTCATTTATCCACACGTTCTAAAACACATCCATGCTAGTATCTTTCCGGACTTCGGTTTTTCATTTTGAAAACCAAGAGTTCTTTCACAACTAAAAAACAGAAAAGGCAGGAAGACGATGAATCGGTTCAGAGGGTTGGTTTCACTAGCTATCGCGTTTACCGCGATTTCTTGGAATGCGCACGCATATCAAACTCGTCAAGAAATCTCCGGTGGGGATTTTGAAAGCGGGAGAAATTCATGGGTTCTTTCAAATGAGGTTGGTTTTGCAAGCACTAGCTCAGGAATAATGTCCAATTCAGCCAAAGCATATGGTGGCAGTTGGTACGGATATGTTGGAGATTATACGACAAACACATTCCATGCTTGCGGTGGAATGTTCCAAAATATGTCTTTTACAAATACGACCACAAATCTTGATATAAGTTTTTATCTGAATATTTCATCAGCAGATTCTTCAGGAGTAGATCATGATGATATGTATGTCTTTCTTGAACACCTTGATCAAAACGGAACTATAACTAATATTGATACTATTGCTTCTTTCTCAAATCTTGATAAAGATAGCGGCACAGGAAGTGCTTACTATAATTATAAAAGATATCGTTTTCCAATAAGTTCTCCGGGCAAAACCCAGAGATTACTTTTTTGGACAGTTACAGATAGTTCACGTTATACGGTATTCCGAATAGACAACGTTTCGGTCATTTCTTATTTTCCAGATCCAATAATAAATTACACTGTTCATTCGTTTGTTGAGAGCGGAAGCGGAACTATATCACCTATAGGCGACACAACTGTCGCAGGTGGAGGTTCAGTTTCCTTCACAGCAAGTCCGAGTTCAGATTGGACAGTGGACAAGTGGAAAATGAATGGTTCGACAATACAAACTGGCGGAAATTCATTTTCGCTGGACAATGTTGTAGCAAACACGGATATTTCCGTTTCGTTTGCAAGAACGTTGCATCAATTGAATGTAAATGTTGTTTCTGGCTCCGGCAGTTATACCCTCAATCCTTCTGGAGGATGGTATACAAACGGAACGCCAGTGACACTCACGGCAATTCCATCTTCGGGATATCAATTCTCGGAGTGGAAAAATGACACGATGTATAGCAGAGAAAGTCAGATTACATACAATATGTCTGCCGTTGGATCGCTTGGAATGAGTGGTCCAAAGACTTTGGGTGATCCATTGATCAATTTGTATTTTGCTCAAAATTATCAACCACCTAATGTTGGAATTAGATCGTCAGGTTCAATTCCAACATTTACCGTAAATCCAGTTCAGGACTGGTTGACGGTGGTTGAAACAACATGGGATTTGATTAATGGCATATGGACACCAGTATCAGTTCAACAAGGAACTCAACCTACGGATTACACATTTCCGCAAGGACAAAGTAATGGGTTCATCCGCAGTAGCGTGTGGCCTTTGGTCACTGCTCCTGGGTTTATGAAGTTTCCTATTCATGAAAGTGAGTCTCCGCATACTTGGTTATCAGCAAATGTAACTGCAATAATGGATCATTCACCAATGGCCAGATTGGCTGGTCGTAAAGAAAAAACGAATGATTTCCAAATAACAACATATCTAGGTGATTCTTTTCGTGCAAACATAGAAGATACAGATGGAACTCATATGGCATATATTAGTACAAATGAACTAACTAGACCATTAGAATTTAATTACCAGAAGATTTTAGATTCTAACAATAAGTTTTATTTGAATTATGACAATCATCAGGGTTACGATTATGGTGGATTTTCTACCAATACAGACGTATATCCTGCATGTAATGGAAATACCGTAACAGAAAATGATGATTTTGTCAGAATAAGTAATTTGTCAGGAATAATAAATTACTATATGACAAATTATCATGCCGTTATCATACACCATAAAAACAATGATGGTACAGATATGGGGTTCTGCACGGCTTATCTACATCTTTCAGACATATCTACAAACCTTGTGGATAAAGCACCTGCAAGTGGTTGGGCACCCAGAAACAGTGTTGTAAACGTAAACACACCTATAGGAAAAGTTGGTAGTTATGATAAAATTGCTGGAATAACAGACAATAAATCAAACATCCACTTACATTTTGAGGTCTGGATGTTACATTCTGACGGAATATGGAGACTTTACGATCCATATGGTGCACAAACAATAAATACTAATATTATTTATAATCCTCTCTGGACAAATTAGTTGTTAATATATTCAACAGGGCTTACGTCGGTAAGCCCTGTTTTTTATTGCTAAATGGAAAAATATGATGTAGTATAGGAAAAATTATGAAAAAATACATTAAACAAATTTTGGCGATATTGGCTATTATATTGATAGTTTTGGGTATTTTTTTATATATTACTTTTTCCCCAAAAAATAATACGATGATAGAAAAAATTGGTTATCCTATTATAGATTCTTCCTTTGCTACCTCATCGATACAATGGAAAAAGTTTGTAGATGAGAAAGATAAAGTTTCTTTTGAATATCCTAGTGATAATATAGTAAAAGTTATTGATTTTGATCCAAATAATATCGGTGAAACATGGACAGTTCCGAGCTCAATAGAAATATTGTCACCCCTTAGAGATGGTTTAATGCAAGTAGAAATTAGTATGATGACTAGAGATAGAGTAATTTCTACTTATACAGATGCTTCGTCTGCAAAATCCGGCGAACAAGAATTTTTAAGTGAACTTACACCAAAAGAAAAAGATCTTTCTAATAATTATTCTTTCAGGAAAATAATAACCACTCAGTCTACAGTAACAACAGATAAAGAAGTAATATATACTGGATATTATAGAAAAATAAATAATTTTATAAGTTTAAGAATACCCGGATGTACAAAAGAAGACACAAAATGTATCTATGTCTTTGAACATGTTCTCGATTCTATAGAATTTCTTCAGTAAAAATCTATTCTCCTCTCTGGACAAATTAGTTGTAAATATATTCAACAGGGCTTACTTCGGTAAGCCCTGTTTTTTTATTTATTGCTAAATGTAAAAATATGATGTAGTATGGGAAAAAATTATGAAAAAATATCTTAAATTGAGTCTAGAAATATTGTTGCTAATTTTAGTTGCTTGTTTTTTTCTGTATAGTCTTATTAATACAAAAAAGGGGAATATTGAGATAAAACAAACAAATACAAATTCTTTAACGAGTCCTGTAGAAATAGACTTGGGCGATAGTTATTATAAAAAGGATAATGTAATTTTATTCCGTGATTATTATTCTGGAAAAGAATATCCGCTAGGTTCTGTTGATGTGGATAGTTTCACTACTTTTAAATATGGATATGCGAAAGACAAAAATTATGTTTATGGCATGGGAGAAATAATATCTGGTGCTGATATAAAAAGTTTTCATTATGTCGGTCTCTGTCAGTGTGTAGAAAAAAGTTGTGCTTCATTTTTTCAAGATTCAAATAAAGTTTATATTGAAAATAATCCAGCAGACAATATGGATTCTGCTACATTTCAATATTTTGGTATATTTTCATCTCCAGATGAAATGATGCCAACAAGTAATGCCATTTCGAAAGACAAAAATGGTATTTATTACGCTTGTGGAAAATCAATTAAAAATGTTGATTTAAAAAGTTTCCAAGTGCTTAAATATGGTTTTTTTGAAGATAAAAATAATGTTTACAGAACAGGTTATGAATATGGTGGATTAATTAGTATCAAAGGGGCTGATCCTAAAACTTTTATTGCTCTAAGTGGTGAATATTCAAAAGATGCTAAAAATGTTTATTACATTGATCAAATAATAACCGGAGCTGATGTAAATTCCTTCAATGTTGATAAAGATGGCAATGCTACAGATAAGAATGGGTCATACAATTCTGGTAAATTGATTTAATTTTTAGTCAAAAAATTTTCTTCCTACGATCCAAAATTATGAAAAAATATATTAAACAAATTTTGGCGACATTGGCTATTATATTGATAGTTTTGGGTATTTTTTTATATATTACTTTTTCCCCAAAAAATAATACGGTGATAGAAAAAATTGGTTATCCTACAATGGATTCTTCTTTTGTTACACCTAATATAACTTGGGTAAAATATATAGATAAAAATGATGAAGTTTCTTTTGAATATCCTTCGGATTGGAAAATTTTTCCTGGCACTAATAATAATTTATACATATATCCACCGACAGAATCTTATATCATCACAGATGGTGGAGTTGTTAATACAATTAGCATAAACTTGGAAAACTATACGATCTCAAAGAACCTTGGTTTGGCAGTTTTTGGAGAAGAATATAAAAAATATATTGGACAAAACATCAGAAAAATTGACATCGGTAATGGCGATCCTGATTATGTTGAAGGAAAATATTTTTCTAACAACAAAGTCTTAAAAATTAGTACCTCATTGTTATGCGGTCCGGTAGAAAAAGATATGTGTCAGAAAACAAATCACAGGTCATATATGCTATATATTTTCGAGCACGTTCTCGATTCTATAGAATTTCTTCAGTAAAAATTTATCCTCCTCTCTGGACAAATTAGTTGTAAATATATTCAACAGGGCTTACTTCGGTAAGCCCTGTTTTTTATTTTTTTGTAATCTGAATCGAATCAAATATATGTTCAAAAACATATAACATATAATTCTGATGTTCTGAACAACTAGTCTGATCTAGATCACCACATTCTAGTGAAGTGGTTAGTTTTATGCTTCCCTCTTTGTTTGAATAGCGCCCAACAATATATCCGTTTTTATCATAACTAATTATCTTTCTGACTTCGGAATCTGTTTTATATTTATAAGATTGATAATCCAGAGCCATAAGATCTATATCAATAATATTCGCAAATCCTTCGTCAACAAAAATCATTTTATCATCTGGCGGATATATAGATATTGTGTGACTCTCACCACCAGATGAATCGGCTCTGCCATCAGATGGATATTCGAAAGAAATGCCATCTTTTTCATCTAGATTTTTTTTCCATTGAACTGATGAAGTAGCAAAAGAGGAATCTATTTTTGGATAGTCAATTTCTTTTACATTATTATTTTTATCAATTAAATCTAAGAAAGAGTATTTGGAATTTTTATCGTGGGAATCATAACTATCAGAATTTACAGAAAAAGTCTCTGGATCTGCCCCATCAATAATATTATCCAAAAAATAAACATGATTCTTATCTTTGTAATAATATTCATTTAACAAAGAAAAACTATCTTTGTCTACGTTTAATTTAATTATTCTATTCTCAAGATTAATCTGAACTCCATATATTCTATATATTCCATTATTAATAGCATAAACCCCCAGCTTTAGCTGGGGGTTTATGCTATTAATCATCGCGGATAAAACAATTATCCATGAAATCACTGCAATAATTTTTGCCCTTTTATTCATAATCTTCGCCATACTACATGAATAATGGCAAATAATCAATTTCTTAAAAAAGACAAAAATTTGACTGGAAATGGAGGTAACAAATTAGACATTGACAACAAAAAGATAATGCGATAACATAGTGGGGTAGAAGTTCGCCGAAAGCGGACTTATTTTATTAAAAAAATTAATATATAGTTTGCGCTTCTTGGGTATTTGGATTTTTTCTAACACCTAAAAGCTAAAACCTAGAAACTAATTATGATAGATCTAAAAGTCATCAATTCCGTCATAGAACAGATGGAACAAGAAAGAGGAATACCGAAAGCAAAAATGCTTGAGGCCATTGAAATGGCTCTTGCCACTGCATACAAAAAAGAATACGGAAAAAGAGGACAAATAATCAGAGCGAAAGTTGACCTCAACAGCGGAAAAATGGAATTCATACAAGTCAAAACTGTTGTCGACAAAGACAGCGTTGTTATCCGTGAAGAGAAAAAAGAAGATGCTGAAGCTGAAGAAAGATTCAAGAGAACAAGAAAACTTGAAGAAGAAAAAGAAGAATTAAACGAAAAAGGAGAAAAAATAGTTTATTACAATCCTGAACATCATATTTTTCTTGCTGACGCAAAGAAAATGAAAAAGGATGCAAAGGTTGGTGATGAACTTATCTTCCCTCTCGAAGACAAGAGCGACTACGGAAGAATTGCTGCTCAAACTGCAAAACAAGTTATTGTTCAAAAAATCAGAGAAGCTGAAAAAGTTTCTGTCTTCAATGAATATGGAGAAAAAGAAGGAACAATCGTAAGCGGAACTGTCCAAAGATTTGAAAGAGGAAATTTGTTCGTTGATATGGGAAGAGCCACTGCAATACTTCCGTTTGAAGAGCAAATCCCTGGCGAAAAATATCAGCCTGGTGAAAGAATAAGAGGATACTTGTACAGAGTTGAAGAAACACCAAAAGGAGTTTTTTTGAGATTGTCTCGTTCTCATCCAAAGTTTTTGGAAGAGCTTTTCAAAGCTGAATCTCCTGAACTTGGAACAGGAACAATTGAAATAAAATCAATCGCAAGAGAAGCAGGCTCAAGGTCAAAGATAGCCGTACTTTCAAAAGATGAACATATTGACCCAGTCGGAGCGCTCGTCGGACAAAGAGGCGTCAGAGTTGCAACCGTTATGTCAGAACTTGGCGGTGAAAAAATAGATATCATTGAATGGTCAGAAGATCCAAAGAAATTTATTGAGGAAGCTTTATCCCCTGCTAGAATTCTTTCTGTATCAACAGACGAAACAGAAAAGAAAGCTACTGTTGAAGTTGCGGCCGATCAGCAATCTCTTGCTATTGGTAAAGGAGGACAAAATGTTCGCCTTGCTGCAAAACTCACTGGCTGGAAAATAGATATAATCGCCGTTGAAGGAGAATATGTCGAAGAAGAGGAAGAAGAAACAGAAAAAAAATAATATACAGGGAAATTATTTCTTAAGCAAAAAACATCCGTCAAAAGCGGATGTTTTTTGCTTGCAAGATTATTGAAAGAAGTAGTATAATTGCCTTGTAAAATAATTCATCCACACACTAATTTTGTCATCGCCCCAAGTGTTTTTGAAGAATGTGTCTTTACAAGTTAGATTTTAATTTAAAAAGATAAATTTTTGAGTAAAATACGTTGGAGCAAAAACACAATAACAAATTTAGTGTGCGGATAAAAATAAAATGAAAAAATATTTAATAACAACTCTCGTTTTGGCTTTAACTTTGTCCTCGACCTCAGTTTTTGCAAATAAAATGACCGGGACAACTTCAAACGAAATAAATAACAGACAAAAAATATTGAATAATGTTTCTGTTCAAAAAGAACAGATGAAAGAAAAAATCGCTTCAACATCAGCACAAATAAAAGAGAAAGAAGTTCAGTTGAAAAAAGAAGTTGAACAAAAACTACAAGATCGAATTAGTTTACAAAAAAGTTTACTACTAAAGGGTTTTGATGTCGCGATTTCAACGTTGAATAGCTTAGCTACAAGAACAGAATCAAGAATAGAAAAACTGGATTTTCTCAGCATTGATACATCATCTTCAACCTTACTTCTCTCAATAGCAAAAAATAAAATATTCGCGGCACAAACTGAAGTAAATACTCTTACAAATCTCGTATCACAAAATGTTTCATCAAGCACAACAAAATTAGCAAAAGCACAGATAAAAACAGAGAGCGACAAAGCTAAAAATGCAATCAAATCAGCAAAGGATGCACTGGTAAAAACAATAGCATCAATCGAAAAAAGTATGGAAAAAAGGAATTCCACTTCAACGGTCGCAACATCAACACAATAATAAACAAATGGAGGAACAAACAAATATAGAAAAAGGTGATATCGGTTCAATGATTGGAACAATAGTCGTAATTGCCCTATTGATAATTGGCGCTTTCTATTTTTTCGGACAAAGAATTCAAAAACAAAAGCAAATTGAAGCAAATATTGCACAAACGGCAAGTTCATCTGACGAAATAAGTTCCCTTAAATCAGATGTAAATTCAATAAATGTTGACGGTTTGGGTGGTGATGTAAATAATCTATAATAAATTTATTAAAACAGAACAACTCGGAAGAAAATCTTCCGAGTTGTTTTGTTTTGCTTTTTATTCATTTTTCAGTTAGGATTCTATAACTATGACAAATAAAAAAATATATAAGATAAAAGAAGTTAAAAATCTTCCGGATTGTGAGCTTGAAATTACAGCTGAAATACTTGAGGATTCGCTTAAAAGCTATAAAGATAAAGCCTTTAAAAATATAAAGGAAGTTGCAGAATTGCCAGGTTTTAGAAAAGGCCACGTTCCAGAACAGATGCTTAAAGAAAAGTTTGGTGAAATGGGAATAATCGAAAACGCCGCTGAAATGGCAATTAATGACTGTGTTTTTGACATAATTACCGAATCAAAAGCAAATTTCTTGGGCAGACCAATTATTTCAATTACCAAAATTTCTACTGATTCCCCTGTTGAATTCAAGATTACTATTGCGACAATGCCTGATGTTAAAATTGCCGATTATAAAAAAATCGCAAAAAAAGAAAACGCAAAAGTTGAAAAAATTGAAGAAGTTTCTGAAAAACAAGTTGAAGAAACAATAGAACAAATAAGAAAGATGTGGGCGGACCAAAACCACCATCACGCTCCAGGTAAAAAACATGTAGAAGGAGAAAAAGTTGAACTCCCAGAAGTAAATGATGAATTTGTAAAAAAACTTGGTGATTTCAAAAATGTTGCTGACTTTAAAGCAAAACTCAAAGAAAATATTGCAAAAGAAAAAGAACTAAAAGCGAAAGACAAAAAGAGGTTGGAAATAATTGAAGAAATTATCAAGGATTCAAAGATTGATATGCCAAAAGCCCTTGTAGAAAATGAACTTGATAAAATGGAAGGACAATTCAAGGGTGATATCGCAAATATGGGACTTCAACCAGAAGACTATCTCAAGCACATAAAGAAAACCTGGGAAGATTTGAGAAAAGAATGGAAGCCGGATGCTGAAAAGAGAGCAAAGACACAGCTCATTCTTCAAAAAATTGCCTTGGAAGAAAAACTTGAACCAAAAAAAGAAGACATCGAAAAAGAATCAAAACTCTTACTAGAACAATATAAACAAGCTGATCCAGAAAGAGTAAAAGCTTACGTTGAAATGATTTTAGTTAATGAAATGGTGATTAAGTTTTTGGAGGAACAAAAATAGTTTTACTCCAATACCTTTTTCCAAATGAAAACCACTAGCTAATGCTAGTGGTTTCTTTCTTGTCCGCCATTAGGCGGACTTCAAAACAACTGTGGTAAATCTCTCTGTTGGTAGCCTTGATTATTAATATAGTTTTTGATTTGATGTTC